>Ga0187780_10004272_pt1 | contig 10728 bp, 9 predicted proteins | sample 1015_Q2_SP10_20__FD_132429 | JGI IMG/M metagenome (GOLD analysis project Ga0187780, IMG submission 132429) | Tropical peat soil microbial communities from peatlands in Department of Meta, Colombia - 1015_Q2_SP10_20_MG | ecosystem: Environmental > Terrestrial > Soil > Wetlands > Peat | place...
CGGCAGTTGTCCGGCGTCACGCTCGCGTTGTGCCTCATCGGAGCGGTGATGGTATTCAGCGCGTCCGCCATCACGGCGCGCGACGAACACGGGAACGGCTACTACTTCCTGCTCCGGCAGCTTTTGTGGGTCGCGCTTGGGATCGCGGGAATGTTCGGCCTGATGAATGTGGACTACCGCAAGCTCCGGCAGCCGCGCGTGATCTTCACGGCGCTTTCCGTCACGGTCATTCTCCTGATCGCGGTGTTTTTCCTCGACCGTTCGCATGCCACGCACCGCTGGATCAAGTTCGGGCCTTTCAGCATGCAGCCTTCGGAGCTGGCAAAGCTGGCTGTGATTTTCTATCTGGCGTGGTTTCTCGAAATCCGCCGCGGCCCTCGCAGCGCGGGAGTGAACAATCTCACTCGCACGCTTCTACCGGCCCTCGGGACTGTGCTGCTAATCGTGGCGATGGTCTACAAGGAGCCCGATCTTGGGACGGCATGCATGATTTTCTTCAGCGCCGCCGTAATGCTCTTCATTGCCGGGCTTTCGATACGCTACATCGCGGCAGCCGGAGCCGTGACTGTGCCCGTGGTCGCAATCGCGATCCTGAGCACGCCGTACCGCCTCGAGCGCGTCAGAGCCTTTTTTTCGCCTGAAGCAGATCCGCAGGGGCACGGCTTCCAGCTGCTGCAATCGCTGATTGCAGTCGGTTCGGGAGGATTCTCGGGAGTCGGCCTGATGGAGAGCCACCAGAAGCTCTTCTTCCTGCCGGAGGCGCACACGGATTTCATCTTTTCCGTCATCTGCGAAGAGTTCGGATTCATCGGCGCGGTGGTCGTGCTGGCACTTTTCGCGTTCTACGGCTGGCGCGGATTTGTCGCTGCGATGAAGGCGCCGGATGAGTTCGGGCGGCTCCTCGGTATCGGCATCACGGCGATGGTCGTCGGGCAGGCGCTGATCAATTTGAGCGTCGTCATCGGGCTGATGCCGACGAAAGGGATTCCGCTCCCGTTCGTCAGCTACGGCGGGTCGAGCTTGCTGGGGATGCTTCTGGCGACCGGCGTGCTGTTGAACATCAGTCAGCACGCGGACGAGACGTGAGCCCCGACGAGAAGGCCGCAGCGAAGACGCTGCTGATTGCCGGAGGCGGCACGGGCGGGCATGTTTTTCCGGCGCTGGCCGTGGCGAAGGAATGGCTTCGCCGGGGCAGCGGGGCGGCAGGAGAAAGGCAAGTCGTGTTTGTGGGAACCGAGCGCGGAATCGAGGCGCGGCTTGTGCCGCAAGCCGGGCTGCCGCTCGAATTCATCCGCGTCGCTGGACTGAAGGGCATCGGCGGCACGAAGTTTCTCCGCAACGCCGCAATGCTTCCGGCAGGTCTGTGGGACTCCGAAAAGATCGTCCGCCGCCACCGAGTTTCAGCCGCGCTGGGAGTGGGCGGCTACGCCTCCGGACCTATGATCCTGGTTGCTGCGTTGCATGGCATTCCCACTGTGGTCTTCGAGCCGAATGTCGAGCCGGGATTCACGAACCGCGTCCTCGCGCGACTGGCATCGCGCGTTGCCGTGGCCTACGCGCCCACGGCCGCTCGATTCGGGAGCAAGGCCGTGGTCACCGGCTGCCCGGTGCGCCAGGAGTTCTTCGCCATTCCGAAAAAGGAGCATCGAACGCCATTCCATCTGCTGATCACAGGGGGCAGCCGCGGCGCCCTGCCGATCAATCGCGGGGTAGTCGACTCGCTCGACAAACTTGCAGCCAGAAAAGACCAGCTTTTCGTGGTGCATCAGACCGGCGAACGCGACTATAATGCGGTGCGAGAGGCCTATGCGCGGCGCGAATTTCACGCGGAGGTATTGCCCTTCATCGAGAACATGGCGGAGAGGTTTGCCCGGGCCGACTTGATCGTCTGCCGCTCGGGCGCGATCACTGTCGCGGAGGTCGCGGCCTCCGGACGCGCCGCCATCTTCATCCCTTTCGGTGCTTCCACAGACGCGCACCAGACGCGCAACGCAGCCGCCATGCAAGACGCCGGAGCGGCCCGCCTTCTGCCTCAGGAAGAGCTGACGCCCGACCGGCTGACAACCGAGATTTTTTCCCTCCTGGACCAGCCCCGGAGAATCGAGGAAATGGAAGATCGCGCCCGTGCGCTGGCGCGTCCGCGCGCCGTCGAAGACATCGTCGATCTTCTCGAGGGGATGACCCGTCCATGAACGTCACGTTCCGGAACTTTCAACGCATCCACCTTGTCGGTATCGGTGGCAGCGGCATGAGCGGCATCGCCGAAGTGCTGCTTTCGACCGGCTACGCGGTTTCCGGTTCGGACGTGAAGCTTTCGCCGGTCACCGAGCGCCTGCGCCGGCTGGGCGCCACGATCTACGAAGGCCACAACGCGGAAAATGTCCATGGTGCGCACGTCGTGGTGGTTTCAGCAGCCGTGCCGCCGGCGAATCCCGAAATCGTCGAGGCGCACCGCCTGAAGATACCGGTCATACCGCGTGCGGAAATGCTCGCCGAATTGATGCGGCTGAAGTACGGCATCGCCGTCGCCGGCGCTCACGGCAAGACCACGACCACCTCAATGGTTGCTTCCGTTCTCGCGGCTGCGGGGCTTGACCCCACGTTCGTCGTCGGCGGTCGCGTGAACCATGCCGGTGCCAACGCGCAAGTCGGCCAAGGCGAGTACATGGTTGTGGAGGCGGATGAGAGCGACCGGTCGTTTCTGCTGCTCGCGCCGGTGATCGCCGTCGTGACGACAATCGACCGCGAGCATCTCGACCAGTACACTTCGCTCCAGGAGATTCAGGAGACTTTTCTGCAGTTCGTGAATCGCGTGCCGTTTTATGGCGATGTGGTGCTCTGCCTGGACGAACCGAACGTGCAGGCGATCGTCCCGCGAGTGAAAAGGCCGTTGATTACGTATGGCACTTCGAGCCAGGCCGATCTCGTGATCAGCGATGTGAAGCTGAATGGCCTTTCAAGTCAATTTCGCCTGAATTACCGCGGCGATGACCTTGGAATCTTCCGGCTGCCCTCTCCGCCAGGAATCCACAACGTGCGCAACGCGGCGGCAGCAGCGGCTGTCGGGCTGGCGCTGAACGTTCCGGCGGATCTGATCCGCGTTGGGCTCGCGAAGTTTTCCGGCGTCGGACGGCGCTTCGAGATCAAGGGCGTATTTTCCGGCGTCACGCTCATCGACGACTACGGCCATCACCCTGCTGAAATTCGCGCGACGCTCGAAGCCGCGCGAGGCTGCGGCTACAAGCGCCTGCTCGTGCTTTTTCAGCCGCACCGCTACACGCGCACGCAGCACCTTTGGGACGACTTCCTCCGTTCGTTCAACCAGGCGGACGCGCTCGTGGTCACCGATATCTATGCTGCCGGCGAGGCGCCGATCGAAGGCATCACCGGCGAGCGTCTGGCGGCGGCCATCCGCGCGGCGGGGCACAAGTCCGTGGTGCATACGAGCACGCTCCAGGGCGGCATTGAATACATGCTGCGCGAGGCGCGTTCGGGAGACGCGATACTCACGATCGGCGCGGGTAGCGTCGGCCGCGTGACGGACGAACTGGCGCTGCTCTTGGGATCGAGGGTTACGATTTCCCATGCGGATTAGCAGTGCAGTGGCGGCCCGTCTGGCGGAACTTGGCGTTGAGTTGCGCCAGGGTGTGTCGCTTGCGGAGAAGACGTCGCTCGGAATCGGCGGCACAACGGACGAAATCTTGCTGCGCCGCTACGAGACAATTCCGGAGGTGATGCGCATTCTCGCGGAAGAGAAGATTCCGCACCGGTTCCTTGGCGGCGGGACGAACGTGCTGGTTGCGGATGGCGAACTGCCCTGGGTCGTACTTCATCTGCCCACGGCGCATCTGGGCATGCGCGTCGAGGGCAATACGGCCTACGTGGACGCCTCGGCAGACCTGGGCGGCATGGTGACTTTCTGCGCGAAGCACGATCTCGGCGGGATGGAGGGGCTCATCGGCGTGCCTGGCAGCGTGGGCGGAGCGCTGCGGATGAACGCCGGCGCCTACGGCACGCAGATCGGGCCGCACGTCAAAGAGGTGGAGCTTTACCGCGCCGCGACCGGCAAAATCGAGACGTTGCGCGACGCCGAGATTCGGTTCGACTACCGGCACACCTCGTTTGCGCCGGATGACGTGATGCTGCGCGTCAAGCTTGAGCTTCCATCGAAGCCCTACAAGGAAATTCTCGCCGGCATCAAGGTTTGCAACGAGAAGCGCCGGTCGAGCCAGCCGCTGAACCAGAAAAGCGCGGGCTGCATTTTCAAGAATCCTCCGGGCGGATCGGCTGGCAAAATGATCGACGAGTTGGGCCTGAAGGGCCACCGCGTGGGTGATGCCATGGTGAGCGACCGCCACGCAAATTTCTTCGTGAACGTCGGGCACGCCACCTGCTCCGACATGCTGAAGCTGATGGAGGAAGTGCGCGAGCGCGTGCGCGCCACCTATGGCGTCGAGCTCGAAAATGAGGTGATTGTCTGGCGAAACTAAGGACCATGGACGCGAGCGCCTACCCGCAAGAAGTCCTGGCGGACGAGGAGCCGAAGTATCTGCGCCGGCAGAAGCCGGTCGAGATCAAGCGGCGGAAGTTCGGCAAGAAAGCCTGGAAGACCTACCTGACCGTCTCCATGTGGGTGGCAATCGGCCTGGCGGGTGCGTGGGCAGCATACCAGCTCGGACGTTTCCTGCTCGCCTCGCCTGAAATGGCCCTGATTCACCCCGAGCAAGTCGAATTGACGAACAACCACTACGTGACGCGGGCGAACGTGCTCGAAATCTTTGCGGCCGACCGAGGCAAGAGCGTTCTGCGAATCCCGCTCGAAAGGCGGCGGCAGGAGATCGAATCGATCCCGTGGGTCGAGCAGGCGACGGTGCGCCGCGCTCTGCCGAATCGGATCCAGGTCGAGATCACCGAACGCACCCCCATTGCGTTTCTGCGCGACGGCAGCGATATGGCGCTGGTGGATGTCCACGGCGTGATCCTTACGCGGCCTTTGACCGGCAATTTCCATTTTCCTGTTGTCACCGGCATCGGCGCCGATACGCCGCAGGACGATCGCGAGAGGCGCATGCAGCTCTATTCCGGCTTCCTGCAGCAGATCGAGTCTGCCCGGTCAGGCTCGATGGATCAGGTGAGCGAAGTCGACCTTTCGGACGAGCACGATCTTCGCGCGACGGTGAGCGGCTTGCAGCACGCAGGCAATTCCGCCGGCGGGATATCCACAGGGTCCGATTCTTCCCCACAAGATTGGGGGCAAGCCGACGCGCCAGTAGTGGTACATTTCGGCGACAGCGATTTCGCAGCGAAATATACGACGCTCGTTGAAAATATCGGACAGTGGCGGGCCACAGTGGGGCGGGTGCAGTCGGTCGACCTGCGCTTCAATCGCGAAGCAGTGGTAAATCCGGACATGGTGGCGGGTTCGCAGGCGGTGGCGCAGCAGCGTCCACCGAAGGCAAGTGTGCGCGCGGCCAAGCAAACGAGATAGGGGAGAGTCGATTGACCAAGAAAGAGCGGCACATCGTGGCTCTCGACATCGGCAGCACGAAGACGTGCGCCCTTGTGGGGGAACAGGACGACGACGGATCGGTGAAATTTGCGGCGCTCGGCGCGGCGGAGTCGAAAGGGTGGCGCAAGGGCCAGATTGTGAACCTGGATCTCGCCGTCAGCTCGATTCGCCGGGCTGTGGAGGAGGCTGAGACGGTTGTCGGCGTGCCGGTGGAATCGGCGGTGATCGGCGTGGCGGGCGGGCACGTTCGCGGCGTCAATAGTCGCGGCGGAATCACCGTGGGCACGAAGCCGCGCGACATCCATCGCGAGGATGTCCGCCGGGCCGTGGAGGCTGCCCGGGGCGTCACGCTCCCGGAGGACCGCGAGATTCTGCACGTGTTGCCGCAGGAGTTCTTCCTCGACGCACACGACAATATTCGCGACGCGATCGGGATGGTCGGGCAGCGCCTCGAAGCCAATGTGCACATCGTGACCGCGTCGGGCACCGCGACGCAGAACATCGTCACGGCCGTGAACCGCGCGGGCGTGCGCGTGGACGACACAGTGCTCGAGCCTTTTGCTTCAGCCGAAGCCTGCCTGACGCAGGATGAGCGCGAGCTGGGCGTCTGCCTGCTCGATATCGGCGGCGGCACTACGGAGCTGATTGCCTACACGGGAGGAGTTGTGCGGCATACGGCGGCAGTTCCCGTCGGCGGCGACCATTTCACCAACGACCTTGCTGTGGGCCTGCGTACCCCCATCCCCGAGGCCGAAAAGATCAAACGCGAGCATGCGTGCGCCTTCCGCGAGGCTGGCAGCGACGACGTGCCGATCGAAATCGCGAGCGTGGGGGACCGTCCGCCGCGTACGGTTTTCTCGCGGATGCTTTCGGAAATCATCGAGCCGCGCGCGCAAGAGTTGCTGATGCTCATCCGAGACGAGCTGCGTCGCGGCGGCGTGGAATCGCAGATTCCTGCCGGAATCGTGCTGACGGGCGGCGGAGCGCGTCTCCGCGGCTTGCCGGAACTGGCCGAGCGCGTGTTCAACCTGCCGGTTCGCGTGGCCGTGCCGCGAGGCCTGGCGGCGATGACCGAAGAAGTTTCCCAGCCCGAATATGCAACAGCTGTGGGATTGGTCCTCTACGGGGCGCGTACGCGGCGCCTCGCGGGCGCGCGTCCCACGGGATTCATGGGCAAGCTGAAGAGCATGTTTGCGGGGGCGTAGAACGCAAAGATTCAAACCGCGGGGCGCTGTAAAGAAGTTTGGAACTGAGGGAGGGAGCATGTCTCCAAAGGAATCGAGCATTCGGGTTTCGTTCAATGAGGAAGCGCAGGACGGCGCCAGGATCAAAGTGATCGGCGTCGGCGGCGGCGGATCGAACGCCGTCAACCGCATGATTCGGGCCAAGGTCGAGGGCGTCGAGTTCATCGCCGCCAATACCGACCTGCAGGCGCTGAAGCTTTCGCAGGCCCCGGTGAAACTCCAGCTGGGCGCCAAGCTGACGAAAGGGCTCGGCGCCGGCGCGAACCCCGAGGTCGGCCGCAAAGCGGCGCTCGAAGACACGGAAAAGATTCTCGAGGCGCTCGACGGCGCGGACATGGTGTTTGTCACATCTGGTCTCGGCGGCGGCACCGGCAGCGGCGCCGCGCCCGTGGTGGCGAATCTTGCGAGCGAACTTGGCGCGCTCACGGTCGCGGTCGTCACGAAGCCGTTTGCGTTCGAGGGCAAGCGGCGCATGCAACAGGCGGAGCAGGCGCTGGCCGAGCTGGTTGGCTGCGTCGACACCGTGATCGTGATTCCCAACGAGCGGCTTATGGAGTGCGTCGAGCAGGGAACGAGCTTCTTCGAGGCGTTCCGCATCGCCGACGATATCCTGCGCCAGGCCGTGCAGGGCATCTCGGACATCATCACGATTCCCGGCATCATCAACCGCGACTTTGCCGATGTGAAGACGATCATGTCCGGCCAGGGCTACGCGGTGATGGGCACTGCCGTCGCCACCGGCTCGAATCGCGCAATCGATGCCGCCAACCGCGCCATCAACAGCCCATTGCTCGAAGACAACAACATCAACGGCGCGCAAGGAATTCTGATCAACGTGACCGGTTCGTCGAGTCTCTCGCTGCACGAGATTCACGAAGCGTCGTCCATCATTCAGAAAGCGGCGCACGAAAACGCCAACATTATTTTCGGCGCGGTGCAGGACGATGCGATGAAGGAGTCTGTAAAGATCACCGTGATTGCGGCGGGCTTCCGTGAGGTTGCGGGACGAAAGACGGCGGCGAGACCCTCCTACTTGCCGAAGACGTGGAAGTCCGGGCGCGAGCATGTGGAACCCGCTCCAGTCGCGGCGGCGCCACCGAATGTGGTCCAGCAAGTCGCGAGAAACGTCAGCGACGTCATCCACGATGTCCCGGCCGACGATCTCGACGTGCCGACGTTCCTGCGCCGCCAGGCCCAGAAGGCCTAGCAGTCGTTTCGGAAAGAATGCGGGGCCATAGCGCCCCGCATTCCTCTGGATGATTCCAACCGTAACCACACCAGCTTTCCCGGGCATAGGCTTTCAAAAGTGAACAAGCCGATTCGCGTCCGCAAAGAAGTGTGTGCAGAGTTACTCGCTCAGGCGCAGCGGTCGCCGCATCTCGAATGCTGCGGCCTGCTGGCAGGGCGCGAAGGCGTGATTACACACGTCTTTCCGGCGGAAAACGTCGCGGACAGTCCTGCGAAAAGCTACGAAATCGACCCAAGGGAAACTGTGCGGATGATGCGCGACTTCCGCGACGCCCGGCTCGAATTCCTCGGAATCTACCATTCGCATCCGAACGGCGAGAATAAGCCGTCGCCACGCGATATCGAGCTTGCTTATTACTCAGAGGAAGCCTACTTCATCGTGTCGCCTCACCCCGATGCACCGAAGCCTGTGCGCGCATTCTGGATTCACGACGGTCAGTTCGCGGAGATAGAAATTCAGATCCTGGAGTAGAGGGCCGCGGGAGTGCTATGGCGCAGAAGTCGCCTTCGGCGGGTGGCTCATGAAATATTGCAAGAGGCCTGCATTGAGCTGGCTCAAGCCCGCGCTGACATTGTGGTCGAGCGCCTCGACAACATCGGAGACTTTTTTCCCGTTCACCGGCTCGTCATGTGTATACGATCCGGACCAGACGGTTGCGCCCGCCTTAGGATCGAATAGCTCCAATTGAAAGCTGAAGCGCGCCGCCAGAGCCGGCTTGTCCACCTCGTCGAGCGCGAAAAGGTGACCCCGGACGATGTAGTCGCCCCGCAGGTTGCTTGCCATCTTCGAAACCGACTGGTACTGCCCGCCCGAGCGCAAGGAGGTGATCAACAAGTCCTGCATCATATCCGCCGGCGTCGAGGCCCATCGCTCGTATTCGTAAGTCCCCAGCTGCAAGTCGCTGCTGCCGTATACGAGGCGGTCTTCGCGATAGAGGTTTGACGCAGCGACGCGGGAAACAAGCAATCGTATCGGGAACTGTGCCGAGGGAGGATCTCCCGCCGATGGGCCGATATCAAGCACGTAGTACTTCATCGGCCGCGTGGCGCCACAGCCCGCCGAAATCCCGGCAAGCAGCAGGACAAGAGCGGTTCGCAGGATGCCGCGCATGGACACTTTTTCCTCCCGCTTACTTCGGCGGAGCCTCGCCTGGTTTCCGGGGCTTCAGTCCCGAGGCCCGGATCAGCGTGTAGGGCCGCGTTTTGATCGTCTCAGTAAATGAATTCAGATTATCCGTCACGTGCCGCAGATTATCGATGATCTCGTCGAGATTCTCCGCATTCGTATCGACCGAGCGGTCAAGCTGGCCCGTCAGGCTTACTGTAGAGTCAAGCGATTGACGCAGATCGGCAACGGCTTTGTGCAGGTCGGGCCGGTCTTCGGAGATCACGGCATCGAGATGAGCGAGCGCGTCATCCGCCTGCGCGGACGTTTTTCGAAAATCGTCGATCAGCGGCCCCAATTTCGTGCTCGAAGCGCTCACGTTGTTCAGAGTCGAATGGATCGCCGAGCGGTTCTCGGCGAGCATGCCATGAACGTCCGAAAGCGTGGCCGAGAGATTCGCCTGATTCTGCGGGCCCAGCAGGGTGTTCACCCGGACGATCGTTTCCTTCAACTCCGTCACACGGTCGTTCAAGTTTGCGAGCAAGGTATTTGCGTTCGGCCCCAGCTGCGCGATCAGCGCCGTGACGTCAGAAAAGCTCGTGTACTCGGTGGATCTAAGCTCCGATCCGCTGGGAGCCTTCGGAGCGTTGAGAGTTCCTGGAAGAATGCCGAGGAAATTGTCTCCGAGCGGGCTTACGCTGGTGATTTCCGCCACGCTGTCCGTTTTCACCGGGACGGACGGGTCGATCGAGAAGTCGATTTCCATCCGCGTCGGATTCTGCGGATCGCTCGAAACCTTCTGAACGCGCCCGACCGGCGGCCCTCCCGCGTAGCGGACCTCCGCTCCCGGGCTCAACCCGCCTGCGTTCTTAAAGTAGGCTCGATAGGAAGTCTGGCCGCGGCCGAGCGTGCCGGAGAGCAGAAATACCGTGAGGACGACGAGCGCTGCCGCCACCAGGACAAATAGCCCGACCAGAGCCTCTTCGCGTTTGGGTGTCATTCGTTTTCCAGACGACTCTTTAGCTGAAAATCCGGCGCTTCTCGCGCCCGCCTTCACTGCCGATCGGGAGGATTCTCACCCGTCAGCATCTGCAAGTAGTCGATTTCTCCCGCCACTTCCGGCTCCGGAATCCGGTCCAGGAATTGCCGCACGCGGGGCTCCTGGCTTGCTTGCAACTCCTGCGGCGTTCCGTTTGCGACGATGTGTCCCTTGTCGAGAAGGATCATGCGCTCCGCAATCAGAAATGCGCTTGCCAGCTCGTGTGTGACGACGACGATCGTCATGCGAAACGCTTTCTTCATTTTCAGGATCAGCTCGTCGATTCCGGCAGCGATGATGGGATCGAGGCCGGCGGACGGCTCATCGAAAAAGAGTATTTCCGGGTCCATTGCCATGGCACGCGCGATCGCGGCCCGCTTTTTCATCCCGCCGCTGAGCTGCGCGGGCGAGTAGTGTTCGAAACCCGTCAGCCCCACCTCGTCGAGCTTGAGGCGCACCATGATTTCAATCGTCGAATCATCGAGCAGGGTATGCTGCCGCAGGGGCAGCGCAACGTTTTCCCCCACGGTCATCGATCCGAAAAGCGCGCCGCCCTGAAAAGACATCCCCATTCGCTTGCGCA
>Ga0187780_10004273_pt1 | contig 10728 bp, 9 predicted proteins | sample 1015_Q2_SP10_20__FD_132429 | JGI IMG/M metagenome (GOLD analysis project Ga0187780, IMG submission 132429) | Tropical peat soil microbial communities from peatlands in Department of Meta, Colombia - 1015_Q2_SP10_20_MG | ecosystem: Environmental > Terrestrial > Soil > Wetlands > Peat | place...
ATCGCCTCCTTGCGCGAGACGATTCGGCGAATTGAAGCGCGCTCGGAGAGCCAGGAACTTGAGAAAGCGCTCCGCCGGCAGGCGCTGGGACGGGGCGGTGATGCGGCAGGAGCACCTGCCGAAGAACTGGACGGCATTTTAAAGCGCAACCGGGCGCGCTGGGCACGCAACCGGCTGGTGCGGGTGGGCATGAAGCGAGCGCAGTACCTCGGCTGGCCGAACACCTATACGTTTACGAAGAGCCTGGGCGAATCGTTGCTGGCGCGTTGCGGGCGGGACTTGCCGATTGCCATCATACGACCGTCAATCGTAGAAAGTTCGGAGCGCTCGCCGTTCACAGGGTGGAACGAGGGAATTAACACCTCGGGGCCGCTTTCATATTTGCTGGGCACGAACTTTCGGCAACTTCCGTCGAACGAACGAAAATACCTGGACGTGATCCCGGTGGACATGGTTTGCCGGGGCATGACGTTGATTGCAGCGGCGCTGGTCACGCGGCGGCATGCTCGGCTGTACCAGCTTGCAACTTCGGCGGTCAATCCCGTAAACATGGGGCGCAGCATCGAGCTAACGGGACTGGCGCACCGGAAGCACTATCGGACCACGCAAAGCATAGACAATTGGCTCAAGGTCAAATTCGAGTCGATTCCAGTTTCCAAGCAGCGCTACGAGCGGTTGTCAATCCCCATGCAGAAGGCGGTGGTGTCCGGGATCAATCGGGCAGCCACCACGCTGCGCATGAAAAAGCCGCCGCTGGCCAAAGCGGAACGAGACTTGGCCCGCGCGCAAAAGATGATCGAGCTCTACGAGCCGTTTATCCTGCACAACGAGCAGGTTTTCGAGTGTGAGAACGCGCGGCTGCTTTCCGCCGCGCTGTCCCCGGAAGAGCGAGCACTCTTTGATTACACTCCGGAAGCAGTGGACTGGTGGAATTACTGGATTAACGTGCACATTCCAGCGCTGCGCCGGTGGTGCTATCCGTTGATGGAAGGCCGGCCGCTGGAGGCACGCGAGCGCGCGCTCGACTGGGCCACGGGGCCGGCACGAGAGGCGCTCTCCAAAGCAGCGCCGTCCGACGCGTTATGGCGATCTTCCTAACCGGTTCGACCGGCTATCTGGGCAGCTACCTGGTGGCGGGGCTCCTGACTGGGCATCGCGACAAGCTGAACCTGCTGGTGCGCGCGAAAACCGAACAGGAAGCGCGCGAGCGGCTTTGGACTTCCCTGCAATTGCACCTCGAGTTTCCCGAGTTTTTTGAGTATCTGAACGCGCGCGTGCGGATTTTCCGAGGCGATTTGACCGGCGAATGTTTCGGGTTGGGCGATGACGAGTACCATGCGCTGGTAGACACCACGGATTCGCTGATTCATTGCGCAGCTTCGCTCAACCGCAAATCTGAGAAGCAATGTCTGAACGTCAATTTGCGCGGGACGCTGGAAGTGATTCAACTGGCACGACGGGCGCAAAATCGCAACGGGCTACGGCGATATTCCCACGTTTCGACGGTGGCAGTGGCGGGAAAGCGAAAAGACGAAGTTGTCCGCGAAGACGAGGCGATCGATTGGAGCCGCTCGGATTACGACCCGTACGCGCGGACAAAGAAATTTTGCGAGCACATGGCGAACCGGCTGTTACCGGATGTTCCGAAAACGATTTTCCGGCCGGCGATCGTGCTCGGAGACAGTCAGCGCGCCGAGACCACACAGTTCGACATGGTGCAGGCATTTCATTATCTTGCGCAGATGCCCGTGCTGCCGCTGCGCGCTCAGGATAGAATCGACATCGTTCCCGCGAACTATGTAGGGAAAGCGATTGTGACCATTCATCAAAAAGAAGCGCCCGCGCACGGAATCTATCACCTGTCGGCGGGCACGGGGTCGCAAACCTACGCGGAACTAACCGAGGCGATCTCGAAAGCCGGCGGGATGCGGCAACCGTTGTTCTGGCCGTGGCTGGGCGGGCCGTTTTCGCGGTCGGTCAACTGGGGAGCGAACCGCGGCGGGGGAGTGGGATATGGGGCTTCGTTGCTGAAAGTTTTCTGGCCGTACCTGGATTGGAATACGGTCTTTGACAATTCGCGCGTGGTCTCAGAGCTTGGCGAAGCGCCTGCGAAATTCTCGACGTATGCCACGCCACTCTTGAAATTCAGCCGCGAAAATCATTTTCGGTATCCGGCGAAGCCGTGGCCATCGGGTGCAAGCGTGGAGAAAACAGCCGCAGTTGGGAGTGCAAGCTCATGACGGACTTTCTTTTGGTTGCATGGGTGAGCGCGCTGATCGAGATTCGGCGCTTTGGCTGGATGTTCGGGCTCGGCAAACGCTGGAGCCCTGGCGAAAAGCTGAAGTTGCTCTTTGCGGGCTACAACGGAACACGCAACACGGGCAGCGACGTGCGCGTGCAGGAAATGCTTCGGCAGGTCCGGCACGTGCTTGGCGCGGAAAATGTCGATTTCAGCGTGATGACGCAGAACTTCGACCGCACGAAGGGATACTTCGAGGGCACGCGGCAAGTTCGCCTGCCGGATGTGTACCCGCCGTTTCTTTTTCGCGAGGTGAAGCAGAATCACGGCGTGATCGCGTGCGAAGGGTCGATGTTCAAGAGCAAGTTCGCGAACGCGCTGACGACGATGATGATCGGCTCGCTGGGGCTGGCTTCCGCCGAGAATAAGCTTTCCATCGGCTACGGCGGGGAAGCCGGGCAGATGGACGGTCTAATTGAAGCGATGTGCGCGCGGTATGTGGAAGATTCGATGGTGATCACGCGCAACGTCGAATCGCAGAAGCTGCTGTACTCGCTGGGGATTCCCACGGAATTGGGCAGTGACACGGCGTGGACGTTCGAGCCGCACCCCCCGGAATATGGGCGGCGCGTGCTGCGCGAGGCGGGCTGGGATGAGAAGACGCCGGTCCTAGTGCTTTGCCCGATCCATCCGTTTGTTTGGCCGGTCAGGGCCTCCATCGCGAAATACATCGCCAGCGTGACGACAGGGGCTTACAAAGACAGCCAGTACCGCACCGTTTATTTTTTTGAGTCCGGCGCGGAGGTTGACCGTAAATATCGGCACTATATTTCGGGATTCATCAAGGCGACGCAGGCGTTTCTGCAGCGGCATTGCGTTTTTCCAATTTTAGTGGCGAGCGAGCGGCTGGACGCAGTCGCGTGCCGCGATATTGCGGCGGAGATTCCAGGAATCCCGATCTTTACTTCTGACGATTACGACATGTTCCAGCTCGTTTCGATCCTACGGGCTTGCTCGTACATGGTCTCCTCGCGCTACCACGGAATCGTCACGTGCATGCCGAGCCTGGTGGCTTCGGCAGGAGTGAGCATGGATGAGCGCATCCAAAACCTGATGCGCGAGCGTGGGCATGAGCATCTCATGGCACGCGTGGATGATCCGGATTTGGAGGTAAAGCTGCTTCAGATCATGGAGGCGCTCGTGACGGAGGCCGACTCCGTGCGGGACGGCATCGGGCAAACGGTGGTGCGCAACCTCAAAGTGATGGCGCGGATGGGGACGTTACTGGAAGATGCGGTCCGCGGCACCTATCCGGAATTCCCTCTGCGCAGCGGCGTTTTTTCGTGGGAAGACTATTTGCCGCCACTCAGCCAAGAGTTGATCGAACTCGCGGAGCAGTACGATTCCACTCCGACGGCGGTTGCGGCCGCCGGCTGATCTTTCATGCCGAATTTTCTTGAAACCATTTTCGCTCAACTGAAGTGCGCGGATGCCCGGGTCGTACTACGGGAAATTCACGGCGAACAATTTGTAAGCGTGACGGGCAAGGAATTGCTCGAGCAGGTTCAGCAAGTCCGCGAGTTTCTTAGAAACTCCGGCGTCCGGCCTGGTGAGCGGTGCGCTCTGCTTTCGCCTAATTCGATCCGCTGGGTGGCGTTCGATCTGGCGCTGATGGCCCAAGGAGTGATCGTCGTGCCGCTCTACTCGCGGCAGGCGCCGGGCGAACTCGCAGGAATGATGAAGGATTGCCAGCCCCGGTTCCTGCTTGTGAGCGATGCCGGCCTCGGCGAATCAATCGCACAGGCTTGGCCGGGCGCGCCGCAGCGAATTTTGTTTGATGACGTGATGAAGAGTTCCGGGGTGACAATTTCCAGGGATGAGACGCCGAATCCGCGGCAAGACTTGGACATCATCACCATCATCTATACCTCGGGAACGTCCGGCGAGCCCAAGGGCGTGTGCCTCAATACAAGCAACTTGAATTTCATGCTCGAACGCACGACGGAGCGGCTTGGGCAATTAATGACGCAGGCGCCGGGAACAAGCCCCGATCGTGTTTTTCATTATTTGCCACTTAATTTTGCGGCATCCTGGCTCCTGATGCTGTCGTGCCTGATGCGTGAAACAATGCTCACCCTTTCGACCGACCTCAACAAGCTGGCTGACGAGATTCGACTCTCTTCGCCGAATTACTTCCTGAATGTGCCCACGCTGCTGGAGCGAGTAAGGCGTGGTGTTGAAGAGGCCCTTTCGAAGCAGGCAGCGCCGGTTCGCTGGCTGTTTCGAAAGACGCGAGAAGCGTTCCAGCGACAGAATGCGGGGCGCTTTGGCGTCTTGGACAGCATGTGGCTCTGGCTCGGAAGAATTCTCATCTTTATCAAAATCAAGCAGCGCTTTGGGCGCGACCTGCGCACGCTGATTTGCGGCTCCGCGCCTTTGGCCCCGGAAACACAACAGTTTTTCCAGATGCTGGGAATTCCGGTGCTGCAAGCCTACGGACTGACGGAAACGACCGGCATTTGCACAATGGATGATCCTCGCGTGCCCGCTGAGCCGGGGTATGTGGGCACTCCGGTTCCCGGCATTGAAATGCAGGTCGGTGAAAATGAGGAGATTCTGACGCGGGGACCACACGTTTTTCCGGGCTACTGGAATCGCGCGGAAGAGAGCGCGCGAGTGCTGCAAGGCGGCTGGTTTCACACCGGCGATCAGGGGGAATCGAATGGCCGAGGAAATTGGCACATTAAGGGACGCGTCAAGAATTTGCTCATCCTGAATTCGGGACACAAAGTGGCGCCCGAACCAATTGAGGAGCAAATTGCGCGTTTGGTACCTTCGGCGCAGCAGGTTGTCGTTGTCGGAAATGGACGCGGGTATCTTTGCGCTCTGGTTACGGGAACGGTTGAAACGGCAGTAGTTCAAGCGGCGCTCGATGCCGTGAACAAGGATTTGCCGCACTACCGGCAAATTCGAAATTTCAAAGCTATCGAAACGGCGTTTACAGCTGACAGCGGTCTTCTTACCGCGAATGGCAAACTACGCCGCGACGCCATCAATGCGCGCTACGTTGGCGAAATCAATTCCATGTACGACGCAAAGGGGCAAAACACATCTCAGGCGTTGAGCGCTGCAGAAGGCCACGCGGTCAACAGGCAGCACGCATGAAGAGTTTCAAAGGAAAAACGCTGGGGTGGGAATGGCGGGATGGCACCGTCGAGCTGACGCTGGACCACGGACCGGCCAATGAAATTGGCACGGCCATGCTGGGAGAGCTTGAGAAGTTTGTGGCTTCGTTTAACGGGCTTGCGGCGGATACTTCTGTTTGCATCATCGGGAGCGCCAAAAAAGCTGGGTTTTCCGCGGGTGCGGACCTGCGCGAGTTGTATCACAGCGCGGCAGCCTTGCCGGAAAAAGAGCGAGTCCTTGGCGTTCGACAATTCCTCGAACGCATTCATGCGGCGCTTAATGCCATCGATGCCGCTCCGTTCGTCACTATCGCGGCGGTGCACGGCGTGTGCTTCGGTGGCGGGTTGGAGCTCGCTTTGGTCTGCGACCTGATCATTGCCGACAAGATGGCGCGGTTCGCGTTTCCCGAGTTGCGCCTGGGACTGATTCCTGGTTTCGGTGGCATTCCACGACTGAAACGAGACCTCGGAAACGCTTTTGTGCGAGATTTGCTTTTTACGGGACGGACAGTGAATGCCACCCGCGCCCAGGCGGTTGGCCTGGTAGCGCAACTAGCAGGCGAAGGGGAAGCGTTGCGCATCGCACGGTCCACGGCGGCTCAAATCATGAAATTTGATGCGGTCACGCGCGCCACTGCCAAGAAATTCATCAAGCCCATCCCGTACGAAGACCTTCGGCGGGAGATTGAACTTTTCTGCGAATTGTTTGCGCGGCCAAATGTCATGGCGGCGCTAAAAAAATTCGCTGAAGACACCGGGCCGATGCCGTATCTGCCCTAGGCTTGTGCAGCGCGTTCGCCATTGACGATAGATTCAGTTCGTACCCATGTCGTGACTCGCAGCCGTGGGATTTCTTTCCCTTCCCCAGGATGATAAATTTGAGGCGTTCATGCGAACATTAGAACAAACCACCCAAGAAGTGCTGGATCTGGCCGCGAAGCATTTTCAATTGCCGGTCGGCTCGCTCGCGCCCGAAGATGATTTCTTCAAAAAGCTCGGGATCGACAGCCTCCAGACGCTGGAACTGCTTTCGCGACTCGAAAATCACTTTGCGATTGAATTGCCTGACTACGAAGTACAGGGCGTGAGCGACTTCAAGACGCTCGCGCAGCGTATTCAGTCCCGCTTGTAATGCTGGATCTTTCCCAATACCAATCCGTTGGCGAAGCGCTCAGGGAAGCACTCGATCGTTTTTCAGATGAAGTGTGTTTGATCGAGGCGGATCGCGAGCGCGAGAAGGAACGCCTCACCTACAACGAATTCAAGAAGCGGGGGCTTCCCCTTGCCAAAGCGTTACAAGAAGCCGGGTTTTCCACAGGCGACCGCGCGAGCATCATCATGACCAATCAGTCGAAGTGGCTGATTTCGGCGTATGCGATTTTCTTCTGCGGCGGCGTCCTCGTGCCCTTGGATTACAAACTCACACCCGACGAGCAATGGCAATTGCTGAAACACTCGGGCGCTGGGGTTTTGATCACCGAGTATCCGATTTGGCGGCAGCTCAGTGCTTCTGCTGGTCGCGCTGCAACGCCGAACGTCAAAACAGTCCTGGTGACGGAAGCTCCGGCCAACGCGGACTTGGCCGGGGCTCAGCGTTGGGAAGAATCTCGCGGAGAAGGTGAGCCTACCTTCATGACGCGCAAACGCAGTGACACGGCCAGCATCGTCTATTCTTCCGGCACGGGCGGCCGTCCCAAGGGCTGCATGATGACGCACGAAAATTACTTGGAACAGTGCGTCGCGCTGACTTCCATCTATCCCTTCTGGCCGGGCGTGCGTTACTTGAGCATTTTGCCGACGAATCACGCTATCGATTTCATGGTCGGATTCTTCGGACCTTTCACCTGCGGTGCAGCCGTCGTTCACTTGCGCACGTTGCGGCCGGAGTATGTCCGCGAGGCTTTCCCAAAATACAAAATCACTTATGTGAGCCTCGTCCCTCTGGTTTTGAAAAACTTGCAAAAAGGGTTGCAGGCGCGGTTTGATGCGCTTCCTCCAGGCAAACGCAAAATCTTCAACGTGCTGGTTGCAGTCAATAAGGCTTTGACGAAAAGCCGGCCGAGGCTGGGTCTCAGCCGCCTGCTGCTGAAGCAGGTACACGAGGCCTTTGGCGGCGAACTGCTGGCAATCATCGTAGGCGGTGCTTTCACCGAGCCGCAAACGTTGCAGTTTTTCTATGACCTGGGAATCCCAGTCGCAAACGGTTACGGCCTGACGGAAGCCGGCACCGCAATCACCGTCAACGATTTGAAACCGTTTCGCGCCGACACTGTGGGCAAACCTCTGCCGGGGATGGAAGTGCGCATCCTCAATCCTGCCCCTGACGGCGTGGGCGAAGTCGCCGTGCGCAGCAAGACCGTGATGTCGGGATACCTCAACAGCCCCGAGCTGACCGCGGAAACGATTATCGATGGCTGGCTGATGACGGGCGACTTGGGCAAGATTGACGAGACTGGCCACCTGCAACTGAGCGGGCGCAAGAAAAATATGATTGTCACCGAAGAAGGAAAGAACATTTATCCGGAAGACATCGAAAAGGTGTTTGAAAGCCTGCCGGTGAAAGAATTTTGCATTTTTGCCGCTAACTACATCTGGCCGAAGCGTTCGCTGACCGGCGAGCAGCTTGTCCTCGTGCTGCATATGGATCAGGGGCAAAAGTACGACGAGGTGCTTCAGCGCGACGTCAACGCGCGCAACCAGCGCCTGCTAAACTACAAGCGGGTTCACGGGGTGGTCCTGTTGGACGAGGATTTTCCCCGAACAGCTTCTCTGAAGATCAAGCGGAATGAGCTGGCGGCGCGGCTTGCGAAATTGGACAGCGCAGCGGCGATTCGGCCGTTGTAAAGCAGTCTCGCAGGAACACGCTCGCGTCTCGAAGTCCGCGTTGTTAGCTTGCGTGCATCGCAAATGGAACGATTTTTTGCCATCGTCAACCCTGCCGCCGGTGGCGGCCGCTCCGCGAAGCTTGCCGGGCCTGCTCTGACGCGCCTGCGCGAAAACAATGTACTGGTGGACGTTTTTGCATCAAGCGGTCCGGGCCACACTGCCCAGCTCGCTCGCGAAGCCTACGACCAGGGATACCGGCGCTTCCTTGCGGTCGGCGGTGATGGCACGGCACACGAAATCCTCAACGGCATTTTCGTCGGCCGCACATCCGTAGATCGTTTTGCGCTGGGGTTTCTTCCACTCGGTACTGGCAACTCTTTCTTGCGCGATTTCGCGAAAGACGGTGCCGCTGCTTCTTTGCAAGCTCTTTTGGAAAACCGCAAGCGCCCCGTGGATCTTCTTCGCCTGACGCACGCCGCCGGGGAAATGTATTCTTTCAATCTCCTGAGCATGGGTTTCACCGCCGACGTGGCCACGCTGACGAATCGAATTTTCAAGCCTTTCGGCCATCTGGGCTACCTGCTTGGCGTGCTTGTACGGGTGCTCCAGCTTCGCCGGCCTTCGTTCGTTTTGCGCTGCGACGATGACCAGGAATGGGACAAGCGGGGTTGCCTTTTTCTTACCTTCAACAACAGCAAATATACCGGCGGCACGATGCTGATCGCTCCGCAAGCCGATCCCACCGACGGTCTCATCGAGTTTGTCCGCTGGGGTCCTATCGGTCGCTTGGGTTTGCTGCGAAATTTGCCGCGGCTATACGATGGCTCGCACATTCAACACCCACTAGCCTCCCGGCGCGCGGTGCGCCACGTGGAATTCAAGCTTCCTGCGCCCATCGACATCATGATCGACGGCGAAGTCGCCACAGTCGAATGCCGCTCGATTGACGTGCTTCCCGCAGCCGTGGACGTTTTTATATGAAAAAGGCTTGGGCGGTGTTCCGCAGTGCGATTCTCTGGATGCTCAGCGGCTTGCACTTCTTCACTGTCGTGCCAATGCTTGTGGTGCTCGGCATTTTTCTCGACCCGCGCAAACACGATTGGCTGCAGCGCGGCCTTTGCAGGCGCATCGCCTTTCTTTCCGGAGCCAAGGTCGAAGTCCGGCAGTCTCCCGGCTTCGATCCCAAACGGACCTGCTTCTTCGTCTCGAACCATGTCAATCTCTTTGACCCATTCATGTTGTACTGCGCTATTCCGCAGTTTGTGCGCGGCTGGGAATTGGAATCGCATTTCAAGATTCCTGCGTACGGCTGGCTGATGAAACGATTTGGCAACGTGCCGGTTCCAGACATCCGGCGGCCCGGCGATTTGAAGCGTATGTGGCGGCTGACGCAGGAGGCCATCGATTCCGGCACCAGCCTCATTGTTTTTCCCGAGGCCAAGCGCACTCGCGACGGCCACGTGGATGGATTTCAGGACGGCGGCTTCCGCGTCGCGCAGCAGTTAGGCGTTCCCATCGTTCCCGTTAGCATCGTGGGATCGTTTGAGCATCACCGTACCGGCCACTGGATGCTTTGGCCGGGGAAAATCACCATCTATTTGCACGACACGATTGAAACCAAGGGTTTGCGCAAAGAAGATGTGCCCGCTTTGCGCGACCGTGTTTGGGCAATCATCTCCGCTCCGGTGGAGGAAGCGCTGCAAGCGCACGGGAATGAGCAAGACCAGAGTTAAAGCGAGAGCTTGATTCCCGGAAGGGTCCGGCCGGCTTTGGTTTCCTGCCACGTGAAGATAATGCGGTGAATGACGGTGATCGTGGAAACGACGGCAATCACCCAGAGCACCGGCCCCATGCGATTGAACAGTCCACCGATAATCAGTAGCACCAACCGCTCCGGCCGCTCCATAAACCCGACTTTGCACAAGGGAATGAGGGATTCGGCTCGCGCCCGCGCGTAACTCACCATCACCGATCCAGCGGTCGCCACCGCCGCAAGCACCACGTACGGTGTCCGTCCGCTCACCGAGTAATACACAAGCAGGCCCATGTATAGCGCCATGTCCGCGTAGCGATCCAGCGTCGAATCATAAAATGCGCCGAACGCCGTAACGCGTCCTTGCCGCCGCGCCACCTGCCCGTCCAGCATGTCCAGAAACCCCGCGCAGAAAATAATGATCGCCCCGGTGCGGAACCCGCCGACAGCAAAAAACGCCGCCGCCCCAAAATTCACCACCAGCCCCAGAAATGTCAGGAAGTTTGGATTAATCCCTGTAGCAGCAATGCCCCCGACAATTTTGTCGAGCAGCCACTTGCCTCCAGTCCCGATTGCCCCTGTGAAGGTCGCCATGAGTCTCTACTAGTGTCTCAAAACAGAGAAATTCTGCGAAATGCGACTTGTCTCGCCAACCTCGCCGCATCCTACACTAGCCCAAAGCCGTGCGGCAAATCGCGAAGGAGCCAAGCATTAGGTATACTCAC
>Ga0187780_10004274_pt1 | contig 10726 bp, 10 predicted proteins | sample 1015_Q2_SP10_20__FD_132429 | JGI IMG/M metagenome (GOLD analysis project Ga0187780, IMG submission 132429) | Tropical peat soil microbial communities from peatlands in Department of Meta, Colombia - 1015_Q2_SP10_20_MG | ecosystem: Environmental > Terrestrial > Soil > Wetlands > Peat | place...
GTTAGATAGTAGTTCAGAAGCATAGAGACACCAGAAGCAGCGGTTAAAGCACCGAAATAGAAATATTGACTGGGTACCGGAATCGTGAAGTTAACCGTTGACTGAGACAGGTTCAAGATTAAGTTGCAAACCTGCATTTGGTCAACTCCCTGGCCGAAAACACCGATAACGCGAAGGGCCACTGTCGCTCCTGACGGGATGCCAAAGGCTGCAGCTAAGACGTGTAGATAACTGAAACCATCCGCAGACTTGCTTGGACTATAAAGCGTGACACCGGGACTCAGTGACGTGGAATCCCAGACCAGTGTGTTGGTTGCGTTAGGCCAGTTTGTTATTTTGCCGTTTGTTGTAGGGTTTGTCACATTTACATTCAGTGTTGGATTTGCTATTGTGACGTTGAGTGCTGGGTCGCCAGAACTGCCTAAGCTGTCTGTGACTTTGATGAGGTCGAGCACGTTAACGTGTCCATCATGGTTCACGTCTACCCAAGGGTCATAAGTTCCTGCGGACATCACAGGCATTGCAGAAAACATCAAGATTGATAGACAAGCGGTTGCAAGGATTATTACTACTAAACTCTTTTTGGTTATCACATTTTCACCTGAAAAGAACTATGGTTTAGATGCGAATTTACGGGTTTTGAAACAAAGCTCTATGAGTGTAACCTAGCTATTACGCGGGTTTGACCATGTTACGTTAAAGTTGAGAGTGGGACGTTAAACTTATTAACGATACTGCAAATGCATTATGGTTAAAGGCGAAAAATGCGATGTCTCTTGCATCTCGACTGAAAGTCGAAAGCGTTGGCAGACTTCTAAACATAGTATTCTATGCGATAGCCGGAATCATTCTCTTTATCGCCTTGCCATTTGCCAATTACCCCCCACACATCGCAATAATAGGCATCATCAGCTTAATCACAGCATATGGGTTATTTGTGAAGAGAAACTGGTCATTGTATACTGTCATCATGTTGCTTCTCATTGTCACAACATTTGCAGCGTACATGCTTTATTACCTAGCCACAATAAACCTGATTCTAGAAATCGGAGTGGTAGTTTACCTGATCCTGACATGGATTTCGGCAATATACATTTCAACAAAGCGAAAAACGCTCAGCCCCTAGCTGCATGACTTCAGTATTGGACGCAATAATTCAAAGTCAACATATCGTTCTGAACAGTTGAACCAGAACCTCTTCGCCAGCGTCAATGAATTGCTGGTTCTCCGCGATTTCCACAAAACCATCCGCGTTTGCAAGGGTAGTTATCGCTCCTGATTGCCCCGTTTCTAAAGGTACAGCAACTCGTATGTCAGACTTCCTCTGTTCCAACTTAACCATGACAAATGTTTTTCTCCCTTTCGCTGGAAACATTCTCATGCCAGCGACAGCCCTAATGCTAGAATTATGTAAAGCCCTCTTCCCAGTCAAAGCGTTCAAAATGGGACGGGCCAACAAGTAGAAAGTCAACAAGGCAGAAGTTGGATGCCCAGGGAAAGAAAAAATCAGTTTGCCGCCAACCAGCGCTATAGTCGCAGGTTTTCCCGGTTTGATCGCTATGCCGCAGACGATAACTCCAGGCTTTCCAAGCGAATCCACAGTCTGGGGCATAATATCTTTTGGACCCACAGAAACTCCACCTGAAGTGACAACCATGTCAGCAGAGGCTAACGCCTTCTTCAGAGCCTTCTTCAATTCAGCCTTGTCATCAGGAAAAACTCCTAAGTATGATGGTTTGCCACCGCTCTCCAAAACAGCTGCGCACAGACTATAAGCGTTAATATCGTAGATTCTGCCAGGAGGAAGGTCCTTGCCAGGCTCAGTAACCTCGCCGCCTGTTGAAAGCACAGCTACGGTCGGTCGAGCGTATACGTTCACTTTAGCTAGACCTACAGCGGCAAGTACACCTATTTCACGGGCCTGCAGCAATTGTCCTTTTCTGAGGATTGTTGAGCCTTTTCTGACGTCGGAGCCGATTTTCATGATGTTTTCATCTCTAGCAACTGCATTGTGAATTTCTACAGTGTTTCCATTTTTTTCTGTGTCCTCCAACATGACAACTGCATCTGCACCACGAGGGATAGGGGCACCAGTCACGATCTCAGCAGCTGTACAGTGCTCAACACACACATGCGGCAATTCACCAATGTTAACAGTCCCGCACAAATTAAGAGTCACGAACCTATTTTCGTCGGCTTCAAAAGTGTCCTCGGCCTTAACTGCATACCCATCCACAGTCGATCTGCTGAAAGATGGAACATCTAAACCAGCAACAACGTCTCCAGCGAGGGTCCGCTCATAAGCTTGTAAAAGAGCAACCTCCTCGAGCCCTAAGGGTTCAGGCTGGAAATTACGATAAATAATCTGCTTCGCCTCGTCAAACGACAGTAGCTTTCTAAACATCATTTTTCTTCGCTTCCACGTTATCAAAAAGACTGACTGAGACCACCTCATCTTCAACAATGCCTTCTCGATTCTCTGGAACAAGCACAAAACCATTTGCACATGTCATCGTTGAAATCAGGCCGGACCCCCTAGAACTCACAGGCTTCGCAAAATACTCGTCCCTAATCTGCCATACCTTAACACGAACGAAATTCAGCCTGCCAAGAGACGTTGTAACTCGTTTAGTCATTGTTGCCCTAATGACAGGTCTCTTCTCCTCACTTCTAAGACCAAGCATCTTGCTAATCAACGGGCGGGCAAACATCTCAAAGCCTACAATCGCGGCAACTGGGTTGCCAGACAAAATGAGAACGGGTTTTCCATCGACAACAGCCAGCGCAGTTGGCATTGCAGGCCTCAAAGCAACACCATGCACCACTACGCCTTGCTTCCCAATCTTGTTAACCGCATCCGGCACAAGGTCTGAAAAACCAACGCTTGAACCTCCCGTAGTAATAACCGCATCTGAACAGTTGAGTCCACGTCGAAGCCCTGCAATAATCTCCTCTAAATCGTCTTTGGCAATACCCAAGTCCAGAGGCTCAACGCCAAGTTCCTCACATGAAGCCAACAAGACAAGTCTATTGACATCGAAGATCTGATTTGCCTTTGGCTTGCAGCCAACATCTATAATTTCATTGCCCGTTGCCAGAACAGCAACTTTCGGCCTCTCAAACACCATAATCTCTGAACGACCCAAAGCAGCCAGCAAACCAAGATGATGAGAACGCAGACGCAAACCCGATCGTAACGCGATTTCGCCCTTTTTGATGTCTTCTCCCTTTCTTGACACGTTCTCATGCGGCACGATCGCCGCCCACACCTCAAGATTATTGTCAATCTGTTTAACGCCCTCAAGCATCACGACAGCGTCCGCGCCTTTCGGGATGGCCTGCCCAGTCCAGACCTGCTTGGCGTACCCTTCTGCAACTTCACCCTTTCTTATGATTTTCAGCGTCTTTGGCTTGAACTGCGTTGAACCAAGAGTATCTTCAGCTCTCACAGCGTATCCATCAACCGCTGACCGATCAAATTTCGGCAAGTCCTCATTTGCGATAACATCCTCTGCTAAGACACGATTTGAAGAACATTGAAGCGGCAGCGAAACCATTCTAGCTCTTGTGATCTCCACGGATTTGAAGAGGATTTGAAGAGCTTGTTCCACTGAAGTGAGCTTCTGAAATCCTCTAAGTCTTACCAAAACACGTACCCATAAACAGCACTAAGAAACTGTATAAAAAACGTATCGCACATGCAGAAAGTCTTATCGCTGAAGTTGGCGAATGAAAATGTCGCGCATTTTCACAGCATCAATGTTCAACAATGGGGTCTCACATATGAAAACAGGTTTGAGTTTGAACTCGACAACAATCTTTGCAAGCATCTCAAAATCAGGTCCATACCCGTGTTCTTCTAAAACGTGATGACGCCTTTCGCCTTTCTCTGTGAATTCGATTTTAGAAAAGTGGCAATGCATGTTTCTGACAGCTTCGATTCCGATTCTGTCCTCTGCAATTTCCAGAACCTTTCTGAAGTCCTGATGCGTTTTGAAACGACCGCGATCACGCGCGTGCAAATGCGACCAGTCGATTACAAGGTGGGTCTTATTAACCTCTTGACAAATGTCCAGAACATCATCTAAGCTTCCAACCTGTGTAGGTTTGCCACTGGTCTCCGGCCCGATCTTAACAGTTTTGAGACCTGCTTCCTGCATCCTCTTCACGACATCCTCCAAAGCTTCAATGCAACCCTTGAAAACCTCGGTGTGAATTCCCCTTCCATAAAATCCGGGATGAAAAACTACGACATAGGCGCCCATCCATTCAGCCGCGGTAGCACATGCAATCAAACGTCTTTTGCTCGACTCCACAACATCTCTTTCTCCGCAAAAGTTAATGAAGTAAGAACCGTGAACACTGAGCATCACATCGTTTTTCAAAGCAGCCTTACCAAGCTCTTCAGCATGCTCGCGTTTTATCTGTGGCTTCGGTCCCCAACGAATGGCTTCATATTCAAAAGCATCAAGGCCTTCATCACGTAGCAAACGTGGAACATCTGACAAAGTTGCTTTCATCAGAGTATATGAAGCAGGAACCCCAGCCGGACCAAATCTGGGGCGATCAGCCATCTGATACCCCTTTTTTCTAAGCTCTACCCTTCCTGTGACGATACCCTCGGCGTGAGAATTCGCCATATGTCAAAGCTATCAAAGCTGAAATCCAAGCTGCAGCATTCTGGAGTACTAGATACTTCCCAGGATTGTCCAGATCAGCTAAGGGCGCAAGTAAATTTCCAAGACCCGCAGCAAAGTATCTGAACCCTGGCCCGATTGCAGGAACTGCCCCGTTTACGAACCAGGCCAAAGGTGCAAAAATCCTTCCACTGCCTTTAATGAAACTAAGCAATGAAGGGTTATTTGTATAGGCGTTCGCTATTGTATGGAAGATCAGATGAGGATACACGAGCAAAGACACTATAAAGGCAAAAGTCATAAACATAAAAAACACAAATATGGCACTCTTTATCGGTGCCTCAAGCAACTCCGACTTCAACCTAGTCATGATGTCCTTAATCTCTGACCGCTTAGCACTTGGTCCAGTCTTTGGGGGCTCACGACGCCTGACAGCTGACCGCTCAGTCAAGTATATCCAGCTTGAAACAAGAGCAATCACAACCATTATCGGGACAAGCTGAAATAATAGGCTTATGCCTATTGTTGCTTTCCAATCTGTCCCTGGAAATCTGAAGCTATATTGCACTACAGATTGATCTTTGACCCCTAAGCTCATTGCGTAAACAACAACGACTAATTCAAGAAGCACAGCAATTATTAGAAATATGATAACCATAGCTAAGCTTCTCAATGTCCTCCAGCGCACAAGCAGGCCTTTATGTGTAGTTGAACTCGACACGACATTCACCGTTCAGCATTACAATTTCTTTTTCAGTTGCGCATGAATTATGAATCTTCTTGTTAAAAAATGTGACTGTGAACACTTCATACTGATTTGAGGTCTGAATCGGAAAGTCTCAAACTCTTTATTCGCGACAACGCAAGGCTTTGAGAAGGAAGCATAGCTTAGACTGTGTAAAGAATATGCAGAACCTGATTTCGAAAATAGCACTCCTGTTTGTAGAGACTTAGGCTGCGAACCTAATATCGCAAAGGTCATGTCTGTTGGAAACCAAGATCAGAACAGCATCTAAGGCAATTTGCAGGGGCACAATCTGCGAACGATGGGCAGCTAGAGCAAGTAAAAGCTTTGCCATAGATTATGCAGAAAGCGAAACAGCATTTCGTACACAGCCTAACTTGCTTGGATTCTTGGACCAATCTTGCTCCTTCGCTATTTGCGAAAAGGCAAAGAAAATTCTAAAAAGATTTCTGACGCTACTCAATCTCACTATAAACGAAAAAGTAATGCTGCAAAGTTTTATTAGTGCTTCAACTCTAAAATCTTGGTCAAGACTCATTGAACTTTAATGGAATTCTGAAAAATGCTCAAGTCCGGGAAAAAAGAACTAACAGATGTCTATAACGAACGTAATACGCAGGTCCTTGTAGGCAAATTCCTGACCGGCGAAATATCCGAACTTGAGCCCGTTTATGACCCAAAGCTTGGCTACCGATACCCACTGGTGGAAGCTATAGTCGGTGGTCCTACAGAAACTGAAGCCTTTTTAAACAGGCTGTACGACGCTGGTTTGCTCGAACAAAAACTTTACGACAAGATCATCTACTGCCCAAAATGCAAATCTTCAAACACTTCAACACGTTACTGTTGCCCATACTGTAAATCCTTCAATGTTCAAAAAAGCAGCCTAATAGAACACGTTAAATGCGGCTACATGGATGTGGAACAAAACTTCCAGAAAGAAGGCAAACTAGTATGCCCAAAGTGCCACGATGAGTTGAAGAAACTCGACGTTGACTACCGACGCGCTGGAATATGGTGCACGTGCAAAGAATGCAGCAAGAGCTTCGACATTCCAGTGACTACGCATTTCTGCAGAGACTGCCACGCTAACTCGACATTCGAAGAAGTTCTTATCAAGGATGTTTACAGCTATACACTCAGAGAAGAAGCAAAAGAAGAAGCAAACGTGGGATGGGTGATAATTGCACCAATCCGCGAAGTGCTTGAAGAGAACGGGTTCGAAGTTGAAAGTCCTGCCTTTCTGAAGGGCAAATCCGGCGCAAACCACATGTTTGACATTGCAGCCTTCAAAGGAGATATTCCACGCAAGATTTTGGTCATAGACCTCTCAACTTCAACTGAGCCGTTGGTTTCAGAGCAGCCAGTCATAGCTTTATTTGCAAAAATATTTGATGTCTCTCCTGATAGCGCGTACTTGATTGCAATCCCCAAAATGAGTGATAATGGGAAAAAAATGGCTGAACTGTACAACATTCAGATACTAGAAGCCACAAACCAGAAAGAAGCGGTGAAAGCATTGAAAGAGAAAATCTCGAAAAAATAGAACGAAACTAGTTGCACTCTAATTGATGCTGAAAACTGCTATATTCCCTCTATCTGTAACAACTTTAATTATACAGAAATCGTTTGGCAAGCTTATGTCGCTTCGAAAGTACGAAGTTACTTCTCCTTCGCTAACAAAAACACTAATCGCGTATCTCTTATGAAGAGTAGAATTGTCTATCCATAACGCAACCAAATGAGAAGTTAGAGGGCCATCATTCTGAAAATTGAAGTTCGTAGCATTAACCATAAGCCTAACTCCTAAGAAATCAATATCGACAGTTGTTTGATTAACGCTCAGCCCATCATCCAACACTTTCACGCGTATAGTTCCATCGTCGCGGACGTATTCCTTCCATTCATTGGTAAAGTTTACAGCGAGATATGTCCAGTTCTGCGATGAAACGCCACCTTGTGTCGAGTTTAAGTTATTGTCTGTATAGGATGATGAATTCCAGTTGTATATGTCCAGATACCACTTAGCATCAGTATCATTTACTTTGTACCGCATTTGCACCTCTAGACCTCGAACATTGACCGATTCATTTACGACGAAATCTCCAATGATGGAGATTCCACTGTTGTTCATGCCTTGAAAACTCTCGTAATTGCCATCTATTAATTGCGTGTCCAAGTATGTGCCATTTGTTCTAGTTCCACCTTCTATGGCAAATTCTCTTTGTGAAGTAAACCAAGAAGAATTATTCACGCGATCCACTCCTGATATTGCTATAACCTCGTGCATCCTTTCCCAGTCAAACTGGTTCATTTGGTAGCTCCATAGCACCACGTTAACTACCACCATTACTACAAGTACCAGACTCAGCATTACTACGATGACGTTGCTTATGCCGCGTTTGCTTCTACTGGGAAGCTTTATAGTAGTCCGCAACGTGTGTCCCCCTTGCAGTAACAATATCTACGTAGTATACGCTTCCGCTTGTCCAATGAAGCGTGACATTGAGCCAGCCATCGGTACCAATTTCGAGAAATAAAGGTATGAAAGGCTGAGAAGTATGATTGAAATAGACAGATGAGATACTAATTGCCACTTTTCCAATGTTATGCATGTATAAATCCACATTTCCCGTCGAATTGTTAAACCACAAGTCCTCTACTACCAAGCGTTCACTCATAGTTTCACGGAGATTTGTAGATATGACGTAAGTTGCGGTGGTAGCAAGAGCCATAGCCGCCACAGCCACAACTGTCAGTAAGAGACTGCTTAATACGGGGCTTATAGCGCGTTTGTTCAGTATTAGTTTAGCCAACTTTTTCAATTTTGGCACCTCAGAGGAACACCTTCAGCGCTATGTAGCCTATAACCAACAAGAGAGCGCTGTGTTTTAGACCAGCTGCGATAGTTCCTTCTCCCATTTTTCCTGAAACCAGTCCACCAAAGAAAGCCTGCACCATAGTCATGTCGAAAAATATGCGTTCCATAGCTTCAGGCGCCATTACTGCGGTGCCAAGCATTGGTAAGCCTTCTGCGCTGACAAAGAATGACTTGAAAAGGAGTATTATCGTGAACAAGAAAACGAAGAAAGCAACGTAAATTATTGCAATGTATGGTCTTGTTTGGGTTCGACGTTCTTTTTCAAGTAGCAGCGTTGTCTGGATAAATTTGCCCATTGGATCAAAAACCTTCTCAACATGTCCTCCTGAACGACCAGCCTCAATTATGAGCGGCACGGTTCTTTGTACGAGCACGGTGTTTACACGTTTTACAAACGCAAGCAATGCCTCTTCAAATGGCATTCCCCAAGAGATCTGCGCTGTCATCTTCCTCATTTCAGCTGTGAGAGGTCCGTAATTCCTCTTGGACGCTTCTTCTAAGGCTTGAGGCAAAGTCATTCCTGTCTCTTGAGCTTGGACAATACTTCTGAAAAGGTCAGGCAGATGTTCATCAACGGCTTTTCGCCACTCATAGTCTATATAGTCCACTATTGCTAAGGGAATTATTGCTGCAAGGATTGCGAAAAGAAAGAATTCGTCAAACGATGGTTTCCCCCAGAAATTTGTGGAGCCAAACAAGAAGAGTGCAACCGCTAAAAGACCCGAGGCGATTATCGTTGCCTGTTTTAGTTTTTTGTCAATTTTCGGCATTTCTCATCACCATTTTGGTGACGTACCATCCAAGATTATCAGAAACATTATTGCGCCTAAGGGAATTCCGACATAGGTCAACAGGTTTAGAAGCAAATTTGGGTTAAGCATGCCTAAGTTTCCGCCTCCTAACATGGCCATGACTGAAAGCATGATTACCAAAAGCAGGGGACCAGTCAAAAGTAGTGTCACATAAATCTCCGAAAGAATCGAAAGCGTGTCCGAATACTTTTTCAATCCAATTCTTTTTAGTCTCATGTAATCTTTTGTTTTTCCTCGCAGATAGGCGGCGAGATTTCCGCCCGAGTGAATTGTTGAAATTGCGCCTTCGAGCATTTCTCTGAATCGTTTAGAAGGAGAACTACTGGACGACTTGGCCAAAGCTGAAATAATGTCTGACCCGAACAAGTTTACGTCTCTCACAATATCCTTTGCTTCTGACGATACCGCCAACGGGGCAGTAAGTGAAGATAATGATTGGAATATTTTTTCTGGGGTCACTCCTGCACTTGACAATATTGCCATGTAGCCCGTTGTAAAAGGCAATTCGTCTTCTAATTCTCTTTTCAACTTGTCCGCACGATATATAGGATATGCGTAAAAACCGATCGCAGAGAATGCCCCCGCAAACATACCTCCGCCGACTCCGAAAAGTAATGCTGCTAACAAAGGCACACCAAAAATGAAGAATGAAAGCAGAGGAATAACGGTCATCGCGATAAAAGAACTTAAAATCGCAAAGAAAACTGTTAGACTGACATAGATTTTAAAGTTGATTTTGAGCTCAGATCTCTGCAGATTTTTATCTAGATCCTTGAAAATGGCCAAAAAATTGTCGATTCTGCTTCCTACAAGTTGGTACGCAATTGAATGCGGCTGTTCAAAAGCTTGTCTAAGCGTCTCGTGCGAGAAACCATTTGTTGGCTTTAGGCGCCCTTTAGATGGCAGCCTGATCATCCGTTTGGCGCGGCCTAAAAACGTTCTTATCTTTTGAATAGCCCCGTTTCTTCTCATTTCAGTCCTACTCTGGCTTTTTGAAAAACGCGATTTGGGTTTGCGTAATATTCTCTAATTACGTTTGCAATGTCAGTATGCCCACGAATGCCCTTGTGAACAGCCCATTCCAAGACTACTTTCCTGCGATGCAATTCACTCTCTACCTCAGCCTCAGTAGCGCCAGTTTTCTTCATATATTCCTCAAGGAAATTGCTATTGCCTTCAAATGCAAATTTGTCCTCTTTCTGATCCCAATGGAATACTTCTTCTGTTGTCACTTCACACGTTTCCTGATTTATTCCCGTCAGCTCTGTAGTCGTATCCACTTTTCTTGTGGGTCTTCCATCGATTTCGGTTCTTCGCATTACCATTATAACGTCAGATGTTGCTATGAGAGTCCGAGGAATATTCATTGGTTCGGATTCCAATCGGTTTATGACTGATTCGACCGACTCGGCATGTATTGTACACATTCCTAAGTGGCCTGTCGCCATTGCCTGGAAAAGAGTGTACGCTTCTTCACCTCGAACCTCCCCCACAATTATGTAGTCAGGTCTTTGTCTGACGGCGGCTTTTAGTAAGTCAAAAAGTGTGATGGTGCCACTCTTCATGTCCTCGCGCCCGTATCCCATTCTCACTACGGATGGTATCCAGTTCTCGTGAGGAAGGTTGAGCTCCTGAGTGTCTTCAACGCTTA
>Ga0187780_10004275_pt1 | contig 10725 bp, 10 predicted proteins | sample 1015_Q2_SP10_20__FD_132429 | JGI IMG/M metagenome (GOLD analysis project Ga0187780, IMG submission 132429) | Tropical peat soil microbial communities from peatlands in Department of Meta, Colombia - 1015_Q2_SP10_20_MG | ecosystem: Environmental > Terrestrial > Soil > Wetlands > Peat | place...
TTCGCCAACGAACGGAGGAACCATGACCGTCAACCCGGTCTCGGTCTTGGCGGGCTTGAACGAACCGGTGGCGGTGGCTCCCTTGAGCGTGGGCTCGGTCTCGGTGACGGTGAGCACCACGCTGGGCGGCAATTGCACGCCGATCGGCCGCTCGTTGTGAAAATTGATCATCACGTCCGTGTTGGGCAGCAGGTATCCGACCTGTTCCTCGAGTAAGTCGCGCGGCAAGTTGAGCTGCTCGTAGCTCTCCTTGTCCATGAAAACGTAGCTGTCCCCGTCGCTGTACAGATACTGCATGTCGCGGCCTTCGACGAATGCGCGCTCGATCTTCTCGTCGGTGCGGAAGCGCTGGTTCGATTTGGTGCCGGCCTCGATATCCTTCATTTCCACCTGCATGAAGGCCCCGCCGCGGCCGCCCACGTGGACGTGATAGGACTTGAGCACGCGCCACACGCGCTTGTCCCATTCGATCAGATTGCCGGCACGCACTTCGGTTGCCAATACTTTTGCCATTGTCTGGTGTCCCGTTCTGTCGCCCACGAGGCGAAAAGCGCGCTGGCAGCCGACTCGAAGCGACGCGAAAAGCGCGCATTCTACCGCATGCAAGCGTGTGCGGCCGGCGCGCTGGCAAGGGCGGGGCGCGTTATCCAAGGCTCGAGCGCAGCCGCTATAATGCGCACACCCGCCCGTTTGACACCGACCCGCCTCGCAAGCGCCATCGCGTCGCATCGCGCGGGAATTTCGGCAACATCGTAACGCTTGTCTTACCCCGGGGCCTGTTGGCCCTTCGTTCAAGCGCATGACCAAGGTCCCGGCCCACGTCCGGCACAAAGCGCCGGGCGCTCTGGCAACGCCGGCGAGCGCACTTGCCGCGCCCTCCGAGCCGAACGAGGCGTCGGATCTCGCGCAGGTGGTCGCCAGTCTTCCGCACCTGCCCGGCGTCTACCGGATGATCTCAGGCTCGGGCGAGGTCCTCTACGTCGGCAAGGCGCGCGACTTGAAGAAGCGTGTGGCTTCTTACTTTCAGAAAACGGCGTCGCTGGAAAGACGCATGCATCTGATGGTAGCGCAGGTGCGCCGCCTCGAAACCACGGTCACGCGCTCCGAGTCCGAGGCGCTGCTGCTCGAGAACAACCTGATCAAAACGTTCTCGCCGCGCTACAACATCCTGTACCGCGACGACAAGTCCTACCCCTATCTCGTGTTGACTGGACACAGCTTTCCGCGCCTGGGCTTTCATCGCGGTGCGCTCGACAAAGCAAACCGCTACTTCGGGCCGTTCTCGAGCGCGGGGGCGGTGCGCGACAGCATTCAGCTCATGCAGAAGGTGTTTCGCATTCGCACCTGCGAGGACAGCGTCTTTAGCAACCGCTCGCGTCCCTGCTTGCTGTTTCAGATCAAGCGCTGCACCGGCCCCTGTGTCGGGCTGATCGGGGCCCAGGCTTACATGGAGGACGTGCACAACGCTGAGCTGTTCTTGCTCGGCCGCGACGACGAGGTGCTCGAGCGGCTTGAAGCCAAGATGGAGCAGGCCTCAGCCGCACAGGATTACGAGGGCGCGGCGGCGCACCGCGATCAAATCCGGGCGCTGCGCGGTGTGCGTCAGAAGCAGTTCGTGAGCAGCGACAAGGCGCGCGACGTCGACATCGCGGCGCTGGCAGCCGAGGGAGGAATCGTCTGCGTCAACCTGGTGAGCGTGCGCAGCGGACAGCATCGCGGCGACAAGAGCTTTTTCCCGGAGCACGCCGAAGGCTACGCTGCGGGGCAGGCGCTGGAGGCCTTTCTGGCGCAGCACTATCTGAACCGCGAGGTACCACCGCTCATCCTGGTCAACCACCCGGTCGATGCACAGGCTTTGGAACAGTTGCTGGGCGAGCAGGCCGGGCATCCGGTCCAGATCGCCGAGGCGACCGCCGGCGAGCGACGCGTTTGGCTGTCGATGGCCGAGACCAATGCGAGGGTTGCCATCCAGCAGGCCGTGCACATGCAGTCCACCCAGGAAGCGCGACTGCTGGCGCTGCAGCAGGTCCTGGGTTTGCCAAGCTCGACCTCGCGCTTGGAGTGTTTTGACATCAGCCATACCTTTGGCGAGGCGACGGTCGGCTCGTGCGTGGTGTACGAGCAGGGCGGTATGAAGAAGAGCGAGTACCGGCGCTACAACGTACGCGGCGTTGCAGCCGGCGATGACTATGGGGCGATACGCGAAGTGCTCGATCGGCGCTATCGTAAAGTGGTGGCGGGCGAGGGCAAGGTGCCCGATCTCATCCTGATCGACGGCGGCAAGGGCCAGGTTTCCAGTGCCCGAGAGACGCTCGAGGAGTTGGGACTGGGCAGCGTGATGCTGGTCGGCGTGGCAAAGGGCGAAGAACGCAAACCGGGCATGGAGCAGCTGATTTTGTCGGAGCGAGCGGAGACGCTGCGTCTTCCGCCCGATCATCCCGCGCTGCACCTCATTCAGCAGGTTCGCGACGAAGCACATCGCTTTGCCATCACGGGGCACCGCAACCGACGTGGCCGGGCGCGCCGTACTTCGGTGCTGGAGGCGATCGCCGGGGTCGGGGCGAAGCGCCGGCAAAGGTTGTTGGCGCGGTTCGGAGGCTTACGCGGGTTGGTTGCGGCAAGCGTGGACGAGATCGCCCAGGTCGAGGGCATCAGCCGCGCGTTGGCCGGGCGCATTTACCAGCAATTGCATTGAGCGAGCGGGATTGCCCGATGCCGTTGAACGTTCCCAACCTGCTCACCTGGCTGCGCATCCTTTTGATCCCGGCGTTCCTGGCCGTGTTCTATTTCCCGGACAGCTGGCTCACGGGCCCGGAGCGAAACCTGACCGCAACGGCGCTTTTCGCTGTCGCCGCTGCCACGGATTGGCTGGACGGCTACCTCGCACGCACGCTTAATCAGACCTCTGCGTTCGGCGCGTTTCTCGACCCGGTGGCCGACAAGCTGATGGTGGCCGCGGCTCTCATTCTGCTGGTGTGGCTAGGTCGGGTAGACGCCCCGGTAGCGGTCGTCATCATCGGCCGAGAGATCACGATATCGGCGTTGCGCGAATGGATGGCCAAGATCGGCAAGAGCAAGAGTGTGGCGGTGAGCTTCCTGGGCAAGATCAAGACTGTGTCCCAGATGACTGCGATCCTTCTGCTCCTATACCACGGTGTTCTGTTCGGTGTGATTGATACGCAAGAGTGGGGCACGGTGCTGATTTATGTTGCGACCGCGCTGACCCTCTGGTCCATGGCGTACTACCTGAAAATGGCAATGCCCTTCGTGCTCGGAAAGCAAGAGTAGCCGGGCACAAACCGCGCCTTGACACAGCAGGGGGGGCCCCTATAATCGCTTGTCTCTTCGCGGGAATAGCTCAGTGGTAGAGCACAACCTTGCCAAGGTTGGGGTCGCGAGTTCGAGCCTCGTTTCCCGCTCCAGGATTCCGGGGAAGTCGAAGCACTAGCTTCGCGTACCCCTTTTTCGGTTTCGGCACGCGACCGCAGCGCCGGTCCCGAGCCGGCGCTGCCAGCACTGCTCGACTCCCGCGCAAACGGCTAGCGGCCGGTTGCGCTTGGCGGGTTGGGCCCAATAGCAGTCGGCAACCCCGGCGGCGGGGTGGCAGAGTGGTCATGCAGCGGCCTGCAAAGCCGTGTACGCCGGTTCGATTCCGACCCCCGCCTCCATTCAAGGGTACTCCGGTGTAGACCGTCGCTCCGGTCTTTTCTGTACCTGCTGTATGTCCAGGACCGTACCCCATCAATGCCTGACAACGCGTTCGAGCGGTCCGCCGAGCATCGTGGCCACACCATGCTCGCCTTGGGATGCATGCTCGCGGGTGCGAAACGTGCATCGTCGCGACCCACTCAACTAGGTCGTTAGACTGCCAAATTCTGGCTATAATATAGCCAGAATGCCCTTTGACATCATCCTCGCCCCTGAGGCGATCGAGGACCTGGACGGGTTGAAGGCCAACATCCGCGCAACCGTGCGCGAAGGCCTTGAGAGGCATCTTCGTTACGAACCGACGAAGTCGAGCCGCAGCCGCATTAAGCGGTTGAAGAAGATGTCTCAACCTCAGTATCGCCTTCGCCTCGGGGACATACGCGTGTTCTATGACGTAACCGAGGAACAAGTCGAAATCTTGGCGGTCGTGCTCAAGTCGGAGGCTGCGGAATGGTTAGCGAAACACGGAAAGTCAGAGCCAGAGTCAAAGTGAAAGAGGTCCCCTTGGCGACAATCAAGGACGACTTGTCGCGCTACCTCAGAGAGGCCGAGAAGGGTGAGATCGTGATCACTCGGCACGGCAAACCCGCCGGTGTTCTGATCGGGTTCCGATCCGAGGAGGATTGGTTTGACTATCGCCTAGAAAACGACCCGCGCTTTCTTGATCGCGTGGCCCGGGCGCGCGCGAGCCTGCGTGCTGGCCGCGGGGTGCGACTTGAAGACCTGAAGTCGTGAGTTGCGCGCCTGTGCGGTCGAGCCCGGAATCTACGCACAGTGGGGTGCGTAGAGCACCGTCGATCGCCCGCCGCTAGGGGTCGTTCGATTCCGACCCCCGCCTCCAAACTTCAAGCGAGTCGTTTCCCGACCCTCAATCGAAGGCGAGAGCACTATCGTGCCGGTAGTACTGATGATCCCTACTCAAGCAGAATCAGTCGCTCGGTGCGGTCGCAGACTAGGCGTTGGGCTGCAAATCGTTAGAGCTCGGTTCGATTCCGGCGTGCGCCACTAACAATCTCACCAAATCTGCGTAGCATATCTATTCGTTTCCCATTGGTAACTGAAAGTTTTGCGCATGTCTATCGAAGTCCGGTAGGAAAGGACGACCGGCAGCTCACGGCGATACGCGGCCGGCATTCGGCAGCTCCGTTTCCGGCTAGCTCAGGCTCGACACCGCGTTTGACTTCCCCGACGACGATGGAAAGACGCAGGAGCAACCACATCCATCGTCAGAATTCTTTGGATATCCTCGACAGAAGAAAGAAATTCTATTAACACGCTCATGGATAGTAAGATAGGTAATTTTTTCTGGCCTATTTAACGTACGATGCATTGCGCAATCCTACTCATCTTGAGTACTGGAAGTCGCATGCAAATCAGCAGTCACCCGGAAAGAACGATTCATTGAGATCTACTGCAACAGCGAGGCGAAGTAAGTTTCGGAGCCCGGGTTAATCGAGAATCTCTACCAGACCAAAAAAGGAGTAACCATGCTTGTTAAACGTGCTGATCAACACGAATGGACCTCTGCCGGGTATGCGGGTGCCGAGCGCGCGCTACTGCGGTCGACCAAAGAAGAGGGGCGTACATACATCGTGCGTCTCAAGGCTGGCGCTCGCGGCTTCCAACACAGGCATGCGGCGGGCGAGGACGTGCTCGTCCTATCCGGCAAGGTCCGTCTCGCGGGAGAGGTGCTGGGCCCGGGCGATTACGTATACACAGAGCCCGGCGAAGAGCACTTCCTCGAAGCGATCGAAGATTCAGTGGTGTTCGCATCCACACCCAAACCTGTCGTAATCATTGAAAGGCCGGCAGCGGTTGCCGAGAAGACTTAGCCGAGGAAGTTGTGGGTCAGGGCATATTTCGGGGCTCGTGAGGCGTCGATGCTAACAGTCATGTGAACGCGTGCAGCAGTGCAGGGGGCAATGCGGGCATTCGCATCGCACGGGACAAGGCCCCGTCTGACGATCATCCAAGCAAGCAGCCGGACCGAAGCTGCCCAGGCTGCGATCAGACAATGCCACGGGAGGAGGAAAGCATAGTCAGAATGGGCAGGCCCAAGTTCGTGTGCGGCGCGACAGCCGCAGCGATCAGCGCTTTGAGCATGCCTTCGCGGCGTGCGTCTGGACGGCTTCTTCTTTGCAGTGAATGCACGGGTTTGGGGGCGCCTCTCGCGGCAACTGCAGCAAGTGCGGGCGCGTAATATGAATGCCGCAGCAGTCCGGCAGCAGGCGGATCTGCTCGCACTGAACCAAACGGTTGCGGAGCGGCTCAAGGGGCATGGCATGATTTTCAACCGCACTGAGCACGCGGCATTCCGTGCTGTGCTGTCCAAAGCCGGGTATTACAAGCAGTGGAAGGAGACGTTCGGCACAGCGGCTTGGACGTTGCTCGAGAAGTATGCCGGGCCATTGGCCTGAATCCCTACAGCTGCGCTGGGAGGATACTGGAAATGGAATTGGGCATTCGTGGGCGCGCCGCGCTTGTATGCGCGGCCAGCAAGGGCCTCGGAAGGGGTTGCGCCTTCGCGTTGGCGCGGGAAGGCGTCAACGTGACGCTCGTCGCACGCGGTGCGGAAGCGCTGAACGCTACCGCCGAGGTGATCCGGCGCGAGACCGGTGTGCAAGTGATCGCGGTCGCGGCCGACATCACCACACGCCAGGGTCGCGAGCAGGCGCTCCACGCTTGTCCGAAGCCGGACATTCTGGTGAACAACGCGGGCGGTCCGCCGCCAGGCGATTTTCGCGAGTGGGACCGCGAGGTGTGGATCAAAGCGCTCGATGCCAACATGCTGACGCCGATAGAGCTGATCAAGGCTACGGTGGATGGGATGATCTCACGCAAATTCGGCAGGGTCGTCAACATCACTTCGAGCGCGGTTAAAGCACCAGTCGACATTCTCGGGCTGTCCAACGGTGCGCGTACCGGCTTGACCGGCTTCGTCGCGGGCCTCGCCCGCAAGACGGTCGCGCACAACGTCACGATCAATAACATCCTGCCGGGCTTGTTCGACACGGACCGCCTGAAGAGCAGCAGCATGGCCGGCGCCAAGATGCAGGGAAAGAGCTTCGAGGAGTTTCATGCACAGCGTCTGAAGACCGTGCCCGCGGGCCGCTTTGGTGATCCAGCCGAATTCGGCGCCCTATGTGCGTTCGTCTGCAGCGTGCACGGTGCCTACATCACGGGGCAGAATTTTTTGATCGACGGTGGCAGCTATCCAGGCACGTTCTAAGCGGCAACGCGGAAGAAGGTAGTGGCAGGGTAAGCCTAGCCGCCAAAACAACCGCCAGCCATGTGTAGGAAACATTGAGCATGTCGTTTCGCAGCGCACTGAACGTCTTCGAGCTACAAGAAATCGCCCGCCGCCGATTGCCGCGCGGCGTGTATGGCTTCGTCGAGGGGGGCGTAGAGGACAATCAGGCGCGCAACAATAACCGAGCGGTATTTGAGCGCATTCGCTTTCGCCCGCGCTCACCAATCGATGTCTCGCGTCGTTCGCAGGAAGTCGAGCTCTTCGGCCGCAGGTTCGCCGCCCCTTTCGGCATCGCCCCAATGGGCATCGCGGGCGTGTTTGCCTTTGACGCGGACCTACAGATGGCCAAAGCGGCCGCTCGCATGAATGTGCCGTTCACGCTCTCAAACATGTCGACCGTGTCGATGGAGACGGCTGCCGAGCACGCAAACCACGCGCGTTGGCTGCAGGCGTACACCACGAACGATCACGAGCGGGGAGCGAAATTCACTGCCCGCGCTGCTGCGGCCGGCTATGAGGTGCTGATGCTCACCACGGACGTGCCGGTTGGAGCTAACCGAGAGAACAACCTTCGCAACCGATTCACGCTACCCGTTCGCATTACGCCGCGCCTGCTGTTGGATGGTGCGACGCATCCGCGCTGGTCGATCGAGGTGTTCGTCCGCACGCTCGTGAAATATGGGGTCCCGCGCCTGGAGAACACCGACCGCGGTGACCGGCCAAGTATCATTCTCGGGCCAACGCGGGACGTGCGCGACCGGCGCGATTCCGTCAACTGGGAGTTTATCCGCTACATGCGCGACCGGTGGAAAGCGCGGCTTCTCTTGAAAGGAACACTGCATCCGGCTGACGCCGAGACGGCGGTGCGCGTGGGCTTGGATGGGGTGGTGGTGTCCAACCACGGCGGGCGTCAGCTTGACGGTGCGATCTCGCCCATCGAGGTACTGCCGGAGATCCGCGCGGCAGTGGGCAAGCATCTGAAAATCATCGCGGACAGCGGCTTTCGCCGGGGCACCGACATCCTAAAGGGCCTGGCGCTTGGCGCCGACTTCGTCCTCCTCGGGCGTGCCGCCATGTTCGCCGTGGTGGCCGGGGGTGAGGAGGGCGTAGTGCATGCCCTCTCGCTGTTGAAGGCGGAAGTAGATCGCGACCTTGCCCTACTCGGCTGTCCGTCTATTGCCGAGTTGACGCCGGACTTCCTGGAAACGCGCGACCTGTTCCACGGGCGCTTCCCTGGTGCTGCGACCCAAGCGCTGCGGCCGGTGACCGCCGCGGCCAACTTCTAGGTCAACCCAACGGCAAACCCAACGGGCTTGCTTGCTATACGCATGCGCTGAAAGGCTGGCCGGCCGAGCTCGTTCCAGCCCCCAGGGAACGCAGCACACGCAAACAAAGGAAGAGGGGATGCCGCAGGCAGCGGTGGCTTAGCAAGTGGCAATACTGCATTAGGCTCTGGTTTGTCGGGAACTGCAGCGGCCTCCAAAGCCGTGTACGCCAGTTCGATTTCCGACCCCGCCTCCAAAGTTTTTTTCCAGAAATCAGGCTGAGACTGGCGCATCTCTTGCGCCGGCCACGTGACCTTCCCAGCCGGTGAACTCCAACGTCATAGGGGGTCTCGTACGTCGAGAAACTCGAACTTCCCGGAACCGACAGGAGCGTAAAGAAGGATATTTACGTCGATGCCGTAGCTCACCGTGTTGGCGCGTCCATTGCGTCCAAGACGGCGTGTTTGTCGGCGAGATCAACTCGCGCCCCCATTGGCCTGGCTATCCATTCGAATTGCGATACGGTAGCTTTGCCGCTTCGCATATTTGCCAAGGCTTGAGCGAGCAGGTCGCAGACAAGCCTTCCCAGCGACTTATGCTCGCGCCGCTGCAGGCGCTTGAGCTCCTTCAAAATCGGATCATCGATGTCAATAGTAGTCCGCATGATGCGTGATGCTAATGGATATATCATCTGATGCCAAGAAACACCGACGTAACTGAGCCTGGGCCTTTGCGGACAAACCCGCATCGCTTGGCATCTTTGGTTCGGTAACAGGACGCACTCGCTCTTCCCCTTTTAGACGTTGTGCTCGAATAGCGCAGTGTAGGCGGTCGTACTCTAGCGAGAGGTCGATTTGCGCGGATCAAGGCGGTTGACATACAGACATACGCCAGATATGCTTAGTCATATATGAGAACTACGGTAAGGCTCGACGATAGCCTGCTTGATAAAGCTCGACGAGAAGCGGCTCGACGAGGGATTACGCTCACCGCTCTCATCGAGCAGGGACTGCGGCTGCTCCTAACCCCTCCGGGGAAGGCGCCGCAACGACAGGAAGCGAGGCTGCCAGTCTGCAGCCGGGGCGGCGGCACGCTTCCAGGGGTGGACCTCGACAGGACGGCGGATCTCATCGATCGAATGGAGGGGCGGTAGTGATACTGCCGGACGTGAATGTCCTGATATATTCGTTTCGCAAAGACTCTGGGGAGCATGACCGCTACCGAGCGTGGCTGAGCGCTGTGGTAAATGGCCCGCAACCGTACGGCCTTTCACGGCAGGTCCTCGCGGCCGTCATCCGCGTCACCACTCACCCGAGGATCTTCGCCCGACCAAGTAAGTTGGAGGATGCTTTCGCGTTCACGCGAGTTCTGCAGGAACAGCCTAACGCCGCGCAGATTGTCCCTAGAGAGCATCACTGGGGAATCTTCGAAGCACTTTGTCGCAAGTCGGCTGCCACAGGCAACCTTACAGCGGACGCTTGGTTCGCCGCACTAGCAATCGAGTCGGGATGTGAGTGGATTACTACAGATCGGGACTACGCGAGGTTCGAGGGCTTGAAGTGGCGCACGCCTTGGTAGTCTTGGGCCTCGCGATGTCGGGCTTGAGCGATGTTTCGAGAAGAGCTCAAGCTTGTGACGAGGAAGTCTCTGTTTTCCCGGCCAGCTCATTTGAGCCTCCGTCGAATTTCAAGCGGGTTGCGGTCTACATGGAGCGCGGACGTCGGGCTTGCCGGTGATCAAGGGAAGACACCGTCCGGGTAGTCGAGATGCGAGTGAAACCCTGGCGCGAGGTTTGGTGATTTCGGCCGTCTTAGAGTCAGCGGCTGTTCGTGAATGCGATGGAGGAACTCAAGTGGCAGCGCAAGTGCAGGGCTGTGTGCATGTCCACATCGAACCGCGTGAGACAGGCGCGGTGGCCCGCGTAACGATCGACAACGCCGTCAGGCTAAACGTCATCGGCAGCGCGTTGATGGCGCAGTGCGCCTCGGAGTTCACCGCTCTTGCTGCGCGCGAGGACCTCCGCGCGGTGGTGCTGACGGGCGCAGGCGAGCGGGCCTTCATTGGCGGGGCCGACGTCTATGAGATGGAAGCGCTCGACGGCTCGCAGGCATGCGAATTCATCACCTCACTGCACAAGATGTGCACGGCGCTGCGCAGCCTTGCGGTACCGGTCATCGCACGCATCAACGGCTTCGCGCTAGGTGCCGGCCTAGAGGTGGCTGCAGCTTGCGATCTGAGGGTCGCCGCCACCCATGCCGTGTTCGGCATGCCGGAGGTCAAAGTTGGCATCCCGTCAGTGATCGAAGCGGCGCTTCTTCCGAGACTGATTGGATGGGGTCGAACGTGCGAACTTCTGCTCCTTGGCCAGAGCATCGATGCCCAGAGCGCGCTGCGCTGGGGTTTGGTTGAGCGTGTGGTTCCGGCCAATGGGCTGGACGCCGCGGTGGAAGAGTGGCTCATCGCCGTGCTCAACGCGGGTCCACAAGCGGTGCGCCTGCAGAA
>Ga0187780_10004276_pt1 | contig 10725 bp, 13 predicted proteins | sample 1015_Q2_SP10_20__FD_132429 | JGI IMG/M metagenome (GOLD analysis project Ga0187780, IMG submission 132429) | Tropical peat soil microbial communities from peatlands in Department of Meta, Colombia - 1015_Q2_SP10_20_MG | ecosystem: Environmental > Terrestrial > Soil > Wetlands > Peat | place...
AAGCAGTTGAGCATCGTTGTTTTTCCTGAGGCTACACCCCCGGCCACTAGCACTGACGCTCTGTTTTCTATGACATACCACAGATACGCGGCCATTTCAGACGAAACCGTATTAAAAGAGATTAAGTCCGAGATCGTGAGTGGGTCTACTCGGAAACGTCTGATGGTGAAAGTTGAACCTCTTCTTGTTACCTCGCTTCCATAAGTAAGTTGTATACGACTGCCATCTGGGAGTGTTGCATCAAGCATCGGTGAGGCGATAGAAATATTCTTACCTGACAAATAGGCCATTCGGACTATGAACGAATCAAGCTCTTCTTTGTCTTTGAATATTATGTTCGTAGGTATTGACTCGTAGATTCTGTGCCAAACGTAAAGAGGGATGTTTACTCCGTCTGCAGATATGTCCTCAATCAGATGGTCTTTCATTAGAGGGTCTATTTTTCCGTAACCTATGAAGTCGCGTGTGATGTAATATGTCAGTTTATCAATAGCCTCGGGCGGAATTTTCATTTTGTATTTCTTGATTATTTCGCTCGTTTTTTCTCTCAGGTAATTCTCTGCTTTTTCCTGTGTTTCTATTTCCTTGAGGTTAACGTCAACCTCTTCCATCAAGAAGCTCTTTACTTCTCTCAGATTCTTTTCCTCGTCCTGATTAAGGGTTGGCTCTATTGCTTCGTAGAGTGTTTTCTGGGTTTCTGGATGCTTGATAATAGCTGCGTAGACGTATGGTTCTTTTATTGGATACGCTTCTCTGAAAGACGCTGTCTTTTTGGTTTCCTCTTTGAGGATTATGGCTATTTCTGGCTTTGTTAGGGTTTTGGAACCGTCAGCTGCGTTTGTCTTGATCGTTAGTATCACGCTCTGGTTCAGCGTTTGTAGTAGTTTTCATTTAGGTATAGTGTATCGCGTGTCTTAATAAGCTATATGCATAAGCTATACGCATATCTAATCCTTAGCTCACCTAAGACTCAAAAACAAAAACAAAACGTTCTGCAACTAATGGCAGCACTAAACATTGTTACTTGTACAAGAGAGCAGGGTACAATCATGTAGTCTTAATCATTCTATCGTAGCATGCCTACGCTTCAAATCAGCCTCAGTTCGGCCCAGTCGATGCATCAACTCAACAATTAAACTGTCCAAAAACACCATACTGTTGTCCTCAAAGATGCTTCCAAGGGGCGTCAAAGGCTCCCTCTCACCAATAATCTGTCTAGCAACATAGTCCTCTTCCTTCGGCATCCCCGCCTTCGTTCTCCCTCTAATAGTGACAATAAGATCAGCCATTTTCCCCAGCTGAGACTCATGAAAAGATGTAACTGCAACCACTGTCGCACAAATCTCCTTAGCTGCGGCTGCTGCAGTCAAAACCAGTTTCGTACTTCCAGTGCCTGAAATGGCAACAACGACGTCACCTTTTTCAGCTGCAGGTGTAATCGTTTCGCCCAGAAAGTAAACATTAAAGCCCAAATTCATTAGGCGGAGAGCAAAAGCCCGAGCGACAAAACCGCTTCTTCCCATGCCTACCGTGAATATTTTCTTGTCTTTAGCTGCAATCAGAAGCTCGACGAGTTTTTCAACTTCTTTCATATTAAGCTGTTCCATGCATGTTTGGATGCTGGAAATAATCTCTTCTGACGCTGCTTTAAACCAGTCCAACAATCCGAAACCCCCGAAAACCCAATACGCAGACGACTTTGTTAAAAGTCTTGTGGTTTGAAACAAACCGCTATAAACTGATGCAAAGAAGGAATAGGAACAAAATATCGAACGTAGAAAGCTGATGCCACAATCGCGATTGTTATCGCGATCAACAGAAAGTCACCTTTATGCGTTTTTAAAACGTAGAGGTTTGTCCGTTTCTTAGTTGCTCCCCAAGCCCTAGACTCCATTGCTTCAGCCAATTCCAGGCTTCTCCGGATCGCACTGACGATCAATGGAATGAGAATAGGGACATAGTTTCGAATTCTCTTCAGAAAGTTGCCTCGTTCAAGCTCCAACCCCCGAGCCTTCTGAGCATCCATAATTGTTTGTGCTTCTTCAGCCAACACAGGAACGAAACGCACTGCGGTTGTGAAGGCAAAAACAAATTCGTAAGGAACGCGGGTCTGTTCTAATGCCAACCCAAGATGATCCGGAGACGTTGTCAGAAAGAATACGGAGAATGATCCTACAAGCACCACGAAACGCAATGTCAAGGCTATCGCGTTCTCCAAGTTCTTCCCAGTGACAATGTAGCCAGCGCTGATAAACGAAAATACAAAATTCGTTAGAAAAATGACCGCAGCGAGAAAAGCTGCTCCTCGCATAGATTGAAACCATTGGCCCCTGATTTTTGCCAAGATCACGAAGGGTATTTGGATAAATAACAGCGCAATCAGAGGCAAAATTTGGGAAAAAAGGATTGCTACAATAAATATAGCGCAGACATAGATGAACTTTATTCTTGGATCAAGATTGTGAATTGGCGAAGAAACTTTCCTGAATTTCAAGCCATTGAAAACGCTCATCTGGCTCATTTGATCTTCTTCTCCAACCTATTGACAAGGATCTCGCGCGCTTCGTAAACGTCAATGACCTCTTTTGGTAGATCTAGGTCGCAGAGTTGAAGGAAGATTTGAGCTATCTGAGGCGGCACTATCGAAGCCTGAGTGATGACATCTAAGTTTGTGAGGACATGTCGAGCTTCTCCATCGGCTATTACTTGGCCTTCCCGCATGAGTAATACTCTAGGATTACATTCTGCTACGAACTCAACGTCATGCGTAACGATAATTACTGTCTTTCTTTGCGTCTGCAACTGCAGAATAAACTGTCGAAGTCGCTCCTTCTGCTGATAATCCTGACCTATAGTGGGCTCATCAAGGATTAGTATACTCGGATCCCAAGCCAGCACGGAAGCCAATGCTACCCGTTTTCTTTCCCCACCACTAAGCATGAAAGGCGATGTCTTCCTATATTGGGTCAAACTCAAGAGGTTGAGCGCCCACGTTACACGGTCTTCCGTCACCTTTTCATTGAAGCCAAAATTCTTCAAAGCAAAAGAAATTTCTTCTTCCACGGTTTCGCTGAAGAGTTGATTGTCTGGGTTCTGAAAGACAAAACCAACATTTCTGGCAACACTTGCAACGCTTATCTTTGTCGTGTCCACACCATTGACATAGACTTTGCCTTGCGTCGGTTTGAGTAGACCATTAAACTGTTTCACGAGGGTAGTTTTACCCGCGCCGTTCTGCCCCATTATGGCTACAAACTCGCCATTCTCAATCTGAAGAGACACGCCTTTCAAAGCGGCTACGCCAGTTGGATAAGTAAAATAAACATCGTTGACCTCTATCACTATCTTGTCAGAGCCTCCTTGAGCGCCCCAGCCATTTCATCCGAGGAGAGCGGTATTCTAGTATTGAGCTTTATTCCATCACTTCTAAGCAGTTCATACAATCGGGTAGCCTTCGGTATTCCAACTCCTATTAACCGTGTTTCTTCTGAAGACAGTATTTCCCGCGGCTCGCCGTCTAGTATCACTTTCCCATTGTCCATTATTATCAGGTGGTCAGCGTATCTAGCTGTAAGATCAAGACGATGTTCGACAAGTACGACAGTCATAGCTAACTTTTTGTTTAGGTCATAAATCACTTCGAAAATCTTTTTTGCACTCAAAGGGTCGAGAAAGGATGTTGGCTCATCAAGCACTATTACTTCAGGGTTCATCGCAAGTACTGATGCTATGGCTACACGTTGCTGCTGACCCCCTGAAAGTTCGTGAGGAGGTCTCTCCCGAATATCATAAATCTCCGCGAGTCTTAAGGCGGAATCTACCTTTTTCCGCATTTCTTCACGAGGAATACCAAGGTTTTCAAGTCCGAAGGCCACGTCCTTCTCAACTGACAAAGCAAAAAGCTGATTCTCTGGATTCTGAAAAACGAGCCCAATGTGCCTTGCAAGATCAGAAGTGGGATTATCCGCCACATTCATTCCGGCGACAACGATTTCACCGTTCATTTCGCCAGGATAAAAATGGGGTATTAATCCATTGAAGCAGCGACAAAGCGTCGTTTTTCCGCATCCGCTTGGACCAGTGATGAGCGCAAATTCGCCTTTTTCAATCTTTATTGATACACCTTCAATTGATGGTTTTGAGCTGCCTGGATACGTGAAAGTTAACTTTCCGGTTTCAATTATGGGCATCGAATGGCGTCCTGCATGGTCTAAAGCCTTCCGAACTAACCATTTAAGAGTAGCTACCTAATTATGTTTAGATAATTTTTCCTTCAAAATCATCAAGCAACATTTGAGTGCAGTCTCAACGTCTCCCACACCGTTAACTCCAGCCGCAGTTGCATGTCCACCGCCCATGCCATGAAGATGCTCGCCTAATGGTTGGGCAACGTCCTTTCCCAGATGCACACCTGTTCTATTATGAAATTCGTCGGTGCTTCGAAGGCTAATTTCCACACCTCCATCCTTCTCGCCTGCTACTGCTGCAACATGTGCTCCTAAGTCGATCATCGCACGCGCAGCAGAGGCTTGGTAAGCACTAACATGAGAAAATGCGATAATCCATTCGTTAATCCTAAAAAGTTTGTCCCTTCTGGCGGCCTTCAACCTTGCAACACGTTCGGAGAAATCCATTGGAAGCCAAAGCAAAGAGATCGTTTCATGGGCGTTCACGCCTAGGTCGATGAGTTCTGCCACGTTTTTCAAAGTTGACGAGTTAGCCAGTATAAAGTGCCTTGTGTCGAAAGCTATCCCTAAAAACAGAGCCTTTGACGTAATTTCATTTGGGCTCATGCTTGCCTGCTTATATAAACCATAAACGATCTCACACGTTGACGAGGAATTTTCATCAGTTATCGAGATCGTCGCTATGCGTTCTGTTTCTGGGTGACTCGCGTGATGATCAATTACTATGACCGGAGGCTTGAAATCCACTATTTTTTCTGCCAAAGGCCCTAGCTGCTGCACTGTGTTTGTGTCAAGCATCACTATTGCGTCTGCTTTATCAATGCTTGGTTGTGGCTTCACCTCTATTGGCAGATATTGAAGCAGGTGCTTCGATAGCCTGCTGATCCCTTGGGTTACGCCAATTTCAACCTCAACCGCTGGCCGCAACTGCTTGAGCAGGCTTGCAAAAGCATACGCTGAGCATATGGCATCTGGATCCGCATTGTGGTGGCACAACAGAACTACAAGTTTGGCATCTAATCTGTCGAGAAGCGCAGTTATTTCTGATGCTGACAAGTAAGTCTCCTCAAGAACTCTTCCGCTGCATTCAAACCATTTTTGGTGGCATCACCCGCAAGTTTTTGGATATCGATGTTCTTCACACGCTGTGACAGTCTAATGTCAACATTAATCGATAGCCTCACAGGTTTTACACCTTCAACTTCTACAGTCACGTCGAGTTTCTCAATTTGCTTTTGCGGAACTCTCAATGTAATGTATTTCCTTGCTTTTTCTTCTGCAAGTTTGCAGAGTTCTTCAATCTGTTCGCTAGTTAACTCTGGTATTCCCAATTCTTCCAAAAACTCCACCTAGAAGAAACTCAAGGGTTTGTTGAAACAGGTTTCAGGTCTTCCTGGAGCTTAGCCTGAACATCTTTCAGTTGGCTGCGAATGCGTTCCTCTTGCTTTCCCAAGATTGTTACCCTTGTGTTAAGAACCTCTTTTCGCTCGTTAAGATCCGTGATTATCTTTTGTTTTTCACCTTTCACGAAAAGCGAGCCTATTGCTTTATAGATGATTGCGTCATCACCGAGCTTCTGCAATTCAGATAGAGCTTGGTCCGTCTCAGTTAGCTCCATTTCTACTTGCTGTTTTTGGGTGAGAATGGCTTGGAGTGATTGTTGAAGCTGTTGAAGTCTCAATAAGCGTTCTTGGACTTGAGGCGGCAACCCCTGCAATTCATCGCTCATATCGTTTCCTTTTCCATTCTGCACAGCAATAAGTTGAGCTATTAATTAAGCGTTCTCTAATGAGCTCTTTCCAAAACATACGCGAGACAAATCTGTTCGAGATATGGCGATTGGTTGGATTTAGATTCATTACTCTTCCAATGCTTGAAAAACGCTTATCACGGAGCCCATCCATCTCAGATAAGCATTCAGCATTGCACGCAAAGCAACTGTATCTTTTGCTTCTACACTTAGAACAAGCGCATTTCGCTCTCTAGCAAGTTTCGCTACGCAACGTGTCGTGGCTGGCTTGGCTGTTTCAGGTTTCAATGCTTTGAAAACTGTTTCCAACTTCCTGTTTGATGGGAACTCTACTCGTATGACAGCGTTTGTCTTCGTTTAATTGCCACTTACCTCAATTTCAACTGCAGAGATTCCAGCGGACAGGTCGTGGAAAGCCTAGATAGGCACTAACTATCTATTTCTTCGTCAGATGTTTCTTCTTTTTCCTCGGCAGTTTCCACTACTTTCAAAGCTTCTTCGATAGGAGTCCCTTTCGCTGCCCGCTTTGCTATAACTCCCAACTTTGTTACCGGGGTGTACGCACCGCCTGTAAAGGTGAAACCGCATTTTCTGCACTGCCATATCCCAACACTTCTTCGTGCCACTCTCATAAAGCCACATTGTGGGCATCTATGTGGCTGCCTCATCTCTTTGACTACTTTCATATAGCGTCTTCTAACTGTTGTTCCGTACCGTGGTCCCAAACCGCGTGTAAGCCCTACTTTCTTCGTTCTGCCCATCTTTAACTCACCATTTCAACTGTTTACGTACTTCTTCAGATTTGTCCCTGGCCAGTTTCGCTGCTTCAAGCACTTGTTCAGGCGTGAAATATCCACTTTTGCCCTTCTGCACTGCACATACATTGCTGTCGTCATCGATTGAAACTGTAATTCTTGCGTCCATGATTTGCTCTTCCTCTAAGCCCGGGTCAACAACAAGTTTGTCACCAATTCGCGCTATCGTTATTTCTATGGGGTGTCTCCTGACTGGAAGCTGAGTGTATCCGGCCTTGATCTTGACTTCATCATCTTCTATCTCGTAGTTTGGCATCTTAGTGCTCAGCAAAGCTGCCACCGCGGCCAAAGTTGAGGCATCAATCAAATTCCCGTCATGATTGAGCACATACACGTCGACAAAGACCACAAAGACTTTTTTGCCTGGTTCAATGCACAGCTTTTCTGTGTCTATCATCTTCGACTCTCTTATCCCACGGTCTACAATTCTAGCGAGTTCTATAGAATTTTCGTCTGGAGGTCCAGGTTCAAAGCCTGGTGATGCGAGCGGTACTAGCTCGGCGTTCACAGTTAGCACGCCTTCGTTAGGTGTATCTGGGAATGGTTCTCCTAGTTCGATTTTTGTTCCTGCCAGAACTTCCGTCTTTCCGAGAAGTACTCTTGCTGAACCTTCAGCGCGTTCGATTATTCCTTGTTCGATTCTTATTTCGCGGTGATCTGTTAATCCTCTGCCGTCAATTCTTGTTCCTTTTGCAATCAGCTGAGCGATTTGTTTCTGTTTCACTTTAGTTATGACTTCTGCCATTATTCTTCAGCCTCCGTCTCTTTTACGGTTCCATACTTTGTTTTCAGCGCTTCTTTCTGCAGGTCATAGATCAACTTGCATCCGTCTAGAGCCAACTTCACTGCTTGATCAAACTCTTCAAGTGTTAATATGCCGTCCATCTGCAGCAATGTTATTGCATTCAGGTTTGGCATAAGCGCGACCGGCACGTCAGCTGAACCAAGTTTGTCTTCTTCATCCATTAGGTCAAGCACTATCTGGTCGTCAGCTTTTCCAGCTGCGCATGCTGCAACCAGGTCTCGCATGGGTATTCCGGCGTCCGCCAATGCCAAGGCTGCTGCAGTCAGGCTCGCGCATCGTGTGCCACCATCAGCTTGCAGAACTTCAACGAATATGTCTACTCCTGTTCTCGGATAGTATTCTAGGAATATTGCGGGTTCAAGTGCTTCTCTCATTACTTTTGACAGTTCGATTTCTCTTCTTGAAGGTGCAGGCGATTTACGTTCTTGAACTGAGAAGGGTGCCATGTGATATCTGCATCTTAAAAGCATTCTGTCATTAAGCGTGAGATGTTTCGGATGTACTTCTCTAGGGCCGTACACAGCAGCAAGAATCTTGTTTTTTCCTTGTTCAATGTACGCTGAACCGTCGGCGTTTGAGAGTACGCCTACCTCAAGTTTTATGGATCTTAACTCGTCATGTTTTCTTCCGTCTAGTCTAAATCCTTTCTTATCGATCAGTTTTTCTGGTTTTGGATTCATTCTCGTTCTCCTCCCGTTTTGCTTTTTCTTCTTTAAGCATCTGGGTTATGCGGTCCGTAAGACCGCTTGTATGAGATTCTTCATCTATTTTCCTTATCGCCATTATGGCTAATTGTTCCTCTTCAACGCTTTTCCCGGTGACCAGTATTACGCCATTCAGGCCGAGGATTACGTTGCAGCCTGTTTCCTGTTTTATCATTGATATCATCGACCCTTGTCTACCGATGACGCGGGGAATCTTAGTTGGTGTGATCTTAATAATTTCTCCTCGTGTAATCTTTCCAAGTCCAGGTTCAGAGACTGTGAGTTGTGGGTCATGTGTTCGGTCGTATGACACTATCTTAGCGACTATGAGGTCTCCTGTGTCTAGAACTTGCGGAAGATCGTCTTTTTGCGGTTTGAAAGGTCTACTGAGAACGTCTGATGCTCTAAGGATTGCTATGTATGGACCGTTTATGTCTACTGTCCAGCCGTTGAATCCTACTTCGGTTATTGTACCGATGACGATGTCGCCAGCTCGCGGCGCGTAAAAAGCCTTCAAGGCGACGACATTTATCTTCTTGTTTTCGTAGTCGATTATTCCTATTCGGGACGCAAATACCTTGTTGTTCGCTTTGTAAGTGTTTTCGCCAGCAATGTAATCACCCTCTGCTACTAGATCACCGGGCGTTACAACTTGTTTTTTTTCAAAAAACGTTGGCATCTTTTACCATCCATGTTTTGTGATAAAGTTAGCCTGTCTAAATTGCTTTGGCTTCTCCATTTCCTTTAGTTACTTCTCCGAGTTTGTCTAGAAATGGAGCATATAAGCCTGCTGGCATTTCCAAGACACCTGACCATGAACCGTCTGCGCGCCATTCTTCGTGTTTGATTGTTCCGAAGCCTTTGATTGCGCCATAAGCTCTCGCAGAGTATTCTGCAGGTATAATTACGCCCACGTTCATAAGTTCCATCTTCAGCGGCAAGATGATGCGCAAAAGTTTGATTATGTCTTTCGCTTGTTCTTCAACCGGTTTAAAGGGGTCTATCGAGTATCGGATCTGTTCCATTGCGTTCTCTACACGAGTCGGCGGATGTGGAAGATTCGTTTTAGGGTCCACGCATTGCCGTGCTATGAAATCCACTATTTGCTTTCGCTTATCTTCAACCATTTTTCTTCGTTGTTCTGTAGTGAGTTGCAAGGTTCCAGTTTTGAGTATCGTTTCAGCAATTTTGAGAGTGTCGATTGTTCCGAAGGCTTTTCTTAGAGTTTCCTCTGAGATTTTTGTGCCTTTGTTTGCATCTGAAAAGATTGTTTCTCCAGCTAAGACTTCGGTTATTGCGGCGATTTTGCCTATACGATAGTCTAGGGCTTTTTGGGGCTTCACCAGAATCTCGAAGTGTTCGTTCTCTTTTGTGATGCGGGCAACGGTGTATTTATCGCTCATCAAAGTGTCACTTGCTGCCGGCTACCGCCTTTACATAAGTCTCAGTTTTCTGCTCGCTTAATATTTCAAATTGCTTAGTATCTGCCGATATGAGGGCTATCTTCATTCTTGGCGGGAGTTGTCGTGCTTCTAAGGCTTTGACTAGGCATTTTACTGCGAGTTTGGTAGCGTCTTCAAAGCTCATGTCGTCGCGCTGTTCTTCTTTCATTATCGCTATCGTTGTATCTCTTCCAGCCCCTTGAGCAGTGGCCTTGTAGCCTCTATATGTTCCACTTGGGTGTGTTCCGAAAAGGCGGCTTCCTGTCTTGTCTACTCCTCCAAAGATTATTGACACTCCGAATGGTCTTACTCCTGCATGTTGAGTGTAGAGTTGTTTGATATCGCAGATCCTTTTTGTCACTATTTCCGTGTCAATTGGCTCATCGTAGGTGAGTTTGTGGCTTTGGGCGTTTACTCGTGCTTGGTCAATGAGGATACGTGCATCTGAACTAAGACCTACTATAGCGGCTCCAATATGGTCGTCGATCTTGAAGAGTTTCCATGAGTATTCCGTTTCCTCTAGGGGCTCGATTGTTTCCTCTGCGCCAAGGACTACTCCTTCTTGGCATCGTATTCCTAGTATGGTTGCCCCCCGGTTCACAAGCTCCATTGCATACTCAACTTGGAAGAGTCTCCCATCTGGTGAGAATACCGTGATAGCGCGGTCGTACGCGCCTGGTGCTGCAAATACAGACATAACTTTTCATCCTCATGCTATCGTATACTACTTTGCAGACTTTCATACAGATAACTAAACTAAAAACCTTTTCCTAAGTTATTTTGGACTTCAGTTATAGCGATTTACTTCTTTTTCTGAAAACCATCATTATGCATGCACATCTCATCGAAGCCAGTTCCAAATGATTTTGCCACTTTCTCTCTGCGCGTCGACACGTTGAGGCTTCAAGGGTGAGAAAGCAAATCAGTTTTATGCCAAGCTTGCGTTCAAGATATGTGGAATGGTGACTCGAAGCTTCATACAAAAGGCGTCTATCCATGATACCTGCCCCTTGAAACCTGAT
>Ga0187780_10004277_pt1 | contig 10725 bp, 13 predicted proteins | sample 1015_Q2_SP10_20__FD_132429 | JGI IMG/M metagenome (GOLD analysis project Ga0187780, IMG submission 132429) | Tropical peat soil microbial communities from peatlands in Department of Meta, Colombia - 1015_Q2_SP10_20_MG | ecosystem: Environmental > Terrestrial > Soil > Wetlands > Peat | place...
ACCCGGTAGGGAACTTGACCATGGAGGACGAAGTGATAACCGGGACAGTCCTGAGCATCGCGCAGGCGGTGAAGGCCCGCCCCAATCCGGGGATGGTGGTCGGCCAGGTCAGACACCTCGGCCAGGAGCGGAGCGGCCCTAGGACCGTCCAGGTCCCTGCGCCGTGCGTCGACTACGTGGTGGTGTCTCCGAACGCGTATCACTGGCAGGTCGGGACGACAGTCTACGATCCCGCTTTCTCCTACACGGCCAGGATTGCGCCGAGGCTCCCCGAGCAGGTCCCCATCGACTCCGACCGGCTTGTGATGGCGAGGCGTCTTCTCCTCGAGTTCGTCCGAATCGTGAAAGCGAAGGGGGCACAGATTGCAGTTAACCTCGGAATCGGGGTTCCGTCTCTTGCATCTAGGATCGCTGCGGAAGAAGGGGTCTCTGACTACGTCGTCGGGGTGCTCGAGTCGGGGCAATGGGGGGGTCTGGCCCTGACGGGAATCGACTTCGGAGCAGCGGTGGGGCCCTTCGCGCTCTCCTCCCTCCCTGACACGTTCACCAATTTCGAAGGCGGGAGCATAGATGCCGCATCACTTGGGTTCATGCAGGTGGGGAGGAACGGGGACGTGAACCCGTCTACGCTCCCCGGGACAGTATTCGGGCCAGGTGGTTTCCCAGTCATCGCCGGGGGATCGCCCAGGATCTTCTTCGCCGGGGCTTTCACCGCCGGGAAGCGTAAGGTCGGGATACAGGGGGGCCGGTTGAGCATCGTGCAGGATGGAGAGGCCGCGAAGTTCGTCAACACCGTCTTCAAGAGCTACTTCAGCGGCAGCCAAGCGCTAAGGTCGAGCAAGGAGGTCAAGTACATCACCGAGAGGGCCGTCTTCGAGCTCACCGAGGGGGGCGTGGCTCTCAGAGAGGTGGCTCCAGGGATAGACATCGACAGGGATGTCCTCGGCAAGATGGAATTCAAACCAGTAGCCGCCACGAACGTCGAGGAGATGGACGCCCGACTATTTCAGGCTGGGAGCATGCAGCTTGCCAGAGAGCTGCGATGGTCGCCGAGCGGGCGAAGCGCTTAAGTGAACTCGATTGAGGTCGGGCGCCACGGTTTGAGGCCGAAGACAAACGTCGCAATCTCGTCTGCCGGAGGCGCCGTCATCGTGCTCATCATCGCCCTGGCAGCGGTCTCGATAGTCTACGTTTCATCCATTCAATCCCCGTCTGCCCAGCTCAGCTCCCAGAGCCAGGAGATTGCCACGCTGGAGTCTCAAGTCCAGAAACTTGCGGCCGCGGTCAACGGCTCCAAGGGCGGGAACCTCAGCCTCCCGGTGATGAATCAGACCCCAACGACGAGAAACATCCGTGAGACCTGGTACCTGTCTCCGTCTGCCCATCAGGACAGGTTCGACCCCTCATTCATCGTCGTGAACCAGGGCGACACTGTGAGGCTCACCTTCATCGACAACGACACGGTGGCCCATGACTTCGTGATCGGGCCAGCGTACAACATAATCGTGAACGCGACCGTTCCGGGGCTGGTCAACGACCTGACCGGCCAGACGTTCACGTCGCCGGCCGCCAACAACTCCCCGGGCGTCGTTGTCAAGGGGACGCCCGGGAACGTATCTGCCACGTACTCCTTCGTTGCCAGGCACGCGGGCATATACGAATTCGTCTGCACATACCATGCCCAGGTTGGCATGATAGGGTACCTCGTTGTCCTCCCGAACCTGGCCTACGCCGAGGAGTCTTCGTCGACTTCGACCACCGGTCAGACCAGCGGGACGACGGTCCCCGTCAGCATCCTTGCCAACGCCGGAACCCCAGGGACAAACCCGGGGTACGGGCCCGACAACATTACAGTGGTGATCGGAATCAACAACACGGTCGTCTGGACAAATAACGACAGCCAGCCTCATACGGTGACCGCCAACGGGCAGGCCTTCGATTCCGGTTACCTGGCGCCCGGCGCCTCGTTCAAGTTCGCTTTCGTAAAGGCCGGCATTTACGAATACCATTGCACCTACCATCCGTGGATGACGGGGACAATCGTCGTGAAGAATGGATCCTAGCGGAGCATCTCCGCCTGGATGAGCTCCGACAGCTTCTGAAAATAGAGCCGCGTCGCAGTGGGCATGGCCGTCAGGTTCTCGTCAATCGCTTCCAGCACGTACTTCACGGTGCGCCTTGAGGTCTTGAACTCGAACTTCATCGGCAGGATCGGGTCCTGCACGACGTCGATCAGGTCAATCAACTCTGCCGGCGCCTTGGCTTTGGCGTCGCTGGCGACTTTGCCGTACCATCCGGCCAGCACGCTCGGCTCCAGCCCCTCCTTCAGGTTCTCGAACTCCTGGAGCAGCCTGTTAAGCACCTGCATCTCCTCGTTCGGCACTATCTCTGCACCGAGACGACGGGCGAAGCCCGCGCTTAAAGGAAAAAGAGTGAAAAGTTGTTGAGCCTCTGAATCGGCCTAACCACAGCGCATCTGGAAGACCTCGGACTTCTCGTACTCGGCCTCCCAGAGGTGCGTGCTGTTCCGGCCCCTCCGAACGGCAAGGAGGGTGTACCCTTCAGGCGCCTCAACGAGCGCCCTGGAGAGGATCGAGGCGGCAGGTTCGTGATCCTCGTCAAAGGTTACGACAACGTGCTGTCTGTGCTTCTCCACTTCCTTCATGTGGTCGGCAAGGCAGAGAGTCCTGCCCTGAAACTTGGAGGACGTCAGCAGCTTGACTTCGGCGCCACAACTCTCGCACTTCACCTTCCCCATCCCGCAGACGAGGCAGACCCTCCCGACGCCGATGACCTGAGGGTAGGTTCCTGCCTGCGGTTCGACGGCCCCGCATAGGACGCACCTAGTAGGAGTTCTCGAAAGATGCTGCAAGTTCGACGCCTCACGGCTCCGTGAATCGATTTAAGGTTGCCTCGCACCAGCCCAGATGAAGGCCGCCAGCTCGTCGACCCCCGAAATCTTGGCCAGAAGCTTGTGCCTTCCGGCATCCCGGTCAACCCCCGTGGTAACGAGAATCGCGTCTATTCCGGCCCTCGCGGCGCCGGCGATGTCGGTCTCGACCTGGTCCCCCACCATCACGGCATCATCACTCCCGCAACCCGCCCTTTGAAGTGCCATCCCGAACATCAGGGGGGATGGCTTGCCGATGACCACGGCCCTCTTGCCCGTCGCGTATTCCAGTGCCTTCACTATCGGCCCCGTCGCCACCGCTGGCCCGCTCTTGTACATGTAGAGTCTGGCGGTGTGTGTCGCGGCGATCGAAGCCCCGTTCCTCACGACTCTGGCTGCATGGTCGAGCTTCTCGTAGGTGAGGCCCCTGTCGAGGCCGACCACGACGAGGTCTGCCCTTTCGCCCTCGGTCCTACTGTGCCCACGTCTGCTCATTTCTGTCTCGAGACCACCCTCGCCGATCAGGTAGTACGAAACGGGGCCGTGCTTCGCCAGGAGATAGTCCGCGGTGAGCGAGGCGCTGGTGAGAATCTCGCCTGGAGCTACCCCGATGCCCGACCCGGCTAGGCGCGAGCGGACAGTTTCGACCGTGTCCGTCGAATCGTTGGTCAGGATGAAGAGCTTTTTCCCCGCCGACCTGACGGCCCCCACGGTCTTCGCACCGCCCAGAGCCACTCTGGTCTCCTTGCCCCTGTAGAAGACGCCGTCAAGGTCGAAAAGGAAGAGCGACTTCTTCGTCAGATCCAGCCGTCTCGGCGAACGGCGATTCTTCAAGCACGCGCCGTCCCACCCGTTTCCTAATAAGATGCAGCCCTCCCTTCGCTCCCCAAGCACGCCTCTCGTCTGAGAAGCCGGGAGCCGCCTGCCGTGAGTGGCCGCACACAACCTCTAAATAGACTGGGCGAGGCGCGGCTCCAGCAAAATGGCCCAGTTCGCCAGAATCAAGCTCACCAGCACAAACCTTGAAGAGATCGAGAGGGTAGCAAACGACATCAGAGAAATCGCTGACAAGACCGGGGTCAAGGTCAGGGGTCCCCAGCCTCTCCCGACGAAGAGGCTCAAGATCACAACCCGGAAGGCCCCCACGGGCGAGGGGAGCCACACCTTCGACCACTGGCAGCTAAGGGTCCATCGCAGGATACTCGACGTTCAGCCTGACGACAGGACGATGAGGCAGATAACCAAGCTGAAGATCCCCGAAGACGTCAAGGTCGAACTTATCCTGACGGCCTAGCCCTGCTTCTTCACCCAGTCGATTGTCCGCTGAAGCCCCTGCTCGAGCGTGAGCTCATGCGTGTATCCCAGGAGCGTCTTCGCCTTGTTCATCGACGGGTAGCTGATCTGAGGGTCCTTCTCCAGCTCGGTTCGGGGCGGAGCGAGATTCAGCCTGGACTTGGAGCCTGTGAGATTCTTCACGGTCTCGGCAAGCTCTCTGACAGTGACAGCCCGCTCCCCCCCGAAGTTGAACGCCTGCCCGACAGACTTCTCGTTGTTCAGCAGAGTGAGCGCCATCTTCGCATAGTTGAGAGCGTGAGAGGGTGACGTCGTGTCTTTTCCTTCGTTGAACAGGGTGAGTGGTTCGTCCTTGAGGCATGCCCTGATGAAGCGCAGCGTCGCTCTGGACGGCTGATCGTACTCTCCGAAGAGCAGCCAGCTTCTCGTGATGGCCACCGGGAGCCCCTTCGACCTGAAGAAGCCCATCGCCATGTTCTCGCAGACCACTTTCGAGTAGTCGTACGGCACCCTGGGACTGAAGGGAGAGTCTTCGGTCACGGGGTTCACCTTCGGCGCCCCGAAGACGTTGGCCGACGACGAAAACACCATTCTGGACACCCCCTTCTTGCGCGCCAGTTCCAGCATGTTGAGGGTTCCGAAGCAGTTCACCTCGAAGCACAGCCTGGGGTCCTCTATCGTCTTCTTGAGCTCGGTGATTGCCGCCAGGTGGATGATGGCATTGAAGTCGAGGGATGCAAGCTTCGTGAACACGAAGTCCCGGTCTAACAGGTCCCCCGAGACGTCCCACCCAGCCAAGTCGGTAGGGATGACGCCAATCCCCTTCTGCTGGAAATATGAGACGAGGTTCCTTCCCACCATCCCCGAGGCCCCGGTGACCAGGACTTTCATGACCAATCGGCCGCCCCTGAGTCTATTTTAACACTAGGAGCCGGTCACTCTTCAAGACCGAAGCTATCTCCGGTGGACGCGATTCAGCAGATTCTCTTGGAGTATTCGGCGATGAGTTCCGGGTCCACGGCCCCATACCCCACGACCTCTGTGCCGTCCTCGAGCACGAATGGAAGGCGTGAGACGTAATACGGGACCTCAAGCGTCTTCAGGAGCCGCTCGTCCTCGGTCTCAGCCACCCTCTCGCAGCCGTCGCCCCCAAGTCGATAAAGTGCCGCCCTCGTGATTCTTCTCTCGCCAAAGCCGCCCCCCCTCCCTCCCGCGGACAAGGACCCCTCAACCATCTTCATGACCAGGACCATGCCCCCCGCATGACCGCTCCGAAGGTCAACCTCCTTCTCCGAAATCACTATGACTCTGGACTTGCCCGTAAGCAAATCCGAGAGCTCTTGAAGCGGTGTCAAAGAGAGCCGTTTGAGCCCCGTGCACGATTTTTAAGGGTAGGGGGAGGTGGCGCCTTCCTTGAAGATAGTCCTAGCTCTGGGAGGCAATGCGCTGCTCGATTCCGGCCAGAAGGGTTCCTACGAAGAGCAGGTACGGAACGTGAGGACCGTGGCGAAGCAGGTCATGAGGATAATCGACAAGGGGCATCAGCTTGTGATCACTCACGGCAACGGGCCGCAGGTCGGGAACATAGCAATCCAGGAGTCCTCCACCACCGAGGTGCCCGAGAACCCCCTGCACGTGATGGACGCCATGACCCAGGGCGAAATAGGGTACCTGATACAGAGGGAGCTCGGCAACCTTCTCAGAGCCGTCGGGTCCAAGCGTGGAGTGGTTTCCCTGATATGTCAGGTCTATGTGGACAAGGCGGACCCGGCCTTCAAGAATCCTTCCAAACCTATCGGCCCCTTCTACGATGAGGAGGAGGCGAAGAAGATTGCGACGAGCAGGGGTTTCGTGATGAAGGCTGTGTCAAAGACTGGCAGCCGCCGCTACAGGAGGGTGGTACCTTCGCCCGAGCCGGTCAGAATTGTAGAGGCAGATGCCATCGCAAGGATGCTTGGCACGGGCCCGATACTGATTGCGGGCGGCGGAGGGGGGATCCCCGTAGTGAAGAACTCCAAGGGAGACTACGAAGGGGTTGACGCCGTGATTGACAAGGACCTGTGCGCGGAAAGGCTTGCTGAGGCGGTGAGGGCCGACCGACTTCTGGTCCTCACGAACATCGACAAGGTGAGGCTCAACTTCGGGACAGCGAAGCAGAGAAGCATCGACTCGATGACCGCGACGGAGGCGAAGGAATACATCAGACAGGGTCAGTTTCCGGCGGGCTCCATGGGACCCAAGGTCGTCGCCTGCGTCAGGTTCGCGGAGTGGAGCGGGAAGGTGGGAATCATCGCGTCGCTTGATCAGGCTGTCGAGGCTCTCGACGGCGCCGCGGGTACAAGGGTCGTTCCAGGGTAGCGCGCAGATACTCCCTCAGCATTATCTTTGCATCCGGCGTAAGCCGTCTCCCACTCATGAGTGTGTCCAGCTCAGAGGTGGCCAACAGTCGCACCCCGTCCAGCTCCACAGGGTCGATGCTGAGGGGCGCGTCGGTCCTGGTCGTGAAAAGAGACACAACCTCGAACTCCACGTCTGCCCCGCCCCTCACCTTGGGCATGAACAGCTTGGTGAGAGGAGTCACCGGGGAGGTCAGACCGAGCTCCTCCCTGAGCTCCCTCCTTGCAGCGTGCACATAGCTCTCTCCAGCCCTCACGTGTCCCGTGCAAGACAGTGTCCACCGACCGGGCTGCCAGTGGTCGTTCTTGCTGCGGACCTGGATAACCACCTTACCGTCGCCTCTGACCACCAGGACCGCGACCGCCCTGTGACGGAGCCCCTCGCTGAGGCACCGTTCGAGTGTGGCTCGGCCAACCTTCGCGTCTCTCTTATCAACCAGGTCGACGACTTCGTACTTGCCCAGAGCGCGTTCACCCTCTGCTGACGCCCGCGCCTGGCGCTTCGCACCCTCTGGCGGTCATGTCAGGACAGGACTGCGCCCCTGAGAGGACTTAAGGTTCGCGAGGGGCATGAGGGGAGAGCAGAGGCCGAGGAGTGGACCGAACGAACTGGGTTCCGTCTGAGTTAAGAAGTGACCAGTGGGAGGTGATAGGTGGATGGCCGCCAAGCCCGACTTCTTCGAAAGGGATGTCGTGAGCATGCGGGATTTCGACAGGGGCCAACTTGAGCTCATCTTCCAGCGGGCGTCTGCCCTAGAGAAGGCTCCGAGGAGCCTAGACGGCGCGCTCGAAGGCAAGCTTGCAGCCCTTCTCTTCTTCGAACCGTCGACCCGCACCTACTCCAGTTTCCAGGTCGCCGCCGAGACACTGGGGCTCAGGGTCTCCGGGTTCTCGAACCCCAAGAGCTCGTCAGTATCGAAGGGGGAGACCCTTCACGACACCATAAGGATGTTCGAGGGATACGGGGCGGATTGCTTCGTCATCAGACATGGGATGATGGGGGCCGCGCGGTTCGCGGCTGAGATAACCGACGTGCCGGTAATCAACGCCGGGGACGGGAGACGTGAGCATCCGACCCAAGCCATGATCGACATCTACACAATATGGAAAACGTTCGGGAGGATAGACGGCCTGAAGGTGGGGATAATGGGAGATCTGAGGTACGGCCGGACGCCGTCGTCGCTCTCCTACGGTCTGTCGAACTACGAGGTTGAGCTCTGCTTCATCGCCCCCGACGCCCTTCAGGTGAGGCCCGAGGTCGAGTCCTTCCTGAACCGCCACGGCGTCACCTCGAGCAAAGAAACCAATCTGAAGTCGGTCGCCGAGACCCTTGACGTCCTCTACGTGACCAGGATACAGAAAGATAGGATTCCCGACCCCACGGAGTACGAGCGGGTGAAGAAACTCTACGAGGTCGACCTGGCCGCACTCAAGGACACGAAACCATCCCTCAAGGTTCTGCATCCGCTCCCGAGAGTCGGCGAACTCGCAACGGAGGTCGACTCTGCCGTCTTCGCCCAGTACTTCGCGCAGGCAGCCTCTGGGCTCCCACTCCGGATGACCCTGCTCAACATGATACTCGGGGGGGCGGAATAGGTTGAGCGAAGGCGACGCCGACAGCAAGATGCTCGTGAGGAAGATAGAGGAGGGGACCGTTATCGACCACATACCTGACTGGAAGGCTGACGTGGTCTCCCGGGTCCTCCGCCTCGACAACCTTTCGAGGCTGGAGGCCGAGGCATCCGTGGCGATACTCCAGAATGTCTCGAGCAAGATCCTCGGAAGGAAGGACGTTATCAAGATAGACAGATGGCATGTGGACGAGAAGGAGGCGGACATCCTCTGCCTCATCTTCCCGACGATAACAATCAACTACATCAACGACTGGAAGGTCTCGAAGTATGCTCCGCAGGTGCCAGACACCATCGAAGGAAGAATCAGATGCCCCGAGGTCACATGCGTCTCAAACGGGGAGAGAGAGCCAGTAACCCCGAAATTCGCCACGCTGAAGCGAGACCGTTCGCTGCAGTGCCACTACTGCGACACTGTCATCGAATTCGAAGAGGTTCCCGAGCTCGTGAAGGCGTAGGGCCATGGAGCACGACCTGGTAGTCGAAGGCCGAACCGTGCTGCCCGAAGGAGACGATATCGTGCAGATCGGGGTCACAAATGGGATCATCAGAGAAATCAAGAAGCAGGGATTGAAGGGGAGCAAGATAATCAGGACGGGGACAGGGCTCGTCTTTCCGGGGTTCATCGATGGGCATGTGCACCTCAGAGAGCCAGGCTGGGAGCACAAGGAGGACTTCGCCACGGGGACTGCGGCCGCAGTCCACGGCGGCGTCACGACCGTGGTGGACATGCCCAACAACCCGAAGCCGGCTACGACCCCCGCCGTCTTGGAGGAGAAGCGCCGGCTCGCCCTCTCCAAGGGCCTCATTGATGTCCGCTTCCATGGAGGGGTGCTCAGCGAGAGGATCGGCGACCTGAAGAGCATCCAACAGATGGTCGTGGGATACAAGCTGTACCTCGCCCGATCGACTGGGGGCCTCACCTTCCCACAGTCGAGAGTGGGCGCAGCGATGGAAGCCGTGGCAACGACAGGAATGCCACTGAGCCTCCACTGCGAAGACCAGTCGGTGATCGACGCGAGGGAGACCGAGCTGGCTGGAGAGAGGAGGCCCGACATCTACTGCGACCTGAGGCCGCCGGAAGCGGAGGTCTCCTCCGTGGAGGCAGTTGTCTCGGCGCTGACAGGGGTCAGAGATGCGCGTGTGAACATCTGCCACATCTCCGTTTCCCGGGCCGTCTCCCTCGTGGGTCAGGCACGTACCGATGGCTTGCGTATAGCATGCGAGGCAACACTCCATCACCTGTTCTTCTCGAGGAACGCCATGGAGGTCAACCGGCTGCTCAGGACCAATCCTCCCCTGCGTTCGGTGGCGGATAGGGCAATGCTACTGGAGGGGCTCAGGGAGGGGGCAGTAGACTTCCTCGTGACCGACCATGCGCCTCATACGATCGATGAAAAGACGAAGGATGGCTCCGCGGGGGTGCCTGGCCTGGACGATTACGGCCACGTCGTGTCGTGGCTCCTGAAGACCCAGGGTTTCGAGCCCGCCATCATCGCCCGCGTTTCTTCGGCCAACCCTGCCGCCTTCTATGGGCTAGGGGACAGGGGAGAAATCGCGGTTGGCAGGAGGGCGGACCTCGCCATCGTCGACCTCGGCGCCCCTGAAAGAGCGTCCGCGGACAAGCTGAGGACGAAGTGTGGATGGACCCCCTACGAAGGGATCGAGTTCCCTGGCCGAGTCAGGTGGACGATACGGGCAGGAGAGGTACTGCTCGAAGGCTAGCGAATCACCGAGTCAGGAGGCGGCTGGGGTTTCGCCCGCGGTTGACGGAGAAGACTGGGTCGCCGCCGTGTACATCTTGCCCGACCTGTAGTTGAACGCCGTCAGTAGTATCAGTGCCACGATGGCAACCAGCACAAGACCCAATGCGTAGTTCGGCTGGAGGAAGGCGAACGTGGAGAGAACCGCCACCACGACCCCCCAGGAACTGTAATAGGTCCGGTCCTTCTTTTCGACGAGAACGAGGCCGGCCACCAAGGTCCAAAGGCCGCTCAGCAGGAGGAAGAGGGAGAGCGCGTATTTCGGCTCCGGCAGGAGGAACAGATAGTAAATCAGCGACAACAGGATGGCGACTATCTCCCCGACTCCCCAGCTGACCTTCACTAGAGAAACCCCCGCGCGTGACCGAGCGCGATTCTGGGCTATTAAACCGTGCGAGGGGGCCCCGGGAAAGGTTCTAGCTTCTCTACGGAGGCGACAAGCCGGAGCAGCTTTGCCTCCTCGAACGGCTGCGCGACCAGCTGCACCCCCACCGGCAGGCCGCGGCTGAGGCCCCCAGGAAGGGAGACCGACGGGAATCCCACCACGTTGAAGGGAAGCGTCATCCGAATGAGGGCGGAGCGGACATCGACCCGTTTCCCGTTGACTTCGACGGTCTTCTCTCCCAGCTTTGGGGCCGTTGTCGCGGTGGAGGGAACAGCCACGGCATCCACGTCCTTCATGGAAGCGGAGAAGCTCTGCATTAGTACTGGCCTGAGGTTCTGGGCGTTCACGTAGTCGACCGCTGAGACGT
>Ga0187780_10004278_pt1 | contig 10724 bp, 12 predicted proteins | sample 1015_Q2_SP10_20__FD_132429 | JGI IMG/M metagenome (GOLD analysis project Ga0187780, IMG submission 132429) | Tropical peat soil microbial communities from peatlands in Department of Meta, Colombia - 1015_Q2_SP10_20_MG | ecosystem: Environmental > Terrestrial > Soil > Wetlands > Peat | place...
GTCGAGAATCATGGAGACGGCGGATCGAAACTCCACCAACCCTTGTTCGCTGATGATCGCCTCAAGTTTCTTGAGCAGAGCTAGGTCGTTTCCTGCTTGTTCCAATTGCAGCATACGTGCCGCGAGGTTCTCGCCGGCTCCGCTCCGAATGTACTGATCCAACTGGTTGGTGAGACTGAGCAGTTCCGCTGCGATCCCATTCAGTTCGACCGCTGCCGCCGACGGAATTTCACCATAGCCCCGCATGTATTTTGGCTGCAATTCCTCGGCCGCAATCCCGATGAATGTCAGGATCGTATGTAGAGACCGGCTGGCGGGAATCCGAGGCGCAGGCCGTTCAATCCCCTGACCATCCAGTATGCGAGCCAATTGAGACCGGATGCGAGCAATGTAGTCTTCGATCGTTTGCCTTTGAGCAGGTGTGATGTCGGGTAGGTACTCGGGGAATGCCCTCTTGGAATCGGAGACGCTGAGCGCACTCTCCATGTCGGCCAGCAGCTTGTCGATGTGCCGACACGTTACCGATAAGCGCCGAGCGTGGTTCGAATTGAGGGACTCCTGTGCCATGAAAGCTCCAGCCAACGACACCAACGCCTTAGGTCGTTCTTGTGTTCAGGAATCTCTTGGAATCAGAAGGGGGGGCAGCCGCAACAATAACACCTACCAAGAGGATTCCTTCTTCGTAGGAGTCATCTGCCCCAGCGGGCGGTTAAAGGTGAACTCCAACACCCAATCGAATTATGGCAACCGGAGAGGCGTGAAGTCAATCGCCGGCAGTGACGATGGTGCAATCCAGGCCATGTCGCCTGGCACCACCTACCCCGAAGAATGCTCGGCCACGCCTCCAGGGAATTCAACCATTCGCCAAGAGTCTGTCGAGCCGAGGGGCTCTCCCCAACGGCTTGACTTGGTTCTCGAAGGAAGTAGACTGAATCTGTTATTCCGGTGAAGGAGTTCACCGTTAACCGCCGATCCTGCCTTGGGGCCGGGTGGCTGATGACTCCTGACAAGAGGGTTCTTGTCTCGGGAGTCACGTCCTGGCAAGTAATCCCATAGATCCGAGTGAAGAGGTGAAGTCATGGCAAACGTGTGGATCAACGGGAAGCTCCGCCGAATTCTGGTCGGCTACGACGGTTCGGTCGAGTGTGAGCGGGCTTTGCAGACGGCAATCGCCCTGGGTGCCTGCAGCGAGAGCAGGCTGCTCGTGCTCTCGGTGGCTCGTCCCCCGGAGCCACAACCTACGAGCGGTTCGAATGCACTCGACGTCGCCCGTGAGCACTTGGAACGAAGACTGACACGCCTTCGGAGCCGGGTGCGACGCAAGGGAATCGAGATCGAAACTCAAGTCACCGAGGGCCATCCCGCCGAAGAGATCATCCGCCGAGCCCGAGCGGATCAGGTGGACCTGATCGTGGTCGGAGGCCAGGGAATGTCGAAGCGCGAAGAGAGAACCTTGGGATCGATCGCGCAGCATGTGCTCAGTCACGCTCCCTGCCCGGTCATGGTAACGAAATAGACTGCTGTCGGCAGGCTGCGACTGTAGAATTCACCACCCCTTACCGCTCCGAACGGCCGGGGACCGACGCAAGCGGAAATCGATGTACAGGGGCGAAATTTTGATGTACTCGTGGCTGCGGTATTTCGGGTACTTGGCCATCTGCAGAAGGGAGAGAATCGCCCCCGGGTTTCCTTGACTTAGTTCCAGAACTTTGCCAAGGAATTCTGTGATATTCGTGGCTGCTAGCGCAGCGCGTTCGACCATGATGTGAGCGAACCGTTCGGCAGCACCCGGCGCGAAGTTCTTCAATTCGTACCTGTCCTGTCGATCCGGATACAGAGGCTGGAGATACCCGGTGTCTTCCATATGACTGGAATGCGCGACCGCGATCACCGGAGTGGAGCACCACCCGATGATCTCCCGCACTGCCGCGGCGAAAGATTGGGACGGACGATGTAGGTGATCGAGGACAATCGAATGGCTGCCCTCTCGCAAGGCATCCATTACCACGCCCTTGAGCGACACCGCTGATCTGGCTTCGATGCCCTCGAGGTTGCGGCAGGTTTGTCGGATGCGGGGAGCGCCTCTTTCGAGTAAGGCCCGTGCCACACTGCGAAAGACAACTTGTGTGCTGGCCGAGGAGTCGCAATAAAGAACCGCAGGTGTCTGCTCGAGTAGGCTACGAAGAAGCAACGTCTTGCCCACTCCCGTTGGCCCGTGGAAAAGAAAGGGTTTCCTCTCCTGCAATCGTTGATTCAGCGCGTGCTGTTCTTCCGCGCGACCGAAGATGAAATGTGCCATTTCTGCTCGTTGGTCCTGCCGGCTGTAAACATCACGAACCGGTTCGGTTTCTGCGCCACCTGCTAGGTCAGTGCACGACCATGACCGGACAATGTGCGTACCGAAGCACGCGTTCTGACACCGAGCCCAACATCATTCTTGAAATCATCGATCGGCCTCTCCGGCCCAGAACGATGAGATCGATTCCGTCCTTCTCAGCCCGATGAATAATCTGTTCTCCCGGATGTCCTACGGCCATGTCCGTCTTCACATTCAGGTCGTGAGCGCGAGCCTTCTCCAAGATCCTCTTGAATCCTTCTTGGTAGTGCTCCCTGGCATCGTCCAGCACGGCTTCCAGCTCGACGGAGGTCGCCGGCTCGGGAGGCCTTGCGACGGCCAAAACCAGAACGGTTGAATCGACGCACTGGGCGAGAGAGAATGCGAGCTCCACTGCCTTTTCCGACTGCGGAGAACCGTCATAGCCAATCAACATCCGCCGAAAGTGCGTGTTGTGTCGTCTCCCGGTCATGGAGTTTCTCCCTCCGTGCTTAAGGTAACGGCTGGGGAAATGGCAGGGTCGTTGTGCTTGGGCTTCGACAACAGATGCCGGGGCATGAACCAGGCATTGGCAAGCATGGTCGGAATCACGGCACTACCAATCACAGTGGCTACCAGATGGGAATATTGCCCTTGATCAATAATGCCGTGGTTCAAACCGAATAGCGCAGAGATGGTTCCAAAGGTCAATCCGGTGGACATCATGAGCGTGAAATACAGCCCTTCCTCGCGCTCGTACTGAAACGCCTTCACCGTGGGCAGCAGGCCGATCACTTTGGAGAACATCTTTGCCAAGAACAGAACCACAAACACCAAGGGTGCTGCCCGCAAGGCCGGAACCGAAACAAACGATCCCGCCCGAATGAAATAAAAGGGGGTTAGCAAGCCAAAGGTCAGCGTACGCAGCCGTCGGATCAGGACATGGTCTTTCCCGACCGTGCCTGCCAATACCATGCCAATGATGTAGGCAGGCAGGACAGCTTCGCTTCCCGACCAGACCGCCAACCCTCCCATGGCGAACAGAACAAACAGCAGATATTTGGCTTCCAGTTCGGAAACTCTTCCGCCATAGATCCGAAAGAACCAAGGCGTCAGAAACGGCAACACGCCGAAGATCAACACGCTAGAGCCGACGAAAATCAGAGTCTTAATGGTAAAGGGAGAGAAGATCAACCCCAGAGCGATGACCGTACCCAAGTCGTTTACAAAACAAGCAGCCAGGATTGCTTTCCCAAAATCAGTGACGTTGAACCCGAGTTCCAACATCACGGCGTACACCACCGCAACTGAGGTTGTCGAGAGCGCCACCCCGGCTAACCAGCTGGAGCGCGGTGTCCAATGAAGGACGTAGTGAGCGATGGCCGTACAGCCTAGAAAAGGACCGAAAAACCCCACCAGTCCGACGACGGTCGATTCTTTCCACTTGGTGCGAAAGATCAGCGGATCTAGTTCCGCACCGGCAAGAAACGTGAGAACGATTGCGCCGGTGCCGGCCAGAAAGGTAATCCACTCGCTTCTGGCTCCAAGGCCTCCCTGGACAACAAACGCACCAACGACCAGCTGCGCCACCGTGCCTACGACAATCTCGGTCAGAGCCGTGGAGATCTTAAACCAGATCGCAAGAAGCGTGGCGATCAGGGCCAAACCCACCCATAGAGAGGCCAAACCCCAGATGTTCTGCATTTCGACGAACCTCGACTTCTGAACTTGTCTGGATGCTTGCCGTGGCCATGACTCCGCGACAAGTCCCACTTGTCAGGAGTCATCAGCTGTTCCCGGCTCGAAGGTGGGACAGCGGTTAGCGGTGAACTCCTTCACCGTTTAAAACTACGGTTATTATAGCGGATGGAAAACCCGCAGCAAGTATCGACAACAGCTACGCAAGGATCGATTCCGCCGGTAAGGGAAGCACTCTAGGTTGCGATTGCCACCTGCACATCAACACGCGATTGTCAGGAAACTGTGTCTTGGGCGGGAATCAAGGTTGGAGATAGTACGGGGTCGGGATCGGCGTTTACTATGCGAAGTACGGGAGGCAATGATCATGTCCCAAACCGCGATCCGCCAAGTACCGGAGAAAATTGACAGCCAGCAGCTGCAGGAAGAAGAAAAAGCGCAAACCCACAAACAACTAGCCAAGATACATATGTCTTTGGAAAAAATTGCTCTGACCCTCGAACACATGAACAGTGCCATGCAGAAAATCGTCGAGGGTCCCTAGATCTTCTTAGGCACAGGGCCGACAGAATCGCACTCCGCCCGCCACACTTCACGGATCACATCCCCTGGATTTCATGGGCTGGGGGAATTCAATGTTCAGCAATCACCACAGAACCCATTACGCTGTTTGGCGTAACGCCGAATGGCATAATCGCACCTAGGCTCCCTTCCTTTTAATCCACAGAGGAAACAGCGGGTCCAGAAAGAAATAGTTGCCTTTATAGCGATCTAAGATATCTCTGGCATCCAGCGACAGAAGCGCTTTCTGCACGGAGGAGGCGGGTCCGAGACGGAATTCTTCACGGACACCTTGGGAGTAGATCTCCGCGGCGCCCCGCTGGCCGAGCGCCTGCAGGGTGGCACGTTGCCGCGCGGAAAGCTGTTCCCAGAGAAGCTCATAGTACGTGGACTGGGCGGTTACCAGGCTGTTGATAACCGACTTCACGTCGGATGCGTCCAGGTGCCGTTTGTTTTTCAGTTCCGCGTAGTCCCAGAGTTCATGTGCGATGCGCTGAACATCGTAGGGAATCAAATCCGCCGCCGCGAGCAGCGTCTTCAAACCGTGCTCGTCCAGCGTCCTGCCTCGGCTGCGGAAATGGCGAGTAATAAATTCCTTCCAGTCCTGTGCGGCAATCTTGTCCAGAAACATCGCAGGGCCGGCCTTGTGAAAGGGGCGCTCGGAGGAGAGCATTTCCTGCATCAAGGTCGGTTGGGATCCGGCGAACACATATCCCACATCTCTTTGCCGCTGCACCTGGTTGCGAATGGCATTTTCGACCGAGCCACCGTTAAATTCAGAAATCTGCTGAAACTCGTCCAGGCAGATGGCCATGCGAAAGCCTCCGTTTTTGGTCAACTCACCCGGCAGCGCAAATACGTCGGGTGCGATGGGTGCGGGATCAAAGGTGGCACCCTTGCCCAGAGACAAGCTGACTTCGCCGGTCGCCATGTTGATATGGACGTCGGGTTTGACTTGTCGACCGAATCTCGTAACCCAATCCTTGACCCTCTCCCAGGGACCGGCGGCGCGCAATACTTTCTCGGCGAACTTCTCTAGGAATTGGGCATAGCTGGAGTAACTGCTTACGGTCAAGCTCACCGTATGGATATGTCTCTTCTTCAGGCGGAGAAGGGCCACCGCCACCAAGGAACTCTTTCCGAAACGTCGGGGAGACAGCAGGAACACCTTTTGCCCGTCCGCGACATCGCGGACAAGCTGATTGAGTTCGTTGGTTCGGTTGACGAAATTCGCGTCGTCGATGATTTCGCCGAACACGAAGGGATTTTCTTGGGAGGTCATATTATGCTGTTTAGCGTAACGCCAAGTGGCGTAAAGCGTCAAGTCGAAACGCTCAAAGTACGCTCCATAGCGTAACGCCAAACGGGGTAACAGAATCGCCGGCTCGGCGAGGCGGCCCCACCGGCGCCGATCCGCTCTCCCTAGCTGACCATGCCGCATAGATCCCCGCCCCGCCGGTCGGCGGCGCGGATCGACGGCACGGAGGTTCCACGGACCTGCCCGACGGGCTTAGGCTTCGTTCTGCTGGTCGATGAGACGGCGAAGAGTCCGGATGCCCGTCACCACGGCGGCGCGCTCGGATTCGTTCGCGATGCGCAGCACATCGAACAGCGGATGGGCGGCAAGGGCGGGATATTTCTTTTGCAGGAATTCTCGAACGACTCCGGAAGCCGTGATTCGAGTATGGCGGCGGTCGTCGAGGTTTGGCCGACGCACGACCAGGCCACGCTTCACCAATCGATCCACAATTCCCGACACGGTACTGTGGGCGAGGCCGACCTGAGCGGTCAATTCCTTAAGACTCAGACCGTCGGACTTTACCAATACCTGCATCACACTTCGCTGCGGGCCGGTGAGGCCACCCTTCGCGAACTCCGCTTCGACCGGGCGCCGAATCGCCTGGCGGATGGCCGACAAGTGCCGCTCCAGTTCCAGGGCCAATTGACGTAGTTCCGTCTCCCGCCCTTTTCTCGCCTTCTTTTTCGCCATCAGTCAGTATCAGGCTACAGCACAAATGGGATCAACTGCCGGACACTTCTTTGGTAGTAGCGATACTCGTCGCCAAACTGCTGGGTCATGAATTCCTCCTCCCTTCGCGCCTTCAACCACCAGCCGACGAACGCAAGGATCACCGCGACCAAGCAACCGGCCTCCCCATATACGATGGCAGTCCCGAACATAGCCAGCAGACCCCCCGCATAAATGGGGTGACGTACCAGCCGATAGGGGCCGCCTTGTACGAAGGAGTGATGTTCTTTGATGGTCACGTTGGCGCTCCAGTTTGCTCCCAACCTAGAGCGGGCCCAGATGGCAAACGCCGCGCCTAGGATGGTCAACCCCAGTCCAGAACCAGCGGCGGGGGAGGATGGGGGGACGATGCGCCACCCGAGTAGGCCGATCCGCAGGTCGGGGCGAAACAGCAAGGCAAAAGCCGCGGTCATCAGCAGCAGATGGTAGACGCGGGAGGCCGAGGACTCTCTGCGCAGCGGCTTCTTCGCGCTGACCGCCGTGATTACCCAAACAAGAGCCAGCACAAGCCAAGGAAGAAGGACAACCTGGTTGCAATGGAATCGCATGGCAAAATCCTTTCACGAATCGTATACGACGCGTCGTATACGACATAATACACAGGGAGGTGAGTCAAATACAAGTCGATGGTTCCGATCTCTGGGCGGGTCGAGACCGCGCTCCGTGTGTTGTTTCGGAGGGAAGAAAAAAGCCCGCATGTCCGGCTGCTGACGGTAGCCTGCGATGCCCCGATCGCGCTGTGCGAAGTACGGCCTTAAGTGTATGGTGATCGAATCTCCGGTCACATTGCCATAGAGTTTCTGAGTGCGAGCGAGGACGTCCACATGGGGTAGACAGGTGATAGGGAAGTCGCAGCGCGTCGTTCCCTGGCCCACTGAGATCCTGTTGAACAACCAAGTCGGCAGGCCTAACATTGGCGACTGACCCCTCGGCGGCGGTTCCTCCATGAGCCGCCTTCGGGCTGTGGGAAACAGGAGGAAGACAATGAAGCGGTTCACCTGGTTCTTTTGCCTGCCCGTTATCTTCTTATGTGGCGTTCCCTTGGACGCCGGCGACGTTAATGCACCCATCACGATCCGGGAATGGGATGTACCAACGCCACACTCGCGGCCACACGATCCGGCTGTTGCCCCGGATGGCTCGCTCTGGTACACGGGGCAGATGGCCAATGAGCTGGGACGCTTTGATCCCCAGAACGAAAAATTCACCAAGTTTCCCCTGAAAACACCTGAATCCGGGCCGCATGGTCTGGTGGCCGATCGAGACGGGAACATCTGGTTCACCGCGATTTTCAAGGGATATATTGGGAAACTGAACCCCGTAACTGGGGAGATCACGGAGTATCACCTGCCGGACTCGCGGGCTACGGACCCGCACACTCCCGTATTTGACCAGCGTGGGATCCTATGGTTCACGGCTGAAGAATCGAACTTTGTGGGCAGACTTGACCCGAGCACCGGAGACGTCAAGCTGAAGCAGGTGCCGACGCCGCACGCGGTACCGTACGGGATCGCGGTCCTACCATCGGGCGTGCCCTATTTTTGCGAGTTCGGAACGAACAAATTGGCCAGCATCGATCCGAAGACCATGGCGATCAAGGAGTACGAAGTGTCGAAAGGAGCGCGTCCTCGGCGCCTGGCAGTAGCCACCGACGGAACGATTTATTACTCGGATTATGAGCGTGGCTACCTGGGGCATTTTGATCCCACCACCGGGAAGGTCGAAGAGTGGAAGTCTCCGGGTGGTGAGGGGTCGGAGCCATACGGGATCACGGTGACGCCCGACGGAATCGTCTGGTATGCCGAAACCGGAGTGAAGCCAAATAAGCTGGTGCGTTTTGATCCTCAAACCAAATCTTTTTCAACCACTCCGGTCCCGTCGGGCGGAGGCGTCATTCGCAACATGGCGGCGACCAAAGACGGCAGGGTATATCTGGCCTGCAGCGGGGTGAACAAGATCGGGATCGCGCGGGCGCAATAAGCTGAGCAAGCCTAAGCCTGTGATTCCGTTTCCCGTGCGTGCCTTTGGCCGCGTTCGGAGGCAAATAGCCATGCTCTCTTTGGGAATGGAAGTCTGTGGATGGACGGGTGGTCTCGTCCTGATTTGCGCTTATGCATTGGTTTCCTTTGCCAGGATTTCGGCAACAGGGGTGATGTTCCAATGCCTTAACCTTGCAGGGAGTCTAATGCTGGCCGCCAATTCCGCGTGGCACCATGCCTGGCCCTCCGTGAGCGTAAACCTAATTTGGCTGGGAGTTGGACTGGGTGCACTGTTGCGGAGGCGCCGAGTAGTGGCGGAGGCGTCCCAGCTCGGCCATCGAGAGACGCGCGTCGAAGCCTGATCTCCGCAGCACAGGTGGAATGTTGGGCACGTGATAAGGGATGGAAGATGAACGATCGTGAAAAGCCCGAATTGAGAAATGGGGTTCCGCTTGCCAGCATCTCGGACCAGGGAAAGCTGCTCGGCATGGTCGACGGAGAAGAGGTATTAGTGGTGCGACGGGGAGGGGAAGTGTTCGCCGTAGGGGCATTCTCTGTCAAAAGGATCGCAGGTCAAAACCATGAGCTATCAAAAACAGATCTCCGTCAGCACTAAGGGGCACGGCGACATGCATGATCTCACCGAGGAGGTTGCCGTGATCGTGACTTCCTCCGGCATTCGTACGGGCACGGTTAACGTTTTCAATGTCGGTAGTACAGCAGCCGTAGGCACCATTGAGTTCGAACCCGGTCTACAGCACGATCTACCTGCGATCCTTGACAAGCTGATTCCGCCCAGTCGGAACTACGGTCACGAGCAAGCCTGGCGTGATGGAAATGGGCACTCCCATCTGCAGGCAACGATGCTCGGACCTTCGCTGACCGTACCCATTGCCGAAGGCAAGCTACTACTGGGCACCTGGCAACAAATCTTCCATCTTGAGTGCGATGTACGTGGACGTCAACGCACGATCCTTGTGACCGTGATCGGTGACTAAAAGCCTAAGAGCTATTCACCTGGGGGAAATGGAGTTTCTTGTCGGGAAACCTGCACCAGTTCGAAGGCAATCAAGCTTAGTCTAGGACGAAGAGGTTCGGACAGCAGAATGAACACCTCCCGACAACTCCTTGTCTCAACGAATGGCGACCAGAACGGCGATGCACTCGGTCCAAGGACGCGCATCGTTCCTCACTGCTTCATTGCATCTCATGGGGCGTCTCGTAAGGCTCTTTGAAGCCGTTCGCGGAGCCCTTTTGACTTGAGCCTGGCTCAATGCCTCACGAACGGCTTCTCATGCAGCACTCTCCTCTTGTCTGACGGAATTCTCGAAGGAACACGCAATATAATGGTCCGCTTCGCCTCCCGGAGGATGAATGATTTCACGACGCCGTTTTGTGCAGTTTGGAACTCTTGCTGCCGCTGCGCTGCCTTCCGTTCCGCTGAGGGCTGCAGACCAGCCCTGTGCTCCACTGCCGGCGTCTATCGCCAACCTGAAGTCAATGACGGACCAGGCAAGGCCGATCACCAAAGAGGAGCGAGTGGCGCGGCAGGAGAGAGCCCGGCGACTGATGTCGGAGCAGCGCATCGATGCCGTCGTGCTCATGGAGGGCACCTCGCTCAATTACTTCAGCGGTATCCGTTGGTGGGGAGGCGAGCGGCTGTTTACGATGGTGCTGACCGCTAAAGGTGCTGCGTTCTATGTTTGTCCAGCCTTCGAGGAAGGCCGGGCACGAGAACAGATCGCGATGGGCCCGAATGCCGGCCAGCCCGACATCCGTAGGTGGCAAGAAGACGACGACCCCTACGAACGCCTGGCGCAAGGGTTGAGGGACCACGGCCTTGCAACCGGAACTCTGGGAATGGAAGAAAGCATTCGTTATGTCTTCAGCAGCGGAATTGCCAAAGCCGCACCCCAGGCGACGGTCGTAAGTGCAACCCCGGTCACCGCGGGATGTCGCATGATTAAGAGTGATCACGAGGTTGCGCTCATGCGTTTGGCGGCGAAGGTTACTCTCACCGTCTATGAAGCAGCATATCGGTCCCTGAAAGAAGGAATGACAAAACCGGAACTTGAGGACTTAATCGGTGCTGCCTACGATCGCGTTGGCTTCCCCGGGGAGGCCGACGTGCAAATTGGCCACA
>Ga0187780_10004279_pt1 | contig 10720 bp, 7 predicted proteins | sample 1015_Q2_SP10_20__FD_132429 | JGI IMG/M metagenome (GOLD analysis project Ga0187780, IMG submission 132429) | Tropical peat soil microbial communities from peatlands in Department of Meta, Colombia - 1015_Q2_SP10_20_MG | ecosystem: Environmental > Terrestrial > Soil > Wetlands > Peat | place...
GCCGCCGTATTCTCATCAAGCGGTGCCCGGGGCGATGCGTTCCGGCATGGTGCTTGCCATTGAGCCGGGAGTGTATTGGGAAGGTGGCGGGGGGTTACGGCTGGAAGACAATTTTCTGGTGACCGACACAGGCTGCGAGAAGCTTTGTTCCTACCCGGACGATTTTCGTTTTTGAGGACGAAATGGCGACACGACCAACGCGAGGGAAGAGCGAGGCAACTAAGGGAGACTTGGCAAAAGCCATCCTTTCGCAGATTCGCGAGGACGAGCTCGTTTCGATGTGCTGCGACGTCGTCAACATCCCCAGCGGGACGGGAGAAGAGCTGGAGATGGGCCGCTACATGCGCCGTGCGTTTGAAGAGGCAGGTTTGTCCGTATCCTGGCAGGAAGTCGAAGAAGGCCGCGCCAACGTCGTCGGCCTGTGGGAAGGCGCGGCCAACGGCAAAAGTCTGATGTTCAACGGCCACATGGACACTTCCAACACCGGCCGCGAAGAGTTTCTCACCGGCATCGGCTATAAACCGAAAGCCGTCATCAAGAACGGCCTCATCTACGGGCTCGGCATCTACAACATGAAAGGCGCGCTGGTTTGCTATACGCAAGCCGTGAAAGCGCTGAAACGCTCTGGGGTCAGGCTCGAAGGCGACGTGCTCATTGCAGCCGTCGTCGGCGAAATCGAAAAAACGCAGTGGAGCGATGAATATGTTGGGAAAGAATTTCGTGGGTACGGCGTGGGCACGCATCACCTGGTGAATCATGGCGTCCTTCCAGACATGTGCATTCTCGGTGAGCCTACAGATTTACAGCTTGTCCTTGGCCACTATGGCACGGTTTGGGTGCGAATCTCGGTTCGCGGCCATTACGTGCACACCGGCTTCACGCGAGGCAAGCAGGATCAGAGCTCGGTCTTCCGCATGAAGGAAATTTTGCCTGCGGTTTACGAGTGGATTGCTGCTTGGGAGAAGAAGGCCACCTATGATGGCCAACCCGGTGTAGTCAATGTTGGTTGCATCCGCGGCGGCTATCCGTGGCGCGTCAGCCGCACTCCCGACCGCACGGACGTTTTTCTTGATGTGCGCGTTCCGCCTACGATGCCGCTGAAGGAAGTTCGCGTTTCTATCAAGCAGCTTGTGCTCGACCTTCGCAAAAGGCATCCGGAATACGGTGCCGAGTACGAGATTTTTGTCTCCGTTCCCGGCGCGGAAATTTCCAAAGACCACCCACTCGTGAAAACCGTCGAAGCTTGCCATCAGAAAGTTCTTGGAACGCCCGCGAAGCACTCGACCGTTCTGTGGGATTCAGATGCGTCCGTGATGACCCGCTTCGGGATCGAAACGCTCAATTACGGCCCGTCGAGCGGGCCGCGCGATGCGGAAGGCGAAAAGGTGGCAATCGAAACGCTCCTCAACACCACGAAGGTTTATGCCCTCGCCGTGGCGGAGATCTGCGGCGCGATGACCTAGGAGATGCACAGCTAACCATGCCCACGCAAAAAGAAATCGACCGGCGCTACGCGAACATCCGCGCGACCATGTCGGCCAATAATGTCGACGCGCTCATCGTCTGCGGCAATCAATATGCCGGTTTCGAGGGCGCAGTCCGATACGTTTCCGGATTTGAAATCGTTCACCGCTACGTCTACGTGCTCATTCCCTTGTCGGGCGAACCAACACTTCTTTTCCCCCGCGAAGCCCGGTGGATCGGCGACAAAAAGGCGCCGTGGCTCCGGGACCAAGTCTGGGCGGAAATTCCCGGGAAGTGGCTGCGCGAAAAAATCGAAGAAAAGAAATGGAAGCGCGTGGGGATCTACGGCCTGGATTTTGTGATGGCTGTCCGCGATTACCGCGAACTGCAACAAGGTTCGTTCGAGCTCGTGCCGTTTGATTTCCAGTTCGACATGGCTCGCGCGGTGAAGAGCGAGGAAGAACTCGAAGGCGTTCGCGACGCCATGGACATCATCATCGATGGTTTTTACACGCTTCTTCGGTCCTATCATCCGGGCAAAACTGAGGCGGAAATCCTGGCTCCATCGGTCGAGCGTTTTTTCGCGCGAGGCGCCGGCCCGCGGATGATGAACATCGTGCTCAGCGGCACCAGCGGCGAAGCGGAGGCGCATTTTAAAGTTCCTTCGCTTCGCAGGGTCGCTCCCGACGATCTTTTGCTGTACTCGCTGGAAATCACTGGCGCCGCCGGCTACTGGGTGGAGTTTTCACGGCCGCTCATTCAAGGAAGCCCCAGCGCGCGAACGTTCGCCATGAGCGAGGTTTACCCGGAGGCCATGGAAGCCGCCCGCGTGAAGATGCACGATGGCATTTTGGCTTGCGACGTCCACAAAGCCGCCGCGGATGTCTTCAAGCGCGCCGGATTCGCACTTGGCCACCTCACGGGTCATTCCATCGGCTTGACCATGATCGAGCATCCCGCCATCGGCGCGAACACCCAGATCGAGCTCAAAGAAAACATGGTCTTCAGCTTCCATCCCCAGGTCGTGGACCTCGACGGCCAGGTCTGTCTTTACACGCAGGACACCTTCCGCATTGGCCAAAAAGAGGGGGAATGTCTGGCCAGCGTTCCATGGAAGTTTTACTCCGGCGCCGAGGTGCTGAAACCTGCATGAGCGTAAGAGTGTGCATCGTCGGTTGCGGAGCCATTGGCGGAATTTTCGCCGCTCACCTCGCGCGCCTGGAAGACGTCGAAGTTCACGCTTACGATGTTTACAGAGAACATGCGCGGGCAATCAACGAACGCGGACTGAAGATCACCGGTGCCGCTGATTTTACGGCGAGGCTTCACGCCACTTCCGATGTTTCGCAGATTCCCGTGTGCGATTTCGGCATCGTCGCCACGAAGAGCACGCACACACGACTGGCCATCGAACAAGCAAAACGTATCTTCGGCCCATCAAGCGCGGTTTGTTCCGTTCAAAATGGCGTGGGCAACGAGGAGATCCTCGCGGAATACGTGAAATATGTCATTCGCGGGACCACGTTCCCGGCCGGGCATCTCGTGGCGCCTGGGCACGTCAATTTCGATATTAGTGGCGACACGTGGATTGGCCCGTTCGAGCCGACCAACACTCCGTTCGAGTTGGTTGAGCAGCTTTCGGATCTCCTGAATCGCAGTGGCATGCGCGTGATTCCCCTGAAAGACGCGCGCGGCGCGCAGTGGACCAAGCTCATCTTCAACGCTTCGACGAATCCCGTCGGCGCGCTGACCCTGTTGCATCATCGCGCCGCCACTCGCCTTGCGGCTACGGGCGCGTTGTTCGAAGCGCTCATTGCCGAAGGCGAAGCCGTTGTCAAGGCTCTTGGCATTCAGTTACACGGCGACCCGCGGGCTCTTGTTGAAAAAGGAGCAAGCGCACCCGGCAAACACAACGCCAGCATGCTTCAGGATGTTCTGGCGAAGCGCCAGACAGAAGTGGATTTCATGAACGGCGCGATTGTCGAATGGGGCCAGAAAACGGGTGTCTCCACTCCGCTCAACCGCGCGATGTGGCAATTGATTAAAGGACTCGAGCATTCCTGGACCGATCCGGCCTGAGTTCGAACTGCACGGAGCCGGACGCGATCCGCAATCGGGGAAATGGGAATCCATGACGCTGCCTTTCAAAATTGGAGTATTGCAACTGAGTATGGAGCCGCTCAACGAAACCGTGCAGATGGCTCAAGAGTGCGATGCCGCCGGTTTCGATGTCTTCTGGCTCGCGGAGGCCTATCCCTGGTGGCGCAAGCATTCCATGGAGGCGCGCTCTTCCACCGCGGCCACGGCTATCATTGCCCGCGAAACGAGGAAAATCGCGATCGGCTGGGGCATCATTTCGCCCTACACACGCCATCCCGTGCAGATTGCCATGGAAGCCAGGATTTTGCAGGAAGCGGCTGGCGAGGGCCGCTTCCTGCTCGGCCTTGGTGCTTCTAAGATATTCATGAAAGAAATCGGCGAAGGCGAAAAGGGCAGGGAAGTTGGCCCTGCCACGGTGATGCGCGAAAGCATTGAAATTATCAAAGCCATGCTTTCTGGCAATGAAGTGAAATACGAAGGCAAAGCATTCCAAGCGTTCGCGCCTGCTCTCAAATCCGATGCGCACGTCCCGCGGTGGCAGCCGCCCATCTATATCGGCGCCACCGGCCCCGTGTTGCAGCGTCTTGCGGGAGCCATAACCCAAGGGTTGCTCACGGCCAGCATCACGACTCCGAAGTTCGCTACGTATTCCCGCGGCGTAATGGAAGAAGGCGCAAAGAAAGCGGGCCGCGACGGGTCACAGCTGGACCTTGGCTGCGTGGTCGTCGGAAGCGTTGGCGAAAATCCGGCTACCGCGCGCGAGGGGGCACGCGAAATGGCCGCTATGTATCTTGCCAACAAAGTGCAGAACATTAGAGGCTCGGCGGACACGCTGCTTGAGTGCGCCGGGTTGGCGATGGAGGAGATTCAACCCATCGCGGACGCTATGGAGAAAGGCGGGCGCAAGGCCGCCGCGGGCGCCGTATCCGATTCCATCCTCGACAAAGTGTGTCCGGTCGCCGGCACTCCAAAGCAGTGCATTGAGAAATTGGAGGAATATCGCGCGGCAGGTTGCACGCAGATGATGCTGGAGCTGTGGGGAGAAGATCGTCCGCAGCAGGCGCGGCTCTTTGGCGAAAAGGTTCTTCCTTACTTTCATAAAAAGTAGAGCACGATACAACGTGTCTTCTTTGCAGTGAAATGCCGCCCTTCTTCTTTCCTCGCCGTTGTACGATGGTCGCAAGCACACTGAGAGGCACGAATGCCGGAACTGCCAGACATTGTTGTCTACATCGAGGCGCTCAAGGAGCGTATTCTCGGGCAGACCCTCGAAGGCATCCGCATAGTGAGTCCGTTTCTCCTGCGGACGGCAAATCCGCCAGTCACCGAGGCAGCAGGAAAAAAGGTGCTCCGCCTGCGGAGGCTCGGCAAACGCATCTGCATCGGCCTGGAAGACGATCTCTGGCTCGTCCTTCACTTGATGATTGCAGGGCGACTGCACTGGCGGGCGCGCGGAGTGAAAGTGTCGCCGCCGCGCGGGCTTGCCGCGTTTGATTTTCGCAACGGCTCGGTCCTTTGGACCGAAGCCGGGTCACAAAAGCGCGCCTCGCTTCATGTCGTTGCGGGCATAGCCGGGCTGCAAGCGCTGGACCCAGGTGGAATCGAGGTGCTGGAATCGGACGCCTCGCAGTTCGCCACCGTGCTTTTTTCCGCGAATCACACGCTCAAGCGCGCCCTGACCGACCCGCGTTTATTTAGCGGAATTGGCAATGCGTACTCCGACGAAATTTTGTTCGAAGCAAAACTCTCGCCGCTTGCCCTCACCCAAAAGCTATCCGTCAACGAAACGAAGTGCCTCTACGACGCCACGCGTTTCACGCTCGTCCAGTGGACTGACCGTCTTCGCGCGGAAGCCATAGGCAAATTCCCCGAAAACGTGACCGCATTCCGAGAAGGCATGGCCGTGCATGGACGCTACAAACAACCTTGTCCACGCTGCGGAACAAAGATTCAGCGCATTCGCTACGCTTCGAATGAAACCAACTACTGTCCCACGTGCCAAACCGGCGGTAAACTCCTCGCGGACCGCGCGCTTTCCCAGCTTCTCGGCGAAGATTGGCCCCGCACGCTTGATGAGCTCGAACTCCTCGTCTCGAACCGTACATAGTCTGCTCAGTTCGCCTCGCGAGCTTACGAGCGCAGATCCTCACAATCTCAGTCTCGTTCTGTTGACGCCGCCGCACTGGGAACATAAAATCGTTGCCCGAAGTCCACAGAGTCCCTCTCATGGCAGCTTACCGGTTTCGCCGCAAACCCATCCCTACTCACCAAGGGCGCATTGTCTGGACCGAAGACAAGTTCCGCGCACTGTTGGAGTCCGCCCCCGATGCCATGGTGATCGTGGACGCAAACGGTCATATCTCGCTGATTAACGGGCAAACCGAAAAGCTCTTTGGCTACAAACGCGATGAGCTCCTTGGCCAGTCAATTGAAAATTTGATTCCGGAACGTTTTCGGAAGAATCATTTGTCGCACCGCGAGGAATATGCCCATACACCACGCCTCCGCATGATGGGCACGGGAATGGAGCTTTACGGCCGGCGCAAAGACGGCACTGAATTCCCGGTAGAAATCAGCCTCAGCCCCTTCAAGAGCAAGGACGGCGTTCTCGTTTTCAGCGCCATTCGAGACATTACTCTGCAGAAACAGGCGCAAAGGGAACTGTCCGAAGCCAAGCAAAATCTCGAGGTGCGCGTGCGGGAGCGCACTGCGGAGCTCCTGCAATCCAACGAATCCCTGAAATCCGAGATCGGCGAACGCGAACTGGCGCAGCGGGAACGCGCGGAAGAGCAGGAACACTCCCGACGCTTGGAAGAACAGCTTCTGCTGACGGAGAAAATGGAGGCGATCGGCCGCTTGGCCGGTGGCGTTGCCCACGACTTCAACAATCTTCTCGGGGTCATTCTGGGCAACTGCGAAATGATCCTGAAAAACCTGCCCGACAATCCTGTGCGCGCTCGAGTTGAAGAAATCAAAATGGCCGGGGACGAAGCCTCTTCGGTCACCCGGCAATTGCTGACGTTCAGCCGCCAGCAAGTCTTCACCCCTCAGGTCGTGGACCTCAACACCGTGCTCAGCGATTTGGAGCCTTTACTGAGACGAATTCTTCGCGAGAGCATCCATTTCGAAATGGCACTGGGCCAGGGCGTGGGTGCGATCAGAATGGATCGTAGCCAATTGGCCCAAGTGATTCTGAATCTCGTAGCCAACGCTCGCGACGCCATGACGGGCGGCGGCCGGTTGAAAATAGAAACTTCCAACATCGAGCTTGGAGAAGCCTATGCCCACGAACATGTTGACGTGACCCCCGGTTCCTACGTGCAGTTGAGTGTTTCAGACAGCGGGGAAGGGATGGATCGCGAGACGGTGAGCCGCATCTTCGAGCCGTTCTTCACCACCAAGGAGAAAGGACGCGGGACGGGGTTAGGCTTGGCGACTGTTTATGGAATTATTCGCCAGGGCGGCGGCCACATTTGGGTGTACAGCGAACCGGGCAAAGGAACCACCTTCAAAATTTATTTTCCACGTGTAATGCAGATATCCGACGAGGCGCAGGCCCCAAAGGCTTCTTCGACTGCTCCTCCGTCAGTTTCAGAAACCATCCTGCTGGTCGAGGACTCGCGGCTTCTTGCCAAAGTGACCCGCGATTTTCTAGAAGGGGAGGGCTACACGGTTCTAGTAGCTTCCAATCCGCGCGATGCGATTCAGGTGGCGGGCAATTTCCAATCCCTCATCCATCTGCTTCTCACCGATGTGGTTATGCCCGAAATGAATGGCAGACAACTCGCGGAACAACTTCTTGCGAAGCGCCCTGGCATGAAAGTCGTGTACATGTCAGGGTATACCAACGGGATACTCTCGGAGCATGCTTTCCAGGTTTCGGAAGTGGCTTTCATTGAAAAACCGTTCTCGCAGCAGGCGCTTTCGCGGAAACTCCGCCAAGTTCTGGATCGGGCCTAGCGTGGGGTGAGCGAGGCGCTAGGGTTCGCGAACGCGCAGGGACGTTGGTCTCGATTTGGCCTCGCGTCTGAGCCTCCGCGCCCCGTGCTTGCGGAGGTCTGGTTGCGAATGGAAGCGCTGAATGCTGTCCTGCGCGAGTTCTCTTTGCAAGCGCCTTGGTTTGTGCGGACGTCCTTAATGGCGTCCCGCGGGTCAGGTTTGCCACTACCAACCGCGGTATGACGGCAGCGGAGAACTTAGACTAAGCGGCGGCCATCTCTTCCAGAGTTGCCTTGTTCCTTAGAACCATGGTTGAGCCGTTCAGCTCGATAATCCCTTGCCTTTTGAATTCGCCCAGTGTCCGCGTCACCGTTTCTCGGGACGTGCCGATCAACTGCGCCAGTTCCTGATGCGTCAGAGCCAACTTTACTCGAACCACTCCGTTCGTTACTGTTCCATTTGCCGACCATTCCAGTAAGAAGCGGGCGAGCCGTTCCGAAACGGACTCGCTCAAGCCAATCGATCGCACCAGTTCATACGCCGCGTGGCAATCACGTCCCAAACTTTCCACAAAGTGCAGGCAGGCATCCGCATGCTCCGTCATGAATTTCAGAAAATCAGCTCGCGAAATGTACGCAAGCTGCGCCGGCTGCAGGATTTCAGCCGTGGTTTCATACGGCTTTCCGGTGATTGTCGAACTCAATCCAAGGCCCTCGCCGGGCTGTGCAATCTTCAAGATGAGCGTGCGCCCGTCGCTGTTGGTAGTCTGCAACTTCACGCGGCCCTGGCAAAGGATATATATCCCGCGCGCCGGCTGGCCCTCCATAAAGATGATGGCGCCTGTCGGGTAAGTGGTAGTGTGCTTGATTTTTTGGAGCGCTTTGAGCGCAGTTTCGGAAAGGCCACAAAAAAAGCCGTCTGCCCGGAGACTGCAGTTGGTGCACTCATCCACAACGGGTATCCCGTAGGGCGTTTTTGACTTTTTGGAGGAATTCGACCATATGTCGAACTTGGGTGCCACTGCTCGTGCCGCTACCATTGGAGTTGCCATCGCCTTCTCCCTTCCTCGGCCATTTCCCTGAACGGAGCGATAAGGGGCAAGCAAGGTGCCGTTTCTTCGAGTCTCTTTGTTTCCACCTAACGTTAGCTAAGACCAATGGATACAATGGTGTGCAAAGGGTATGATAGAGACTGCGGTCCTGCGATTATTCCCAATTCAGTCCTGCCTGCGTCATTTCGCACACTTCTGCGTGATCTAAATCACTCCTCTTGGTGACCCCGCTCCTTCTCTATCCGTCCAGACCGAGGCGTCTGAGGCGTCCGGCTTGTTTCATTTGCTGCCATTGCAGCCAACCGCGCTAAACTCGCCGTACGACATTCACGAAGCGTCTGCGGGAGAGAATTCGGCGCGGGGAGATTACTTGTAGTGTGCGAATCTGGACTCGTCCGCGCGCCCGCGTCGGAGCGCGCTATCGGATGGAGGACGGTGCAATCGAGGTGGATTCCATCGAGCCAATCGGCTTTCCAGACATAACTCCTGAGCTGGCGCGCGAGTCGGGATTCCTTGGCGTGTTGGATTTGCTCAAGGTCGCAAAGCACGGCAAAGGCGACAAGATTTACCTAATCCGGTTCCACTATATTCCGCCACGCTCTGGGAGAAAGAGCCGAACGTCTACCCCTCGGAAAAGGTGGAAGCAAGAGAAGAAACTGAGACGGAGGCGGTAGCTGCTGAGTCGTTGATCCTTCAGTGCAGGACGGCAGCGATGGAGCCATCAGCAATGAGCGCGGAGACGGCTTCGATTTCGGGGGCCAAGGGGCGATCGTCGGTTACTTTGGCTGATTTCGCGCGAACCGCATCATGCGCCTTTCGCGCCAGCGTGCCGGTTTGTAAAGGCGCAAGCAAATCGATTCCTTGGCACGCGCAAAGCAACTCAATCGCAAGCGTGTTGCGCAAGTTTTCCAGCATACGCTCGAGCCGCCGCGCTCCGCTCATGCCCATCGAAACGTAGTCTTCTTGATTCCCGGAAGTGGAGATCGAATCCACCGAATGAGGCGTGGCGAGCGCTTTGTTCTCGCTGGTGAGCGCTGCCGCGGTCACCTGCGCAATCATAAAGCCGGAGTTGATGCCCGGTTCCGGCGTTAAAAACGCGGGCAACAGGCTGGTCAGGGGGTTGGTCATCTGCTCGATGCGGCGTTCGCTGATCCCGCCGAGGGTGGCAATGGCAATAGCCACTTGGTCTGCTGCCATCGCCAGCGGCTGGCCGTGAAAATTCCCGCCGCTAATGATGTCCCCGCTCGTTCCGTCGCGCACGAACACCAGTGGATTGTCCGTGGCGCTATTCAATTCCACGGCGGCCGTTTCGCGCGCCTGCGCGAGCGCGTCGCGCACCGCGCCGTGCACTTGCGGCGTGCAGCGCAAACTGTACGCATCTTGGACCCGCGGATCTTTTTCCGCGGCACGGTGCGACTCGCGAATCTGGCTGCCTTCGTTCAAATGCGCGAGGTTGCGCGCCGTCATGGCCGCGCCGGGATAGGCGCGGGCGTGCATGATGCGGGCATCGAACGCGCCTGGGCTGCCGCGCAGCGCGTCCAGCGAAAGCGATGCGGCTACGTCCGCAGTGTCAGCCAGAATGTCAGCGGCATAAAGAGCGAGGCTCAACAACGCCAGCATGCCTTGCGTGCCGTTCAGAAGCGAAAGCCCTTCTTTAGCTTCCAGCGAAACCGGGGTGATCCCCGCTTTCTTCATCGCTTCGCCGCCCGGCAAAGTTTCGCTGCGATACACCGCCCGGCCTTCGCCAATGGCAACATGCGCGAGATGAGCGAGCGGTGCAAGGTCGCCCGATGCTCCGACCGATCCCTGGGAAGGAATAACGGGATGCACTCTTTGATTAAGCATCTGGCATAGCGTTTCCACCAAGCGAGGACGCACTCCGCTCAAGCCCTTTGCCAGTGCATTAGCGCGGAGCAGCATCATCGCTCTCGTCTCGACTTCGCTTAGCGGCGGGCCGACTCCACTAGCATGCGACCGCACAAGATTTAACTGTAACTGGCGAACCTGATCGTGAGAAATGCGGACCGACGCAAGTTTGCCGAAGCCGGTAGTGATCCCGTAGGCCGTGGCGTCGGAATCGACCAGCCGCTGCACCACTGCACGCGATGCATTCATTCTCTCAACGGCGGCGGGCGCGAGGTCAACGAATTCCCCTCGCAGCGCCAC
>Ga0187780_10004281_pt1 | contig 10717 bp, 11 predicted proteins | sample 1015_Q2_SP10_20__FD_132429 | JGI IMG/M metagenome (GOLD analysis project Ga0187780, IMG submission 132429) | Tropical peat soil microbial communities from peatlands in Department of Meta, Colombia - 1015_Q2_SP10_20_MG | ecosystem: Environmental > Terrestrial > Soil > Wetlands > Peat | place...
GCGTTGAAGAGGCTCCATTCTGCGGGTTTCTTCACGGTGAGCTTGAAGTCAAAGGGAGCCGTTGGCGTGATGGCAAACCTGTGCCTGTGCGCGAGCTCCAACCCGAACTCTCTGTCCGGGAGCTCAGATGAACGCTACCTAAGGCTTGTTCTGTAATTTCACGAATTCGAAGCAGAACCGATGAAAGTTGTGCTCAATGTGGTAGGGCGACCGCGGCGACCCATGTTCTGGGGTGAACGTGGAGGTCTGCTGCGCGAAGCAAGGTAGCGCTACCATCTTCGCGCAGGCACGGGTTCGACCCAGAACTTTCGGCTACCTCTCTGGCTGGATCGATGTTCCGAGTCTACAAACTGTAAATAGCCAATGGCGCTTTTTGGCCGAGACATGAGCGAGCGTGGTGTCACAATCGCATATCTGTCCCGATTGACAGGCGTCAGTAGCAAGACCATCGCCGGCTACGTCGAACTACTTCGACCGCTCGCGTCCCAGGCAAAAGAAGAAGGAACGTTCACGCGTGCCCGATGACGGACTGAGGGAGGTACGGCTCCTCCAAATACTTCGCTTCCTCCTCCGTGATTCTTACCCCCACTGACCCCACCATCTCTTCCAGGTGCTGCACCTTCGTCGTGCCGACTACGGGCGCCGTCACCCCTCTTAGCAGAAGCCATGCGAGGGCGACCTGGATGGGCTTGACCCCCTTCCGCTGTGCCACCTCGATCAGCCTTCCGACTATCTGATCATTCTGGGGCTTTCTCGCGTACCTGCCATGACTGATCGTGCCGGGAGTGACTCTTTTGCTGTCGTTCTCCGTCGTGACAATTCTCCCGTTCTCGAAATATCTCCCTGAGAGGAATCCTGCTGCCGTCGGGCTCCAGGGGATGATGGCTACCCCCTCGGCCTTGCAGAGGGGCATCATCTCCCTCTCCTCCTCCCGGTAGAGCAGGTTGTACAGGTTCTGCATGCTCACGAACCGGGCATACCCCTCCACGTTGCTCGTGCAGAGCGCCTTCGCGAACTGCCAGGCCCACATGCTGGACGCGCCTATGTATCTGACCTTGCCGTTCCTGACCAAATCGGTCAGGGCAGACAGAGTCTCCTCGATTGGCGTGTCGTAGTCCCACCTGTGTATCTGGTAGAGGTCGACGTGGTCCGTCTTGAGCCTGCGAAGCGACTCGTCAATCTGCCACATTATGTGTGCCCTCGACAGCCCCTGCTGGTTCGGCTTCGGGCCCATCTCCCCCCGAACCTTCGTCGCCACGACGGCTTCGTTGCGTGAGCCGCTGAGGAACTCGCCGAGTATCTCCTCAGACCGTCCGTTCGAGTATACGTTCGCGGTGTCAAAGAAGTTTATCCCCAAATCCCAGGCGCGCTTGAGAACCTGCTTCGCACCCTCCCCGTCGACCATCCAGTCCCTCTCGTTCCCGAAAGTCATTGTCCCGAGGCAGATTCGGGAGACCTTGAGGCCGGTCTGTCCAAGTCTGACGTATTCCACGAATCAAAATGGGTAGGCGCGCCTTATGAGTGTTCAGGAGAGACGGGCTGACAATCTGGCCTTCAGTTGTTTCTACAGACTGCAACAGCCTTCTCTCGCCCTCGCCAGCGTCACCAAGAACGACAGGTTCGCGATTCCTCACACGCAGAGCTGCGACTGAGGGACCATTCCGTTGCCTCCCATGGGCCGCCCTCCGCAACCGATAACAAGACCACAGTCTGTTTGCACGCCATGGAGTTCCAGAAGGTGGTGCGCAGGCGTCGCATGGTCAGGCACTTCACCGGTGAGCCGGTGTCTGTGGTGACAGTTAACGGGATACTCGAACTGGCCCAGCACTCTCCCAGCGCCGGGTTCAGCCAGGGGTGCGCCTACATCGTCGTTACCGACGTTGATGTGAAGACGAAGCTCGCCAAGCTGCAGGGAGAAGGTGACTACAGCGCCGCTGGCTTCCACAAGTGGATTTCAGAGGCTCCCGTGGCTATCGTCGCCTGCGTCAGCGAGAAGCTGTACCACGACAGATACAACGAGCCCGACAAGTTGAACGAAGAGGGCAAGGAAATAGAATGGCCGACCCCCTACTGGTTCTTCGACATCGGCGCGAGCTGTATGGTCATTCTGCTCGGAGCAGTAGATGCAGGGCTCGCGGCCGCCTTCTCAGGCGTGTTTGACGTGAAAGGCGTGAAGGAACTGCTCGGCATCCCGAGCCACTTCCACCCTGTAGGGGTCATTTCCGTGGGGCACGGGGCGAAAGACGTCAGGTCTCCTTCACTCAGACGGGGGAGGCGCCCACTTCCAGATGTGGTTCACCACGACAGATGGTGAAACAACTTCGTGAAGCCCGGGGCTCGGCTGAGTGCCGAAAAGACGTAGAGACTGCGATGACCGAGAATCCCGTCATCTCCTAACCTGCTCCGGTCGGGAGGTTTACCTGCTGAGAGGGCGCCTAGGGCAGAACCTACCCACGTACTCTCTAGTTAGATCGCTCGCCACATCGAGGGTAGTTTCATCGATGCCTGGCACTCCGCACATCAGGAAGAGAACGTCCTTGGTCCGCTCCGTCACCCTGCTGTCGTTCGAGTCCCTGTAGGGATAGACAGCGATCAGTTTGTGCGAGTCCTGATCCTCAATCACCACCTCAACACCTGTGAGGGAATCGGGAGAGGCCATCCCAATGCCGTGGAAAGGCTCGCCTTTCGCCGCCCGACGCATCACCAGAGACTCTCCTTCTATTGTGCCCACGTCAAAGGCTGCTATGGCAATCGACGTCTCGACCGACGCGAGATTGTAGGCGTCCACCGCCGTGTTCACGGTCGGCAGGTCCCTTCCTCCGAGGATTCTCCTGGTCAGGGCCTCGCCAGCAGGACGCACCTTTGTCGGGTCTATGCCCACCCTCCAGAAGAAATCCCGGTATGCGCGGAAGATAGGTCTGTCCTTGACCTCCGTCAGAGATGCAAACCTCTGGCGAACCCTGTCCTGCACTTCGCGCTTGAACGATTCCAGCGTTGTATCGACACCCTTTACTTCCAGGCCTTCCATCTTCAGTTCAACGACCCGCAGGCCGGGAAATGAGGACTGGAGCTCAGGAACTATTCGCATCCAATCTCCACCGCGTGATACTCTGCTATGCCCGCTGATTCTCCAAGCATTATATCATCCGATCGCCGCAAAGCGAAGTCATGGGCAGACCAACGTTCAAAGCCTATGCGGTCAATATCGAGGCCAAGACCGGGAAGTCCCTGGACGATCTCTGGCGGCTGGCTGGCAAGAAAGGCTTCGTGAAGGGACGCAAGGTCGTCGCAGAACATGCTGAGCTGTTGAAGTGGCTCAAGTCCGACATTGGACTAGGACACGTCCACGCAAATTTTGTCATACTATATCTCCGCCTGAGAGGAAAAGACCCGAATGTTAGCGCTCAAATGGCGACCTGGGCACACAGCACCGGCTATCAAGGTTGAGATGGATCGCCAACATGAAACGAGGAATTGACGCGACGTGACCGAGATTGTGAAGGGAGTGCAGTACATCGACGGCTCCAACGCCAACAGCTATCTTATCGAAGAAAGTGACGGCACGCTGACGCTCGTCGATGCGGGTATGCAGGCGGACGGCAAGAGAATTCTGGAGTTCATTGCGAAGTCAAACCGGAAGCCATCTGAAGTGAAGACAATTGTCGTCACCCACTGCCACTTCGACCACACGAGAGGGCTCGCCGCAATCAAGGCCGTGACAGGGGCAAAGGTGGCTGTTCACGAGGCGGATGCGGACTTCGTTTCAGGCAAGAAGAGGAACCCGTCGCCGGCTGGCGCGATGGGTCTTGCGTTTGGCTTGATGTCCCCATTCTTCAAGGTCACCCCCGTCGACCCTGACGTCTTGTTGAAGGAGGGGGACACCGTCGGGAGGACTGTCGTCCTTCACACCCCTGGCCACACGCCGGGAAGCATCGCGCTGTACGACAGACAGGAAAGGGTGCTGTTCGTTGGGGACACGGCGAGGTACGTCAAAGGGAGGTTAGAGGGCCCGCCTCCCCGGTTCACACCACGCATGGACCAGGCCAAGGCTTCCATCGAGCGGCTCTCCTCTCTCGACTTCGTGGTCGTGCTCAGCGGGCATGGAGAGCCATTGCGGTCCCCCGACGCGCCGAAGATGATGAACGAGCTCTCCAAGAAGTTGTAACACCCGGGGGGAGCAATGACCCTCATACGCGGCCTGAAGTTCCAGGCCACAGAACGGATATGAGACCTTGTCCCTGGGTGCCGGGCCGGAATGTCATCCGGACTCTCGTTCGTGAACGGCGTAGTGAATCCTCCCATTCGGGCAATCCTCAGATCACCGCTGCGTTTCCTCCTGGACGGCAGCCTGATTTCCCTGACTTACACAGGTCGTAGGTCGGGCCACAGGTTCTCTCTGGTTACGATGTACGCGCCGTTCGGCAATGAACTGATCGTGGTTGTCGGGCAGCCTGAGAAGAAGAAGTGGTGGCGCAACTTCCGCCAAAATTCGTTAGCGGACGTCCGCTTCAAAGGCCGAAAGTACATCTGCGCTGCCCACCTTCTCGAAAAGGACCCTTCAAGCCTAGCCCCACGGTTTGAAGCCTACTGTTGCAAACACCCTTCAACGGCCCGTCTCTACGGGTTCCGGAAAGGAAGTGATGGTAAGTTCAAGAGCGAAGACATCACCAAGGCAGCAGAGCAGTCAGTGATGGTCGTCTTCGAATTACCCTCTGAAAAGACTCCAGTCCCTTCAGAGAGGAAGCTCATCGGTGCCTGATGGGGAGAACTTGAGTCGGAACCCCACGAGATCAGAAGAGTCCTACCAAGGCCGAGTATATTCTCGTTTCAGCCGTGATTTGTAGCTCCAGTCCGGCTAAGTCCTCATGGGAATGGTCGAGGTCCTGAGCAATGCTCCCACGAGCAGCGCCAAGGCTAGCGTGATGCCGGTAAGAAGGAAAAAGCCTTCCTCGCTCAAATCCAGGAAGACTCTTGCAATGACGATGACTGCCAAAGCAGCCGCCATGTCTGCCAAAAGGACCAGGCCGGTCCCTCGATCATTTCTGGCCAACTGCGAGTCGTGTAACCTGTTCGCCCTGGCGAACCTCAACTCATTATAGTCCGCCGATGTTGGTCTTTACCAGCGGCAGGTCGAGCGAGACTGTGCTGCCCTTCACCGGACTCGCCGAGTATGTGAACTCGACAGGGAAGCCGACCGTCTTGTCCACGTAGGACGTGATGACAGTGCTCCCCTTCGTGTATTCGTAGGCCTTGCAAGTGAAGGTGGCCCCGGAGACGAACCTGGTCGTGTCATAGGTCCGCGATAGGGTCCACCCCGACGGCCCGGCGAAACCTATGGTTCCGTTGGAGGTGACCGGATCCCACCGGGTCGATTGGTTGGTATCGGTGTGGGTCCCATACTTGAGAGTGTAGTAGCTGAGCATCTGGACTGCGCTGCTGTTGAAGTCGACGACCTGGGCCCTGATGGTGAGATTGAAAGTGACATTCAGGTAGGTTGTCTCCCCTGAATATGTGCCGTATGCCCCGTCGAACTCCCACGCCGGCTTCGATGAACCGAATACGCCCAGGAAGTAGGCTCCTGCGACAGCTGCTACCGCTACTATGACAACAAGCAGGACGGCGAGATTACGGTTCCGGTGAGAAACGGTCGGAGATTTTGGAACGTACAGTTCTCCCCCCGCCGAGGTACCGGAAGACACATCACAAGTCGCACGGTTTTCGCTAAATAACCTTTGTATCCGATTTCACGATTCTATTGTGTACGGCTGAATCCGCGACTTCTACAACCACTTCAACGCCGGTGAGTGCATCAGGCGAGCCTTGGAATCTCGCCGCAGTGTCCAGCCAACCACGCTCTATGGTGGTTTGCCACCCTTCCACAGGGTCGCGTATCCCGGCCAGGTGGTGGTGTCGTGGTAGTCGATAGTCAGCTCTTCGCCCGGGAGAACATCCTTCGTCGCTCTTACCTCTCTGGTCGAAATGTCATAGGTGCAGTTCGGCCTGTTAGAGTGGTTGAGAAACCACCCGACGGAGCCCTCTGCCGGCACGATGTAGACGTCCTTCGAAGCTTCCATGCCTCTTCTAAGCAACAGAGCCGTGGGAATCTCCGAGTAGTACTGAGGTTTCCCCCTAATCTCCTCCACCACAGTCCCCTCGGGGATCCTCACCGTCGCAAAGACGCCGCGTCCATGAATGGGAGACTCCTTGATTTCCAGACCCGATTTCATCCTTTTCGAGTTCCCGCTCAACACACCCTGAGACATGCCAATGCTCTGCCAGACTTCTCCTGCGCCATGGCTGCGGGCAGCGGTCCTGAGGCTTAAACGGGCACCGATGCCCCAAACCCGGGACAAGCAGTTGTCCCGGTGGGCGCAATGAGCCTGACAGGTCGGTTCGAATGTGCCCTCGCGCAGGAGGAACATCGATAGACGTAGTAGACACCAAATCTCAAACGCGTCGGGGGTGAGAAGGTAGAATGGCAGTCAAGAAGATAATTGAGCTGGTGGGAAGTTCGCCCGAGGGCTGGGAAGCAGCCGTTAGAAACGCAGTGAAGGAGGCAGCCAAGACCATCCGCGACATCACGAGCGTCCATGTGGTCGCATACACGGCCAAAGTGAAAGGAAACAGGATTGTTGAATATCGATCCCTTGTAAGAATCGCGTTCACTGTAGAAAGAGGGTCCGCCACAGGCTGACGCACTTCCAGAACGAACAGCTAGCCGCGCAGACGCCAAGAGCCAGCGCTAAGCTTCCGAGTTGCCTCTTTGGCGGTTTAGGAAATCGGCCGAAGCCAGGTTCGTATCGCCAGCGATGAGTGATCCGCGGCGGGCCGCAGCGAGACCGGGTCATCACGCGCTACGCGAAGAGCTCAATCCAAATCCCGTTGGGGTCCTTCACATACGCCCATCTGCTCGATGGGCCTTTGACTTCAAGGACCGTTCGGTGCCCCGCCTTCGCGAACTCGGTCAGGGCCTCGTCCAGGTCTTCCACCTTGAACGCGAGGTGGTCCAGGCCTTCCCCAGCCGCATACTTCGCCGCGTACTTGTTCCCCCTGGGATAGTAGTTGAGCTCCAGGTCCTGTCCCCCCTCCACGCTCTTGAGGCCCACCACTGTCCCGCCCGTGGCATCGATCCTGTTTCTTCCCGTCTCTTTCATCCCGAGCAGCCCGGTGTAGAACTTCACCGACTCCTCCAGCTTCTTGACCCGTATCCCCGTGTAAAGGAAAGTCGCCTTCAATTCAGATTCACACCGCTGAGCCGCGGCTCTCGCTATAAGCGCTTAGGCCAACTCCATCTGTTCTGGTCAAAGTGTATATAGACCGAGGCAGCTTTTTCCTGGTTGTCTTCAGAGCTTCTCTCATCGATTCGAGCCAACTTTCCCCGGGCCGACACAGACGCGAACGGACGGCACCGCATCTTTTTCGAAAACGCCGCCGGCTCCCTAGTCCTGCGGCAGGCTGCCGAAGCTGAGGCGAAGGCCCGGATAGACTGCTCTGCCAACGTCGACGCCCCTTCATGGGAATCGAAGAGAAACGAAGAAGTGATATTCGACGGCAGAAGGGACGTCAGCGACTTCCTGAACGCCTCCGACGCCTACTGTGTGGTGTCCGGAGAGTCAGCGACAAGCCTGCTCTTCCACCTCAGCTATGCAATCTCAAAGGAGCTTTCGGGAAGGGAAAACGTGGTGCTCACCAACTATGAGCACTACGCGAACATCAGCCCATGGCTGGAACTGGAACGGAGGAAGCTCATCAAGGAGGTACGATTCGCGAAGTTCGACCCGAGGACGGGGTTGATCGATCTGCCTCACCTGGAAAGTCTGGTGGACGAGAACACCAAAGTCATTTCGGTGGCGGGGGTCTCAAATGTCCTCGGCTCGAAGACGCCCCTCAACGATGTCTTGAGAATCGCAAAGCATGCGTCTGCCTACACCGTAATGGACGCGGTTCACACCGTCGCGCACATCCCGGTTGACGTCCAGAAGACCCCCTTCGATTTCCTCGTGTTCTCCGCCTACAAGCTGTTCAGTAGACGCGGGAGCTTCATGTGCGGCCACAGTGACCTTCTTCGGTCCCTTCAACCTTACAAGGTTCTGCCCGCTCCGGAGGATCCTCCGTCAAACTGGGAGATGGGCACACGCGACCAGTCGCTCTTCGCTTCGATCAGCGCGGTGATGAACTATTTCGCCTGGATGGGCGGCAGGGTGGAACAGGAGGAACGAGCGGCCGGGGCGCTCAGCGGATACGCGGGCCGTCGACGTTTGCTGAAGGCTGCGCTCACCTGGATTGAAGAATACGAGCGGGGGCTGTCGGTCGCCATGCTGAAGGGGACTCAGGGTGCCCTGGGCCTGCCTGAAATCGCCGGGGTCGAGGTCTACGGGATCGCCGACGCAGCGCAGGTGCAGTCACGGGTCCCAACGTTCACCTTCAACATCGCGGGAGCAGACCCCATGGAAGCCGCCAAGTATCTTTGGGACAGGCACGCCATAGCCGTGCTGGCAGAGGACCATGGCGGGTTCTACTCGAAGACTCTCAACACCTACGGGAAGTCAATCGCCGTACGCGCCAGCCCGGTCCACTTCAACACCGTCGAGGAAGTTGCCGTGTTCCTTCGAGCTGTTGAGGACGCGGCCAAACATTTCTCGTAGTTTGCTGACTTCTGGTCGGGAGGGAAGGGCGTCCCACCGCGTGCTGGCCGGGCACAATGAACCCCATGCGCGCCGGGGCACCTCATCCTGATCAGAGTTCGTCAATCAGGCGTTGCGTATCACTAATCTGTCCGAGGTAGATTCTCCTATCCTCTTCTTCGAGAGGCAGTTCGTCAAGCAGTTTTCGTGCTTTCGCAACACACTCGCCAGCACGCTTAGAGTCTTTGGCCGCGGCGTACGCGCGAGCAATCGCCTCGTACGCAGAGGGCACCATCTCCGCAAGATCATTCTTCTTAGCGGTTGACAGCGACGACCTGGCGTAGCGGAGGGCAAGGTCCGGCTGCCTCAGCGAGGCGTACACTCTCGAAATCTGCCAGTCCCCCACCGCCTGGTTGAGTGGCGTGCCAACCAACCCCCAGTGGTATCGAGATGCATGGGCCAGGTGGAGCATCTGCAGATCTTCCGCAGGACTCCTGCTCCTGTCAAGATAGTTCCAAGCCTTGTTGAATGACGCTGCCGCTGTCTTTCGATGAAATTCCCGTTCGGCTTTCGACATGGTCAACATCCCTCCTGGGCCGAGGGTCTGTTAAGAATACTCAACCGGCACAGTCTGGCACGCTAATTTGGCGGGAGAAGCTTTGACAGTCCCGTTCTCTCTAGCAGGGCGAGGTACCGTGGATCCTCCCTGTGGCCATCCAGATCTGGGGTTACTGCGATAAGAAAGATGTACCTGTCGTACGAGTCGTAGGCAGTCTGCAGCCACTCGAAACCTCTGTCTGTCTCCCCGAGCCGAAAGTGAATTACGGCGAGGCCGTACGGGCTGACGCTCCTCTCCCTGTAGTCGGCTTCCAGATTGTCAAGGAGTTGATGGCAATCCTCGGCTTTTCCCATTGACGCGAGGACATAGGCGCGCCAGAGCTGCGCTTCCACCGGTCGGGCGACTTTCGAGTTGGCGTTCGATGCCTCAAGTGCCTCGCTGAACATAGATCTCCCAACGTAGCTGCGTATCAGTGCATCGTAAGTGAATACAAAGGAAGGGTCGAGTTCGAGGGCCTTCTTTGCGTATTCAATGGCTTTGTCGTAGTCACGGACCATCCAGTAGTAGTCGGACATGTTGATGAGCACGATGAGGGAAAGTGGGTTCAAATCGAGGGCCTTGCTGAGTTGCTCCCAGGCCTCTGAGTAACGCTTCTCCCACTGCAAGACGTGCGAATACCACTGGTGTGCGGTTGGATAGCTGGGGTTAAGTTCGATGGCGCGTTTGAACTCGGCCTCAGCTCCCACCAGATCACGTTCGTATCCTTCGATGATTGTTGCGAGAACAGCATGAGCCTCGGGGAGGTCGTCATCCAGAGACAGCGCCTTCAGCGCGTATTCTTTCGCTTTGGGGTAGTAGACCAAGGGGTCGCCGGAATAGTTCGCTGCGGTCACGCCGTAGGCCAGGGCAATCCCGGCGTAACCGAGGGCGAAGGTGGGATCAAGCCGAATCGCCTGCTCGTAAAACTCTACGGCCCTCTGAAGGGCCTCTGGTGTCCTCTTGTTCCAGTAGAAGATTCCCTTCAGGTAGAGGGTGTGGGCTTCGGTGTTCCTTGTGGAACCTCGTTCTATCTTCTTTCTATCGGCCTCCAGCAACTGGACCTTCAGAGACTCCGCCACCTTCTGGGCAACCTCGCTCTGGATCGCAAAGACGTCCTCCAAGGTCTTGTCATAGTTCTGCGCCCACAGGTGCCCCTCGTTTCTCGCGTCAATGAGCTGAACTGTGATTCTGACCCTGTTGGCAGCCTTCCGCACGCTCCCCTCGATCATGGTTCCGGCGTTAAGCTCCCTTCCTATGTCGACAATCCGCTTCGGCGAGCCCTTGTACTGCATGACCGAAGTCCTTGCGATCACTGTCAGTTCGGTAACTGAAGAAAGAGCAGTAATCAGCTCCTCCGTCATGCCGTCTGCGAAGTACTCGTCGTTGGGGTCCGGGCTCATGTTACGCAGAGGGAGCACTGCGACTCGCCTTGTGTCGAGTTCAGTCTCCTGCTTCGTTCCGGTCTCCCATGGCATCGCCATCTTGTAGACTTCGA
>Ga0187780_10004282_pt1 | contig 10717 bp, 16 predicted proteins | sample 1015_Q2_SP10_20__FD_132429 | JGI IMG/M metagenome (GOLD analysis project Ga0187780, IMG submission 132429) | Tropical peat soil microbial communities from peatlands in Department of Meta, Colombia - 1015_Q2_SP10_20_MG | ecosystem: Environmental > Terrestrial > Soil > Wetlands > Peat | place...
AGGTGATCCTAGCCTTGGCGGCATCACGCTTCTTCTGCTTGGCCACGAAGTCGAGCGCCCCGCCGAAGCAGGCCGCATAGCCCGCCGCGAACAGATGCTCCGGCGTGGCCGCGCCCGGCCTGCCCGGGCCGCCCATTTCCTTCGGGACCGACAGGTCGGCTTTGACGATGCCGTCGCTGGATTCCGTATGGCCGTTGCGGCCGCCGACGGCGGTCGCGGTCGCGGTGAAGAGCGGCTTGATCCTGTCCATCGGTGTGTCTCCTTTCAAGGCGCCTTCGACTAAGCCGACGCGGGTACTCCAATCCGGTATCTGGGCGCCGGCATGGCATCGCCGAACTGTTTCGCGATGGCGCGGCGCGCGGCCTCGAAACGCGTCCAATCGTCTCCATCATGGAGGCTGGGAATCGTAACCAGTTCGCCCTGGTCGAGCCCTACCAAAGCTGCATCGACCATGTCTTCCGGCGACTTGAACATCTAAGGGAACACATTTCTTGGTTCGGATGCGACGGAGTCGAAACATATACATGCGTCCCCTTTCAGCCGATCAACGCCTCCCGTCACCGACGGCTGCGCGCCGTCTTCGGCCGCTGAGCAGGTAGATGTCTGCCCGCACTTGCGTGAGCGGATCGCCCGATGAATCGATGCCATCAACCCTGGGGAGCGGGTCGAAGATGATTTTCCGCCGGTCCTGTGCCTGGTCGTCCACACGGGTCGTCAGGGTGATTGTGCCGAACGGGATCTCCGTGCGACCCTCCGGCCACGGCACACTGGAGTCAGTCACGTCGTCGCCGTCGCCGGCAAGCTGCACGAAGACGCCGAGCTTGATCGGTTGCCTAGCCAGCCGTTGACCGATTTCGTCGAAGAGGAAGTCCGCGGACTTCGCGGCAGCTTGCTCGTCCGAAAGGTACTCGGTGCCTCCTTCAGGCCGGATGCGAAACCGCCCGTGACGGCTCGCGCCGTTGGCGTTGGTGAACTTGAACGACGTGACGGCGAAGAACGCTTCCCGCGCGAAGCTCGTTGGGATCGGCTTGGGCGCCTCGACAAAGCGCTTCGCGTTTGGGTGGGCGGCGAGGAACGATCCGAGCGCCTCGGGCTTACCCGCCCCGAAGGCGGCCACGGCGTGCAGGAACTCGAGAAACTCTTCACCGGTGCGGACGGGAAAGCCGTCGGTGGACTGAGCGACAATGTCGGTGTGGACGTGCTCGGCCAGGTGGAAGCGAATGGCCATCCCCCTGGGGCCGGACCGCGCCGGGTCGTTGTCCGGGATCGTAGGGACCCCGGTGGCGTCGGAGTAGCGCACCGTCACGGAGGTGGATGGCCTGCTCGCGTGTGGGGCACGCGTCAGTTTGGCCGCCTCGGGCGACGGGGTGAACATGCCCGAGCACATCAGTCCTTTGGCGTGGGCGGGCCGAAAGCCGGGGTGCAGCCCGAACGTCGCATCAAGAGCGTCGAGCAACTTCTGGGCAAGGGCCGGGTTTGTAATTGTGCCGGTCGTCATACGGTTCTCCTTTTCACGCATCGTCATGCTGCGCGCAGTAGGGCCAGCAGCTCTTAGGTGGTCGGGATGGCGTGCGCGAAGCGCGGTCTGTTGACCTCGTGCGCCGCCTGCCTGCCTGCCTCATCGAAGGCAGCGGTCGTCATGAAATCGTTGTAGGGGTCAACGATCAGTAGGGCGGTGTGGTCTGCTTCATAAGGGGCCGCTGTCATGGGTCGCCTCCAAAGCGATCCCCGAACATCGGAAGACCGCTCTTCGATGAACCTTGCGTCGCCTCGTCTTGAATCACGTCCCAATGCTCTGCCAGCACACCGTTGGCAATGCGTACAATGTCCGCCGCAATCCAGTTCACAGGCTGACCGAAGCCCGAAAATCGCCCATGGACGATCACGACGTCTCCCCCGGCGACGATCGTCTCCGGTTCGTACTTCAGCGTTGTTGGGAGGCCCTTGACAAGATTGAACAGGCCTTCACGGCCAGGCGCGATATGGGCGCTGTGCTGAATGTAGGCAGGCGACCAGTAGCGCTCGGCCCCGTGTAGTCACGCTTATTGAACAGCGTGTCGAAGGCCTCAAGAACAAGCGCCTTGTTCTTCGATTCGATCGTCTCACTCATTTTGTTCCTCCAATTCAGCGAAGGACTTTAGTCCCCCGGGAGCCTTCGAGTGCGCTTCAACTGACGCGCCAGGACTTCACATGGTGAGGACGACGCGGAATTCGGCTTTACCGCTCATCATGCGGGAATAGCCGTCGGCGGCTTTTGCGAGCGGGTATTTTTCGATCATTGGGCGGACGCCTGTCATTTCCGCAAAGCGTAGCGTGTCCTCGGAGTCGGTTGGGATCCCGGCCAACCAGCCCTGGATTCGCTTCGTGCCGAAAATCAACTGGCTCGCCGTCACCTCGATGGGATCCATCGGCACTCCCACAACAAGCAGTGTGCCGTTCGCACCCAAGCCGCCAACCAACGCGGACATCGCCTTGCCACTGGGCGCAGAAGCGAGAATCACGCGCGCGCCGCCGAGTTTCTGCAGTTCAGCCGCGGCATCGGTGGCGACGCTGTCGATATAGAGATCCGCTCCAAGCTTTTTCGCGAGCGTGGCATTGCCGGGTCCGCGGCCTATCGCAGCGACTCGATAGCCAAATTTCTGTGCGAACTGAATTCCCAGATGGCCAAGCCCGCCGATCCCCTGGATGGCGACAAGGTCGCTTGGCAGGGCGCCGCTATGACGGAGAGCATTGAATGTCGTGATTCCGGCGCACAGCAACGGCGCGGCCTCAGCAGCATCAAGCGATTCGGGGACCCGAGCCAACGCTTCTATAGGCGCAACCATGAACTCCTGATAACCGCCATCGTAACTGAGTCCGGAAACCTGCCCATTCGCGCAGTTAACAAAATCGCCTCTCCGGCAGGCCGGACAAGTACCATCCTGGCCGCCATGCCAGCCGACGCCGACCCGTTCGCCCTTCCTCCAGTCCTTTACACTCGCTCCGACCTCATCGATGACGCCAACCACTTCGTGTCCGGGCACGCGCGGATACGACATCCCGGGAAAGATGCCTTCCTTTGTGGCTACATCGCTGTGACAGACTCCACACGCTTGAACGCGAATCCTGACTCGTCCCGAGCCGGGCTCCGGGATTTCACGTTCCACGACTTCGAAATCTGCTCCCGGTTTTGTCACTTGCACCGCCATCATCTTCGGCATTCCTTTCTCACTCCCGTTGAACCCTTTGCTCTCTGAGCTTCAGTGGTTCGCATTCCCCCTGTTCCCAAGAGACACGCGATTGGTAGCGTGAGCTCCGCCGCCTTACCGCTCATCCCTTGCAGAACGCGAGCAGGTCCCCGTTGACCTGGTCCTTGTGGGTCGTGCACAGGCCATGCGGCGCGCCCTTGTACACCTTCAGCTGTGCGTTCTTGACCAGTCTGGAAGACAGCATAGCCGACGCGCCGATCGGGACGATCTGGTCGTCGTCGCCGTGCAGGATCAGCGTCGGCACGTCGAACTTCTTCAGATCCTCCGTCTGGTCCGTATCGGAGAAGGCCTTGATGCAATCATAGACGGCTTTGTGCCCCGCCATCATGCCCTGGAGCCAGAACGAGTCCCGCAGGCCTTGCGAGACCTTGGCGCCCGGCCGGTTGAAGCCGTAGAATGGCAGGCTGAGATCCTTCCAGAACTGCGACCGATCGGCGAGGACGCTGGCACGGATCTGGTCGAACACCCCGATCGGCGTCCCGCCGGGATTAGCGGCCGTCTTCAGCATAGCGGCGGGATCGCGCCGATGAGCACGGCCTTGGCCACCCGCTTGGTCCCATGGCGACCGATGTAGCGGGCGACTTCGCCCCCGCCGGTGGAGTGGCCGACGTGGATGGCGTGCGTCAGGTCGAGCGCTTCAACGAGCGCCGCCAGGTCGTCGGCATAGCTGTCCAAATCGTTGCCGCTCCAGGGCTGGCTTGACCGCCCATGACCGCGGCGATCGTGGGCAATGCTGCGATACCCGTGGGAAGCCAGAAAGAACATCTGATCCTCCCAGGCATCCGCCGAGAGCGGCCAGCCATGGCTAAAGACCACGGGTTGCCCCTTGCCCCAGTCCTTGTAGTAGATCTCCGTGCCGTCTTTGGTCGTGATGATCGCCATGAAATGCCCTCCTTGGTTTTCCTTAAAGCGGAGCCTGTCTTGAATTCTCAGAGGTCGGGTGCTATTTGCGACAAAAACCACGCCCGGCGCTCTGACTCGTCAATCCAAGTCTCGATTAAGCTCGCGGTGGCGACATCGTTGTACTTGTCGCAGACCTCATGTGTAGAGCGTAAGAACCGGGTCAGTTGCTGGTTGTCATCCCTCAGTTCTGCCAACATGTCCTTCGGCGGGACGGATTCCGTGTTGTTGTCCTGCAGGCGCTGGTGGCGAGAGATATCGCTGATGGAGCGGAGCGTGGTGCCGCCGAGCTTTCGCGCCCGCTCCGCGATATCGCCCGTCATGGCGAAGAGCTGCGCCGCCTGCTCGTCCAGCAGGAGATGGTAATCGCGAAAGTGGCGCCCCCTCATGTGCCAGTGGAAGTTCTTCGTCTTCAGATAGAGGGCGAACACATCGGCAAGTAGTTGCCGTAGCGAATCTGAGATCTCCCCGGCGGCCGTGCCGCCCAAATCCGTCACAGTTTCTGCGGTGGATTTCACTTGTCCCCTCCGAATGGGTTACATCCCTTGGCATGGCGCCAGATCACCCGGCTGCTCGGTCCAGCCTGCCGATCAGCCCCGACGTCAGTTACCCTTTCTCGCATTCTCTCGAAATCCACTCGCGGATATATGCCGCGCAATTCTCAAGGAGAATGCCGTCCGCTGCGCACTGGGCCAGAAACCTCACGGCGTCTCCATTCACGAGGTCTACCTCTTGGAGATCCAGCACAATGCCAAACCCGCCCGCTTCAGAGTCGAGGAGGCTCTCCAGCTCTGCTACCTGCTCTGCCTCGATGCGACCGCTCAGGGCAAAGACCACGACACCCTCGTCCGCGGCCCTCTGAATCCTTAAGGTCATCACCTCTCCCAGAGACGACGTCGCCCCCAGCCTTGGTGCAGGCAGTGCAATGCCAGCGCCAATCGTAAGTTGTTGAAAAGGATCAGGCGCGCCAGGGTTGAGTGTCGCGAGGTTCGCGAATTCGCGAGATTTTCGTGAAGGGCGAGGCAAAGTCTCGACGGGGGAATCTTACAGCAGCTAGACCGCCTTGAAGCAATGCCTGTTGATCTCAAGGGATCTGCGTCTCCGCGGGCAGCTCGCGGAATCATCCAGGAAGGGCGTCCCGCCCTCAACCAGCTCGAAGGGGCCGAGACGACGAACCACCGCCCCATCGTCGGTGATACTCCCTCCAGCAGGCCGAGGCCGCACAGGATTCAGGGGAGCGCCATGAGAAACCCGTCTGCGAAGGAGCGGACCATGAGACGCCCTGACACACCCGGGTCAACCTTCGACCCGCCAGCAGCCGGCCAGTCCGGCGAGCGCTTGCCGCTCATCCGGCGAATCCCCGGAAAGTTCGCCGAGGAGGGGGCAAAACTGGCCAGTGTGCTGGGAGGCAGTCTCGGCCACTCGAAACGCGATGCTCAATTGCTCACGGAGCTTCCAATCGAGAAACCCGCCTACCATCGGCTCCAGGAGGCGCAAGAGCCGATCGACGAACCCTTGGTCGATGCGTGCCCAGAGCGTGACGGTCCCCCGCACGCGCTCCCCCTCACTCGAGAACCCGATGAGGGCGACAACGCGGCCTTTAATCTCGCCGAACCACCAGCCGGGAGATAGCCCTCGCTCCATGAAGGCCCGCTCCTGCCCCTCGTCGCTCAATACTTCGATAGTGCCCACATTGCCGCTGCCATCATTCCCTCGATATTGCCGGGGGCCAATGTGCACGACCCGGTAGGAGGCGATGCCAAGGGCCCGGCCCAACGCGGCATTCAGGTCGGGGTGATCGAGCAGGTAGGTGTAGACCCGGAGATCCGCGCGCGCCTCGAACTCCAGCACCCGCACGAAGGTCGGGTTGGCGACGATCTCCCCGACCTCGGCGCGCCGGTCCCCCGGGACCAGGGCCAGGATCCTCGCTGGCAAATCCGGGCTCGCATAGAGCGCCGCCGCGAAGAACACCAGGAGAGAGGCGCTGAGGGCCCCTACCCTAAAGCGCACGGTCCGTATCCTTGCCAGGCTTGGAGTTGCGTATGTTGATTGGACGAGCGGCGCCTCAATCGGCTGGCGTCCATCACGTGGTTCGTGTTAGCGTCCACCAAAGGCTCCTATTCACACCGGACATACGATTGAAATCCGCCGCGCGCTGCTGGCGGCGATCGAGGACGATCCGCTGAGCCTCGCACCTGCTTTCCGGCCACCCATCGAAGCGCGGTTCATCGCACATTCCCGCTAGAGCGCCTGAATGGCGCGAAACGTCTGGAAAGCATCGAGACACCCACGACTCGACCTCGACTTAGCAAGGGAGAATTTGCCGGATGATCGCCGGGCGTTCGATCACGGCAAGGATCTTCATCGCCCCGCCACAGCAGGGACGGAGCATCGGATCCACCTCATAGACCTGGCGGACAGGCGGGCTCAGGAGCGCCGATTCCGCCCCGCCCTTTGTTTATCGCGCCTTCACCCAGGCGTTTGCCTTCCCCGCCAGCTCGACGGCCACATCCGTAAAGAAGACCCGCGACGGCTTGCCATTCATCCCCCTCCCGCGGTGATTCAGGGAGATAAGGAGAGGGCCGGCTCTTTTGTAGTCCTCCCAAGACCAGACCCCAGTCCACTTCGGGTTTCCGCCGTGGTTGTAGATCCATTCCTGGATGCGGTTGTCGGCGCCAACGAAGAGTTCCCAAGTGTCGCCGGGCGCGTAGCCGCCATCCGAGGGATACGTCACCACGACTCGCCTGGCGGAACCCTTTCCCAGGGGCAGTTTGTGCATGCCCGTTTCTTCCACCGTGGCGCTCTTGTCCCAGACAAGATGGAAGGGGAATAGCAGCCAATACTGATCGTTGATAAAGGCCGGATCGATTTCGTCCCTCACGACCGCAGCCTGACTGCTGAGCTGAGAGCGTAGGTACGTCAGCTTCACCGGCTGGCCCGTCTTGTCTATCCCCTCGTACGAGACCTGATCGGTCTTGGGCTCCCAGACCCACGTTCGAGAAAGGTTGAGCTCATGGATGTTGAAGGTGTAGCGGATCCGCTCGATTTGGCCAAACGAACCAAGACCATAGGTCTTGGCGATTTGCTCGGAGATGGGCGGGCGGTTTTGCGCCCAGGCAGTGGCAGCGAGGACCAGCACCCCGAGAAACAGAAGAGGTATCACTGGAACACGGCTCGCACTGGTCATGAAGTTCCCCTCCTTGGTGAAACACCGGATAAACCGGTTTGCTCCAAATGGTCCGGACACACTATCTGTCCACACCCAGATCGTTGGGCTGCATGGTGGTCGCCAGAATCACGCCGAGGTGCGGCGAAGGCCAACACCGATCAATAACTGTCATGGCTATATACTTCACTCAACCGGCCACAATTTTGCGAGTGCTTTCGGTGACCGTGCACACCGCTGCCGAAAGCACGCTCATGATGGAATCAGTGCTGCGCACTGATTCCTGAGGCTTCGAGAGAAGAGATCGAGTCAACGACTTCATTTGTGGTCACAATGGCACTGGCGTAGTTCGGGATATTGACTCCGAGAGCGGCGTGCATGTGTTGATCCGAGTAATCCGCGATCGCGTCTTTTACCACTGTCACCTATTAGCCAAGCTCAGCGGCAAAGCGAACCGTGGCCTCCACGCACGTGTGAGCTGTGAGCCCGATCACGATGAGCTTGTGGATGCCGTGCTGTTTGAGCAGCAGATCCAGGTCGGTATTGGCAAACCCACTGGAAGACCAATGCTCAAGGGCTACGATTTCGCCGGGCTGAGGTTCGAATCCTTTGCGGATCTCGCCACCCCACGTGCCGTTTTCGAAGGTCTTCGTCGACCACGCTCGCCTCTGGTTGGACGCAATGTACTTCCAAGTCTCGTAGTCGCCGGGACGGTATCGACGATGCAGCGCATAGAAGACGCGAAGCCCCGCCTTCCGCGCAGCATTCAGGGTCTGCAGCATATGAGGGATACACTCATTCGCTTCTGCAACGCCTCGAATTCGGTCCCATAACTTGCCCACCTCAGAAAGGAAATCGTTATACGGATCGATCACAAGAAGTGCGGTGATCTCTTTGTCAAACTTCAGACCTGCCATGTTGTTTCCTCCTATGCGTTCACCTAAATCAAAGCCAGAATTGTTGAATGCGAGCGACCGCAGACACTCAGGCCACTCCTGCCGACGCGGTCAATGCCGCCGCCGCGCCGGTGACCAGAATGGGATTTGCGATGTTCTTTCCGTCTATCTGTTCACCCAATTCGAAAGCCAGACTTGTTGCATGAGAGCGTCGACCAGCAGAATCACTTTCGCTTCAACGCGTGACGTTCGATACTTTTCGCGAAAAGAGGCGTCTCCTGCCGGTTATGCGCCTCCGAAAGAGGTATACGGGCGGCTTGGAAGACCTCCCACGGAGTTCCTTGTTTGCCGAGGAAGTCCAAGAGCTCCGGCGTGGCAGAGCTGTGAACCGTTTTCGTGAACTCACACGTCCTGTCGTCGATCTTTTTGACGCTCAAGTCCCAGATCACGCGTACCTTTGTGCGGCCCGTGGGCGTAAATACGTCTGAGTTGGAAACCAGCCTCAGGTGATCGGGCTGGCCAATCTCCTCGATGTAGTGCTGCACCATCAGGCCTCCGCCGAGTATTTCGACATTGATCGACATACGCCGACCGTCAGACGCCGTGGTTGCACCGACGGAGCAGTGAGCTGGAGAGCAAGATTGGTCTTCCGACTCGGGCAGCGTAAGGCACCAGGAAGGAATATCCACCTTCTCAATGGGTGCATTGATGCTTGCCGAAAAGCGCGACTTGACTAAGGTGTTGTCTTCCATTCTTCCCTCTCCTTTGAATAAGTGAGGCTATGCAGTTTTTCCGAGGCCGGATTTCTGCCAAGGCACAACGTCGTTCAATAACCACCTACGTCGACAATGGCCTTGGCGAAGGCTTCGGGAGCTTCTTGCGGCAAATTATGCCCAACCCCACCCCGGATCACTCGGTGTTCATATCTGCCCGAAAACTTGCTCGCATAGGAACTGGCATCCGGGTGTGGCGCGCCATTGGCATCGCCTTCGAGAGTAATAGTAGGCACGGTGATGGCCGGTCCTTGTGCAAGGCGTTTTTCCAGGTTGTCATACTTGGACTCGCCTTCAGCGAGTCCGAGCCGCCACCGATAATTGTGGATCACGATGCTGACGTGATCCGGATTGTTGAAGGCCGCTGCACTGCGATCGAACGTGGCATCATCGAAGGACCATTTCGGCGACGCGAGCTGCCAAATGAGCTTCGCAAAGTCGCGCCGGTATTTGTCGTAGCCGGCCCGGCCCCGTTCCGTGGCAAAGTAATATTGGTACCACCACTGGAGCTCAGCCTCTGGCGGCAACGGCAGCCTCCCAGCTTGCTGATTCCCGATCAGATAGCCACTCACGGAGACTAGCGCCTTACAGCGCTCAGGCCAGAGTGCCGCGACGATATCTGCGGTCCGCGCACCCCAATCAAAGCCGGCGAGGATTGTCTTCTCGATCTTGAGCGCCTCCATCAAGGCAATCACGTCAACGGCGAGCGCCGATTGCTGACCATTCCGGAGCGTTTCACTGGAAAGAAACCGCGTCGTGCCATAGCCGCGCAGATATGGGACGATCACCCGGTAGCCCGCCGATGCCAACACAGGGGCAACATCGACGTAGCTATGAATGTCGTAGGGCCAGCCGTGCAGAAGAATGACCGCACGACCATCGGTGGGGCCGGCTTCCGCGTAGCCGACATTCAGGAGACCGGCATCGATCTGCTTCAGTGAGCTGAATGATGTGTTCGTCCCCGGCTTATTGGTGGGGCGATCCGCCGGTTTTGTTTGGCTGGGCTGTGCTTTCGCAGAATCGATCATGCTGAGCTCGGCGGCAGCAATGGTCATGACCGCGGTACCCAAGAACCAGCGGCGATCATTGTTGATCTCTTCAGACATTCTGCTTCCCTCCAATTGGACTCAAAGCAGCAACGCCATAGCGTAGTGCAGGAGAACTGCGTGACAGCTTGGGTATCATGTTCTGCCGCACCGCCTCATAGGCTTCCCAGTCGGCGATACCTGGCAATAAAGGAATGGTTACGTCTTCACAAGAGTCGAATCCGGCTAGCGCAGCGTCGAGCATTTCGTCAGGATTCATCACGATCTGTGGTGGCAGTGAAGTAATGTCCGTGCCGGCCTTTTCCCAGATGGCCGTCCGGGTTGCACCCGGCAGCACCACCTGCACGCGAACGCTTTTGCCTGCGACCTCCTGCTGCAACCTCAAGCTCAGAGCGAGCAGATAGGCCTTGGTGCCGCTCTAGACTCCGTTCAACCGCTCCGGCGCAAGTGCCGCGGCCAAACTGATGTTGACGAGGGTTCCACGGCCGCGGGCAAGAAATCCGGGAAGCGCTGCAAGCGCCAGGCGTGACGCCGCCAGCTCATCGAGCTGTTCTCGATTGCGGGCGACGAGGATCAGATCATGTCCGCGACGTGCCAACCGATCGGCATAGATCGCGCCGATGCCTGAAGATGCGCCCGTTATCAGTGCTGTGCCTTTCGAGCTGGTATTCACGTTGTCCCTCCCACT
>Ga0187780_10004284_pt1 | contig 10712 bp, 6 predicted proteins | sample 1015_Q2_SP10_20__FD_132429 | JGI IMG/M metagenome (GOLD analysis project Ga0187780, IMG submission 132429) | Tropical peat soil microbial communities from peatlands in Department of Meta, Colombia - 1015_Q2_SP10_20_MG | ecosystem: Environmental > Terrestrial > Soil > Wetlands > Peat | place...
TCGGCAGCCTTGCGCGAGAGTTCCGCCGCGCGCACGTCCGCCAGCGCCGCTTGAAAATCGGAGCGCGAGGAATAGGCGCGCTTTAGCGCCTCCTCCGTGGTGATGCCGGGGAAGGGGCGGTAGGTGGATTTATCGGTCAGCTCAAATTCCTGGCCGGGGGCCAAGCCGATGACACGCCCGAGAGCGAGCTTTCGGATGGCGAAGTCGTTGCGGGCCTGAATCAACTGCTGCTGGCGCGTTTTCAGCTCCACCTGGGCGCGCAGGCCGTCAATGGCTGGGGACGTGCCGGCTTTGACGCGGTCCGAGGCTTGATCGTAAACCGCCTGTGCGCTCTGCACCTGGGCGGTGGCGGTCTCGACGCGCGCCTGGTCGGCGATGGCTTGTAGGTAGCTGTAGCCGACGGCGAGAAGAACCAAGCCGCGGGCGTCCTGGTAGGTGTGTTGGGCGGATTTTTCGTTTTGGGCAGCGGCGCGCTGGGCGTTGATGGCTCTCCAGTCGAACACGGCCTGCGTGAGATAGGCACGCGTATCAAAATACGTGAAAGGGCCGACGACGGACGGTATCGTGAAACTCGGGCTTTTGAAGGTAAAGCCAAACTCAGCAAGGTCCACCTGTGATTCGTCGATGTAGGTTGAGCTGGTGATGTTGGGGAGCAAGGCGCTCAATTCTCTCCAACGCTCGCCGCGAGCAACCCGGACATTTTCACCGGAGAGCAACAGGCCGAGGTTTTGCTTCAGCCCGCGGTCCAGGGCGTCCTGAAGAGATAGGTGCAGGACGCCAGGCTCGGGTTTCGCGGGCACGCTGCTGGTAAAGGGACCTTGCGCGAGGGAGGGACCGGGTCCGAGCGAGACTCCGGCCGAGGCACCTTCGGGAGGCGCGCCGGGTACGCTGCCCTGAGCCGCCGCTGTTTGCGAACGCGCGACAGCGGCGCAAAGCAGCAGCACAGCGAGAAGAACACGCTTGAGGCTCATGGCCGGGCGCCTCTGTGAGATTTGGCCGGCGCGCTCTTCCGGCCCCGCTGGAGATTCGGGCTGAGCAAATCCCAGACGTCCAGCGCGGTGGAGCGCAGAGACGCGTCCGGGTTCAAAGCCCAGGCCATCGTGGTACCGAGCAGAGCAATTTGCGTGAGGCGAGCCAGGTGAGCGGCGGGAAGATCGCGCCGAACCTCGCCTCGCTGCTGCGCGATGGTGAAGATTTGGGTCATCAACCGTCGGCCGTGTTGCACGCGCTTCTGAAGCTCCTCGCGGACGGGAGAGCACGAGGCATGGGCGGAATAAATTGCGCGAAGCAGGCCTGGGTTCTCCGGGGACTGCCCCATCAGGTCCGCGGCCAATTCGCGCAGCGCGGGGAGTGCGGGTCCCTTGCGGGCGCTATCGAGAGCGCGCTCAATGGCGGCAATACGCTCCGCGCCGAAGGTAGCCAGCACATGTTCCTTGGTCGGGAAATAGTTGAAGAAGGTGCCCTTGCCAACGTCGGCGGCTTCGGTGATGTCTTCCACCGTGGTTTCCAGGTAGCCGCGTTCGGCAAAGAGGCGGAGCGCGGCGCGAAAAAGCCGCTCGCGGATTTCGGCGCGGCGACGTTCGCGGCGGCCGGCGCGTCGGGGCGCAGCGTTACGCGGGGCAGGAACCAGCGAGGCCATGAAGAAAACTCCGGGAGTGACCGGAAACCATTGGTGACTATAAGTCAGATTTGAGGGTGAGTCAAGCTCTGCTGGCTCACGTGTTGCTGCAAGGTGAAGTGGAGAGCTGGCGAGTGTCCCGACACGGAGAACCCACCCTTTGCGGAGTGACGCAAAGGGTGGGGCACCCGGAAAACCCTCCCAGCGATTCGGGGTTGTGCGAAGGGCCTAATCTATTTGGAGCGGTGCTTGGGGCTTTGGCGATTGAGCGTTTCGATGAGCAGCTTGGCGGCCGCGGGAACGGGAACAGCACCCTTAAGAGCGATGTCCTTGGCGGCGATCTTGCGGCCGTAGATACGCTCGTTGGCGTCATTATCGGGGCGCAGCGTGGAGCCTTCGAGCGAAATGCCGGCGAACAAACCGCGGGATCGGGAGTAGGTGAGAACTTCGGCTCGCATGGTCACGTCGGTAGCGGCCTGAGTGTCGCGTCCTTTCGGCCCGGCAGCGGCTGCGGCGTCGGCGCCGAGTTTCACCTTGCTGCTTAGGATGGAGCTCGCGCCTCGAGTGTTCATCACCAGGAGAACGAAATCAGTGGCCTGGCCGCCCAGTTGAAAACCGAAGCTGACGGCTTCGAGACCCATCATCGTCGGCGCACCCCAGGGGCCTTGAAAATTTTCACCGCTGCGGCAGGTCATGGCGCCGCGGCCATAACTGCCGCCCAGTCCGATGGCGCCCTTGATCACCGAGGGAAAAACAATGACGCAATCCGCCTTATCGAGAAGTTCCTGGGGGATGTTGTCGGGCATGCCCAGGACTTCCTTCAGGACCTGGCCGGAGTCCTCGAGGCGGCCTTCGTCCTTGCTCTTGTTGGCGGCCTGCGCGAGCGGAGCGGCCACGACAGCCGAAAGGGCAACAAGCGCCGCCAGCGCCAGGGACCGAAAGTTCTTCATGGTATTCCTCCAGTGGGTGGGATTCCATGATAAAGGTTCTCTGCCGCGGAGCGCAAGCGGGGGCTGAAGTGATACGAGCGAAGCAAGGCGGCGGGCGCTGCACTATAATTTTGGATATGCAGACTACCGTGGAAACCAAAACCAGGGCGCGGGCCGATTGGCGGCGTAGCGCGAGGCGAGCGGCTTCGGTGGTGGCACTGTGCGCGGCGGCGGCCTTTTTTGCCCAGAGCGCGGTTTCTTTGCCGGGCGTTGCTCGCAGGCCGGCTACCCACACGCCGGCTCAGAAGAGAACGCGGCCAGACGTGGCGCGATTCAGCCAGCGCGTCGCGGCAATCCTGGGTGGAGAGCACGCAAAACAGGCATATTGGGGAATTCTGGTCACCGACCGCCAGACGGGCGAGACGCTGTACGAGCTGAACCCAGAGCGCTACTTTGCGCTCGCCTCCAACACCAAATTGTTCACGAGCGCTCTTGCCCTGGAAGCACTGGGGAGAGACTACCGATTCCACACCACGCTGGAATCGAGCGAGGCGCTCGATGCGGACGGGCGGGTCAAGGGCGATCTAAGATTGGTGGGACGGGGCGATCCGGACCTTTCGAATCGGAAGTTTCCCTATGCAGGAAGACCAGAACGGGAAGGGCCAGCAGAAAAGGTTCTCGTAGAACTAGCGGACGCGGGGGTGCGCAGCGGGCTGCGCGAGGTAGACGGCGACATCGTCGCGGACGATAGCTATCTTCCTTACGACCCGTACCCGGCGGGATGGAGCGCGGGAGATCTGTTTTTTTCGTTCGGGGCGCCGGTGAGCGCCATCGCGTTCAACGAAAACGTGGTTTCCATCGAGGTGCAAGCCGGGACGCGCGTGGGCGAAGCGGCCAAGGTGACGGCGAAGCCGGAAGCGGCCCTGGCCGCGCTAGCGCAGGAAGTCACGACGGGGCCAGCCGGCGGGCAGCCGGAACTTGCGGTGGTACGCCGGCCGGGGCAGGATTTTGTGTTGTTGCGCGGCACGGTGCCGCTCGGCGAGGTGCACACGAGAATCGAACTGGCCATGACCGCTCCCGCCGAGGCCGCCGCACGGGCGCTGCGCCAGTTGCTCGAAGAGCGGGGCGTGCGCGTGAAGGGCGGGACCCGCGTGGAGCATGCGCCGCCGCCGGAGACGAGCGCCTCCGGGGAGCCGATTCTCTCGCACATAGCGGCACCGCCTGACCCGAAGGATGCGATCGTTATCGCGGAGCATATTTCTCCGCCGCTGATCGAGAGCATCCGCGTGGCCAACAAGGTGAGCCAGAACATTCATGCGGAACTGTTTCTGCGCGCTGTGGGACGCGAGAAGCTGGGCATGGGTTCTACGGCGGCGGGGTTGAAAGTAGAACGCGGCTTTCTGGAGCGCGCGGGAATCGGCGAGGATGAAGTGGTGCTGACGGACGGTTCCGGGCTATCGCGCGGGAATCTGGTTACGCCGCGAGCGGTGGTGACGTTGCTGCGGTACGCCGCGCGCCAGCCGTGGGGACGGGATTACCTGTCAATTCTGCCCGTTGCGGGAGTGGACGGTACGCTGGAAGACCGCATGAAGAACACAGCGGCGGCGGGAAGAATCGAGGCGAAAACGGGATCGGTCGAACACGTCCACGCGCTGTCCGGCTACGCGACCACGGTGGCAAACGAACAACTGGCGTTCGCGATCTTCTGCAACAACGATGTCGAGCGCGGGCCGAACGCCACGGCGGCGATTGACGCCATCGCCACGGCGATGGTGGAGACGCTGGGCGGGCGTCAAGCGAGGAAGAACCAATGAAACGTACGGTGCGTGTGGTGACGGTGTTCGGAAGTTCGCGGCCGCGCCCGGGCGATGCGCACTACGCGCAAGCGCAGGCGCTGGGGGCTGCGCTCGCGGCCGAGGGCCTGGTGGTTTGCAGCGGAGGATACAGCGGGGTGATGGAAGCGGTGTCGCGGGGCGCGAAGGAAGCGGGCGGGCACACGCTGGCGGTGACGGCCGCAGCGTTTCGGGGGAAAGCCAATGCGTGGGTGGATGAAGAGATTCGCGTGCAGAGCTGGAGGGAGCGCCTGTTCGAACTGGTGAGGCTCGGCCGAGGGTACGTGGCGTGTCCGGGCGGCACGGGAACCCTGGTGGAACTGGCGGTCGTGTGGGAAATGCTGAACAAGGGACTGATGAAGGCGAGGCCGCTCGCCGTGCTGGGAGATTTCTGGCAGCCAGTGATCGAAAGAGTACGCGAGGTGGAGTTGGGACATGCGTCGAGGTGGGGCGAGCGCGAGGAGGCGCTGGTGCGCGTGGCGGCGTCGGTCGAGGAAGCGGCCGCGTATTTGGCCAAGCACGTGGCGAAGCCGGCCGCTGGGCGGAGGCGGCAGCGAGGAGCGGAATCGTTGCTTTCGCCGCTTTGATGGCCCCGGGAAGTAACTTTGAATTGTTTTCCGCTGAGCATTAGGGTTTCCATTCGCATTTGCGTATCGAGGGAATTGTGTCGCGTCCTGTAGAAGAGCTGCTGGAGTTTGACCGGCTGAAAGAGATCGTCGGCGGGTTTTCGACGTGCGCGCCCGGACGGCGGGCGACGCAGGCGCTGGCCGTGCAGCAAGACGCGGCGGCACTCGGGAGCGAATTCGCGTTGGTTCGTGAAGCGGTGTCTTACCTGCGTGAAGGATCGGAGCTAGGCTTCGGGTCATTGGCGGACCCGGAGCCGTGGCTGGCGCGGCTGGCAGTACGCGGATCTGTGCTTTCTCCCGCTGAGATTCTCGATTCCGCCAGCCTAACGGAAACAGCGGGAGGGGTTCGCGCGACCTTTCGAGGGAACGAGGCCAAATTTCCGCAGCTGGCGGAACGCGCTGCCGCGCTAGCGGATTTGCGGTCACTCGCGGCGGCGATCCGCCGGGCGATCTTGCCGAATGGGGACCTCAGCGACGACGCCTCGGCACAACTCAAGCGAATTCGTGCCGCCCTGGTGCAAGCGCGCGAAAAAATTCATCGCTCGCTCGAGGCCATCCTGCGGGCCCGGGGCGAACCGACTGGCGAAGACTACATCACCGTGCGTAGCGACCGCTACGTGATTCCCGTGCGGGCTTCGGAGCGCCGCGCTGTGCCGGGGGTGGTTCACGGGGCGAGCGGCACAGGACAGACCGTATTTGTCGAGCCGCTCGAAGCAATCGAGCTGAATAACCGGCTGGTGCAGCTCGGCGAAGAGGAAACCGCGGAAATTGCGCGCATCCTGGAGGAACTCACCGAGCGGTTGCGCCTGGATCGAGGTCCGCTGGCCGCCATGGCATTGGGGATCGCGCATCTGGATTCTATTTTTGCGCGCGGCAGGTTTGCGCGAGCGTTCGATTGCGTGATGCCGGAATTCAGCGCCGGGAACCTGCTGCGGCTGGAGAAAGCGCGAAATCCCGTGCTCGAGGCGACGCTGCGGCCGCAGGGACGGAAAGTAGTGCCGCTCGACCTAAAACTCGGCGAACCCGGTAGAAGTCCCGACGGCGCGCAAACCGTGATGGTCATCAGCGGACCCAACACGGGCGGGAAGACGGTGGCGCTAAAGACGGTGGGGCTGGCGGCGCTGGCGGCGCAGTGCGGAATTCCCGTGGCGGCCGAGCGGGCCGAATTGCCGGTTTTCGACTGCGTGCTCGCGGACATCGGCGACGACCAGTCCATTGTGGCCGACCTCTCGACATTTTCGGCGCACATGCTGCATCTCAAGTCTATGCTGGAGGTGGCCACCGAGCGTTCGCTCATCCTGGTGGACGAAATGGGCCGGGGGACGGCGCCTGAGGAAGGCGCGGCACTGGCCGTGGCGCTGCTCGAAGAGTTCCGCGCGCGCCGCGCGCTGACGCTGGGAACAACGCATCACGACCGGCTGAAGGCGTACGCCTCGATCACGCCGGGAATCGTCAATGCCGGAATGGAATTTGACGAAGCGAATCTGCGGCCTACGTACCGGCTGCTGACCGGCGTGCCGGGAACGTCGAGCGGAATCGAAATTGCGCGGCGTCTGGGCCTGCCGACGCGCGTAGTGGACCACGCACAAGCGAGCCTGACGCCTGAATCGCGCGAAGCGCGCGACCTGATCGCCTATCTGCATCGCAGCCGAGACGAGATGGAATCAGCTAAACGCCGCGCGGACGAGGCCCTGGCGCAACTTGAAGCCGAGCGTCGCGCACTGCGGACCGAATGGGTGGAGCGCCAGAAAAAACGCATCGCCGAACTGGAGAAGGGTTTTCGCGAGACGCAGAAGCGACTGGAAGAGGGCGTGGTGAGGTTGGCCGCGGAGATCAAAGATCGCGCGCTGCGCGGGCAAATCGAAAAGCTGGCAGGACGCCGCCTGGGAAAAATCGCTTCGGCTGCGCGTGAGGAGGCCGATGCAGCGGTGGTCGAAACTCTCGCAGCTTCGCAGCCGGACTTGGGAACTGCCGCGGAGGATTCCGGAAAGCGGGTGGCGCCGGAAGAGCTTTCTGCGGGACAGCGGATTGTCGTGAAAGGGTTCAAGCAGCCGGTGGTCTTTCGCCGTAGCGATGGACGGAGCGCAGAAGTCGAAGCCGGGCCGATGCGGCTGAAAATTGCGCTGGCGGATATTGTCGGCTTGGCGAGCGAAGAGAAACTGCCCGCAGGCGCCCTCGCCGCTGGGGCCCGCCGCGGCGTGAGCGTTCATGCGCAGCCCAGCGAGGAGCCCGCTGCCGAGGAGATCAACGTCATCGGATGTACGGTCGAAGAGGCCGTGCGGCGCGTGGACAAGTTTCTCGACGATGCGGCGCTGGCCGGAAGACCGAGCGTGCGTATCATTCATGGTTACGGCACCGGCGCGCTGCGCCGTGGGCTGGGGGAATTCTTGTCTGCACATCCGTTGGTGGAGCGCATCCACGCGGAGGCCGCAGATCGTGGTGGCGAAGCTGTGACCGTGGCAGAGCTAAAAGGGTAAGAAACCGGCGACGGTGGGTCGGCGGAGTAGAGAGTCATCGCGCAGCGCAAGCTATAAACATGGCAACGCCTGTAAAATACCTTCGTTGGAGGCTATGATTCGCTAGCAGCTATGGCGGAAGCGGGATCATTCGCGGAACGGGTGAAGCAGCAGGCGGATATTGTCCGCGTCATCGGAGAATACGTCCGGCTGAAGAAGGCTGGACAGAATTTCATGGGGCTGTGCCCGTTCCACCAGGAAAAGACGCCGTCGTTCGCAGTGCATCCGGTGCGGCAAATCTACCATTGTTTCGGGTGCGGCGCGGGCGGCGACGTGTTCAAGTTCGTGATGGAAGTGGACAAGTGCTCGTTTCCCGAGGCCGTGCGGACGGTGGCGGAGAAATGCAGCATCCCAATCCCGCGGCGGCGCGAGGCGACGCCGGAGGAGCGGCGCGAAAACCGGCAGCGCGCTGTGCTGATCGAGATACACCGCGAGGCAGCGGCGCTCTTTGTGCGGCATCTCCAAGAAGCGGCGGAAGGGCGCGTGGCGGCGGCGTATCTCGAGGAACGCGGGCTGGACCGCGAGGCCATGGCGCATTTCGGGCTGGGGTTTGCGCCGTTCTCGGGCGACGCGCTCCTGCGGCATTTCAAAGCGAAATATCCAGAGGCGTTGCTCGAAGCCTCGGGGCTTTTTTCGCGCGATGCGAGTGGGCGGCTCTACGACCGCTTCCGCCGCCGCATCATGTTTCCCATCGCCAGCGAGGCCGGGAAAGTCATCGCCTTCGGCGGGCGGGCGATGGGCGACGACGTGCCGAAGTACATGAATTCACCCGAGACGCCCATCTATTCGAAAAGCTACGTTCTCTACCACCTGGACCGCGCCAAGGAAACGCTGCGGAAGGACGATTTTGCCATTCTGGTGGAAGGGTACATGGACGCGATCGCCGTGGCGCGGGCGGGTCTCCGCAACGTGGTGGCGAGTTGCGGGACGAGCCTGGCGGAGCCGCAAATCAAGCTGCTGGGGCGGTTCACGCGGCGGGTGGTGGTCAACTACGATCCCGACACAGCGGGACAGGCGGCGACCGAGCGTTCGCTCGCGCTGCTGCTGGAGAAGGAATTCGATGTGCGCGTGCTGGTTCTGCCGGGCGGCGCCGACCCCGACAAGTTTTTAAAGGACCAAGGAGCCGAGGCCTACCGGAAGCTTCTGGAGCAGGCGCCTCCGTATCTCGATTATCTGATCGGGCGGGCGCGAAAGATGGACCGTTCGACGGCCGCGGGGAAGGTTGCGGCGCTCAACTTCCTGATGCCGTACCTGCAAAGGCTTCCCAACCGGCTGCTGCGCTCCGAATGGGCCACGCGCATCGCTTCGGAGCTGCGCGTGGACGAGCCGGTGCTGCGGGAGTCGTTGCGCCGCGCCGCGGCCGAACGCCGCAGCGAAGTGAAGCCGAAGGCAGAGTTGCTCCCGGCAACCGTGCGGCCGGCAGAGCGGCGGCTGATACAAATGCTCGTCGAGGCCGAGGGCTTTCGGGAAAAGCTGGCGGCAGAGATCGCCTCGGCGGAGCTGCACCGGGGGCTCGAGACGGAAAAGATATTCGACGTTCTCCTGGCGGCCGGACGCGGTGGGGAGCGCGCCGATGCGGCGTCGCTGGGCGCAGCGCTTGCAGAGACGGAGCGGCGGCGGCTGTTCGAGGTGCTGTTTGAGTCGGCAGCGGAGGCAACGTGGGAGGAAGCGGAAAGCTGCCTGGGGGTTTTGCGCCGCCGCCACGTGGAGCAGGAGTTGGCCGATCTGCAGAAGAAAATCGAGGCGCAAACTCCGCCCGAGGAGTTGACTCGCCTGCTGGCCCGCCGGCTCGAATTGCAGCGATTGCTGGCGCGGCGTTGAGAATGTCTCCCCGGCTTCCATCCATCGTCATCGTGGGCCGTCCCAACGTGGGGAAATCCACGCTCTTCAACCGCCTCACCGGCACGCGCCGGGCCATCGTCACCAACGAGCCGGGGATCACGCGGGACCGGATTTACGGCACGGCGCAATGGGAAGGGCGCGCGTTCGAGGTCGTGGATACGGGCGGAATCGTGCCGGAGGAAAAAGCGGGGATTCCTGGCGAAATCCTGCGGCAGGCGCGCGTGGCGATCGAGAATGCGACCCGCGTCGTGCTGGTCGTGGATGGCCGCGCGGGACTGGTGCCACTCGATCAAGAGTTGGCGCAACTGCTGCGCCGCGCGGGGAAGCCGCCGGTCATCGCGGTGAACAAAGCGGATTCGGCGAAGCAGGCGGACCTGGCCGCGCCGTTCTACGAGCTGAGCGACGAGGTTTTCGCGATTTCAGCCGAGCATGGCACCGGCGTGGACGCGCTGCTCGACTCGGTAACGCGGGATTTTCCGCTCGGGGAAGCTGTGGAAGTCGCGCGGCCGGTCCACGTCGCCATCATCGGCCGGCCGAACGTGGGGAAATCCACGCTGCTGAATTGCCTAGTGGGCGCTGAGCGCGCCATTGTCTCGCCCGAGCCGGGGACGACACGCGATATGGTAGACACGGACATCGAGCGTGAGGGGAAAAGGTACCGCTTTCTTGATACGGCGGGGATCCGGCGCAAAGGCAAAACAAAACTGATCGCCGAGAAGCTGAGCGTGATTATGGCGCGAAGGCACCTGGAGCGCGCCGACGTGGCGCTGTTGGTCGCCGATGCGTCGGTGGGCGTGACGTCGCACGACGCGACCATCGCCAGTTACGCGGAGCAGTCGGGCCGCTCAGTCATCATCGTGATGAACAAGTGGGACCTGGCGCTGGAAGCGGCGCGGGAAAAAGCGGCTCGAGAGAAGAAGGCCGGCGAGGAGGGAAGACCGGTAAGCCCGGCGAGGCTTCTGGCGGAGTACGAGCCACTGGTCCGGCGGAAACTGAAGTTTCTCGATTATGCGCCCGTCGTTTTCTGCTCGGGGCTCACGGGCGAGCGCGTCGAGAAATTGTATGGGCTGATTGACCGCGTGGCCGCCGCGCGCCAGCGGCGGATTTCTACGGGCGAGTTGAACCGTTGGCTGGCGACGGTGGATTTGGAGCGCGGGACGTCGCCCGCCGCCAGCAAAGTGAAGATTTTCTACATCACGCAGGCCACGGCCGCGCCGCCGACGTTCGTCCTTTTCACCAACCAGACGCGCCCGCTGCACTTCAGCTATCAGCGGTTCCTGGAGAACCGGCTGCGCGCCGCGTTCGATTTCACCGGCACGCCTATCCGCTTCACCCAGCGGCTGAAGAAA
>Ga0187780_10004285_pt1 | contig 10711 bp, 12 predicted proteins | sample 1015_Q2_SP10_20__FD_132429 | JGI IMG/M metagenome (GOLD analysis project Ga0187780, IMG submission 132429) | Tropical peat soil microbial communities from peatlands in Department of Meta, Colombia - 1015_Q2_SP10_20_MG | ecosystem: Environmental > Terrestrial > Soil > Wetlands > Peat | place...
GCCTGTTCGCTCAGATACCCCAGGTTAAGATCATTTGAGCATCATGCTTGTGACTATCCTCATCGCCAACAGGCATGTATGATGCTTAGCGATGAATGCAATTACTGTTTTGGCGAAAACACGAAAGCGACTTCTATTGTTTAATTTTGCTAATTGCGTATGCGGCTATTTTATCCGCTGCGTTGATGCCGGTCGCGGCCAGAAGTCCTCTGAAGCCTGGCGAGGCGTTGACTTCGATGACGTAGGGCTTGCCTTTGACTGAGATCAGATCAACACCCGCAAGTTCTACGCCGACAGCTTCAGCAGCTTTTATTGCGGCTTCGGACTCAGCGCTTGAAAGTTTGTATGCTATTCCGTGGCCTCCGATGTGTATGTTACTTCTCCACTCGTGTGGAGCAGCTTTCCTTTTCATCGCCGCAACTATCTCTGCGCCCGCCACAAAGACGCGTAGATCCTCACCAGGGTTGGGAACATATTTCTGTAAACATATCATCTGATCTAATTCTGACAAGGTATCGATTATCGGGCCAGCTTCTTTCACGTCTTTAACGCGCATGACGCCGATCCCTTGGGTTCCAGTGAGCAATTTGAGGACGATCGGAGGAGGCAGGTACTCCATGAGATCCTCATTCCTGTTGCGCGAGGCTATCAGCACGCTTTCTGGAATGTTGACGTTGACAGCGTGAAGGGCCTGCAGCGTGAGATACTTGTTCCTGGCTGTAAGCAACCCGCTCATGGATAAGGTGGACGGGATCGCCATCAACTCAAGATGCTTAAGCAGCATGATGCCGAGCTGAGTTAAGCTTCGTCCGATTCGAGGTATTACCACGTCCAACCCACGAAGAGATTTATTATCGTAAATTGCGTCAACCTTCTTACCCTCAAGAGTAAGATGGATTCGTGGCGTGTGAAGATAATGCGGTTCAGCATGCCTACGTCTCAGGGCCTGAATTATCTCAGATGTAGCCCAAAATGTCTCATTTCTAGAGAGGACACCTATTTTCATGAAAAGGGCCACTGAGTCTACATTGGGGTTATACCAGAGTATTGATAAAGAGTACGTCAGTGACTTAGTTGGCTGCGAGGGAACGTATTTTCATCGGTCCGATCGAGTACGTTAAGGTGATGGGGCATCATGGCGAGGCACGCGTCAAGGGAAAGGTCGATACGGGCGCTTCGAGAACTTCGGTTGACGTTTGGCTCGCAGCAAATATTGGACTCGGTCCAACGGTAGACGTTGCGAAAGTGAAGTCTGCTTTCCTAGATGAGGTCCGAACTAGACCCCTGGTCCGAGGCATCGTCGAGATCGCCGGCGTCAGATTTTCACTTCCGGTTACAGTCAACGACAGATCTGACATGCGCTACCCTGTACTGATTGGCATGGATATTTTGAAGTCGGGACGATTCCTCATTGACCCCACAAAGAAGACCCCCAAAAAATATAGTGTAACAAAATCAAGTTCCAAGAAACATGAAGGAAAGACTGAATGATGGATGAATCTTTTTCAGTCAGGATACGTATTCGGGCAAGGTTGACAAGTGATTGTTCTCGGGCAGAGACCTTCTTTCCATTGGTGATCTAAACAAGAATGAAATCCAGTCTATTTTGGATCTAGCGACTAAGCTCAAGTCAGAAGCTAGAACAAACGCTCTGAAGCCGTCGTTGATTGGCAAAGTTGTAGGTTTGGTCTTCGAGAAACCTTCCACGAGAACCAGAGCAAGTTTCGAAACTGCAATCTTCCAGCTAGGTGGCGCGCCACTATACCTGAGAGCTGACGAACTGCAGCTGACTCGGGGCGAACCTATCAAAGACACCGCGAGAATCCTAGGAGACTACTTGAACGGCCTCGTTATACGAACGTACGCGCACAAAAATATAGTAGAATTTGCAGAGTACTCCCCAGTCCCAATAATTAACGCCCTCAGCGACTTGGAACATCCAACGCAGATTGTAGGAGATATGTTGACCGTGGTAGAAAAGAAAGGAAGACTTGCAGGATTGAAGTTTGTATGGGTCGGGGACGGCAACAATGTGTGCAACTCGTGGCTTCTGGGAGGCGCGACCATGGGCATGAACATAATCGTTTCTTGCCCCAAAGGCTTCGAGCCAAATGAGGGCGTTTTGAAGAAAGCGGAGCAGCTCTGCAAGGGCGCGGGGGGTACGATTGCGATAATTCATGATCCACGCAAAGCGGTTCTTGAAGCCGACGTTCTCTACACAGACGTGTGGGTGAGTATGGGCCAGGAGAAAAGCGCTAAGAAAAAAGAGATGGCCTTCAAACCATACCAACTCAACAAGAAACTGTTATCAATTGCTAAGAGCGACTGCGCTGTGATGCACTGTCTTCCCGCACATAGAGGGATGGAGATTACCGACGAGGTGCTTGAAGGAGCTAATAGTATCGTGTGGCAGCAGGCTGACAATAAATTACATAGCGCTAGAGCTGTCCTGGCTGCCTTCGTTGGTACCTAAGATTCCATGTTTAGATAGTGTCTCCATCAGTGCATTAGCCTTTCGCAATGTGTCCTTAGCATTCTTGAAAGTCAATTTTTCCATAGCTCGCTCGTAGGATAACCAATCGAACCCGACGTGTTCCCGAGACAAGCGAACCTGATCGGTTGGAGTTTCTACTAGGAAAAACACAACTTCCTTTTGAACGGTTTTTCCGGCCCTCCTGTAGTAGTAAGTGATTGATTCGCGATATCCTTCGACGAAGTTAGCCTCGGTTATGCCAGTCTCTTCTTCTGTCTCTCGTAGAACTGTCTCCCTTTCCGTTTCGTTCTTCTCTACGTGTCCCTTAACGAAATCCCAGTGCCCGCCTTCGTAGTGTAAAAGTAAATACTTGATTGTTCCGTTTCGCTTGAATATGACCGCTCCACACGACTTTTCTGAAACCATCGCATCATGCCGGCTTTGGATTCGGCCTTTCGCGTCGGGTAATTTAATTGATTCTTTGTTTGATTGTCAACTCTTAAGTCATGTGGGCGATTAGGAAAGCTAAGCATGCGCCTATCAGTGGAGCAAGTGTCCACCCGAACATCAGCTCGCGAGTAAGTCTATCATTCCGTACTACGATCCTGCGCGGAATAGTCGATCCATAGATTCCACCTACAACCGCTTGGGATACAGAGACTGGTATTCGGAGTTCTGTGAATCCTTGAACTGTCAAAGCTCCCGCTAGCTGGGAAGCGAAGCCCTGAGACGGGTTCATGCCGATTATGTTCTCAGCGACGCTGCGTGTTGTTCCACGGCTAAACAAGAGCATCCCAAGTATCGTTGCCATTCCGTAAAATGCGGTTATCGTTAGGGTGTGCGTCTTAAATGGATTTAATCCTACGATAAGCCCGAGCGAATTTGCTCCAAGCGTATAGGCGGCGTAAACTCCGCTTATCATCGTCAAATAGGAATACGCTAGATTAAGGGTTAGGATTGATCTGACGTGGCTCGTAATTTTCTTCGAAAAGTACGATAGTGACAGACCGAGAACGAAGCCGAATAGAGGCGTTGAAATCCATGAAGAAGCAATACTCATCGTGTAAAACCAGTTTACTTGAACACCCATTCCGATAGCCGCTCCGAGAACCGCGCCTACCATCACTTGAGAAAGGCTGATTGGTAGTCTGAGAAGAGTCAAGATAGTCATGATAACTAGAGAAGAGGTCGTCACTGCGAAGAGTAGCTGCGGAGTCGAAGATGACAAGATGCCCGCGGTCACAACGTTCGAGAGTTTATCGCCCTCGATGAACAGCCCTGTCAAAACTCCGATAGATCCCAGAATAAGCGCATGCGAGTATCGCAGAGCACGCGACCCGACAGATGTCCCTAGGCACGTGGAAAAATTATTTGCGCCTAGAATAACGCATAAGCCCAGTGTAGGCAACATACTCAAGAATTCGTATAACCCAAGCAACCTTTCACCAGAGGATCGATGGGCGTGATGAGAGCTCAGGCGCGTCTGGCCATCTGGTCAGCTTTCTCCTTCAGGTCTGATCCCTTGTTCATGACTCCGTGACGTTCGCAGTAGTAGATTCCTTCCTTGCGTTCTGGGGAGCGAGTAGTGCTCTCACTCATCCTTGTCATCTCTTTGCCGCAGAAAGGACATATCAAGTCTAAACTACCCTTCCAGTTTTCGTACCTAATACTTACAAAACAATGACAATTTAAAAGTGCTCGAGAAAAGTTAAGCCTGACCTTTTGTTACCAGTATTATGACAATATCTGACGAATCTTCGGCTTGACTCGCAACGTCGTCTAGTTTCAGAACGAAGTCACGCAGTTGAAGTAGTGTTAAGACGTCAAGCTCTTTCTTGTGTGAGAAAATTTGCTTGATGAGATTATCTCGGATGGCGCTCGACTCCCCTTCCGCATGTTCCACTAAGAGAGAATTGCTCACTGCAAGTTGCGCATCCGACCCAATCGCGCTGATTGATTTTTCCAGAAGTTGCACCGTCTCGATTATTTTAGCGAGCAAATCTATTACGGTTTCATTCCTGTTCTCATATAAAATTTGAAAGTGCCTTTGATCGATTGGAGTGTCAGATAAAATTTTGGCCGCAACGTGTGCCGCGTCAGCCACGCTGTCATTTTGTTCCATCAATTGCAGAAAATCTTCTCGGATCCCTGAAAAGAATACGCCTTGAGAAATCGCTATAACCGCGTCGCGGTGCGATGCGTCAGCTTGCTTTTCAAGATTACCGATCTTAGCTGAAAGTTCCTCAACCATTTTCCACTTGTCTGCTCTAGCCGCCACCAGAAGAGGCTCGAGGGTAAGAACCGCCTCAATTACATCGTGCAAATGAGTCGATAACAGGTCAAGAGTGCGCTGCTCCTTACGACCGGCAAGGTGGAAGCGGCCGAATATGCCTCGCATACGTTTTAGACGTGCTCAGCATAATATAACTAAGTGGATGCGCACGGACAGGAAAAACTGAAGAATAATGAAGTCAATACACGACCAATTCGCACCCTAAAGAGAATCTAAGATGTGCCCCGATTGAGATTCGTGAAATTAACCGAGGCTTTCGAAAAGATTGACGCCACAACGAAACGCATCGAAATGACCAATCTTCTCGTGAATCTCCTCAAAGAGACTCCCAAAGACGACTTAGACAAAGTCGTAAACCTGCTCCAAGGAAAACTGTATCCAGACTATGTGGGCATCGAACTCGGTATCGCCGAGAAACTTCTAACGAAAGCCGTCGCAAATGTCGTAGGAAAACCAGATACACTTGTAGAATCACTATACAAGAAGACAGGCGACCTCGGCCTAAGCGTCGAAAAACTGATGCTGAGGAAATCTCAAGCCACACTATCTCAGCAAGCATTGACAGTGGATAGCGTCTACAACACTCTGGATAAAATCGCGCACGCTTCAGGCCAAGGTTCGATTGAGACAAAGATCCGGCTCCTGAGTAGCCTTTTCAGCAGCGCATCACCGTCAGAGGCGAAGTACATTACTCGAATAAGTCTTGGCAAATTACGACTTGGCGTTGCAGACATGACCATTCTTGATGCGCTAGCCATCGCATACGGAGGAGGAAAAGATGCTCGAAAGCCACTCGAAAGAGCATACAATTTGTCATCCGATCTCGGTTATCTAGCCGACGTCGTAGCGAGGCAGGGGCTTAGCGCGGTCGAGAAGTTCAAGATTACTATTGGCAGACCAATCAGGTCAATGCTATGCGAACGCTTGCCATCCGCGAAGGAAATAGTCGACAAGCTAGGCGAATCAGCAGCCGCCGAATACAAGTACGATGGTCTTAGAATTCAAGCCCATGTTGACGCGAAGAACATCCACCTCTTCTCGCGAAGACTCGAAAACATCACCGAGCAATTTCCAGACATCGGAAAACTGCTCCGGAAATGCATCAAGTCTGATTCGGCGATAGTTGAAGGCGAATGTGTGGCTGTGGACGTTCATACAGGAGACATGTTACCGTTCCAAGTAATATCACAACGCCGCGGCAGAAAGTACGACCTGGAAAGAATGTCTGAAGAAGTCCCCGTTACGCTGTTTCTCTTCGATCTTCTCTACGCAAACGGTCAGAGTATGATCTCGATGCCTTACACGGAACGCAGAAAACAACTGCTGAACATAGTTCAACCGTCAGAACATCTCAAGCTATCGGAACAGTACAAAGCACGAAGTCCGGAACACTTGGAAGAACTGATGGAACAAGCCGTAGCAGCAGGCTGTGAGGGATTGGTCGTGAAGAGCACCGCGCCTGATTCAATCTATCAGGCAGGCGCAAGAGGATGGTTATGGATAAAATACAAACGATCGTACAAGGCTGAAGTTCAAGATACTTTCGATCTCGTCCCTGTCGGAGCTTTCGCCGGAAGAGGAAGGCGTGCGGGGACCTACGGCGCTCTCTTGATGGCAGCCTATAATTCAAAAGACGACGTCTTCGAAACAGTAAGCAAATTGGGTTCCGGATTCACGGATGATGATTTGGCCAACCTACCAAAAATCCTGAAAGAATACGTAACAAAACAAAAGCACCCAAGGGTCAACTCCATGATGCAACCGGACTTCTGGTTCGTTCCTTCAATCGTGCTTGAGGTAGCGGCCGACGAAATTACACTATCTCCATTACACACATGCGACAGGGACGTTCTCCGCACCGACAGCGGACTGGCACTCAGATTCCCAAGATTCACCGGTAATTTGAGAAAGGACAAATCTCCGGAAGACGCAACCACCTCACAAGAGATGTTAGAAATGTACAAGAAGCAACTGAAACAGATCGAAACATAACTCTTAGATGGTTTATGATTAGCTCAAAGATGTACTATTCTTCTCCGTTTCATCGATTTAATCCGCCAAAACCCGGAAGCGTCACGATAATACTCAATACTATCTAGACTCAAGAGTCCTCTGAGTACTACGTAGTATTCATTAGTATATTTAAGGCATTCGTAATGCTCATAAGACCTCATAGGCCTCTCGAAGCCTGAACAGTAATGTCGGAGTCCGTGGACATCGTCAGGCTGCAAGACTTCCGTGGGCAATTCCGCATAACTATCCCACGCGAGATGGTGGAAAAATTACGTTGGCAGAAAGGTCAGCCGTTATTCGTGTTACTGGAAGGATCTAAGATTGTTGTTGAACCAGTTACGACAAAACGGTGAGCCTTATCGTGACCTAATCGTCGAAAGCTCGAGCCTATTGTAGCGATCTAAAACTAATGTCACATTAACCAATTTGATCGTGCATACCATTTTTCATCTTAAATACCGAATAGATCGACCTATTTCGAACTCCGACGCCCACGTAAACTAATATTGCCGGGCTGCCCAGAATTAATAGTCACTTATGTTCTCACGCATACTTGTAGCTGTAGATGGATCCCCCTACGCAGAAAGGGCGCTCAAATACGCCGTGGACCTTGCGAAGAAGTATGGTTCAAAACTAATCATCGTCCATGTGATCCTCAGACGCTTCTACGCAGTAACGCCGTCTGAGGCAGGTGTGTTGGCAACTACTACCTTCGTGAAGGAAATGCAGGCTGAGGGAAAAGCAATCGTCGAGAGGGCCGAGGCTGTCGCGAAGGCTGAGGATGTCAGTTACGAGAGCAAGCTGGTAAGCGGAGTACCTGCTGATGAAATAATCAAGATTTCGCGCTCCGAAAAAGCCGACTTAATCATAATTGGGAGTAGAGGCTTAAGCGAAGTACGAGCGTTCTTACTTGGAAGCGTCTCGGATAAGGTCAGTCATCATTGCAAGATTCCGATTTTAATCGTAAAATGATCGAAAAAACCTACGTGCCCTAGCGGACAATTATCTCCGATAGGGCCGAGTTTGAAGTCTGATCTTCCGAACGTCTAAATTGGGTCAGTCGGACTGCTCGCGTCGCTGTCTGCCGACGATGATTCAGCTGGAGGCGTAGATGGTGGGGGCTCGGTGTAGGTTGGCGCCGGTGCCATGGTCGGAGTCTCAGGCACAGACGATGTTGGAATCGGTGACTTCGGTCTCGATTTCTTCTTCGGCTTGGTTTTCACGGGACGAGGTTTCGTTTTCTTCCTAACCATCCGTTTAGCTTTCTTCTTCGCGCTTTTCTTCGTCTTTCGTTTAACCATTCGTTGCACCGACCGATAGTGTCGCGTCTTTACCGATAATAACTCTTGCATGCGTTAAGAAGCCACGAACACATTTTCGCGTCTAACAAGCAGTTTTACGATTGAAATTTAACTTCAGGCAAGTTAGATCAAGTCGTTAAGTGACGATGTGTTTCCATTAACAAACGTTCAAAAACGTTTGAACAGCTGAGTGCTCACCTTTCGCGCCAATAAATGCAACAGCAACCAACAAAAGCGCCGCGTCCAAATTGTACCGACCAGCTTAGTCAAACCTCTCATAACGGCTTTATTCCATCTGCCCTATTCCGGCTTGAGGCGATGGCGATGGCCAGCGAAAGAGCAGATCAAGGAGAACTGTCTTACGACGAATTCAAGAAGATGGATGCACGAGTAGGTACGATAACTCTTGTGGAACGGATCCCGAGGACAGAGAAACTATTCAAGATCATGGTCGATCTCGGTCCCCTCGGTATTCGACAGACCTGTTCAAGTCTGGTTGGCTTCTACGAAGCTGACACCCTCCTTGGCAAGCGTGTTGTTTTCCTCTACAACTTGAAGTCCACTAAATTTGCTGGTGAGGTGTCGCAAGGAATGCTTCTTGCCGCAGAACAGGATAATATTTTGACGTTGTTAACGATCGATCGTGAAGAACCAAACGGTGCGCGTATCACTTAACGTCAGCTCTAAGTTCACCTTTTTAATGTTTAAATGGAATGGTGTCTAATTTCTAACAAAAATTCTCACCTACACGATAGAAGGTTATGGATTGCCGAGAAAAGGCCCAACTGAGCAGGACGTGTTACGTATAGTAATGGAACTCGGCGATATGGGAATCCTTCAGTCGGAGTTATGGAAGAAACTTACTGCCGACAGCCGCGAGGGTTCAAGAGCGATTTTACGATTGGAAAAGAAAGGGCTGATCGCTCGCAAAAAAGAGCTTCACGACGGCAGATGGACTTACAGAGTCTTTGCAAAGCGGCGCTATTCCACCATAGATTCCATTGTTGATATCCCGTGTGCATTCTGCGACTTATTCGGAAGTTGCTCCCAATCTTGGATCATGAATCCCAACAAGTGCGAACATCTCACAAAATGGTTGGAGTCTATCGCGTCTTCCACCGAAGCGGTTACGAAAAGTGGGAAATGACTGGTTACGGCGGCGGAAGAAGGATCAATTCCACCGTTTAGCGAAAGAGAGAGGATACCGAAGCCGAGCCGCGTTCAAACTCAAACAGATAATGGACCGTTATCATTTCATCAGACGTGGAGACTTCGTTCTTGACCTTGGGGCTGCCCCGGGTGGGTGGCTACAAGCAGCTCGGCAAGTAGTAGGTCGAGAAGGCTTCGTATTAGGCGTAGACCAGGAACCCGTCACATCCTTTCCGTTCAGGAATCTCGGTACAATCACTGCTGATATCTTACAAGAGGACGAGACGATCGCTCTAATCCGCGCTCAAACCTCAAGAAAAATGGATGTGGTTATCTCGGATCTGTCACCCAATGTTTCAGGTGCATGGGATGTTGATCAAGCGCGTCAAATTGATTTAACCAGACACGCTCTATCGATCGCGCGTAAGGTAATCAGGCCGTCAGGAAATGTTTTGGTCAAAGTGTTCCAGGGGTCGGAACTCCAAAATTTTCGATCAGAAATGCGTCTTGAATTTGAATCCTTTCGCATCGTGAAACCGCCCGCCAGTAGACCAGAGAGTGCCGAACTCTACTTTCTCGGATTAGGTCACGTCGAAAGACCTCATGACTGAAATAATTTCGCAATTTGGCGCATCGGTTCGAAATCCGTTAGCATGGAAATGCGTTCGCACGGCAGAATGCCCTCTTTCCCGAAGGCGTGCCAGAACCTCCTGAATCTTCGGTGGCCGGATACGGAGCATGTGCGAAAGTATCTCGATTCTATAATGTGTTGGAGGCGCGTCCATTTCCTCACGTACTCTGCTAAGTAGATTTTGAACCTCTCCCAATCGGGATGATTCAAGGGTAGAACAACCTTCAATCATTCCGTCAACCGTGGAAATATCCCAGAGGCGCCCAAACCAGTACGGACCTCCGATCCTAAGCTTGCCGCTGCAATCTTTGCAAACTGTCTCAATCTCTTCTAGCGAAGAGTGATGCATTCGCCTCAAACAACCGGGGCAATAGCTGAGGAATCCAAGGGATTTCATGGACTCATTCGCTTCCTTTTTCCCCTTCCGTACCTCAGCGTAAATCCTAGCATAATGATCTGACGCGTGGGAGAAAGCAATCCTCACACCCAGCTCCAACTTTCCTGCGGTGATCGCTAAATTTCCGGCTAGGACTCGAATCGCGATCTCCTTCTCAAACTCTGCTCGAATAGGTCTAACACCATACTTACGAAAGCAGGCTGCAGGTCTAGCTCCAGTCAACGGCGCCATATCTGTCGCGCTGGAGGCGAGCACACCCCCATCAATTGTTGCGCGCAATGCGCTTTCGAAGAAAGGAGCCGGAGATCCGTACGGATCAAGTTCGACCAGATCAAATCTATCCGCATTATGAGACATCAAAAGCGCATTTGCTTCTTCCTGAACAACAGAAACCTTCTGCCCTACACCGTTCAACTCTACCGTGCGCATCGCAGACTGGACCGATGCTGCATCC
>Ga0187780_10004286_pt1 | contig 10710 bp, 7 predicted proteins | sample 1015_Q2_SP10_20__FD_132429 | JGI IMG/M metagenome (GOLD analysis project Ga0187780, IMG submission 132429) | Tropical peat soil microbial communities from peatlands in Department of Meta, Colombia - 1015_Q2_SP10_20_MG | ecosystem: Environmental > Terrestrial > Soil > Wetlands > Peat | place...
CCGTACCGAAGCGGTCGGCCGGATGAAGCGCGCTCTCGAGATGTTTGTCATCGAAGGCATCAAGACTTCCATCCCGCTGCATCGAAGAATTCTGGCGGACCCGGACTTTGCGGCAGGGAAATTCGACACCCATTTCATTGAGCGGCTGCTGGGAACGAATGGCAAATAGACTTCAAGGATACGAGCTTTGAAGCGCCTTGTTCTTCCACGGCTTTATGTGATATTAGACCAGGCGTTGCTGACCATTCCCGAAGCAGAGTGCGCGCAAAAGCTCGCTGAGGCGGGCGTGCGGCTGCTTCAATACCGGAACAAAACCGCATCCGCCCGCGGGGTGCTCGAAACCGCTCAGAGTCTCTCCTCGGCGTTGCGTTCGTACGGGGTCACCTTTATCGTGAACGACCGTGCGGACATCGCCTATCTTTCCAACGCAAACGGAGCGCATGTGGGCCAGGAAGACCTGGGAGTAGAGGAAGCGCGGGCAATCCTCGGGCCAGAAAAACTGATTGGTGTCTCGACACACAACCGTGAGCAATTTGAGCGGGCCATCACGAGTTCGGCGGACTATATAGCTGTGGGGCCAATCTTTCCCACGTCTACAAAGGCGAAACACGGTCCTGTCGTCGGACTTGAATTGTTGCGCGAGGTCCGGCCGCTGACGGATAAGCCGATTGTCGCGATAGGCGGAATCACCTTGGAGCGCGGGCGGGAAGTTATCCAGGCAGGCGCGGATTCCGTTGCGGTAATCAGCGACATTCTTTGCGCGCCTAATCCCGCGGAAAGAGCGCGGCAGTTTATCGGTTTGCTGGAAGCCGCGGACCACGCGGCAACAGTGTGAGAAACCACCAAATGCCTGATACCACACACACGCTGCCCCCGGGTTCTGCAAGTCGAGAAGGCGGATTTGTTCGAGCCCTCGGGCTGTTCGACGGAACAATGATTGTCGTGGGCTCCATGATTGGCTCCGGCATTTTCATTGTCGCAGCAGAAATTTCGCGCGAGACCGGGTCCCCGGGTGGCTTAATCCTTACGTGGATCCTTACAGGATTACTCACGATCACGGCCGCTCTGTCGTACGGAGAACTCGCCGCTCTTTTTCCCCACGCTGGCGGCCAGTACATCTACCTCCGCGAGGCGTATTCCCCGCTCTGGGGCTTCCTGTATGGATGGACGCTTTTCCTTGTCATTCAAACGGGCACCATTGCAGCGGTGTCTGTGGGTTTCGCACGATACCTGGGTGTACTGTTTCCGGCGATTTCTCCGCAGACTTGGATCATCCACCCGTTCAATCTTGGATCGAAGTACGCCATTAGCCTGTCCGTTCAACAGTTGGTGGCGGTTTTGATGATTGTCTTGCTGACTTTCCTAAACACGCTGGGCGTACGACTGGGCAAATGGATTCAGAATGTTTTCACCAGCGCAAAAACACTCGCACTTGTGGGACTGATTTTTCTGGGAATTTTCGTTGGCAGAAACGCCGGGGCGATTACCGAGAATTTCGGCCACTTCTGGGCGCTTCGCAACGGCCAGACCATTGAGCCCGGGGCAAATTTCCTGCGCAATTTTGTTCCCTCGGTTTCGGCAGCCAGCGGCGCTTTTGGAATATTTGTTGCTTTCGGCGTAGCGCAAGTCGGCTCGCTATTTTCCTCAGATGCGTGGAACAACATTGGTTTCACCGCTGCCGAAGTGAAAAACCCTAAACGCGACGTTGCACTCTCCATGGCATTCGGCACCATCATTGTCATCACGCTCTACTGCCTGGCAAACCTCGCCTATCTCTGCACTTTGCCGGTGGTGCAGATTCAGAGTGTTCCCGACGATCGCGTGGCCAGCGCTGCCTTAAACGCCATCTTTGGCCCGGTCGGCGCCGGCATTATGGCCGTAGCTATCATCATTTCCACCTTCGGCTGCAACAACGGACTCATCCTGGCGGGTTCCCGCGTGTCGTATGCCATGGCCAATGACGGGCTTTTCTTCCGGGCTACAGGGAAGCTGAATCGAAGAGGCGTGCCCGGCATTGCATTGGTCGTTCAAGGGATCTGGGTTGTCTTCTTGATTCTCATGCGCACGCGGGGCGCGGACGGCAGCTACGGAAATCTCTACAACGACTTGCTGGAGTATGTTGTTGCCTCGGTCATGATCTTCTACGCGTTGACGATTGCGGGAATTTTTGTTTTGCGCAGGAAACAACCACAAGCGGAGCGCCCCTATAAGGCGTTTGCTTATCCCTATCTGCCGATTCTGTATATCCTCGCGGCCTTGGCCATCGTTCTGGTATTGGTTCTCTACAAGACGCAAACGGCGGGGCGCGGGTTGGGGATTGTGCTGCTGGGCATTCCGGTTTATTGGCTGCGAGCCTTGTGGTTGACGAAGATGGCTCGCGCCAAATAGAAAATTTCTTGTAGGGATGTAGCGGGCTGCGCCTCTACAATACCGCAGGCCATTTTGGCAGTGAGGAATGGGACGGGGCAAAACCCCGCAGAGGAGGAGTTGCATGGGCAACCCCTTGTTCGCAACGAAGCCGCTCGACATCTTGCTGAAAGAAGCAGGAGAAACCGGTGAACACAGCCTGAAGCGGGCGCTTGGTCCCATCAACCTGGTGACGCTGGGCATCGGAGCCATCATCGGCGCCGGCATCTTCGTGCTGACCGGTTCGGCCGCGGCACTCTACGCTGGCCCGGCTATCATGCTGTCGTACGTCCTGGCCGGAGTCGCGTGCGTCTTCGCCGGACTGTGCTATGCCGAGTTTGCGTCGATGATTCCGATTGCGGGCTCCGCCTATACCTATGGATATGCGACGCTCGGGGAAATCGTCGCCTGGATTATCGGCTGGGACCTAATACTTGAGTACGCATTTGGTGCCGCGACGGTCGCCAGCGGATGGAGCAGCACGCTGGTTGCGTTTCTGCAGGACTACGGAATCAATCTGCCGCCGCAAATCTGCGACGTTCCCGGCGCTGATTGGGTTTTCTATCAAGGCCGCTGGGCTCCGGCCGCGACTTTCAGCATGTCCGCGGAGCAATTGGCGAGCTTGCCCCATGCTATCGCCAGGTTCAATCTGGTTGCGTTCCTGGCCATTATGGCGGTAACCACGATACTGATTATTGGCATCAAGGAATCCGCCAACTTCAATACCGGCATCGTCTTCGTGAAGCTCGCGGCGGTGTTCACGTTCATCGCCGTGGCCATCCCCTTCGTTCTTAAGCATCCCGCGCTGGCGCACGACAATTGGAGAGTTTTTCTTCCGCCCAACGCAGGATCGTTCGGTGCATTTGGCTGGTCCGGTGTGGCACGCGGCGCGAGTGTGGTGTTCTTTGCTTACATCGGATTCGACGCAGTCTCCACAGCCGCTCAGGAGGCGCGCAACCCGCAGAAAGATATGCCCATGGGCATTCTCGGATCGCTGATCATCTGCACTTTCCTTTATATCGTTGTCTCGGGATTACTTACGGCGACGGTGCACTACTCACGGTTGAACATTGGCGCACCGGTTTCGCTGGCCATTCGGGAAACGGGTGTGAAGTGGGGCAGCTACGTGGTGAATGCCGGGGCGTTGGCGGGATTGAGTACTGTGATGCTGGTGATGTTGCTGGGCCAGTCTCGCGTCTTCTATTCCATGGCCCACGACGGCCTGCTATGGAAATGGGCCGGCGATATTCATCCCCGTTTTCGTACTCCCTGGAAGTCCACGGCGATTGTCGGATTGGGCGCAGCCCTTTTTGGGTCGCTTGTGCCCATCGGCAGCCTTGGTCAGATGGTGAGTATCGGAACTCTGCTCGCGTTTGTAATCGTTTGCGCTGCCGTTTGGCTCCTGCGCGTCAAGCGGCCTGACCTGCAGCGGCCATTCCGCACCCCTTGGGTGCCGTTCGTGCCGATCATGGGAATGTTGGTATCGCTTGGATTGATGGCTGCCCTAAACGGGGTCACTTGGGTGCGTCTGATCGTCTGGCTTGTCATCGGACTGACCATCTATTTCACGTACAGTGTGAGACACAGCAAAGTTCGCAACGGCGCGAAATAACTCTTCAAGCCGCGCCGTCTAGCGCTCCGCTGGCAGGCCTGAGCGTTGGCATGTTGGCCTGCTCCGCATGCAGCGCATCTTCAGATAGACTATTCTTTGTAACGACTGCGCGATGAAGCCCTTCCTGGCAACGCTAAGAGATCTCTGGAGCCGCCTGTCCTGGCTCGACCTGGTCTCCATTCTCATTGCTGCCGCGGGCTTGCTTCTCGAATTTATGGGGATCAGCGGCGGGGTCTTCAGTTTTCTAAAGTACTTAGCAGTCCTTGCGGGCATTTATCTTCTCATTCGCTTAGTTGGCTGGTGGAGATCCAAGCTGCTCTGGAGCCTGCGGAACCGGCTCATCGTCGCGTACCTCTTCATTGCGGTGGTTCCGGTTCTTCTGATTGTGGCGCTGGCCTGGATTGCGGGCACCCGAGTCTATTCTCAGCTTGGTGCATACCTCTTGAAGGAAGACATTCAGCAGCGCATTGACATGATTGGAGACATCTCGGAGCATATTGCCGTGGCTCACCGGACTCTTCCCCCCGGCGTCACCCAGGAGGAATCCGAGAAGATTCTAGCCGCGCAGTCACGCGCTGTTCACGACCGCGAATTGCCGGGGCTTGAGATCAGTTTTTCGAAAGATACGTCGCTGCTCAACAACATCACGGTGCCGAGGAAGAGGTCGTTTGCCGGGCTGCTCCAGCAGGGCAACGATGTAAAATCACTCTCGCTCATAAGTCTTCGGGCCATTTCGACACCGGAGGGCGAACGGGTTATCACACTTCGCGTCCCCATCAACCCGGAGTTCCTAGCTAGCGTTGCTCCCGACCTTGGTGCCATCCAGCTGATTGTCATGGAAAGATCCTCTGGGGCAGAGACGCAGGGAGTGATTTATCTTTCGGGTGAGGACAAGGAAAAGTACAAGGTCGCAGGGCGCATCTCAGCTAGCAATCGCGTCCTCCAGGCTGCCACGGTATGGGTCGACAAGCCCGTGGATGCGGTTTCCAGCTTTACGGCCGTATTTGTGTCGCCTGATGGGAAGACAGTAGAAAAGGCGCACCCAGTTCTGGCGTCGTTCAACGCGCGGCCATCGCAACTCAACCAGAAAATCTTCGCCTCTTCTGGGGAACTACGCCTCTTTTATCTGGCCTACTTGGCGGTTGCCGGAGGCGCTTTCCTTCTCATCGAGGCGGCAGCCTTCGCCACAGGATTTGTCTTGACGCGCCGCATCACTCGGGCCGTCGCGGATCTGTATCGCGGCACGCAATATGTGCAGGCTGGGGATTACTCGCAACGTGTTTCGATCCAGCAGCGTGACCAACTAGGAGAACTCGGTGAGTCATTCAACAAAATGACCGGCTCGATCAGTGAGCTCATCGAAGAGGAAAGCAAGCGCAGAAAACTCGAGAACGAAATCTCCATCGCGCGCGAAGTACAGAGCCAGCTTTTCCCCAGCACCCTCCCCTCCGTTCCGGGCGTCGAGATCGAGGCTATTTGCAAAGCCGCGCGTTCCGTCAGCGGCGACTATTACGATTTCATTCAGCTCAGTCCGACGCACGTGGCCATCGCCATTGCTGACATCTCCGGCAAAGGAATCTCCGCCGCTCTTTTGATGGCGAGCTTGCAAGCGGCGCTTCGGAGCCAGTTGCTCGCCGAAGGCAGCGAGCACCTGAGCACTGCCGACCTGGTCTCCAGGCTCAATCGCCATCTCGTCCGCAACACCGGAGACGACCGCTTCGCCACTTTCTTCATCGCCGTTTACGACAGCTCGCGCCGCACCCTGCGCTACACCAACGCCGGCCATTTGCCTTCCTTTCTGATTTGTCATGGCACTGCGCACCTTCTCGACAAAGGCGGCATGGTTCTGGGTGTCGTTGAGGAATATGTTTATGAGCAGGGGATTTTGGAAGTTGCTCCGGACTCGCTCCTCATCGGCTACAGTGACGGTCTTGTAGAGCCGGAGAATGTCTACGGCGAGGAATTCGGGATTCCCCGTCTAAAGGAAGCTGCTCTTCGGGCGCAGGGCGCTGCCCCCTTGATGGTTGCGGAATCGCTTATGGCCGCCGTGGAAGAATGGGCGGGAACTCCCGAGCAAGCAGATGACATGACGGTCCTTGTAGCGCGCCTTCGGTAGTACCGTCGCGCTGCGTGCGATATACTGGCAGGCTTTCGACGAGTTTTTCCGGGGAGAGGAATGTCACTTCGAAATCGCGTTGCGGTGATCACGGGAGGGAGCCGGGGCATCGGCCGGGGTCTGGCCGTGCGCCTCGCGCAAGAGGGCGCTCGCATCGCTATCGTCTATCGTTCGAACAAAGTGGCTGCGCAACAAACCCTCCGGTATTTGCAATCGTGCGGCGCCGATTGTGTCGCCGTCGAAACCGACATCACCGATTCAAATCGCTGCGACCAGCTTGTCAAAACAGTTGTGGATCGTTTCGGCCGTCTGGATATCCTTGTGAATAACGTTGGCGATTTCCGCTGGGGCACGCTTGCTGAATCTTCACTTCCCGACTGGGAGAGCATTTTTTCCTCGAATCTTTTCACTGTTTTGTATATGTGCCGCGCCGCTCTTCCCCATATGCGCAAAGCGCGATGGGGACGCATCATTAATCTGGGTGCTGTTGGAGCAGAGCGCGCTTTCGGCCAGGCAAAAATTTCGGCCTACGCCGCTGCCAAAGCCGCCGTCGTCGCGCTTTCTCGCTCGCTCGCGCTGGAAGAAGCCAAAAACGGAATCACCGTCAACGTCGTCAATCCTTCCAGCATTGATGAAAATGAGCTTACGCTCGAAGAAGCGCGCCGCATCCGCGACGCGCGCTTTCCCATCGGCCGGCCACCTACGGTGGAAGATGTCGCTGCTGCCGTTGCCTTTTTCGCTTCCGAAGAAACCGAGTATGTCACCGGGCAAGTCGTTAATGTTAGCGGCGGCTGGATGCTTTGAGTCCGCGGGGAGTCCCGTGAGTGTCTTTGTGAACCTCCGATGAAAGCTCTTACCGCTGCCGAAATGCGCGAAGTCGATCGCCTCACCACCGCGCGCTACGGCATCCCCAGCCTGCAACTCATGGAAAACGCCGGAGGGCATGTTGCCGGCGTGGCCCGTAATTTTTCCGCGCAATGGCCATTGCATCGTCTGCGCCGCGTTGCTGTCCTCTGTGGGAAAGGGAACAACGGCGGTGACGGATTTGTGGTTGCGCGCCATCTGGCCGAAGCTGATGTCCGCCATGAAGTGTGCGCGTACCTCTTCGCGTCGCCGCAAGAACTGCAAGGTGACTGCGCAAAAAATTTCCTGAGATGGAAGGACTCCGGCGGCGCGCTCACCATTCTCGAAAGTCAGAAATCCTGGGAAGACGTGCGAGCCGAAATTGCTTCTGCTCAATTCGTCGTAGACGCGCTTTTGGGCACGGGCCTCCGCGGTGGAGCTGTTGGGCTTATTGCGCAAGTCATCGAGGATCTCAACCGGATTTCGGCGAATTCGACGCGGCCCACTCCGGCGTTTGTCGTTGCCGTGGACACGCCTTCAGGTTTGCCGTCTGACGGCGAAGCAGCCGCGGGTCCCGTTGTCCGCGCGCATGCAACAGTAACGTTCACCGCTCCCAAGGTCGGACAACTTATCTCCAAAGACGCGCCGTGCTGTGGACAGTTACATGTCAAGTCCATCGGCTCACCCCTTGCCCTCATCGAAGAAGTGGGGAAGGGAAGTTTGCGTTGGGCGGGACCTGATGAATTCGCTTCTCTGCCTCTTGTTCGACTCCCTGATGCTCACAAAGGTACGTTTGGCCACGTCCTCATCGTTGGCGGCTCGATTGGCAAATCCGGCGCCGCAGCGCTTGCCGGCTATGCTTCGTTATGTGCCGGCGCAGGTCTCACTACTATTGCCTCCCCCGACGTGGTTCAGCCTGTTATCGCTTCCGCTCACTCCGAATACATGACTGAGCCACTTGCCTCCACGGAAGCCGGCACAGTGGCCTTTTCGAATGTTCCCGCGGGACGCCTTGCTCAAATCATGGAAGACAAAACCGTGCTTGCGATTGGGCCCGGAATGAGCACGCACGCTGAGACCCAGCGTATCGTTCAGCACCTTGTTCGAGAGTCTCCCGTGCCCGTAATTTTGGACGCCGATGGGCTTAATGCGTTTGCCGGAAAGGCGGAGCTTCTCCGAGAACGCAAATCGCCGTTTCTCGCTATTACTCCTCATCCCGGAGAAATGGGTCGCTTGCTCGGCGCCACGAGCGCGCAAGTGCAGTCGAATCGCATCAAGGCTGCAAGCGACGCCGCCAAGCTGACGAATGCGCATGTCATTCTCAAGGGTTTTCACTCGGTGCTCGCGTCTCCCGACGGGCGCGTGTGGATTAACACGACCGGTGGGCCAGAGCTGGCCAAGGGTGGCTCAGGAGACGTTTTAACCGGGGTTCTTGCGGGTCTTACGGCGCAGTTTGGAACCGAAGATTGGCTTCGGGTCCTCGCGTTGGGCACTTATCTCCATGGTGCAGCCGGCCAGACGTCATTGGGTTATCAGGACGCATCGGGCGTTCTTGCCGACAGTGTCGCCTATTCCATCCCAGCGGCGCGCTACGCGCTCACCCAGGAGATTCGTTTCGGTGCCTGAAGAAATCATCACCCATTCTGCCGAAGAAACTATTCGCTGGGGCAGGGAATTCGCCAGACGCCTGAAGCCTCCGGTCCTCGTCCTCCTCACGGGAGATCTCGGCACCGGAAAAACTACTCTAACCAAGGGCATCGTCTCCGGCCTCGGCGCCGCCTCCGAAGACGACGTTACCAGCCCCTCGTTCACTCTCGTCCACGTCTACGGCAAGCAAGCCAAAGTCTTCCACGCCGACCTCTACCGCATCGACACCTTTCACGATTTTGAGACCCTTGGTATGGAAGATATTTTCACTACTCCCGCCGTGGTCATCCTGGAGTGGTCGGAAAAATTCCCGCTCAAATCCCCCTGGCCTTTGCTTCGTATCCGCCTCGAACATCAGGGCGGCGACTCCCGCCGCATCACCCTCCTTGATCCTTCTTGACCGGTGCTTGGCCGGTCTCTCCTAACTTTCTGGTTACGCCTGTCCCCGGATTTCTTGCCCGCCTCACGCCCGGCTGCTAGGCTGAAAAAAGCCCCTTGGTCCTGGGATATGCCCAACGAACTTTTGACACCCAGCCCGGCCGAAGCGCCGCGCATCGACCTGCACAGCTATAACGTCACCCTTCCCATGGGGACGCTGGCCATTGGCGTCGACAATATCCACCACGACGTTTTCCTTAGCCCCAAGTTCGTTCAGGCCGCTCGCGACTACCTTTTTGACCTCATTCGCCAGAACACCAGTTCCACCTATTTCCCCGGTATTGAGCTGCGCTCCACTCGGGGACCCGATACCGCCACCTTTCGGAAATTACTTGCCGAACTCCTCCAAAGCTCTCTCACTCAGGCCAAATATCATAAGAACATCGAGATTGACCTGCTCTTCCGCCTAAGCCTTCTGAAGTTCCTCACGTTCGAGCTTAGCAACCAGTTCGCGAACATCATTCTCGAAGGCAAGGAATGGATTCGCCAGCGCGGCGAACATTTTGAGCGCAGCCAGCAGGCCCACGTCATCAAAGCGCGCCTCTCCGAATTGCAGTCCGCCCGCCGCGTTGTCGTCCGCCGCCTCGGCCAGCAGGTCGCGCAAATTGTGGCCGACGTCGAGGACAACGCTATTGCCAAAACGCGACGCGCCCTTTTCGGCGAAGATTTTGCTTCCTACTACGAGCTTTGCAAAAACCGGCTGATTTTCCTCGAAGGAGGCAAGGACGACGTGTTCTTTCTCGAGCACTACGTCCTCCTCGGCAATTACGCGCGCGACCCGGACCGCTTCGAAGCGATGGACGCGCTCTTTCAGGAGTTTCTCCGCGAAGCCGGTATCACTGTCTCAGACGACCCAGCCCGCAACGAAGCTGTGCAGGCGCACACGGCGGTTCTTGAAACCGTGCAAGCTATTCGCAACGAAATCGCCAATCTTGAAGAACAGCGCGAAGCCACCCGCAAGCGTCTCGACCGCGGCGATAATTTCTTTAACAAATTGATCAATTCGGGAGCTCCCGCCGACCTGAAAGCCTCTTTGCACGACATAGAGATGCGCCTCAAGCATCAGGAGTACAAGCTTGAAGAAATCGGCCCTCAAGTCGACGAAGCCCGCCAGAAACTCGATTTCTTCCACAAGGATCACGCTTCTAGGCTCGGCGAGTTCCTCAACGAACCGGAGAACGCCAAGCGCCTCTTTGATCCAAGCACAGGCCCCGAATCTGGCTCGCCTCTTCGCTCCCAGCTTCTGACGCGCCTTCTTGATCGCCTCGAGCAGCACGGCGTTCTTCATCTCGTCCTTGCCAGCTACGAGATTCGTTCCATTGCTTCCGAGTATTGCCCGCCGGTCCACTTGCAGCAGCTTCGTAAAGCGCTTGTCTCCAAAGACGAACTGAAGCAAGTCGAGCAGGTCATCAAGCAGGTTCCCGCTAAGAAGCTTTCTCTTAAGCCCATCGAGGAACTTTCCAAAACAATTCACCGCTACTCGCGCGACGAAATGAAGGACATCGTTCTGCGCTTCGCCGCCGATTTTCTTCGGTTGCGGCGCGACTTGAGTGACGCCGAGCATCTCACCACCTGCATGGAGCGCATCAATCTCGTCACCACCGAAAAAGCACGCGAGCTTTCACGGCTCAACAACCGTCTTTACGAA
>Ga0187780_10004287_pt1 | contig 10709 bp, 10 predicted proteins | sample 1015_Q2_SP10_20__FD_132429 | JGI IMG/M metagenome (GOLD analysis project Ga0187780, IMG submission 132429) | Tropical peat soil microbial communities from peatlands in Department of Meta, Colombia - 1015_Q2_SP10_20_MG | ecosystem: Environmental > Terrestrial > Soil > Wetlands > Peat | place...
GAGGCGATGACGGTCGCCACGGTGGCCAGGAACACCATCGGGAGCCTGGCCCACCCCGGGGCCAGCAGGAAGAACGGGTTGCTGATGCTGGCCGGGTGACCCAGGATCAGGGCGCCCTGTCCCAGGTAATTCAGGATGCAGGCGGGGAAGACGACCAGCAGCCAGGCGCGCCTGATCGGCGTGCGGCCGAAGTGCCCCATGTCCGCATACAGCGCTTCGGCCCCGGTGACGGCCAGGACGACCGCGGTCAGGGAGAAGAACGCGATGCCGAAGTGGCCGAACAGGAAGCCGACAGCATAGGTGGGCGACAGCGCCTCCAGGATCACCGGGTGGGCGGTGATGCCCCGAATGCCGAGCACGGCGATCACGGTGAACCAGACGCTCATGATCGGCCCGAACAGTCGCCCCACGGCACCCGTGCCGAACCGCTGAGCCAGGAACAGGACGACGATGATCGCCACCGTGATGGGGATGACGATGCCGGAGACTGACGATGACACGACCTCGACGCCCTCGACCGCGGAAAGCACCGAGATGGCGGGCGTGATCATGCTGTCGCCGAAGAACAGCGAGGCCCCGAAGATCCCGAGCGCGGCCAGCACGGCCTTGGCCCGGTTTCCGCCGGGGAGAGCCCGTCGGCGGATCAAGGCGATCAGTGCCATGATCCCGCCCTCGCCGTCGTTGTCGGCCCGCATCACGAGCAGGACGTACGTGACGGTGACGATGATCGTCACCGACCAGAAGATCAGCGAGACGACCCCGAAAATGCTGTCGTGCGACACCTTGACCGGGTGCGGATCGCTCGGATCGAAAAGCGTCTGGACGGTGTACAGCGGGCTGGTCCCGATGTCCCCGAAGACGACCCCGAGAGCACCAACCGCGAGAGCCCCCTGGGCGGCAGCGCTTCGGCTCACGCTCACAGTATCCGCCCTTCCCTGCCGAGCAGGAACGCCCTTCCGGTGGCCGATTTGATAGCGAGATCATCGGCTCGTGGCCGCTGATGGCGTGGCTGCTGTTCGTCCAGTGATCGAGGAGTATTCCAGTGCGGCGAGCTCCACCGCGGTCCGTTTCCGGTTTCGCATGCGTGCGGGCACGACTGTGGTCCCGGCGCTGGCCGTCCGGCACCAGAAGACCGTGACGAGCTTCTGCTGGCCGCCTCGGCCATGCTCGCCATCGTCCTGACGGTCACCGGCGTACCGGCCCCGCACGTCACCGCGGTGAGCGTGGCGGCAGTAGCGGTGCTGGGAATCGTCGGCACCGGGTTCGCGTACGTGCTGAACGACCAGATCATCGCCAGCGAGGGAGCCACCGTCGCGTCGACCGTGACGTACCTGCTGCCGGTCGTCACGATCGTGCTCGGCGTCCTGGTCCTCGGCGAGAGCGTCACCGTGACCGTGCTCGCCGGCATCGCCCTGGCCCTGGCCGGGGTGGCGCTGACCCGACGCCGGCCGAAGCCAGCTCCCGACGATGCCCGGGCGGGGTAGCCCGGCTGCGGGCCCGCGGGATGAGACGCCCACGCGGATAGCCTCGGGCAAGCGGTCTACTGGTTCGGGTCGCGGGCTGGCTGACCTGGCCAGCGGAGTACCCTTGCTCCGGATCAGCAGGCGGGGCCGGCCTCGGTAGCGCACCCGAAGGAGGCGCCGGCCGATGTGGGCGGCGAGCTTCGCCGCCGCACCAGCCGTGAGTGCGCAGGATCGAGGCGAAGGTGATGACCGATCAGGCGGTCCGGGTGGAACGGTCGGGGCCCGTCAGTACCGTCTTCCTCTCCCGCCCTGCCCGCCGTAACGCCGTGGACGGCGCCACGGCCGCCCAGCTGGCTGCGGCGTTCCGGGCGTTCGACGCCGATCCCGGCGCGGCCGTAGCCGTGCTGCACGGTGAGGGCGGGGTCTTCTGCTCCGGCGCCGACCTCACCGCGATAGGCACGGACCGCGGCAACCGGGTTTCCCCCGACGGCGACGGGCCGATGGGCGTCAGCCGGCTGCGGCTGTCGAAGCCGGTCATTGCCGCCGTGGCGGGGTACGCGGTGGCCGGCGGCCTGGAGCTGGCCCTGTGGTGTGACCTGCGGATCGCCGATGAGACCGCGGTGTTCGGCGTCTTTTGCCGGCGCTGGGGCGTGCCGCTGATTGACGGCGGTACCGTGCGCCTGCCCCGGCTCATCGCGACCAGCCGGGCGATGGACATGATCCTCACCGGACGCGCCGTCGATGCCCAGGAGGCGGCGGCGATCGGGCTCGCCAATCGCGTCGTTCCGGCTGGTCAGGCCCTGCCCGCCGCGCAGGAGCTCGCGGCGCGGCTCGCCTCGTTCCCGCAGGCCTGCCTGCGCGGCGACCGTGCGTCGGTACTGGACCAGGAAGGCCGCGACGAGACCGCGGCCCTGGCCTCGGAGTTCGCGCACGGGCGTGAAGCACTGCGGGATGAGGCCGCTGCCGGTGCCGCCCGGTTCGCCTCCGGCGCGGGCCGCCACGGCTCCTTCGTTCCCTGACGGCCGGCCAGACGAGCGCCGCCCCGGAGTCCTGGACGGACGCGAGCCCTGTTGCGTCAGCGGGTACGCGGCATGCGACCCTGGCCGTTAACCGCCCCGGACCGGAGGCGGGCAGCTGGCATCCGGCACCGTCGGGCGGGGGAAGATGTCAGAGGTGATCACTTGTTGCCCCCGGTCGGCAGCGGCAGCGGCCGCGCTGACGAGCCTGGTCCTGGCCGCCACGCCAGCCTGCACCACGACACCGGGCAGTCCCGATGGGCATAACACGGCACAAGCACCAAGGACATCCCCATCGGTCACCGCGCCGCAGGTCACCCCGGTGACGAACATCAGCGCCGGCTGCGCGGGTAACAGCTCAGAGGTCGAGGAGGCGTCCGCCCCGCCCAGCTACATATACGCGGAGTGGATCGGCTGCGGCGGGATCGGCTTCGCCCGCTCCGCCGATTCCGGGCGGCACTTCGGCCCGGCGATGACGGTACCCGGCTCGAAGGGCTTCAGCTGGGACCCCGCCATCACGGTGGCTGCCGACGGAACCGTCTACGCCGCCTTCATGCACGCGAGCGGCCGGGCATCCGGCCTGTCCAGTTTCCCGGTGGTGGCAGTCTCGCGCGACCATGGCGCCACGTTCACGCAGGTCCACGAGGACCTTCCCCCGGCACCAGGCAACTGGGGCGACCGGGACTTCATCGCGGCAGGCCGGGGCAACACGCTGTTCCTCACCTGGGATTACGGCCCTTCCGGCGGCAAGGTCAAAGCCCTGTGCGCCAAGGGCGGCAGTTGCTCCTACGCCAGCGGCGATCTCAACGCCGTCATCCAGACCTCCAGCGACGGCGGCGCGACCTGGGGACCCATCATCCACCTAGAGCCCGGCTTCCCGCTGGGCGGCGGCTACAGTGCCCCTCTGGTCGTGGCCCCGGACGGCAGCATCGACGTCCTCTACATAGCGCATCCCACCGACCCCGTCACCGACAAGGTGCATCCCGGCTACGAGTACTTCACCTCCTCCAGGGACGGGACCCAGTGGCCGGCCGCCCCGCAGAAGATCTGGCCCGGCAAGGGCACCCTGTCCGTGCCCGAATGGTGGATCGACGGCGACATCAGCGCCGATGCCGCGGGCAACCTCTACGTCACCTGGGATACCCAGACCGCCGCCGGCGACATCGGCTGGCTCACCTACTCCGAAGACGGCGGCCGCACCTGGTCCGCGCCGCTGCGAGTCACGCCGGATACCGACAACGCCCCGCACATCGTCGAGTCGGCCGGCGGCCGGGCGGGAATCGCCTACGTCGCCTGGCAGACCAGCGCGCCCGCGCCAGGTTACGCCACCTACCTGCGCCCGTTCTCCATCCAGCGCGGGTGGCTCGCCCCCGCGATCAAGGTCTCTACCGCATACGGCAACGCCAGGATCTGGCCGGGCGATACCTTCGGGATCTCCCGGCTGCCTGACGGCAGCATCTCCCTCACCTGGGGCAGCGCCGTGGGCTCACGCAGGTTCTCCGCCATCTACGCCTCCGTGGTCAAGATCTAGGCCCCCGGGCCGGGGCGCGAATCCAGGCCCGCGCAGCCCCGCATCGGCGTCCGCTCCCGGGCCGCCGGCTGCACGCCGGCTGGGGAGACCTCGGCCGGAGCAGGTGATCGAGGCGAGGAGGTACGCCGGACGCAGCAGAGCACCGCCAGCGCCGTCCTGACCGCCGACGGCCGCTGAGCGCACCGGACTCAGGTCAGCCAGCGCGGCTAGACGCGGTGAATCGGCCGGTCCGGCCACCGGGGGCCGGCCGGGCCGCGGTCCGCGGTGCCCACCAGCCGGAGGCGCTGCGGCTGGTCGGTCATGGCGTGCTGGCAGCGGTGCTGGCAGCCCACGCAGCCGCCGGCCGCCGCCCGCCCGCGGCGGGTCGACAGGAAGGCCGCGAAGGCGGACGCCGCGGCGATGGCAGCACCCGCCGTGGCCACCGTGATCGCGACCAGGAGGGCGGCCGTGCCGAGGAGATGGCTGACCGGCCTGCCGAACAGCAAGAACACCACCAAGACGACTGCCGCGATCCTGCTCGCAGGCCGGGCATAACAGACCATGGTCAGCCTCTCTTCGCATGCGGTCGAGGGTTGGCCGTGCGCCATCGGCGTCCACTACCTGAATCGCTCACCGGCCGGGAAAAGTCAAGACCCCGCGTCCGCCTGTGGCGCGCGCAGCGTGACCAGGGCGAGCAGCCCGGCGGCCAGCGCGAGCGCGGCGGACAGGTAGAGCGCCGCCTGCAGGCCGTCATGGAACGCCGTGTAGGCCGCGCCGATCACCTCGTCGACGATCTTCTGGAAGGCGCCGTAGTTGGCGGTGTTCTTCGGGATCGTGCCGGTCTCGATGGCGGTGATGACCTGGCCGTGGAAGCTTTCCGGTATGCCGAGATGATTCAGCTGCGCGTTGAGGCTGGCGATCAGCCGTGAATACACCAGCGAGCCCAGGATCGCCACCCCGGTGACCGCGCCGATCTCCCGGCAGGTGTTGGTAGCCGACGCGGCCATGCCGGAACGCTCCGGCGGCACCGCGGTCAGCACCGCGGAGGTGATCGGCACCACCGTGGTGCCGATGCCGATGCCGGCCAGCGCGAGCGCGACTATCAGCGGCCCGTAATCCGGATGCGGGGACAGGTACCCGCTCGCCAGGAACAGGCCGGTGGCGAGCAGCAGGCATCCGATCGTGATCGACCAGCGCGGTCCGACCAGGGCCGTCCACCGCCCGGCGAGCACCGAGGCCAGGATCATCAAGATGGTCATCGGCAGGAACACCGCAGCCAGCCGGTAGCCGGACGCGTTCACGACTTCGACCAGGTAGAGCGCGGTGAAGAAGAAGATGGCGAAGGTGGCGAAGTACGTGCAGAACGCCACGATGTTCGGAGTGGCGAACTGCGGCACGCGCAGGAACCGCAGGTCCAGCAGCGGGTGGGCGGCGCGGCGTTCCCGCCAGACGAACGCCACCAGCAGCACCGCGCTCACGCACAGCAGGGCGATCACGTCTGGCCCGCCGAAGCCGGCCGATTCCGCGTCGATGATCGCGAACACGAACGCGGCCAGTGTCCCCGCGCCCAGGAACGTGCCCGCGGTGTCGACGCGCGCCGCCGTGGGGTCGGCGCTTTCCGGCAGGATGATCGCCGCGACGATGAGCGCGGCCAGCCCGAACGCCAGGTTGAACCAGAAGATGCCGCGCCAGTCCCACACCCCGACCAGCACGCCGCCGACGACCGGGCCCGCGGCGAGCGCCAGTCCGGAGGTCCCGGCCCAGATGCCGATTGCCCTGCTCCTGGACCTGGCCTCGGGGTACAGGTGCCGGAGCATCGACAGGGTACCCGGCTCGCTGGCGGCCGCGCCCATGCCCATCACGGCGCGGCCGGCGATGAGCACCCCGACGTTCGGGGCCAGCGCGCACAGGACCGAGCCGGCGCAGAACACCCCGGCGCCGGATAGCATGACGATCTTCCTGCCGAGCTCGTCCCCGATCATCCCGCAGGCCAGCATGAGGCTGGCGAAGGTGAGGGCGTAAGCGCCGACCACCCACTGCAGGTCGCTGACGGTGGCGTGCAGGCTGGTCTGCACGTCGCCGAGCGCGACGGCGACCACGGTGTTGTCCAGGAAGGTCAGGAAGAGCAGCGTGCACAGCGTGGCGAGCGCCAGCGACTGGCCGCCGCGGGGGAGGATCCTGCCCTGCCCGTACTGGTCACCGGAAATCGCTTCGACGGGCCTGGCCACTGAGCGGTCCTGCCTCAGCTGACCGAATTACACGCGGACGGCACCGTGCCGCCGGGCACTAGCTTGAACAGGGCACAGAGGCTGGCATCGCCGACCTTCCAGACGCCGTCCTGGTAAACCGCCACGCCGCTCTGGCCGGACAACAGGGTTGATCCGTTCCCCGTGATGTTGTAGGTCACGGCGGCCGAGGTGGGGGATTTCACCGTCACCGCGGTGACCGTGGACCCGATCCCGCTCGCCAGGGGCAGCTTGGCCAGGGCGGTGATGGCCGCGGTGAACTTGGTCCCGTTCTGCAGCAGGGTGACCCGCTCCGAGGTGGGGGTGCTGGAGTTGAAGAACTTCTCCCAGTTCGCCTTGATCTCGGCCTCGGCGCTGGCGCTGCTCGAGGACGCGGGCGCGGATGAGGCGGGGGCGGACGTCGCGGGAGCCGACGAGGTCGCCGCGGACGTGGTGCTGGAACTGGGACTACTGCAAGCGGCAACCGTCGCGGTGAGCGCCAGGCCCACCGCGAGCGTCAGGATAAGCCGGCGAGCCGAGACAGTGAACCGCATGGCACGCCTCCTTGATCTCGGTCGGATGTCGTACTCGATGCTGCCAATCGGGAAAATCTCAATGCTTGTTCAGAGTCTGCACCGAATGTTTCCCCGGGCGCCGACAACTACCCACCGCTGGCCGACGTGCGCGTCAGGGTAGACCGGCTCGGTGCCGATCACCCGGTCGCCGCGCGGCCCGGCAGTATCTTTCTTACCAGCGGAAATGCACGAACAGGCGGCCGAAGTTCTTCGAGTCTTTCTCCACCCGGTGGTACTTCGCCTTGATCTGTTTCTGCTCGAGGAACCGCAGCACGTGCTTCTTGAGCTGTCCCGAGCCCTTGCCCGGGATGATCTCGACCAGCGGGGCCTTCTTGGCCACGGCCTCGTCGATGATCGCCTGCAACGCCCGGTCTATGTCCTGTCCGCGGTTGTAGATGTCGTGCAGGTCAAGTTTCAGCTTCATTGCTCACCGCCGGAGGCACTCGAGCCGACGCCGTCGCCCAGCCGGAGCAGCCTGATGATGCTCGCGACCGTATCAGCGGGCCGGTCATCGGAGTGCTCCACGACGGTGACGGTGTGCTCGTCCGGCTGAGGCGGCTCAAGGGAGTCGAACTGGCTGTCGAGGAGCTGCGCGGGAAAGAAATGACCGTGCCGGTCGGCGAGCCGCCTGGCCAGCAAGTCGTGATCCACGGCCAGGAAGACCATCCGCGCCTCCGGACGGCCGTCCAGCAGGAAGTCCCGGTAGGAGCGCTTCAGGGCCGAGCAGCAGATCACCGCCGATTCACCCCGCGTGATGCGCTCGTCCATCCAGGCCGCGATGGCCTGCAGCCAGGGCCAGCGGTCGGCGTCAGTCAGCGGGGTACCAGACCGCATCTTCTTGACGGCCGCGGCGAGATGGAAGGCGTCCCCGTCGACGAAGTTCCAGTGCAGCTCGCCGGCGAGCAAGGCACTCACGGTCGTCTTGCCGCTCCCTGACACGCCAGCCACGATGAGGATCATCTCGACCGAGTCTACTCATGCGACGATGTTCATCGCAGGCCCTGAAGGCGCTGAGAGCATGGTGAGAGATTCCGCGTCCGTACTGTGGCTCACCGCCCCCGGCGGGACCTTGATCATGCCGATCCGCACGTACTCGCGAGAAAGCTGCCGTCATGCCGCTTACCAGGCCGCGTCACTGGGTGCGGTGGCTCCTGGTCACCGTCGCCGTTCTCGCCGTTCTCGCGGTGGCGGGGCCGTTCGTCTACATTCGCTTCTTCAACGGCAGCACGCCGACCGAACTGTCGCTGTCGCCGACGAGGACCCCGGCGTCCGCGGCCAGCAGTAGCCCGCCCGCGAGTACCGCCGGTGCCGGGCCGGTGGCCGGTACCTGGGCCGTGGGCCCCGGTTCGGTCGCCGGCTATCGCGTCAACGAAGTGCTGCTCGGGCAGAGCGCCACCGCGGTCGGCCGCACCACGTCGGTGACCGGGCACCTGACGATCCAGGGCAGGACCGTGACCGCCGGCACCTTCAGCGTGCCGATGGCGACCGTGCACAGCGATAAGAGCCAGCGCGACGCGCAGTTCGACGGCCGGATCATGGACGTGGCCCAGTACCCGACCGGGACCTTCACCCTGACCGCCCCGATCGGCCTCGCGCCGCTGCCCGCGGGCGGCGTCATCAGGGGGTACACCGCGCACGGCAACCTGACGCTGCACGGCACCACCCGCGCGGTCACGTTCACGCTGACCGCCGAGCGCAAGGGGGCGCAGATCGAGGTGGCCGGCCACATCCCGGTGCTCTTCGCCGACTACAACATCCAGAACCCGAGCTTCGCGGGCTTCGTGACCACCCAGGATCACGGCCTGCTCGAGTTCCTCCTGGTCCTCAGCAAGGCGTGACGGGCCACGCCTCAGTACCCTGAGCAGATTCTGCCATCGCCCGCCCCTGCTTCCCCTCCCGCGGCGCGCCGATCGTCGCGTAGGAGATACTGGACCGGAGGGGTTGGTCGCGGTGAAGCTGTGTGCGGTGTGGCGGAGGTGACGCGGACAACATGGGTGCCCGAAGCTGGATCGGCTCCTGGCCTGTCTACCGGCAGCTGACCGGAACCGACCGCCGCGGCCTCGGCGCCGCGGCCCAGAGCGATCATCCCCGCCAGGCGAGGACGAGCACCGCCGACGCGACCGTCAAGTCGGTCTGCCCGTATTGCGCGGTCGGCTGCGGGCAGGACGTCTACGTCAAGGACGGCAAGGTCATCCAGATCGAGGGCGACCCGGACTCGCCGGTGAGCCGCGGGCGGCTGTGTCCCAAGGGCTCGGCCAGCCTCCAGCTGACTACGGGCGACGCCCGGCAGTACCGGGTGAAGTACCGGCGCCCGTTCGGGAAGGCCTGGGAAGACCTTGGCCTGGACACCGCGATGGACATGATCGCGGACCGGGTCCTGCAGGCCCGCCGGCACGGCTGGCAGCAGGAGGTCAACGGCCACCGGACCCGGCGGACCCTGGGGTTCGCCAGCCTCGGCGGGGCGACGCTGGACGACGAGGAGAACTACCTGATCAAGAAGCTGTTCACCGCGCTGGGCGCGATCCAGATCGAGAATCAGGCGCGTATTTGACACTCGTCCACCGTCCCCGGTCTGGGGACCAGCTTCGGGCGCGGCGGCGCCACCACGTTCCAGCAGGACCTGCAGAACGCGGACTGCATCGTGATCCAGGGCTCGAACATGGCCGAATGCCACCCGGTCGGCTTCCAGTGGGTGATGGAGGCCAAGGCGCGCGGCGCGACGGTGATCCATGTCGACCCGCGTTTCACCCGCACCAGCGCGCTGGCCGACCTGCACGTTCCGCTGCGGGCCGGCAGCGACATCGTGTTCCTCGGCGGGATCATCAACTACGTGCTGGCGAACGAGAAGTACTTCCGCGACTACGTGATCGCCTACACCAACGCGGCCGTCATCCTCACCGAGGATTTCGCCGACACCGAGGATCTCGGCGGCATCTTCTCCGGCCTGGACGCCGGGGGCCACCGCTACGACCTGTCGACCTGGAGCTACCAGGGGACCATGGTGCGGGCCGCTGCCGGGTCCCGCGGCGTGCCTTTCAAGCAAGACCTTGACCGAACGGGCAGTGGTGACACCGCGGGGAACACCGGCGCGCCGCAGGTGGCCGAGTCGCTGGACCATCCCCGCTGCGTGTTCCAGGTCCTCAGGCGCCACTTCGCGCGGTACACCCCCGAACTGGTCGAGCAGGCCTGCGGCGTGCCGGCCGACACGTTCGCCCGGGTCTGCGAGCTGGTCACGGCCAACTCCGGCCGGGTCCGCACCACCGCGTTCGTGTACAGCGTCGGCTGGACCCAGCACACGGTGGGGGTCCAGTACATCCGCACCGCCGCGATCCTGCAGGCCCTGCTGGGCAACATGGGCCGCCCCGGCGGCGGCCTGCTGGCCCTGCGCGGTCATGCCTCGATCCAGGGGTCGACGGACATCGCCACCCTGTTCGACCTGCTCCCCGGTTACCTGCCGATGCCGGGCGCGCAGGAACATCGGGACCTGGACGGCTACGTCGGCGACATCGCGATGACCAAGGGGTTCTGGGCGAACACCCGCGCCTACCTGACGAGCCTGCTCAAGGCGTGGTGGGGACCGGCCGCGACCGCCTCGAACGACTTCTGCTTCGACTACCTGCCCCGGGTGACCGGCGACCACAGTACCTACCCGACCGTCGTCGAGCAGCTGAACGGCACCTGCCGGGGCTACTTCCTGATGGGGCAGAACCCGGCCGTGGGCTCGGCCAACGCCCGGATGCAGCGGCTGGGCCTGGCGAACCTCGACTGGCTCGTCGTGCGGGACATGACGATGATCGAGAGCGCGACCTGGTGGCAGGACGGCCCCGAGATCGAGACCGGCGAGCTGCGCACCGAGGACATCAAGACCGAGGTGTTCTTCCTGCCCGCCGCGGCGCACACCGAGAAGGCGGGCAGCTTCA
>Ga0187780_10004289_pt1 | contig 10709 bp, 9 predicted proteins | sample 1015_Q2_SP10_20__FD_132429 | JGI IMG/M metagenome (GOLD analysis project Ga0187780, IMG submission 132429) | Tropical peat soil microbial communities from peatlands in Department of Meta, Colombia - 1015_Q2_SP10_20_MG | ecosystem: Environmental > Terrestrial > Soil > Wetlands > Peat | place...
ACGGGCGGTACCAGCAGATTCAGAGGCTAACCCTTTTGTTTTTGACCTCTATTTCGTGTCGGAACGGCGCGAAGGGCAGAAATCTAGAACACAGGTCCGGCGGAGTGGAAATGGCTTTCCACTGTTCGCCAAAGAGTGTGTCGAAAGGGCGCGGTTTGCTAGCCCGCGGAAATGGTCTTCAGACTCTCGCGGACTGCGGCAAGCGTGCGGCTGATGTCTTCGTCGCTGTGTGCGGCGGAGACGAAGATGGCTTCAAACTGCGAGGGTGGCAACAGGACCCCGTGGGCGAGCATTTCGCGAAAGAAGCCGGCAAAACGCGTTGTGTCGGACCTTTTTGCGTCGGCGTAATTCCGGATTGGCTGGGCGGCGAAGAAAAGGGTGAGCAGCGAGCCCGCGCGATTGACCTGGCCGGGAACCCCGGATTGCTGCAGAGCGTCGCGGATGCCGTTGGCAAGGCGCTCGGACCGGGCGTCAAGGGGCTTGTAGAACTCTGGATCGTCAAGCAGCGCCAGGGTGGCGAGTCCTGCGCGCATCGCGAGCGGATTGCCAGAGAGGGTGCCCGCCTGATAAACGGGGCCCTGCGGAGCGATCTGATCCATGATCTCGCGGCGGCCACCGTAGGCTGCAACCGGCAGTCCCCCGCCGATAATCTTGCCGAGAACGGTCAGGTCCGGCTCGACGCCGTACACCGTTTGCGCGCCGCCATACGCGAGGCGAAAGCCGGTGATGACTTCGTCGAGAATCAGGAGAGCGCCATCGCGCTCGGTGATGCGGCGAAGCGATTGCAAAAAGCCAGGCTCGGGCGGAACAACTCCCATGTTGGCCGCGACAGGCTCGCAGATGACGGCTGCGATTTTCCCTGGGCTCTCGGCAAAAAGAGCTTCCACGGCGACGGCATTGTTGTAGGGGGCATTCCGGGTCAGCACCGCCAGGGCTTCGGGAACGCCGGGACTGGAGGAGATGCCCAGTGTGGCAAGGCCAGAACCGCCTTCCACCAGAAAGCTGTCGGAGTGTCCGTGATAGCCGCCCTCGAATTTGAGAATCAGGTCACGCCGGGTGAAGGCGCGGGCTACGCGGATAGCGGACATCGTTGCCTCGGTGCCGGAGCTGACAAAACGGATACGCTCGATAGAAGGAATGGCCTGGGCAATGCGCTCGGCGAGCTCGACTTCGAGCGGCGAGGTGATGCCATAGCTTGTGCCGCGACGGGCCTGCTCGGTGATGGCGTCGACCACATCCAGATGTGCGTGGCCCAGAATCAGCGCACCCCAAGAGCAGACGTAGTCGAGATATTCGTGGCCGTCGATGTCAAACAGGCGTGAGCCGGAGGCGTGATCAATCAGCAGCGGCGAGTGACCGACGGCCCGAAATGCGCGGACCGGGCTGTTCACCCCGCCGACGAGGATTTTTCGGGCGCGTTCGACAAGATCTCCTGAGCCGAGATTCACGGTCGGACATCTTACCTTCTCTGCGGGGATTTGAATCGGGCGAATTGGCTCCCGAAGTCCCTCGGAACCTCAGCAGTGGCCAAGCCAGCGGGCTACGTCCTTGGCGTGGTAGGTCAGGATGATGGAGGCACCGGCGCGCTGGATGCCTGTAAGGATCTCCAGAACGATGCGCTGCTCGTCGATCCAGCCTTTTTGGGCAGCGGCTTTGACCATCGAAAACTCGGCGCTGACGTTGTAGGCGGCCACGGGCACGTCGAAACGTTCGCGGACGCGTCTGATGATATCCAGATACGGCAACGCGGGTTTGACCATGATGATGTCGGCACCCTCCTCCAGATCGAGCGCGACTTCGCGTAGGGCTTCGCGCGAGTTCGCAGGATCCATCTGGTAGCTGCGGCGAACGCCAAACTGCGGCGCCGACTGGGCGGCCTCGCGAAACGGGCCGTAGAACGCAGAGCAGTACTTGGCCGCATAAGAGAGGATGGCAACGTCCTGGAAACTGTTTTCGTCCAGCTTGTGGCGGATGGCGGCGACGCGTCCGTCCATCATGTCAGACGGAGCAACCATATCCGCACCGGCACGCGCGTGCGAGAGAGCCGCCTCGGCGAGTAGCGCAAGCGTCGGATCGTTGAGGACCGCCCCATCCTTGATGACCCCGCAATGGCCGTGGCTGGTGTATTCGCACAGACAGACGTCGGTAACGACGAGCAGGTTCAGTTTGGCTTTGCGGATCGCCTCGATCGAACGCTGCACGGCGGCTTTTGGCGAAAAAGCTTCCGAGCCGGTTTCGTCCTTGTGTTCCGGCAGGCCGAACAGGATCACGCCGGGAATGCCCAGATCTGCGACTTCGCGGCATTCCTCGACGATCTGATCAGGCGACTGCTGATAGATGCCTGGCATCGAGCCGACCTCGGTGCGTACCTTCTTTCCCGGGCAGGCGAACATCGGATAGAGCAGTCCGTGCGTCGACAGCTGCGTTTCGCGGACCAGGCTGCGCAGCCGCTCGGAGTGGCGCAAGCGGCGCGGGCGATGCGTGGGGAAGGTCACGGGCGCCTCGCGGGGGCCGAGCGATATCCGAAATGCCGAACCAGCGCATTCGCGATACCGGCGACGGAGGATTCTTCTGCTTCGATTTGAACTTGCCCACCAGCGCGGCGAATGGCGGCGGCTGTGGTTGGGCCGATGGCGAGCAAGGGGACACGCGCCGAAAGGGCCGGAAAATCAGCTTCACCGATCACGCGCACGAAGGTGTGAACGGCAGAGGGGCTGGCAAAAGCGATGGCGTCTACCGCTGCCCGTCGTGTCCGAGCGAGAAGGTGGCGATCAACGGTCACAGGGCCGGTGGTGCGATAGGCGACTACCTCCGTCACCTCTGCGCCCGTGGCGCGTAATTCATTCCGAACACGCTCATCGCCGCGATCGCTGCGAGGCAGCAACACGCGTCGCCCAGCCAGTGATCGACTGAGCTCGCGAGCGAGCGCTTCGCCAGTTCCCTTCTCCGCGACGTAATGCACCTTGACGCCTCTTTCCTCTAGCGCCCGAGCCGTCGCCGGTCCCACCGCTGCAATGAAGCGACGATCGGATGCGGGCAGTTCCCACTCTATGCCCAGTTGGGCACAACGATCAAACAGATATCTGACGGCGTTGGTGCTGAGGAAGAGGATCGCGTCGAACGAATCGAGTTGATGAAGCTGTCTATCCAGGTCTGTGCAGTCTACTGGCGGCTGGACGGAAACCATCGGGAGCAAGACGACTTTGGCGCCCAGCCGTTCAAGGGTGCGAACCAGATCCCGAGACTGTTCGGGAGCGCGGGTGACGACGATACGCTTGCCTGCCAGAGGTTTTTCAATACTGCCCAACGGTTCTTCCTGCCAGGCGCAGAAGCTTCTCCGCGCCCGATTCGATCAAAGCCGCAGCCAGGCGAAGGCCGATGGCGCGAGCTTGCTCGCTCGAGCCGTTCTCAGAACACCGTACATACTCGGACCCCGCCGCGGAGAAAACGGCCGCTTCCAAGTGCAACTCGCCGGAGCGTAGAGAACCCAGGGCTCCGAGAGGAACCTGGCAACCACCCTGCAACGCTTCCAGCAGCGCGCGCTCGGCCGTCACACAGGCGCGCGTTTCCTCGTCGTTGAGGGCGGCGACGAGCTCGCAGGTTCGGAGATCATCGGCGCGCGTTTCAATTCCGAGCGCGCCCTGGCCGACCGCGGGAAGCACAACGTCCTCGTCCAGTACCTGGGTCACCCGGTGCGCTAGGCCTAGTCGGTTGATCCCGGCCATGGCCAAAACGATGGAGTCGAATTCCCCGCTATCCATCTTTTTAAGGCGCGTGTCTACATTGCCGCGTAGATCGACTACGTCCAGGTCTGGGCGGTGATGCCGGAGCTGCGCCTGGCGGCGCAGGCTGCTGGTACCGAGGCGTGCACCGCCAGGCAGAGTTTTCAACGTACCGCCCGTCCGAGAGATCAAGCAGTCCCGCGGATCTTCTCGGCGCGTGATTGCGGCCAGCGCCAGGCCCGGGGGCATCTCGGTCGGAACATCCTTCATGCTATGGACGGCGAGGTCGACCGTGCCGGCGATGAGAGCTTCTTCAAGTTCCTTGATGAACAGGCCCTTGGTGCCTGCTTCGGAGCCGATCTGCTCATGGATCGCCGCCACCGACGCGGTCTGCAGGTGATCTCCGGAAGTGCGGATCTGAACCAGCTCGACTTCCCTGCCCCGGAGGCGCTTTAGCGCCTCTGCGATGTGCTTCGCCTGCCACAGGGCGAGCGCGCTCGCGCGCGTGCCGAGGCGCAGGGGCTTCACTCGGAACCCTCGTCTGATTCACCTTCTCGGTCGAGGCCAAAAAGCGAACGCAGGGCCTGGATGGCACCCAGCCGACCTGGGACGGCGCGACCCGTGCGGAGGCGCCGGCTGGCCCCGGCGAGGACCCGCTCGATCAGCTCCTCGGTGATATGGGCGATCCTGGTGCGCTCCTCAGGTGAGGCAGCCTCGAGGGCACCCAGTCGTTCACCGAGCAGAGCTTCGCGTTCCTTGTGGAAATGGCCGCGCAGGTCGTCAATGACCGAGCTAGCCTCCAGCGCCGTGCGCCACGCTTCAAATTTCGCCACGTGTTCGGAAATGATGGCTTCGGCGCGGGGAATCTCCGCTTCTCGGGCCCGCTTGTTCTGCTCCACGATTTCGCCGAGGTCGTCGATGTTGTAGAGATAGAGATTGTACAGGCTGGCGGCCTCGGGCGAGACGTTGCGCGGCACGCCGAGATCCACGACGAACACCGGACGACCGTCACGGGCAGCGAGGGCGCGCACGAGTCTCTCGCGTGTGAGGACCCAACCGCTTTCACCCACCGACGTCACGATGATATCCGGAGCGGAAACGGCACTCTCGAGCGCCTCCCAGCTCAACGCCTCTCCGCCCATGCGCGCCGCGAGATTTCGGGCACGGTCGAGGGAACGATTCACCACGCGCAGCTTGCCGATGCCGCGGTTGCGCAGATGCTCAACCACCTGCTCGGCGACTTCCCCTGCGCCGAGGATCAGGGCGGAGCGACCCTGGAGGCTTCCAAACACGCGCTCGGCGAGCTTCACCCCCGCCAGCGAAACGGACATGGGGCGTGCGCCGACTTCTGTCTCCGCGCGAACGCGCTTTCCTACTTCGAGGGCTCCCTGAAAGGCCCGATTGAGAACTGGGCCGGTGGCTCCGTGATCGAGCGCGCGGCCGTAGGCTGTGCGTATCTGGCCGAGGATTTCGGCTTCGCCCAGCAGCATGGAATCTAGACCCGAAGCGACCCGAAAAAGGTGGCGGATCGCGTCAGCGCCCATCCAGCGGTAGGTGCGGCCCGTGAGCTCTGCACGAGGAATGCGGTGGTAGGTGGTAAGGAAATCCTCCAGCACATCGGTGATTGGGGTCGAGGAGTCGGCTGGCACACCGTAGAGTTCGCTGCGATTGCAGGTTGAGACCACGACGGCTTCTTGGAGAATTCCGCGGCTACGCAGCTGCATGGCCGCATCCAGCGCTTGTTCGGTCGTGAAAGCGACGCGCTCGCGAAGCTCCAGCGGAGCCGTACGGTGATTGCAACCAAGTAGCGCCACCCGAGTGGCACCGGGCGCGATCGCGGGATTCTTCTTGTGGGAAACGGAGGACATTAGAAGAAGCGGTGAAACCTCGTTAGGTATAGGTTCACAATCGTATAGCTGAAAAGAACGACCGCAAAATTCAACGCACATACCCGCGCCGCACGCGTACCGCGCCAGCGCGCATTTCTCGAAAGCCACAGGTAGCCAATGTAGGCGAGCACAATCGCGAGCGTGATGACCACTTTCGGATCGCCCCAGGAGTAGGCGCCCGTCAGCCGGTGCTCCCAGATCAGGCCGCTGATAACACCGAAGACCAAAGCTCCGAGCCCGACATAGACGCTGCTGCGGGACATGCGGTCTAAAACATCGAGCGCCGGGAATCGCCAGAATGCCGTGCCGGTCCGCCGCGAACGCAGAACACGGTCCTGCAACAGATAGATGACGCTTAGAATGAACGACAAGGCGAAGGCGGCATAGGCCCAGGTATTAAGTGTGATGTGAAACGTGAAGAGCAGGCCTCGGGCCGGGGGTGGCGGCGGCATTTCCGCGGGCGCAATCGAACTCACTAGGGTGACCCAGGCGAAAAGCAGCAAGGTGACGAAGGCTCCGACCGAGCGCTGACCGTGAAAGAGCTCCAGGCCCAGGTAGGTAAGGCCCAACAGCCACGCGAACAACGACATGGAGCCAAACAGATCCTCGTAAGGAACGCTGTGCATACCGTAGGAGCGTTCCAGCAGGGCGTAATAGTGGCACACAATGCCGCCCGCCAGAAGAAGCGTGGCCAGACGCCCCAGCCACAGATGGGGCACGTAGAGGACCCTCGCGTAGCATATAAAACTGGCCGCGTAGAACGCGAGGGCCAGATAGCCCGTATGGTTCAGCATAGCAGCGAAGAATCCTAGGGGATTATAACGCCACAACGGGCTGCCGCGGGGCTTCTGGTATGATGATGGGGCAACCGAACCCCATGGCTGAAAACTGTGAAAACAAGAAGGAGCTTTTCCTTCGGGCCTGCCGATTTGAGCCCGTCGATCGTGTGCCCGTGTGGATGATGCGGCAAGCGGGTCGCTATCTACCGCGGTATCAGGCGGTTCGGACGCAACATTCGTTCCTCGAGATTTGCAAGACGCCCGCACTGGCGGCGGAGGTCTCGATCGAACCGTATCGGGTTTTGGGCGTCGATGCCATCATCGTGTTTTCCGACATCCTGATCGTCGCCGAGGCAATGGGGATGCCGCTCGATGTGCCGGATTCAGGGCCCGTGTTATCGAATCCGGTGCGCGACCAGGAAGCGGTGCGCCGGCTGCGCGATTTTGATCCCGAGCAGGAAACGCGGTTTGTCGGCGACGCGATTCGGGTCATCGCCCGGGAAGCGGGGCCGACGGTGCCGGTGATCGGATTTGCGGCGGCACCGTGGACGCTCGCCTGCTATATGATCGAAGGACAGACTCGCGGGGATGTTTCGCGAGCCAAGCAGATGCTACACGAGGAGCCGGGGATCGTTCGTGATCTGCTCAAACGGATTGCCTCGGTGACAGCGAACTACCTAAAGGCGCAGGTGGCGGCGGGCGCGGCGGCGGTGCAGCTGTTCGATACCTGGGCGGGCGAGCTCGCCAGCGAGGAGTACGACGAGTTCGCGCTACCCGCCACCCAGGCGGTCTTTGAAGCGCTCAGGGTGCCGGGCGTGCCGAAGATATTGTTCGCTCGAGGCTCGGCGCGGCACCTGGAAGGTATGGCGCAGACCGGGGCGAGCGTCCTGAGCGTTGATTGGCAGACAGATTTAAGCGAGGCACGGCGCCGGCTCGGGACGCGCGTGGCCCTGCAAGGAAATGTGGCGCCGTCGATCCTGCTCGAAGACGAGGCCGCGGTACGACGCGCGGCGCGCGAAGCAATCGAGAAGACCGGCGGCGTCGGGCATATTCTGAACCTGGGGCACGGAATTCTGCCGAGAACGCCCGTCGCGAGCGCCCAGGCGTTCACAGAAGCGGGTCAGACGGCCCTGGCTTCGACGCGTTCATGAGCGAAACCGACGTGAGATCGAACGCCGCCTTCGAGATCGGGCAGGTTTCCGAGGCCCTGCTAGAGAGGTACAACAAACCGGGGCCGCGCTACACCAGCTATCCCACGGCGCCGGTCTGGCGGGAGGATTTTGGTCCCGATGATTTCGAGGCGTATTGCGCGCGGGCAGAGGCGCGCGGCACGCCGGTCTCCCTCTATATGCACCTTCCCTTCTGCGAGAGCCTGTGCCTGTTTTGCGCATGCAACGTATCGATTCAGAAGGACAGGAGCGTCACGATTCCGTACCTGGCCGCACTGAAGCGCGAGATTGATCATGTTGCCAGGATGGTTTCGCCCAATCGGCCGACGATTCAGTTCCACTGGGGTGGCGGCACACCAACCTATCTGACTCCGGCACAGATGGAGGATCTGTTCCATTACACCCGGGAGAGATTTTCGTTCGCAGCGGACGCGGAGATCGGAATCGAAGTCGATCCACGCGTCACGAGCCGCGAGCATCTTCTCACGCTACGAAGGCTCGGTTTCAACCGGCTGAGCATGGGGGTGCAGGATTTTCACCCTAAGGTGCAAGAGACCGTCCATCGCGTTCAGCCGTATGAGATGACGCGCGATCTCGTCGTCCAGGCGCGCGAGTTGGGCTTTGAGTCGATCAGCGTGGACCTCATTTACGGCTTGCCTTATCAAACGGCATCCACGTTTGCCCACACGATGGACCAGGTGCGGGAGATTTCACCCGACCGAGTCGCCATGTTCAGCTACGCGCACGTACCGTGGCTTAAGAAACAGCAGGGCTCATTTGCCGATCAACTACCAGAGGGCTCGGAGAAATTCCGGATCTTCCGCACGGGCCTGGAAGCGCTTTTAGAGGCCGGATACCTCTACATTGGCATGGATCACTTCGCGCGACCGGGCGACGAGTTGGCGGCGGCGCAACAAAACCGCACGCTGCACCGCAATTTTCAGGGCTACACAACCAAAGCGGGCGCCGATCTCTACGGGATGGGGGTGAGTGCCATCAGCTCGATTAGCGGAGCGTATGCGCAGAATCGACGCGAAGTCCCCCAGTATCAAACGACGGTTGAGCAGCGTGGACTGGCAACCATGCGGGGCTATCGGCTTTCCTCTGACGATCTGATTCGGCGGGCGGTCATCGGGCGACTGCTGTGCCACACGGTGATTTTGAAGCCAGAGATCGAGCAGGAATTCTCGATCGATTTCGATGCCTATTTTGAACCAGAACTGGCCCGGCTCGGTGAACCGGCGTCGGACGGGCTGGTGACGCTGGGATCGAGCGAGATTCGCGTGACGCCCCTGGGCCGCATTTTTATCCGCAATGTGGCGATGGTGTTCGACCGATATCTCCACGAACAACAGATGGATCAGAAGCCTCTATTTTCCAAAACGCTCTAGCGCGTTTTATGGCTCAGTCCGGACAAGTCGTCGTTGTGGGGGGAGGCGTTTCGGGCCTCGCCTGCGCGGTGCGGCTCGAGCAGCTCAACGTGCCTGTGACGCTTTTGGAAGCGGGGGAAACGGTCGGAGGACTTTTGTCGACGGTCGAGAAGGACGGATTTCTGTTCGAGTCCGGCCCGCAGAGCTTTCAGGGGACCGAACGGCTCCTTGGCCTGATCGGAGACCTCGGAATCGAGGCCGAACTGTGTCGAGCCGACCCGCGAGCCCCGCGCTACGTTTTAAGGCGTGGGCGCCTCCGAAAAATCCCCATGTCGCCGCAGGCCATCTTGGGCAGTTCCCTGCTGGGCGTGGGAGCGCGCTGGAAGGTGGTGTCGGAGGCGTTCCGGAAAACGACGCCACCGAGCGAGGAAGAATCGATTTCCGCCTTTGTACGGAGGAAATTCGGACACGAAATTCTCGAATATCTCGTCTCTCCTTTCGTCTCGGGGGTCTATGCGGGCGACCCTGAACAACTGAGTTTGCGTGCGGCGTTTCCTACGCTGGACGAGTGGGAGCGAGAGTATGGAAGCGTGCTTCGCGGGGCGATGAAGTCGCGCCGGGAAAATCGGAATACGGCGGGCGCGCCGCCACTCTGTTCGTTCCGCCGCGGTCTGAGGGCGTTGACACAGGCGATGGCCATGAAGCTGGGTGAAGCGGTAATACGCACCCGGACCTGCGTGGACTCCATTACGGTCGCGAGGGGATCGGAGGGAGCTGGACTAGAGGTCCGCTTCCGCCGGGCCGATGGCGGCGGAACCCTGAGGGCTCCAGCGGTCGTCATGGCTGCACCCGCCCATGTGGCCGCTCCGGTCATCGCACCGCTCGATCGCCATCTCGCCGACAAGCTTTCAGGAATCGTGTACGCCTCGCTTGCCGTCGTGGCTACAGGCTATTACAACAAACAGACCAGCGCACCGCTGGACGGCTTTGGCGTGCTGATTCCACGAAGTGAAAGGCGCCGCACCCTCGGGATCGTGTGGAATACGTCGCTGTTTGCCGGCCGCGCTCCCGCGGGACAGATGGTGATAACAAGCTTCCTTGGCGGAGCGACCGACCCCGGAGTCGCTGCGAAGCCTGCGCAAGAGATCGCTGCGCTTGTGCAGAAGGATCACGAAGAGATCCTCGGGATCACCGGGTCACCCATCGCCTCGATGATCTGGGTGCATCAGAAGGCCCTGCCACAGTACAACCTTGGCCATGGGCATATCGTCGAGGCGATTCGCGAGGCGGAGCGATCGATGGCGGGGCTTTACTTTGCCGGGAACTATCTGGAAGGGCCATCGATTGGGAGATGCGTTGAATCGGGCTTCCAGGCCGCCGAGAGTGTGAAGAGCCACCTCGAGAGAGGGGCGGCGGCTTGACTCATGCCGCGACCTGGATCTCCTCTGGAGCGAAACAGAGTTTCCTGACTTTCATGGCGGGACCTGCTGCGGAAGCTCGGGGAGTCGAGCGAGCAAACCGTTCTCCCGACGGTCGGAGCAGCAAAGCTACGCTATAATCAGCTGCTCCCTTCGATGGCGCAGGCCGAAAAATCACGGCGTGAAATGCTTGAGCAGTTTGTGGCGCAGAAGCCCGCGGATGCTTTCGCCCGCTACGGACTCGCGCTCGAGTGCGTGAAGCTCGGGGATGACGCCTCGGCCGAGAGCCACTTCGAGAGCCTGCTCGAGGCCAATCCCGAGTACGTAGCGGGATATTTCCAGTACGGTCAGCTGCTATCGCG
>Ga0187780_10004290_pt1 | contig 10706 bp, 7 predicted proteins | sample 1015_Q2_SP10_20__FD_132429 | JGI IMG/M metagenome (GOLD analysis project Ga0187780, IMG submission 132429) | Tropical peat soil microbial communities from peatlands in Department of Meta, Colombia - 1015_Q2_SP10_20_MG | ecosystem: Environmental > Terrestrial > Soil > Wetlands > Peat | place...
GGCCGCGCGGTAATAATCAAATTTGCGGTCGGCGGCCACAACGCGTTCGAGGTCTGGAATGGCCGTCGCCAGGTCGTCCAACCCCAGGGAGCACAGCGCGCGCGAATAAAACGTGTAAATGGAATCGCTGCGCGCTTCGATGGCCTTGGTGAACGCGTCGCGGCCCTTCGCGAATTCGCCCAAGTCTTTGTACAGTTCGCCAAGCTCTTCATAGTTGGCGGCCGAAGGATTGTCGATGATGGCTGTTTCCACATGCTGGATGCGCGAGCGCCGGCCAAATCCATGAACCACACCGCGAAGGAGCCCCAGGTCAGGCAACACTTCCGCGACGATGTACACGGCAGCGCCAAGCCATCCCAGGAAGATGATGACGTAGAACCAGTACCCCTCAGGCCGCCTCCGAAAAAAGTGGATGATGGCGAAGATCTGGACGAGGAATCCCCAAGGATAGAAGAGATGGCTGAGCCAGAACATGAACGACCGCCCTCCGAACAGAATCGCTTGCCAGATGCGGCGCGGTCAAACGGAACTTTGCGCCGGGAGTTGCACAAGGTACTGCCCGCAGTTCCCGGCTGCGCTGCTATGATATTCGCGCATGAACATCATTCAAACGCTGAGCCTGGCGCTGGGCGCGGGATTCTCTTCCGGATTGAATCTCTATGCAGCCGTGGCGACCCTGGGACTCTTGCAGCGATTCGGCGTGATTCATCTTCCGGAATCGCTGCAGGCGCTGGCGCATCCCTGGGTGCTGGGGATCGCCATTGGGCTGTACTTGGTGGAATTTTTCGCAGACAAAATTCCCTATGTCGACACGGTTTGGGATGCGATTCACACGTTTATTCGTCCGCCCGCTGCTGCGATTCTCGCATACGCTGCCGCGGGAGGCGCCAGCGCAGAATGGCGCTGGGGAGCCGCGCTGTTAGCGGGAGGAGTGGCCCTCACATCGCACGGAACCAAAGCCAGCACTCGTGCCGCGGTCAACACCAGCCCGGAACCGTTCAGCAATTGGGCGTTGAGTTTTGGAGAAGACGTTCTCGCGGTGTGGCTGACATGGATGGCTACGGCCCATCCCGTCGCCACAACAGTGATTGTTGTGGTGCTCCTCGCAATCTCAGTTTTCTTGCTGTATCACCTGTTCCGCTTCGCGCGCCGCGCACTGCGCAATTTGCTGCCCGCCTGAGACGTTCCTCTGTTGTAGGGGCGCAGCACTGCTGCGCCCTAGTCGCCGAAGCTGTTTGTCATTTCACGTACAGCGCGAGCCAATCCAAAAATGTCTTGTACCAGAATTGCGCGTTTTGCGGCTTCAGCACCCAGTGGCCCTCGTCGGGAAAGACCACCAGTTTCGACGGCACGCCCTGGCGCTGCAGCGCGCTGAAAAATTCCAGCGATTGCGTGTACGGAACACGATAGTCGCGCTCGCCGCAAATCACGAGCGTCGGCGTCTTGTATTTTCCGAGTTCACCGGCGTAAGTGACGGGTGCCCATTTTTTGTAGCTTTCTGGATTCGTCCACGGCGTGCCTTGCATGTCGTGCTCCTCGAACCAAAGCTCTTCGGTAGCGTACATTGAGACTTTGTCGTACACGCCGGCGTGGCTGATGATCGCTTTGAAGCGTCCGGAATGCGTGGCAATCCAATCCGCCATGTAGCCGCCATAAGAGCCACCCGCAGCGGCCATGCGCGCGCCATCGATGAACGGATATTTCTTCAGCGCGAAATCGACGCCGTTCATCACGTCGACGTAGGCCTTTCCGCCCCAATCGTTGGTGATTTCGTCGGTGAATTTCTGCCCGAAGCCGGTCGAGCCACGGCGGTTGATCATCAGCGTGACGTAACCCGCGCCGGAAAAGACTTGCGGGTTCCAACGGTAGCCCCAGGCGTTGGACCACATGGTTTGTGGCCCGCCGTGCAGCACCACGAGCAAGGGATATTTTTTCGTCGCGTCGAAGTTCGGCGGACGAATGAGCATCGCTTCGACTCTTGTGCCTTCGGCCCCGTCAAACCAGAACGTTTCTGGCGAATTCATGTCGAGAGCCGAGAGTATGGAATCGTTCTCATGCGTGAGCTGATGCACGTTCGAGCCGTCGCTCGCAGCTGCGAAAATTTCCGCGGGCGTCGTCAGGCTGGTGCGCTCAAAGGCCAGCGTTTTCCCGTCGCTGCTGAAAGAAATCCCCGAATTGTAGGTATCCGCGATTATTTTTTTCGGTTCCGCTCCGGCGCGCGCGGCCATCGCGTAGACGGGCTTTTGCGTCTGGTCTTCCGCGGTGAAGAAAATGGTCTTGCTATCGGCGGACCAGGCCAGCTCATCGGCGCTGCGGTCAAAATTCTCGGAGAGGTTTTCGTTTTTGCCGGTTTGGCGGTCGTAGAGCATCATGCGCCAACGGTCCGATTCATATTCGGGCGTGAGCTGGGCGTGATAGGCGATGTATTTTCCGTCCGGCGAATAAACGGGTTCGCCGTCGAATCCCGCCTGCGTGGTGATGCGCTTGATTTCCCCGCCAGCGACAGGAACAAGAAACAAATCAGCATTCGTGCTGATGGCTTCCATTTTGTCGGTGACGGCCGTGAAGCAGATTTCTTTGCTATCCGGCGAGAAATTGATGTCGCCCGGGCCGCCGCGCTGATCGGGTGGAACGTCATAGTCGGCGCCAGGAGTGAGGTCGCGAGGCGCGGAGCTGCCGTCGGCCGCAACGACAAAGAGGTGGGAGCGCTTGCCGTCGTTCCAATGAGTCCAGTGGCGATACAAAAGATGCTCGGCGACGTGCGCTTTGACTTTGTTTTTTTCTTTTTCTTCATCGCGCTTTTTGTTGCAATCGTCGTCTTTGCAATCGGGATAGACGCCGGAGGTAAAGGCAATCGTTTTTCCGTCAGGGGACCACTTCACAAGGTCGGCGCCGGTGGAGAGTTTTGTGAACGGCTGCGCTTCGCCACCGGCCAAGGAAAGCAAATAGACTTGTGAATCGCCGCTGCGGGAAGAAAGAAAAGCGAGCGTTTTCCCGTCGGGAGACCAGACGGGCGAAGAATCATGGCCGCTTTGCGTCAATTGCGATGCGGCTCCGCTGGCAGTGGGAACGATCCATATGTTGGTGACGCCGCGATTCGCATCCATGTCCGGCGTGGACACGGTATAGGCAACCCATTTCCCGTCGGGAGAAATTTGCGGCTCGGCGATGCGATGCAACTTGATCATGTCGTCGAAGGTGATGGCGTGCTTTTCTGTTTCCTGCGCAAAAAGGACGGTTCCGAACGTGAGCGCAAGCGCGCAGAGGAAGGCAGCTCTCAGAATGTTTTTCATTTGTTTCTCCTGTGGAAGGGAGTCGTACCAGAGGGCTCTAAAGGACTTTGCATGATGGCACGTTTTGCAGGCGAATCCAATAGCGCGAAACGAAGATGCCGCGCGTCAATACGTGTGAATTTCCCGTGGAGGGTGCTTGATGGCCCAGAGCCAATTGGCAAGGGCGAGCACGGCAGTGATGGCGATAACGATGAATTCTCCACGATGCATGCGGGTGACGAGTAAAGCCGTGATGAGGAGCGCGAGAATGGAGAACGCGAGGCCACCGGGAAGGCGAAATCCCTCGGCGCCTGGATGCTTTCTGCGCAACACCGGAAGAGCGGCGGCCACGGAACCGTAAACGAACAAGCGGGCGACACTGGAGAGCAGAGCGTTGGCGCGAAAATCTCCAAAAATGGAAAATGCCAGCAAAAGAACCGCGAAAATAACGATGGACACATGCGGCGTGCGAAAGGTTGGATGAATTTTGCCGAAGAAGGCCGGGAAATCACCACGCTCACCCATCGCGAAGGTCACGCGAGGAGTGTGAAGCATGTTGGCGCTGAGATAGCCGTAGGCGGAGATCAACGTTCCGGCGGCGACGATCTGCACGGCCCAATGCGGGAGAAAACGGCGAGCGGAGTCGACGACGGGAGCGGCGGAGGCGCCGGGATTCGGAATGGTGTGCACCACGAGGTATTGCACCGCGACGTAGAGCAGCGTGGTCGCTGCGATGGCAGTGAAGAGCGCGAACGGAATGTCTTTGCGAGCGTTGCGCGTTTCGCCGGAAGCAATCAGCGCGGCTTCGAAGCCGCCGTAGGAATAAATCATAAAGAGAACGGCTTCAAACCAATCGGCGGAAGTGGCGTGGATAGCGGCAGGCGTCACGCGAATCTGCGGATGGAAGGCGAGAGCGGCAAGTCCGGCGAGGATGAAAAATGCCAGCAGGGTGACCTTGGTGACGGTGAAGAAATTGCTGAGGCGATTTCCGCCAGTCACGCCGCGATAGTTCACAACGGCAAGAAATCCGATGAGAAGGGTAAGAATGACGGCGCGAGGAATGGGGGCGGTTACGCCCGCGAAGAATTCGCCGAGATAGGTGATGAAAAGATTCGCGACCGCGGAAACGGCGGCGATGCGCGTAAGCCACGTAAGCCAGCCATTTTGAATGGCCAGGAAGCGGCCGAAGGCGACCCGGGCGTAAAGATAAGGCCCGCCGGTTTCTTGGAATTGCGATGCAACTTCTGCCATGCAGGCGGCGATAACGGCGATGGCCGCGAACGCGACGAGAAAGCCGATGGGGCTGAGACTGCCGAGACGCGCGGCAATGAGCGCGGGCAAGCCGAAGATGCTGGCGCCGATCATGGTGTTGACCATGAGCGCGGCAAGGCTCCAGCGGCCAATGGTACGAACGAGGCCCTCAGCGGGTTGCGTCAAAGGTGGTTCCGTCTGTTTTTCTGGGTGCTGCGAAATATTCAGAAAGCGGGGCCAGCCTAACATAAGATTTGCGTTGAACGCGTACGGAGGGGAGTGGCCACCCATTCAACGACTTGAGTGTGGGAAGGGTTGAGATCCTTCGCTGCGCTCAGGATGAAACCTCGGATGAAGGTGAGGCCACGGACGAGTCTGCTACAATCGGGGCTGGGCGGAGCATGCCGACAAGCAGCGGACTTTTTCCCCGAAATTTCAAGAAGACCTATTCCATCGCCGCGCGAGGCGAAGGCTGCTGGATCATCGACCAGGAGGGCCGGCGGTTTCTGGATGCGGCCGGACAAGCCGCGGTGGTGAGCATCGGCCACGGCGTGCCGGAAATCGGGCGAGCGATGGCGGAGCAGTCCGGCCGCATCGCGTTCGCGCACACTTCGCAATTCCACACCGCGCCGGCGGAAAAATTAGCGGCGCGACTGCTGGAACTGGCTCCCGCGAATTTCCGCAAGGGCGGCCGTGTGTATTTCACTTCGGGAGGCTCAGAAGCAACGGAAACGGCGATCAAGCTGGCGCGGCAGTTTCACCTCGAGAGCGGACAGCCGAAGCGCTACCGCGTGATTTCGCGGCGGCAGAGTTATCACGGGAGCACGCTGGGAGCAATGACGGTGAGCGGAAACGTGGCGCGGCGCGCGCCGTACGCGCCGCTGATTTCGGAGTGGGGACACATCGCGCCGTGCTTCTGCTATCACTGCCCGTTTGAAAAGACATTTCCGCAATGCGAGCTGGTCTGCGCGAATGACCTGGATACTTTTCTGCAGAAGAGCGAGCCTGACAGTGCAGCAGCTTTTATTTTTGAGCCGGTCGTTGGTGCGACGCTGGGAGCTGCGGCGCCACCCGAAGGATATGCGGCGCGAATTGCGGAGATTTGCCGGAAGCACGAGATTTTGTTGATCGCGGACGAAGTGATGACCGGGATGGGGCGAACGGGAAAACCCTTTGCGGTGCAGCATTGGGGCGTAGAGCCTGACCTGATTTTGGTTGGAAAAGGAGTGGCGAGCGGGTACGCGCCGCTGGGAGGGGTGCTGGCTTCGGCGCGAGTAGTGAATGCCTTCGATCGCGGGTCGGGCGCGTTCATGCATGGATTCACGTATCAGGCGCATCCGGTGTGCACGGCGGCGGGAAACGCGGTGCTGGACTATTTGGGGCGGCACAAACTTTTCGAGCGCGTGAGTCCGGCGGGACACCATTTGCGCGAGGCGCTTTCGCCGCTGCTGGCGCATCCGCACGTCGGGGATATTCGCGGGCTGGGACTTTTGCTAGGCGTGGAGTTTTTGAAGGACAAGACGACGCGCGAACCGTTTCCGAAATCGGACAACATTGCGGAAAAAATCCGGCAAGCGGCGGTTGCGGAAGGCGTGTTGACGTATCCGACGCAGGGATGCGTGGACGGGCACCGCGGGGATCATATCTTGCTGGCGCCACCGTTTACGATTTCGCAAGAAGAGTGCGGAGTGATTGCGCGGGCGCTGCAGGCGGCACTGGCGAGAGTGTTTGCGAGTTAATTTGTGCGGGAGACAGAGAGAAAGACGCCCGCCTCAGAAGGCGGCCGCTAGGGCTTGGCAACCCGTTCGTTCTTTTCCTGGAGAGGAATTCGGAATGCATAGAAGCCACAACACAGCGGGCCAGATTGCTGAGTGCGAACATCACGAGAGAAGAAAAGCGGCAGCAAGGCTGCCGCACTCCAAAAAAATGCAAGAATGGCGACGCAGAGTCGCCGCTACGCGTGGACCAGTTCGAAGGCTGGCTGCCACGCTCGTTTGCGGGCTGGCGCTAACGTGTGCGCTCGGCGCACAGCAAGATTTAGGGCTTGGCGTATCGATTCTGGGGTTTACGGCGGCGCATGCGGCTGCGGAACGTCAGATGGAAAGCGAGTTTCAGGCGATTCCGTCGCCGGAAAAAGCGCGAGAGTGGCACAAGACGTTTACCGCGGAGCCGCATCCGGCGGCGTCGGAGCGAAACAATCAGCTTGCGGATTTCATTGCGGACGCGTGGCGCAAACAGGGTTGGGAAGACGTGATACTGCGGCGTTACGACGTGTTGCACTCGAAGCCACGCAGCGTTTCGCTGGAGATGACCGAGCCGACGCAGTACACCGCGTCGCTGCGGGAAGATGCTTACGAAGTTGATCCAGACACGCAGAATACGGCAGTCTCCAGTTCGTATTTTGGCTACTCCGCTTCCGGGGACGTGACGGCGGAAGTGGTTTATGCGCATAGCGGGAATCCAGAAGACTACGACCTGCTGCGTAAAAAAGGCATCAGCGTCAAAGGCAAAATCGTGCTGGTGCGGTACTCGAATCCGTACAGCTACCGCGGGTTCAAAGCGCTGACGGCAGAGCGCGAAGGCGCGGCGGCGCTGCTGATTTATTCTGATCCTGAGGAAGACGGCTACACGCGCGGAAAAGTTTTTCCCGATGGACCGTGGGGACCGGAGAGCCACATCCAGCGCGGCGCGATCACCTACGACTACATCGTGCCGGGCGATCCGACGACGCCAGGCTGGGCGTCGGTGCCGGGCGCGAAGCACATCGCGCCGGAAGAAGCGCGGTCGTTGCCAAAAATTCCGGCGCTGCCGCTTTCGTGGCGAGACGCGAAGCCACTGCTCGAAAATATGAACGGGCTGGAAGCGCCGAAAGATTGGCAAGGAGCGCTGCCAATCACCTACCGGCTGACGGGCGCTGTTAAAGCGCACCTGAAAGTGGACATGGACACGAGCCTGCAGCCGTACACGGTGGTGGAAGCGCGCCTCCGCGGAAGCGAATTGCCGGACGAATGGGTTTTGCTGGGGAATCATCGCGATGCGTGGGTGTTTGGCGGAGTGGACCCTTCGAGTGGAACGGCTTCGATGATGGAGCTGACGCGGGCGCTGGGAGAAATGAAGCAGCACGGCGTGCGGCCCCGACGGACGATTGTGGTTTGCAGTTGGGATGGCGAAGAGTATGCGCTGACGGGATCGACGGAATGGGGCGAGCAGTTCGCGGATGATTTGAAAAAGAAACTGGTAGCGTATTTGAACGTGGACGAGTCGGTGGCGGGAGCGGCAACGACGGCGGGCGCGGAGGGATTGAGCTTTTCGCCTTCGGCGGTGGCGTCGCTGGCGCCGATGCTGGTCGAGGCGTCGAAAGAGGTGCGCGCGCCTTCGGGGAAATCGCTGTACGAAGCGTGGCGCGCAACGAGCATGCGCGATGCGAAAGCGGCGAAGCCACCGGTGGACAGCGCGCTGGTGGAAACGCGGATTGGAAGCGGGTCGGACCACACCGTGTTTCTGAATCATCTGGGACGGCCGGTGATTAATCTGGGATTCGAGGGCGATTACGGCGTGTATCACTCGATGTACGACGATCACTACTGGATGGAGCACATCGGCGATCCGAATTTCGAATATCACACGGCGTTGACGCGCATCTGGGGAGTGACGGCGCTGCGGTTGGCGAACGCGGACGTGCTGCCGTTTGATTTTGGATTTAACGCGGCGGCGCTGGAAGGATTTTTGCGAGAGCTGGAGAAAAACAACAAGATCGACAATCACAAGCTAAAGTTGAAGAAGCTGCACGAAGGCATCACGGAATTTCAGAAAGCGGGAGAGGGTTTACGGGAAGCGGTGGAGCACGGATTGACGGCAGGAGAGATTGCGCCCGAGAAAATTCAGCGGCTGAATGAACAGTTGATGCAAGTGGAATCGAACTGGCTGGAGCCGGAAGGCATTCCCGGGCGGCCGTGGTTTCAGCATTTGCTGTATGCCGCGCGGTATACGTACGCGCATCTGGAGTTTCCGGGGCTAACGGAGGCAGTGGAGAAAGGTGACTGGAAGCTAGCGGAGCAACAAGCGAAGATCATTGAGCGGGCCGTAGAAAAAAACACTCAGCTCTTATGGGAGTGGCGCGACGGGCTCCAATCGGCTGCTAGCGGTGTCAAAGAGAAGAGATAGCCCACACTTGCAGCGGAGGTCATGGTGAAAGCACTTATTTGGACTTGTCTTCTCCTTGTCACTTTCCAAGCCGCGCCCCCTCAGAAATTAAGCACGCCAAGCAACGAACTCCCCGATGAAGACTACGCGATATATTCTCTGGTGTTGCAAACACAATTTGTAAGAAATGGGGTTGAGCGTATCGTCCTGGGCGATCATACGCTGATGGCTTATCCACCCATCATGATGGCTATGACGCAGTTTGGCGGGTCGGAAGATGCGAAAAAAATCCGAGAGTCTGCGAACAAAGAGACATTACAGGATTACGAGCAGAGGAATAAGACGCCTGTAGCGCTGGCCCCTAAATTCACACTTAAAGTTCCGCTGGTGCTGATGTCGGCGGCCGAACGCGACCGCGTCTTCATGTTAACGGGCGAAGGCGAGAAGAAAGTGGCAAGCCCCAAAGGAATGGATGCTTTTCAAAAGCTGTATCCAAAATCCCCAGGATTCATGAACATTTCCCGCATAGGATTTAACTCCGACAGAACGCAAGCCTTTTTGTATGTCGGCTTTGTGTGCGGCGGACTTTGCGGAGAAGGACACATCTTCTTGCTCGTGAAGGACAATGACGTGTGGAAAATTCAGCATGCGGCCATGACATGGGTTTCGTAAAATGAATCTGGTGTGGAGTTTGCGATGAACATAAGGGTCGCATTGCGTGCAAAGCTCACTCCTTGTACGGTTCTCTTGCTAGTTGCTTCTGTCGCGTCGATCGCTTCTGCTCAAACTTCAGCACCCGCGAAGCCGCGCGCGCGGGATCTGGGCGTGCCGTTTGACGGGACGCCGGGAGCGTTGAATGCGATCACGGATGTTGCGGGAGTCACGGTTGGGCACACGACGCTGGTTTCCGGCGAAGGAAAACTGCAAATCGGCAAAGGGCCGGTGCGCACAGGCGTGACGGCCGTGCTTCCTCGCGGGAAAGATTCGATGAGCAATCCCGTGTTTGCCGGATGGTTTTCGCAAAATGGCAACGGCGAAATGACCGGCACGACTTGGGTGGAGGAGTCGGGGTTTCTGGAAGGGCCGGTGATGATTACGAACACGCACAGCGTGGGAGTAGTGCGCGACGCGGTGATTCAGTGGCGCGTGGAGCACGGGCAGCCGGACCCGACGGGATACTGGTGGTTTCTGCCGGTGGTGGCGGAAACGTGGGACGGCTGGCTGAACGACATCAATGGATTTCACGTGAAGCCGGAGCATGCGTTTCATGCTATTGATTCCGCGCACGGCGGTCCGGTCGAAGAGGGAAATGTCGGCGGCGGAACGGGGATGATTTGCAACGAGTTCAAGGGCGGAATCGGGACGGCTTCGCGGAAAGTCGAAGAAAAATTCGGCGGGTACACGGTGGGCGCGCTAGTGCAGTGCAATTACGGCGTGCGGCGGAATTTGCGAATTGCCGGAGTGCCCGTGGGGCTGGAGATCCCGGAGGATCCGGCTTATGCCAGCGGCCCGTTTGCGGATGACGATTGGGGCTCGATCATCGTGGTAGTGGCGACGGATGCGCCGCTGGTCTCACATCAGTTGAAGCGGTTGGCGCGTCGCGTTTCGCTGGGGCTTGGGCGCAACGGGAGCATTTCAGGGAATGGCTCGGGCGATATCTTCATCGCGTTTTCGACAGCAAATTCCGGCGCGGCGAAACCCGATGGCCCGGTGCAGTTAACGATGCTGCCCAACGACCGGATGGATCCGCTGTTTGCCGCGACGGCGCAAGCGACCGAAGAGGCAATCATCAACGCCATGGTCGCGGCGGAGACGATGACGGGAATCAATGGGCACAGAGTGATCGCGCTGCCGCACGAGAAACTGCGGGCGGTGCTGAAAAAGTACAACCGGCTTGCTCAGTAAGCACTCAGAAGCTGGCCAAAAAACAGATCCCTCGGGATGACAAGCACCGGGCTTTTCAGCGTCGGGCTAAATCGCCGGGACGGCGGTTTTGCGCGGAGGATTGAAGAACGGGAGCGGGACGACCTTGGCAGAGAC
>Ga0187780_10004291_pt1 | contig 10705 bp, 11 predicted proteins | sample 1015_Q2_SP10_20__FD_132429 | JGI IMG/M metagenome (GOLD analysis project Ga0187780, IMG submission 132429) | Tropical peat soil microbial communities from peatlands in Department of Meta, Colombia - 1015_Q2_SP10_20_MG | ecosystem: Environmental > Terrestrial > Soil > Wetlands > Peat | place...
CCGACACGGGCTTGCCGAGCGCGGCCCACACGTTGTTGTAGTTAACGCCGGCGGCCATCACGCGCACGATCACCTCGAAGGCGCCGGGCTCGGGCACCTCGATCTCCTCGATCTGAAAGGCGTCCTTGGGCTCGCCGAAGCGCTCTTCGCGGATCACCCACGCGGCCATCGTCGTGGGCAGCTCGCCGGGCTCGACGTCTACGGCGGAGACTTGTTGGAGATCGATCGCCACGTGCTCTGGAACCTCGCGTGTCGGAAACGGGGAGGAGGCGAATGCTACCCGGATGCTCGCCTCGCGGATGCCGCGCCGCCCGCGGTCCGCTCGCTCGGCGAGATGGTCACGCCTGGATGATGCACTCGACCCGCTCGCCGCGCGCGACGATCACCTCTGAGGCGAGGGCTGGGGGAAACAGCCCATGCTCGACCACGCCGACCGTCGCCGATAGGTCTCTAGCGAGCTGCTCCGGGTCGTCGAACTCGCCCATGAAGTCGGCGATGACGCCTCCGTCAGGACTGCGCACAACGTCTCGCAGTTGCACGCTGCCAAGGCGCGCGAGTGTTGACGCGAGACCGAACTCGAACAACTCCAACGGCACCGGCGGGACGAGCCGCTCCACGAGCTTGTTGGCAGAGACGATCACGACGAAGCGCTCGGCGCTCGCCGCGACTGCCTTCTCGCGGGTGTGGGCGCCGCCACCGCCCTTGACCAGCCAGCTCGACCGCGCGACCTGGTCGGCGCCGTCGATCGCAATGTCCAGCCGCGCTGGAGCATTCACGCCGCTGAACGACTCGACCTGCAGGCCAAGCGCGCGGGCGGCGTCCTCGGTCGCGGGCGAGGTTGCCACGCAACGCAGGTCGAGCCCGCGCGCCGCCAGCGCTGGCAGCAGATAGGCGACCGTCGAGCCAGTGCCTAGACCCACGCGCATGCCATCCTCGACAAGCTCCGCGGCAGCCTGTGCCGCGAGCTGCTTCTCGCGCTCGACGCTCACCGCAGCTGCCGGTAGCGGCGGATCAGCGCGTTGGTCGAGCTGTCGTGGTCGAGCTGCGGCTCCTGCGCTGACTCGAGCTCGGGGATGATCCGCTTGGCGAGCACCTTGCCGAGCTCGACGCCCCACTGGTCAAAGGAGTCGATGCCCCAGATCGTGCCCTGCGTGAAGACGCTGTGCTCGTACAGCGCGACGAGCGCCCCGAGCGTGTGTGGCGTGAGCCTCTGCGCGAGGATCACGTTCGTCGGGCGATTGCCCTCGAACACACGATGGGGGACGACCTCCTCTGCAGTCCCCTCAGCGCGCACCTGCGCCTCGGCCTTGCCGAACGCCAGCGCCTCCGCCTGCGCGAAAACATTCGACATCAGCAGGTCGTGGTGGTCGCGAATCGGGTCGAGCGCCTGCGCGAAGCCGATCAGGTCGACTGGGATCAGCTTGGTGCCCTGGTGGATCAGCTGGTAGAAGCTGTGCTGTCCGTTGGTGCCCGGCTCACCCCAGTAGATCGCGCCGGTCTGGTAGTCCACAGCCTGACCGTCGAGTGTCACACGCTTGCCGTTTGACTCCATCGTCAGCTGCTGCAGATAGGCGGGGAAGCGCTTGAGGTACTGGCTGTAGGGCATCACGCCGACCGTCTGAGCGTCGAAGAAATCTCCGTACCAGACCGCCAGCAACCCCATCAGCACCGGCAGGTTGCGCTCGAACGGGGTCTCGCGGAAGTGCACGTCCATCTCGTGAAAGCCGGCGAGCAGCTCGCGAAAGCCCTCGGGACCGACCGCGAGCATCGTCGAGAGGCCGATCGCCGAGTCCATCGAGTAGCGGCCACCGACCCAGTCCCAGAACCCGAACATGTTCTCAGTGTCGATGCCGAACCCCGCGACCTCCTGCGCGTTGGTGGAGACCGCGACGAAGTGCTTGGCGATCGCCGACTCATCGCCGAGCGCGGCGAGCGCCCACTCGCGCGCGGTGCGCGCGTTGGTCATCGTCTCGAGCGTCGTGAACGTCTTGGAGGAAACGATGAACAGCGTCTCCTCGGCCGCGAGGTCGCGCGTGGCCTCGGCGAAATCGGTCGAGTCGATGTTGGAGACGAAGCGGAAGCAGAGGTCACGCCGCGTGTAGTGGCGCAGCGCCTCATAGGCCATCACCGGGCCGAGGTCAGAGCCGCCGATGCCGATGTTGACGACGTTGCGAATCGGCTTGCCCGTGTGGCCCTTCCACTCGCCCGAGCGGACGCGCTCAGCGAACGCGCTCATCCGCTCCAGCACGCCGTGCACCTCGGCGACCACGTCGACGCCATCGACGATCAGCGACTCGCCCTTGGGCATGCGCAGCGCGACGTGCAGCACGGAGCGGTTCTCGGAGCGGTTGATGCGCTCGCCGCGAAACATCGCCTCGGTGTGCTCGCGCAGGCCCGACTCTTCGGCGAGCGCGAGCAGCAGGCTGAGCGTCTCGTCGCTGACCCGGTTCTTCGAGTAGTCGAGGTACAGGCGGGCGCCCTGCGCGACCAGGCGCTCACCGCGGCCGGGGTCTCGCGCGAACAGGTCGCGTAGGTGCGCGCCGGCGATTTCCTCGTGGTGCTTTGCGAGCGACCGCCATGCGGAGCGCTGCGTAAGCGGCGTGCTGGCCTTGGTCACGATGCTCATGGGCTCCTCCGGTGTAGCGGTCATCGCGCCGAGCGCGACGCCCTGCTCGTTGACATGGCTGTCCAATCGTTTCAGGAGGCGGTGTCAGACCGCTCATAGGCCGTCGAGCGCAGCGGTCTGATCGAGCTTGGCCCGAGCGCCCTGGCCGAGCAGATCGACTGGCCCTAGCAAGCGCAGCGACTATTTGGCGCTGACCGACAGCACGCTGCCCGGTTCGCAGCTGGCCGGATCGAAGATCCATTCGGCGTCCTTGACCGGGCCGATCAGCACGCTCAGCAGTGTGCGGATCGCGGCGCGCGTGGATGCGAGCAGGGCTTTGTCTTGGCCGGGCACGACCTTCAGCACGACTTTCATCGCGGTCGGATCCCAGTAGGCGGTGACGATCCAGCCGACGTATGGGCCGCTGCCTTCGATCGTGGTCTGAATCACCACCGTATGGTCCTGTGCGATGGTCTGCTGATAGGAGGAGTCCTTGTGTTCGATCTGCCCGCTTGCCGCTGTGAAGATTTCGCGCGCGGCGACCGTCTGCAGGCCGCGCGCGATCGCGTCTCCGAACGGCTTGGCGAAGTCATAGCCCGCGATCGCGGCCTTCAGGAACAGCGGGTTGAGGTAGCCGTTGAAGACGGTTTTCTCGAGCAGGCCGAGCACGGCCTGGTCGAAGATCGCGGCCTTCTCTTCGTCGCTGAGCGGTTCTCCGACCGTGAGCTTGACGAGCGTCTGGATCTGCTGTGTCAGCTCCTTGACCGATTTGCCGAGACCCTTCTCGCCGCCGGCGGCCTTGACGAGCTTCTCGACGAGGTTCGGGATTTCTTTTTCGAGGATCTTTTTCTTTTCCTTGTCTGTCAGCGTGCCACGCAGCGCAGCGATCAGCGTCTTCATCTTGCCGGCGAGCTCTTCGCTGTCCTTGCCCGCGAACTCTCCGACGAGGCCGACGACCGCCTGTTCGACGATCTGCTGCTGTTCGGCGGCGGAGATCGTCTCGCCGCTGGAGAGCCGACCCAGCGTTTCGAGCTGGTCGATCAGCTTGTCTGCCTTTTCCTGCTTTTCCTTGAATTCCTTTTCGGTGAGTTTGCCCGCTTCCTTGTCGGCTTCGAGCTTGGATTTGGCGGCCTGCTTGGCGGCTTCGGCAAAGCCTTTGATGACTTCCGCGCTCGGGATCTCGGATCCCGCCGTGTGGGCGAACACGCTCGCCCGCGCTGCGCTCGCGCCGAGGTCCGGTATCGCCGCGATCCGACTCTGTGCGGCCGACTGTTCCCCGCGCAGGCGCGACAGCTCGACTGTCAGGGCCTCCCTGGTCGTGCGCGCAAGCGTGTCGCGCCGGCGGGCCGTGAGCACATCTCCCGTTGGGCTGTGGCCGGCGAGCTCGCCTTCGATGCGCTCGATCGCCGCTTGCAGCGCGGCGGTCGCGGCGAGGTCCGTCATCAACTCGTTCAGCGCCGCGGGGAACGGGCTGGGCACACACTGCTCGCTCGTACACCCGCCGCTGCCGCACTGGCTTTCACCCTGGCTCGGTTCGATCGTGATTGTCGTGTTGACCGGTGGCAACGTGATCGTTTCCGCCGTGTGGCCGTCTGCCTTCGGATTCGTATAGGTGCTCGCGTGGATAGTGCGGCGGGTGAAAGCGCTCGCGCTCGACGGCAGCGCTTGCAGCGCGAGCACGACGACGAGCATCGTTCCAGCCACGCTCAGCTGGCGACTCCCCCTATGCGCCGAAAACACGCGGCGATCATACACTCACGTTCTGACCTCGCCTCGGCGCTGTCCGTGTCCTGTGTGCGCCGGCGGCGGCGTCTGCACGACGCCTCCCGTCGCGCTAACGTCAGTCGCGCAGTGTCTGAGCGCGACTCTCCAGACGACTCCGATCAGAGCCCGCCCGAGCAGGGCCCGAACATCATGATGCCGCCGGAGGAGTTCGCCGGCAAGTGGGCGAACGCCGCCGCGATCGCACGCACGCCGCACGAGTTCACACTCGACTTCATGCGCATCGGGCCGCAGGGGCAGCAGGGCATCGTCGTCTCGCGCGTGTCCTTCTCGCCGCTGCTGGCCAGCCAGCTGCTGGACCTTCTGGGCGAACAGTGGCAGGCTTACACTGAAGAGTCGGGCATACCGCCCGAGGATGAGAGCGATGAGTGAAGACGAGCCGCTGAAAGGTGGCGAGGAGATGGAGCCTACGCGGGTTCCGTTGAAGGGGCCGAACGTGATCAGCACGCTCGACACGCCGCCGCACCCGGACGCGGTGAAGGCGCACGATGCGGCGATCCGTAAGCACCTGCGGGGTCGCCGCTCACAGCAGGATCGCCCGCAGGACGACTAGCGCGGTCGCACTGTCGCGGCGCGCCCGCCGATCAGCCGGCCAGCGCTGCGAAGGGCAGCTCGATCACCTCGGCGCTCGCGCTGCGCTCGCCGACGCTCACGACCTCGCCGGGCGCGGCCTCCCGGCGCACCAGCGCGAGTGCGATCGGGCCAAATGTGGGGGAGACCGTCGTGCTGCTGAGATGGCCCACGACCCGCTCGCCCTGGAGCAGCTCGTCACCTGTGCTGGCTGGCTCAGACAATCGCAGCCCGCGCAGGCGGCGGTTGGGCTTGCCCTTGTAGTACAGGCGCGCGACCGTCTCTTGGCCAACGTAGCAGCCCTTGGTGAAGCTCACGGCGCGCTCGTTGAGCCCGGCCTCCTGCGGGATTACGGTGTCGTCGAGGTCGAGTCCGTAGCGCGGGCGGCCGTGCTCGATGCGCAGACACTCAGCGGCGGCTTCGCCGACGACCTGCGCGCCGCGCGCGAGCAGCGCCGTGCTCAGCGCGTGCGTGTCCTGCGCGTCGCAAAGGAGGTCGACGCCGACGTCGGTGCGCACCGCCAGCGCCTGTAGGCCGTCGATCTCGACAGGCGCGTTCGCGTGCTCGCCCCGCGGCAGCTCGATGGCCTCGGCGACCACGCCGGCGTCGGGTCCGATCAGCGACAGCAGCCCGCGCTCGAGCGTGCGCTTGTGCAGCTCGAAGTCATGGCCGACCTTGAAGCGGCGGATCATGTCGAACAGCGCCTGCAGGCACACGCGCTCGGTGTCGAGCAGCAGTTCGCTCGGCGATGGCTGCGATGGGTCGCCAACGGCGAGGATGCGCAGATCGCCGAGCATCTTGCCCTTGTGCGTGAGGAAAGCCGCGTAGCAGCCTTCACCCGGCGCTAGCGTGCTGAGCTCGTTGGTCACCTGGCCATTCAGGAACTCGACGGCGCCTGGGCCGGTGAGCGCGAGCTTGCCGCGCTCTGAGCGATCGAACATCCCGCAGCCCTCGACGAGGACGCTGTAGTCGCTCGCGAGCGTATCCACGGCGATGCTTGCCATGGCTTCGAGCATAGCCCGCGGTAGGCTTCCGCCTGATGGCCTTCGCCGAGGACTTTCAGCGCATCGTGGACGGGCTGCCCGACGACTGGACCGACCTCGAGCTGGACATGCGTATCGCGGACGAGTCGCGCTACGTGGAGGCGGCGTTGTATCTGGCCACGTGCAATGCGCGGCCGTACTCCCACCACGACTGGCACTGGCGCCTGCTCGTAGCGCATCACTTTGGGCATGCGGCTTCGGCACAGACCGTGCACGGCGCGCTCAAGCTACTCGACGACGCGGGCATCGAGGGCGAGCTGGTCGTACGCGAGGTCCGCAGCGGCCGCGTGGAGGTCACGCAGATGTGGGGCCGCCCGCAGTCCGCGCGCGAAGAGTTTCGCCGGCTGCGTTCGCAGTAGCGATGGCGCGCGTACTCGCGCTCACGCGCGACCTGATGTTCGGATCACGGGTGCAGGGCGCGCTGTCGGCTGCAGGCCACGAGGTGGAGTTGGTCGACGGCGAGGCCCGTCTGCGGGAGCTGCTTGGCGATGCGGATGCGCCGCCGCCGCCGGCGGTGATGGTGGCGGATCTGACCGACCCAGATCTCGACGCCGCGGCGATCGTGCAATCCCTTGCGGCCGACGGGATGCTCGCTGCGACGCGCACGCTCGCCTTCTACTCGCACGTGGACACAGTCGCGCGTGAGCGCGCCGAGCAGGCGGGCTTCGACCTGGTCGTACCGCGATCGCGCATGGCGCGCGAGGGCGCCGCGCTCGTGGCGCAACTGCTGTAGCGAGCAAGCTGTTGGCAAGCGGATCTCGCACGCGACACCGTCTTCCCCGACTCAATGTCCTCAACGGTCGCCCAAGATGTGCTCCCAGTGGCCGTGGTCCGCTTCTCGCGCGACCATGACGATCCGCTCACGATGCTGCTCATCGATGCGAACCATCGAGGATGGAACTCTGCGGAGGCGCGCCGCCACCCACGGTCGCGTGCGCGGCGGCTACCGGATCGAGCGGCACGAGCCCCGCGTTGGGCACGCGCTCGAAGCGCCGCGCGAGCTCGTCCGCATCGCCTGAGGAGCGGGAGCGCCCAGCGAACGCCGCGCGTATGACCATGCCGTGACAGACGACCAGCGCGGGCAACGCTCCGGCTTCCACCTCGGCCAGCGCCGCCGCCACGCGCACCTCCTGCTGCGCGAACGACTCGCCGCCCGGGAAGGCGAAGTCGGGGTGGGCGGCGGCGAATGCGTCGAATAGCTCAGGCGTATGCGCGCGCACCTCGACGAAGCTCAGGTTGGTCCAGTCGCCCGCGTCGGTCTCCATCAGCCGAGCGTCCTCGCGAGGCTGCAGGCCGATTCGCGCGGCGACAGCGTCAGCCGTTTCGCGCGCGCGCAGCAACGGACTGCACCACAGCTCGCGAAAGCCGTAGCCAGCAGCGCGCTCGGCCAGTTCGAGCGCTTGCGCGCGGCCGGTGTCGTCGAGCGGGATCGCCTGTTGACCCTGAAAGCGACCCTCGAGGTTGTATGCGGTCTGGCCGTGGCGGGCCAGGTACACGCTCGCGGCAGCGACGACCATCGCGCAACGACCTTACACGCCAGCGCGCTGCAGGACGCTGGCTCAGCCGGCGCTGGCCGACGCGCCCCCAGCCTTTGCCTTGGCTTCCGCTTCTGCCGGGCGCAGATACAGCAGGTTGTACGCAAGCGCCGCGACCGTGGCGCCGAGCACCGGTCCGACGTACCACACCCAGCCGTTGGACCAGTGGTCGCCGACGAGCTGCGGTCCGAACGCGCGCGAGGGGTTCATCGCGGCGCCCGTGAACGGTCCGCCGAACAGCACGTCGATCGAGATTGTCAGGCCGATCGCCAGACCGGCGACCGCGTTGAACGGGCCGCGTGTGTCCACGGCCGCGGCGAACACGACGGTCACGAGCAAGAACGTGAAGATCGCCTCGAGCAGGAATCCTGAGCTCGCGTCGACGCCGTTGCCGAGCGCGGGCACGCCCAGCTTGACGGCTTCGGTCGTGGCTCGGGGCAGCAGCTCCTGCACGAGCAGCGCCGCGAGCGCCGCGCCGCCAAACTGGGCGACCCAGTAGACGACCGCCAACGCCGGCTTGATGCGTCGCGTGACCAGGAAGCCGAACGTGACCGCCGGGTTGAAGTGTCCCCCGGAGATGTGCCCGAGCGCGCACACCATCACGCCGATCGCCAGGCCGTTGGCGACCGCCACGCCGATCAGCGCGGTGTCGTGGCCGACGCCCGCCGCCGCCGCCGCGCCGGCGCCGATGAACGTCAACGTGAACGCGCCGATCAACTCGGCCACGGCGCGACGCAACGTGTCTTCGGACATGGCGCAAAGCTATGAGCCCGACCGGACGGACAGGAGACGCGCAAGCCTCGTACAGATCGCGCAAGCCTCATAGACTCAAGGCGATGCGCCGCAGGGTCACCTTCTCGCGCAACCTGACGCTGTCGCTGTCGCGGACCTGTCGGTGTTACTGCAAGTACTGCGCGTTCGCGACCCACCAGGCACACCTGTACGCGCCGGACGAGGTGCTCGCGATCCTCGACGGCGCTGCGCGCAGGCGCGCGAAGGAGCTGCTGGTGCTCACCGGCGAGCGCCCAGAGGTCAACCCGCAGGTGGCCGCGCGCCTGCGCGAGTACGGGCACGAGGACTTCACCTCGTATGTCGTGTGGACGTGCGAGCGCGCGCTTGAGCGTGGCCTGCTGCCGCACACGAACCTCGGCGTGCTCGCAAGCGAGGACCTCGCGCGGCTGCGCGAGGTGACGGCCTCACAGGGGCTGATGCTTGAGTCGATCTCAGAGCGGCTGATGCAGACAGTGCACGCGGGCTCGCCGACCAAGCACCCGGCCGAGCGCCTGGCGACGATCCGCGTTGCGGGCGAGCTGCACATCCCGTTCACGAGCGGCATCCTGGTCGGCATCGGCGAGAGCGAGGACGAGCGGATCGCGTCGCTGCAGGCGATCGCGGCGCTGCACGCCGAGCACGGCCACATCCAGGAGGTGATCCTGCAGAACTTCGTGCCGCACCAGCGCTACTACGGCCAGGAGCCCGCGCAGATCGCGGACGCCGCCGCGCGTGAGTACTGGCGCACGGGCGTGGCCGACGAGCGCCCCGAGCTGCCGTTGCCGGAGTGGGCCTGTCCGGTGAGCATCGAGGACATGAAGCGGCTGCTCGTCGAGGCACGACGGCTGATGCCCGATGTCGGCATTCAGGTGCCGCCGAACCTCGCGGATTGGTGGCCGGAGCTGGTGGCCGCGGGCGCGAGCGACCTCGGTGGCCTGTCGGCGAACGGCGATCACATCTCGCCCGAGCACCCGTTTCCCTCGCCGCCGCAGGTGCGCAGGCGACTGCAGCGCGACGGTTACGCGCTGAGCGAGCGCCTGTGCGTGTACCCGCGCTACATCAACCCCGAGTGGATCTCGCGCGGGGTGATGGACACGATCAAGGCGCGCTACTGGAGCTTTATTCCGCGGCGGGGCTCCGGACGCAGCGAGCCGCCGCTGCCGATCCGACCCGACCTGGTCGCCGGTGCGGCCGAACGCGCGCGAGATGGCCATGCGCTCACGCCGCAGGAGCTGACGGCGATGTTCGCCGAGACGCGCCCGCAGGCGATCGAGCACATGCGCGAGGCGGCGGACGAGCTGCGAGCCGAGCTCGCGGGGGAGACGGTCACGTTCGTGGTCAACCGCAACATCAACATCTCCAACGTCTGCACCGTCGGCTGCGCGTTCTGCGGCTTCGGCCAGGGCAAGCGCTCGCCCGACGCCTACGAGCACGACGAGCAAGACTTCATCGCGCGCATCCACGATGCGATCGAGTTCGGCGCGACCGAGCTGTGCATCCAGTCGGGCATTCACCCCGACTGGCAGCTCGAGGACTATCTGGGCTGGCTGCGTCTGGCCAAGCGCACGGCCGCGGACGCTGGGGCGGAGCTGCATCTGCACGCCTACAGCCCGATGGAGATCGCGCACATGTGTGACATCGCCGGCCAGCCGCCCGCGGAGGTGTTCGCGCGCCTGAAGGACGCGGGCCTTGGCTCCACGCCCGGCACCGCCGCGGAGGTGCTGCACGACGGCGTGCGCGAACGCATCTCGCCGAACAAGCTGCCGGTCGCGCGCTGGGTGGCGATCATCGAGGCATCGCACGCGGCCGGCCTGCGCTCGACCGCGACGGTGATGTTCGGCCACATCGAGGAGCCGTGGGAGCTGGCCGAGCACATGCGCGTTGTGCGCGAGTTGCAGCAGCGCACGGGCGGCATCACCGAGTTCGTGCCGCTGTCGTTCATCCCGTTCCAGACGCTGCTCGGGCGCACGCACGGCGTGCAGGAGATCTCGCGCGAGGAGAACCTCAAGCACACCGCCGTCTTTCGCCTCGCGCTCGGACGCAGCGTGCGCAACGTGCAGGCCAGCTGGGTGAAGATGGGCCTGGACGCAGCCAGCGAGTCGCTGCGCTGGGGCGTCAACGACCTCGGCGGGACGCTGATGGAGGAGTCGATCAGCCGGCTCGCGGGCAGCTACCACGGCACGCGCCTTGAGCCCGAGCAGCTGGTCGCCGCCGCGCACGAGGCAGGGCGCCCGGCGGCCGAGCGCACGACGCTGTACGGGATCCGCCGTCGCTACGAGCTGCCGGTCGCGGTCTGATCGTCATCCCCGAGGAAGCGTTCGATCTCCTCCAGCTGCAGGCGGTGGTAGGTGACGCCGGCGACTAGCGTCGCTTCGGCGCCGCGCCACTTGTCTGTGCGG
>Ga0187780_10004292_pt1 | contig 10704 bp, 9 predicted proteins | sample 1015_Q2_SP10_20__FD_132429 | JGI IMG/M metagenome (GOLD analysis project Ga0187780, IMG submission 132429) | Tropical peat soil microbial communities from peatlands in Department of Meta, Colombia - 1015_Q2_SP10_20_MG | ecosystem: Environmental > Terrestrial > Soil > Wetlands > Peat | place...
GCGATCGCGCGGGACGTGATCGAGCGGGACTGGGAGGTCGACCGCCTGCACTGGTTCCTCGAAAAGCAGGTGACGAGCGCGCTGCGGGACGCCCGCATCCTCGCGACCGTCGACCTCACGCTTCCCGAGTGCTCGACCTACCTCCTCGCGTCGCGCGTGCTCGAGCGGATCGCCGACCACGCGGTCCGGATCGCCGAGACCGTCACGATCCTCGGTCGGGAGCGGACGCCCGAGAAGCTCGTCGCCGAGCTCGACCGGATGGCGACGGCGGCGGCGACCGCGCTCGCGGACGCGCTGGATTGTCTCGACTCCCGGGACATCGCGAAGGCGAACCAGGTGATCGACGCGGCCCACACGCTGACGGAGGAGCGCGACAGCATCCTCCACGAGCTCACCTCGAAGCGGGGCCGGCTCGCGGTCGGCCTCGCCTACGTCCTCGAGAGCCTCGAGCGGAGCGCGTTCTACGCGAGCGACCTCGCGGAGATCGCGATCAACCGCGCGGTCGAGTCGCCGGCCGAGGAGTCCAGCAGCCTTCCCTCCGCGCGCAGCGTCGCCGCTCAGGCCCCGGGCGCGTAGCGGACCTCGAGGTCCTGGAAGACGTCGGTCACGTCCTCGCAGCGGTCGGTGATGACCTCGAGCCGCTCGTAGAAGTCCTTCCACTTCAGGATCTCGATCGGGTCCTTCTCGGCGAACAGCTTCTCGAGAAGGTCGCGCAGGAGGTCGTCCGCCTCGTTCTCGAGCCGGTTCACCTCGACGATCGCGCGGTTGAGGTTCGCCGGGGCGCCGCGATAGAGTTCGTCGAGGCCAAGGATGCCGTTGCTGACGTACTCGACCGACTCTACGACGATGTCCGCGAAGCGGCGAAGTTCCTCCCGGCTTCGGACGAGGCCGTAGGTCTTCACCCGGGCGGAGACGGACTCGATCCCGTCCACGATGTCGTCCAGCGCGCTCGCGAGTCGCCCCACCTCGGTGCGCACGTCCGAGCTGAGGCGTCGGTTGTTGAGCTCGATGAAGATCCGGTGCACCTCCTCGTCGGCGGCGTGCTCGATCGTGGTGATCCGTTCGACCTTCGCGTCCCGGTCGGTGGTCGGGTCGTCGAGCAGCTCCCGGAGGGCGAGCGCCGCCTGTTGCGCGGTCAGGGAGAGCGACCGCAGGTAGGTCGAGAACCGCCGGACGAGCACGGCGAGTTCGTCCTCGCCCGAGACGTCCTCGAGCGAACGTCGTGAGGTCTCGGGAAGCAGCGCGAGGGTGAGCAGGAACCCGACGAACGAGACCGCGGCAAGGAGCCCGAAGAACCAAGGAAGCCCGTAGACGGCATAGAAACTCGCGAAGACGAACACCGCGACGACCGCGCCGATCTTTCCGGCTGCGGCGGCGATACCGTGGCCGGTCGTACGGAACGCGGTCGGGAACACCTCACTCGGGTAGACGAACGTCGTCGTGTTGGGGCCGAAGTTCGCGAAGAAGAAGGTGAGGCCGTAGACGGCGAGGAACACGGGGATGACTCCGATGAGCGCCCCCCAGCCGATGGAGAGAAGGAGGAACGCGGCAGCCATGACGCCGAAGCCGATGTACTGGAGCGGCCGACGCCCGACGCGGTCGATCAGGGCCACCGCCGCCCAGTAGCCGGGGACGGAGGCAAACAGCGCGATCAGGACGTTCCCGGTGGCGAGCAGCCGTACCTGCTGGAGGGGCGGGTAGGAGGAGGCGTTCGCGAACCCGATCTCCTTCAGGATGAGCGGGTTGAAGATGTTCGTCGAGTAGAACGCGACGTCGAGGAGGAACCACGTCGCGGCCGTACCGAAGATCAGCAACCCATAGGAGCGGAAGAACTGCCGCAGCGGGACCCGGGACGCTCGGACGGAACCCGTGGGAGCCACGGTGACCCCGGTGATCGACCCGACCGTGCGGGCGGCTTCACCGACCGCCCCTTGGGAGAGGCTGAACCGCGGGGTCTCCGGCATCCGGATTCGATAGTAGATCGTGAGGAGCGCAGGGACCGCTCCGAGTCCGAGGATGAGGCGCCAGGCGATGTCCAGGCTCGGCGCCAGGAACACCACCGCGAGGCTCGTGCCGGCCCCGACGAGCAGGCCGAACCCCTGCATGGCGAAGACGCTCGCGACGAGGCGGCCGCGACTCTGCACGTTCGAATACTCGCTCATGATGGTGGCGCTGAGCGGGTAGTCGCCCCCGACCCCGACACCGAGGACGAACCGCCAAAGGATCAGCACGGTGACCGTGGAGAGGCCCGCGACCGGAACGCTGAGCGCGCTCCCGACGGCGGCGATCGCCATGATCGTCAGGGTGAGTCCGTAGACCTTCCGGCGGCCGAGTCGGTCACCGAGCCATCCGAAGAAGATCTGGCCGACGGCTGCGCCCATCAGGGCCGAGGAGCCGAGGAAGGCGAGTTCGGTCTTCCCGATGGCGCCGCCCGGGGCCAGGGCGACCAGGATCGGGAGGACGAGCGAGATGACGAACAGGTCGTAGGCGTCCGAGAAGAACCCCATCCCGGCGACGATGATCGTTCGGAAGTGGAACCGCTGGATTCGCGCGCCGTCGAGGGCGTTCAGAATCTGGCGGGGGTCCGAGGGCGTTGGGGGTGGGTCCGGCCCGGACTGGGCAGGAACTGACGTCACGCACAACCGACGTTTTCGAATATTTAGGCGGTGACTACCAAAACCCCGTAGCGCGGACTCCCCGGGGTTGGGAGGGGCCGGCTACGGAGCGGGGCCTGTGCGCCCCCAGGACTCGACCAACAGCCGTTCCACTTCGCGTTCTCCGGGGACCTGCGGGTTCGCGAGCACCGCCGGTGAGCGGAGGGCGTTCGCAACGATGCGGGGGCGGGCCGCCTCGAGGTGCGAGCGGTCGACCCCGACCGCCTCGAGCGACCCCGGAACCCGAAGGTTCTCGAAGAGCCGGGCCAACCTCACTTCGAACGGGACCGGCGACCGGTCGTCCGCGAAATGGACGGCGAGCGAGAGCGTCTCGATCCGGTCCCGGGCGGAGGGCCGGTCGAACTCGAGCACCCGGGGGAGGAGGATTCCCATCAGGCGTCCATACGGGATTCCGGTCGGGGGCACGAGCGCCCGCGCGAGCGCGTGGGCGACGCCCCGTTGGGCGTTCGAGGCGGCGAGCCCGGCGAGCGTGGCGGCGAAGTGCAGGGCCTCCTTCGCGTCCGGGTCGTCGCTCCATCTGAGCGCGTGCGGCAATCGCTCGAAGACCGTCCGGACGACATAGAGCGCCAACGCGTCCGAGAACGGGTTCGCCCAGGCCGAGAGGTACGCCTCCACCGCCTGCGTGAGCGCTTCGAGGCCGCCGTCGCGGCGGAGGTCGTTCGAGAGCGTGCTCGCGAACCCCGCGTCCACGATCGCCCAGTCGGGGGCCAACGCTCGATGGGCCAGCTCGATCGGCTCCTCCTCGAGGGAGCGGAGGTCGACGGTCCAGCTCGCCTCACTGCCGCTTCCGCTCGTGGTCGGGACGGCGGCGAGACGGCAGTGCGGCGGGTCGGCGAGCTCGAGCACGGGCGGTAAGGTGGAGATCGAGAGGTCGGGGTTCTCGACGAGGAGACGCGCGGCCTTGGCGCCGTCGAGCGTGCGGCCCCCGCCCACCGCCACGAGCCAGTCCGGTCCGAAATTGGTGAGACGTTTCGCGAGCTCCCCGACCGAATCCAGCCGGTCGGCCTCCGTCCCGGCGTCGATCACCTCGACGGTCGTCTCGGATTTCGCGAGTTCCTCGACGACCCGCTGGTGCCCGTGGTGGGCGGCGACGACCGGGTCGACCACGACGGCGGCCCGGCGGGCACCGAGGCCGCTCAACTGTTCGACGGCGCCCGGTCCCCAGGCGATTCGCGGCGAAGTGAAGAATCCGGTCATCCCTCTTCGCCGTCACCCGGCGAACCGCTCACGGAGGCGGGCCCTCGCGGCACCGGCGGCAGGCTCCCATCAAGGAGAACGCGATCCCGTCCACGCTCCAGCCGTCCGGGTGGTGGCCGGCGAGTTCGGTGAGGAAGTGTCGGTCGAGTTCGGTCAATTCGACGCTCTGGATCCGACCGCACGCGCGGCAGACGATGTGGGCATGCGGGTCCTCGACCAGGTCGACCCGGATGACCCGCGGGGTCGGCGCCTCAATCCGCAGCTCCGGGGGGACGCGAATCCGCACCGGGGATTTCCGTGCCGGAGATCGACGACGGGCGGTCATCCCGGTTCGGACCCCGTCTCGGTATTTAGGCCCCCCGTCACGGGACCTGTCCGCGAGCGCTCTCCTAGCGCCGGCTCCCGCGGGCCGGTCCGGTCGCCCCTCGAGCCCGCCGGACGACGATAGGGCTGATCGTGGTCGGTGGGAGCGTCGCCGCGGAGCCCACCGGGACCGACCATTTCGAACCGTTAGCAACGCGAAGGCCTCCGAGGATGAACTCCATCAGCTCCCGCAGCTTCTTGCGGGGAAGGCCGTCCCCCCAGGAGACGTAGCGCATCGCGACGAACTCGGCGATACCCATCAACGCGCAGGCGGCGAGGTCCTCGTCCCAGTCGCGGAACTCTCCCCGGTCCATCGCCGCACGCAGCCGTCGGGCGTAACCGTTCGCGATTCGGTAGTAGTACCACTCGTAGATCGGAGGGTCCGCGAACTCCGCCTGCTTGATGATCCGGTAGAGCTTGCGGTGGCGCGGAAGGAAGTCGTAGAAGAAGATCTCGAACCCGCGCACCTCGGCGTCGGCCCGGTTCGAAAGGTGGTCCGTCCCCTCCGAGAGCGCCCGACGGAGGTCGTGGTTGATCTGCTGGATCAGCGCCCGCATCAACTCCTCCTTCGACTGGAAGTAGAGGTAGAACGTACCGGCCGCTACTCCCGCGGTGCGCGTGATCTCCGAGATCCGTGCGTCGTAGAACCCTTCGTCCCCGAACACCCTCTCGGCCGCGCGGAGGATCTTGAGGCGCGTACGCTGGCCCCGCTCGGTCTTGCCGTGGGTTCCGGGGGAAGGAGGGTTCCGCCCCGGCCGGCTCGAGAGGCGCCGTCGCCCGTTCCTCCCCGGTCGGGCCGACATCAGCTCTTTCCCTCCCGCACGAGCAGCGGATAGTCCTTCTTCCCGGCCCGGGTGTGGGGAATCTCGGGGAGGCGAACGAACGATTTCGGCACCTTGTAGGCGGCGAGTCGCTCGCGCATATACCTCCTCAGGTCGTCGTCGGCGACCGGCGAGCGTTCGACCAGGTACGCCCGGCCGACCTCCCCCCACTTCGGGTCCGGCACACCGATGACCGCCGACTCGACGACCAGAGGGTGCGTCTCGAGGACCTGCTCGACCTCGGCGATGTAGACGTTCTCGCCGCCGGACTTGTACATCAGCTTCGTCCGTCCGACGAAATAGTAGAACCCGTCCGCGTCCCGTCGCAACACGTCCCCCGTGCGAACGTACGGACCGGACATCGCGGCCGCCGTCGCCTCCGGGTTGTCGAGGTAGCCGGAGAAGAGGACCGGTCCCCCGACGAGGAGTTCCCCGAGGTCGCTGTCGTTGCCGTGCTCGTCGACGAGCCGCATCTCGCAGAGCAGGTTCGTTCGTCCGATCGTCCCGGGTCGCTCGAGGTCCTCGGCCGTCGAGTAGAGGAGGTTCGGTCCCGCCTCCGTGAGCCCGTACCCCTGGTAGAACGGGATCCCCCGGTCCCGGAACGACTTCACGACCGCCGGCGGAGAGTTCCCGCCGCCGCTCTTCGCGAACCTCAGCGACGCGAGCGACGCCTTCGCGAACTCGGGGCGGCCGACCATGTCGATGAACATCGCCGGGACCCCCCCGAGGATCGTCGCCTTCTCGGCGTCGATGAGACGGAGGATCTCGACCGGGTCGAACCGGTCGAAGAAGACGGTGCGGCCACCCACGATCATCAGCGGGAGCAGCAGGACGTTCCAGCCGCCCGTGTGGAACATCGGGAACACGGTGATCGTCGAGTCGTCGCCGGTGAGCTTCCAGCCCTCGGCCGTGTTGAGGGCGTTCATGAAGAGGGCCCGCAGGCTGAGGATCGCCCCCTTCGGTCGGCCGGTGGAGCCTCCCGTGAACAGGACGAGCGCAGGGGCCTCCCAATCGGGAAGCTCGTCGGGCCGGGACGGGGGAGTCGCCTCGGACCGAGTCAACTCGTCGAGCGACGCGGTCGGGCGTCCCGGGGCCGTCACCGACGCGAGCTCGCCCGGCACGAGCCGTCCGCGAACCAGGAGGCTCGGCCGGATGCGCTCGAGGTCCGCGGAGAATTCGGCGGGGGTGAGCCGCAGGTTGTGGGGCACGAGGACGGCCCCGAGCTTGAGCGCGCCGAAGAGGAGCACCACCATCTCCACGTCCGGGCCGGAGAGGATCGAGATCCGGTCCCCGGAGTGGATCCCGAGCGCGCGCAGCCGCCCGGCGGCGCTCGCGGCGCGGCGCTCGAGTTCCTCGAACGAGAGCGAGCCGCCGCGGCTCGCATCGGTCAAAGCGATGCGGGACCCGTAACGGAGCGCGAGGCGTGCGGAGAGGTCCAGGCGCATACCCTACCCCCACTTCACCACGGTGGAGCCCCAGACGTAGCCGCTTCCGGCCGCGGCCATCACGACCGGTCCGTCGGTGAAGCGGCCGGAGTGGAGCGCGATGTCGAGCGCCATGAACTGGTCCGCCGACTGGCTGTGGCCGTACGGTTCGAGGTAGATCGCGCGTTCGGGAGGGACGCCGATCCCATCGACGATCGCGTGGTGGAACGACCGCTTCATGTGGTTGATGATCAGGAGCTGGATGTCGGAAGCCGCGAGCCCGCTCCGCTCGATCGAGGTTCGGATGACGCGCAGGAAGTTCGGGAGCGACACCTGTTCCATCCGTCGACGGAAGAACCGCTCGTTGAGCAGCGTCTCGGCGAAGACCTGCCCCTCCCGTTCGTACGCCGGGTAGACCGGGTGACGCGCGCCGCCACCGGCTTCCACGGGGGCTCGGGAGAGGGAGCCGTCGCTCAGGAAGTCGGAGGCGAGGATCGTGTTCTTCGGATGGTCCCTCGCCACGACGACCGCCCACCCCGCGTCGGCGAAGTTGTCCATCCACTGGCTCATGGGCGCCACCGGAGAGACCATGTACGACTCCTTCGAGGCCCCAATGAGGAGGACCGCGCGCAGGTTGGGGTCCGCGAGGAGGAAGTTCTTCGCGGCGTAGAGGCCGAAGACGCAGCCGGCGCACATCGCCGAGACGTCGAACGCAAAGCATTCCGGGATTCCGAGCCGGTCCTGGAGGAAGGTGCTCGCGAGCCACACGTGGTAGTCCTTCCACTGCGACCCGGACCAGATCACGAGGCCGATGTCGGACCGGTCGACCCCGTTCGCCCGGGCCCGCTCGAGGGCGACGCGGCCGGCCCGGCGCGCCATGTCGCTCGGCATCACGTTCGGCGCGCTCACGTGCTTCCGGGTGAACCCCTGCTTTTCCTGGACGACCGCGAGCGGGAGGTGGAAGCGACGGCCGACCGCCGCCGCGCTCATCGTGGTGCGGGGGATGTAGAGGCCGTAGGAGACGACCCCGACGTCCGTCATCTACCGCACCTCCTCGATCGAACCCGGGAGGATCTCCGGTGAAGCGCCCGTCAGGAACCGGCTCACTACGTCGTTGAACTCGGTCGGTCGCTCAAGAAGGTGGAGATGGTTGCGGCCGCGAAACAGCACGAGGGATGCCTTCGGGATGAGACGGTAGAGGTAGAGCGAGTTTGTCCAGGGGACGACACGGTCCTCCGTGCCGGTCGTGAGGAGCACCGGGACCTCGAGGCGGGCGTCGGTCTCGGTCGCGTCGAACGACTGGAGCGACATCGCCTGGTACATCCACTGGGTCCCGTCGGTGGGGGAGGCGAGCCGGTCCGCGATGATCGCGTCGATCACCTCCGGATGCTCCTCGGAGAAGCCCGGCGTCAGAGCGACCGACATCGTCCGACGGAGCCGATGGGGCTCGGTCTCGTTCGGGACCTGACGGGTCACCTCCGCGAACGTCTCGGGCGGCATGTTCTTCGACGCCGGACCGCCCGGGAGCGTGCAGGAGAGCACGAGCGCGTCGACCCGCGTCGGGGCGATTCCCGCGAGCGCCTGGGCGATCGCGCCGCCCATCGAGGCACCGAGCACCGCCGCTTTCTCGACCCGCTCGGTGTCCAGGACCGAGAGGATATCGCGAGCGAACTCCGACGCTGAGTACGGTCCCGGGAGCGGGGAGCTCCTACCGACCCCTCGGTTGTCGACGAGGATCAACCGGAACCTCTCTTCGAGCGCGGGCGACTGGCCGCGCCACATCCAGAGGCCGTACCCCAGTCCTTCGACCAGTACGAGGGGCCGACCTCGGCCACGAGCCTCGTAGTAGATCTTGGTCCCATTTCGCTCAGCGAACGGCATGCGTACCTATCCTGCTCCCGGCGTCGGAGGCGCGGTCCCCGGCGCCTGTTCTCCGAGATAGACTCTCCGCACCCGGTCGTTCGCGAGGACCTCTTGCGGGGTCCCCGAGAGCACAATCCGGCCGGCTTCGAGCAAGTGCACCTGCGTGGCGAGAGGTACGGTCTGCAGAACGTTCTGCTCGGTGAGGAGGATCGGGAGGTCCCGCGCGACCTGCTCGATTTTCAGAAGGAGCTCCTTGACGAGGGTGGGATGGAGACCCGTCGTCGGCTCGTCCATCACGAGGAGCTTCGGGTGGGCGACGAGGGCGCGGGCAATCGCGACCATCTGTTGCTGGCCCCCGCTCAGGGAGCGGGCCGTGTCGCCGAGCTTAGGACCGAGGTCCGGGAAGAGCTGCCTCGCCGCGTCCAGGTCGGAGGCGAAGTCGACCTGCTCTCCCCGCCGCTCGGCCAAGCGAGACCCGATGCGAAGGTTGTCGATGACCCTGAGTTCACCGAACAGCCGAGCGCGTTCCGGCACCGTCACGATGCCGAGCATCGCGATATCCTCGGCCCGAAGGGTCTCAATCGCCTGCCCTTCAAACCGGACGGACCCGACCACCGGGCGCAGCGACCCCACGATCGATCGAATCAACGTCGACTTTCCGGCCCCGTTCGGTCCGATGACGAGCGTGATTCCTGTCCCTGAGGAGAACGATACTCCGTCGAGGACGGTCGACCCGTAGTACCCCGCCGAGAGCGACTCAACCTGCAGCATCGGCACTCCCGAGGTACGCCGTCCTCACGGCGGGGTCATGATAGAACTCCGAGCGGGTTCCGTGGAAGATGATGCGTCCTCGGTCGAGCGCGAGGACCCGATCCACGAGAGGAAGGATCTCCGAGAGGCGGTGCTCGACCACGATCATCCGGACGCCGCGGGCTTTCAGTGCCTGGAGGGTCGCGATGAGGGCCTGAGCCTCGGAACGGCTCAGGCCGCCGATAGGTTCGTCGAGGAGCAGGAGGTCCGGTCGCGTCGCGAGTCCCTTGGCGAGCTCGAGCCGCTTCAGGAGGCCGAAGGGGAGCTCGCCCGAAAGCCGGTCCCGGACCTCGAGGAGTCCGGTCTCCCGAAGTATCTCCTCGAGGTCCGCGGGGCCGCGCAAGCGGCTGAATAGGATGAGGTTCTCCTCGACGGTCAGCGACCGGAACGGACGGACGACCTGGTAGGTCTTCACCATCCCGAGCCGGGCGATCCGCCAGGAGGGAAGGCGGGCCACATCGCGTCCCCGGAACCGTATCGACCCCTGGTTCGGATGGAGGACCCCCGCCAGCAGCTGGAGCATCTTCCTCGGGCCGCTCCGGTTCGGGTCAACGAAGGCGAACGCTCGATCGACGAGGGCGCGGAGGCCCCGCGCCCGGAGGTCCCTGACGAGGGCCCCAACGAGCACTTCGAGTGCGCTGCCTCGGAATCGCATCGACCCCTGGTCCGGGTGAAGAAGCCCCGCGATCAGGTTGAGGAGTGTCGTCTTGCCGGCACCGTTCGGACCGACGATGGCGAGGGTGTCGACGTCCATCTGGAAGGAGACGTTGTCCACCGCCCGGTTCCCGCCGAATGCACGGGAGACTCCGGCGACCTCGAGCAGACTCATGGGGCCTCCGGCGTGCTCATGAAGCGAATGAACGAGCGCAGCGGACTGACGATTCCTCGCGGGATGAAAATGACGAGCAGGATCGCGGCGAGCGTGAAGACGATGAGGGTGATTCCCGAGAAGGCCTCGAACATGTACTGATAGGTGAGGATCACGATGTATCCGCCGAACACCGCGCCCACGATCTCGCCGGTGCCGCCCAAGATGACGATCAAAATCGGGAACAGCAGGAAGGTGAATTCGAACGTGTCCACGGTGGCGGACGTGACCACCATCGAGTAGGCGGCCCCGCTGAAGCCGGCGATCCCGCTGGCGAACGTGAACGCCACGACCTTGTAGGGGAATGTTCGGATTCCCTGAGAGCTCAGCGCGTCCTCGTCGTCGCGGATTCCCCGAAGGATGAGCCCGAAGTGGGAATTGCGGAGCAAGTACAGCACGGTAAGTAATGTGGCATTCAATCCCGAGAGGATGATCAGGTCCGTCCCGTAGGTGGCCCCGAGGAAGGGGAGGTCGTAGTAGCCCGAGGGACTGGGTATTCCCAGCTGGGTCCAGTACGTGACCACGATGTCGAGACCGATGAAGGGGAGAAGGAGCGAGAGGAGGGAGAAGTACGGACCGCGCAGGCGCAACGTCGGGAACGAGAAGAGTAAGCCGCCCAGTGCTCCCGCGGCTACCGCAGCGAGCAAGAGGAACGGGACCGACCGGGTGCCGTTCCAGGCATA
>Ga0187780_10004293_pt1 | contig 10704 bp, 7 predicted proteins | sample 1015_Q2_SP10_20__FD_132429 | JGI IMG/M metagenome (GOLD analysis project Ga0187780, IMG submission 132429) | Tropical peat soil microbial communities from peatlands in Department of Meta, Colombia - 1015_Q2_SP10_20_MG | ecosystem: Environmental > Terrestrial > Soil > Wetlands > Peat | place...
CGAGCGGCTTTCCCGAAGGTTGTCAATGTGATCGGCGGATTCGATGCCTGGCGAGCGGCAGGATTGCCTGAAGCTACCAGAGATGACGTGACAGCTTAGCTTTCGACCTGCGGAATGCTGCGCTGGGGTGTCTGTTTCAGGGGTGGTCCGAAGAGGGTTGATTTTGCGCTCAAATTGCATACAACTGCTCTCGTAATGATAGCTATAAAAAAGACTTTGGCGGATGTTCTATTTGGAGAGGACCGTGGGACTATTCTTGGCCTTCTGTAGGGGCACCCAGATCAGTCGTTCTACTACCGTCAACTTGGCCGCGAACTCAAAGACGTGAGTATTGGAACACTCCAACGAGAACGGACACGCTCACTCAGATCGACCTGTCCTCGACAATTATGCTGCACGCCGCAAATGGCGACTGTCATCAGCGAATTCTCGCGCCTCGAAATTATGTGTCCATCCGTTCGACCCATTGAGCGCGCGATGCAGGAGCCACAAATGGATCCGCAAAGTACTGCGTCTCCCGCGCAACCTTTTCGCCCCTGAACTCCATGATGCTCACGGTGTAGGACGGCTTGCCGTCATACGTCAGGATGAATTCGGAGACCCAAAGATTACCGCCGCCAATGATTCGTTGGACAGTAAACCGCTTCTTGCTCGGCTGACTAGCGCGTTGGTTCTGTATGTTGCTTCGACCACGGGTTCGCTCGCCTGACTGCGGGTAGTCCAGCACCGCGTCCTCGTGATAGATGAGGTGCTCCGTTTCAAAATCGTTGGCATCGGACGCCGCCCAATGCTGATCCAGTGCCGCACGGATCTCTTGATCTCGCGCTCCAGGACACAGCTCCTTCTTTTGTTGATCGTTCATCTTGAGCCTCCAATTTGACAAGAAGCTAAAATGCTTTAGCGTGACGTACTCGCCGGATTTTGCCCAGCGGGAATGAGGCGTGTTGCCAGGGAAAATGATTGCTCGTTCGATTTGGCCTAGGTAGTATCCGACTCGATTTTCGACACCCCCGGCTTGTGGAAGCCGCGGGCCGTCAGCGCGCCGGGAGCTGCCACATGGTCTTCCCAGGGAGCTCCGACCGCCAGGGTTGAGGATATACCAACTGAGGATAACCCCGTTGCCATTGTGGCACGGAGTCTTCCTGTCTCATCCTTCATTTCGAATGCTTCGACGTTTTCCGTGGATTTGAGCGCGACGCGCTCGTGTCCGGCCCGGTCAAGGAACGGAAGTTTAGTTGTACCGTCTTTTGAGTCGAGTTTGGCTTTCACATTCCCGTCGACATCTTTGAGTAGAAAACTCTCCGCCTCAATGGTTCTTGGGGGATCCGCCTGTCCAATCGCCAATACTGCTCCGATGAGGAAATGCCCCAACTCCAAGCCGCTTGTAGACCCATCGGATCGGCCAGAGTCGAATGACGATAGCTTAAACTCGAGGGGCTAAGAAATGCAGTTTCTGCTGGGGTGGCCGGGCCGGACTCGCTCAATGGAATAGCGTCCTTGGCGGAACTGAGCGGGCCCTACCGTACCTCAGGCAGGTTGCATCCATCCCGGCGACAACCGACGATTTGAAGTCGCTGCGCGTTTGGGCCGTCGAGGCTTGTCGGCGCCTCGAACGTCGCCGGACCAAGCAACATTAATCGTGGGGATTCGCTACGTCAAACGCGATCCATCATAGCTATTGAGAAGGCCTATGAATGTAAAGCAGATACTGTGTCGACCTGAGCCTCAGACTCTTGCGGTTCGGATCTCAGGGGCACTCATGATACGCGTGCCGCAACCCGGATGCTCGACCGCAGAGGTTAATGCGGTAACCATCTGATCGATAGTGACGAGGCCGAGGCGAAGGGCTCCTTCGCGAGTTTGCGGAAACAGTTCCGCTAGCTTGTACACGGGCACCAATAGATATGGCCAGCGATGCCCTGGCCCCAAGACGTACCAAGGCCGGAGGATGGTCGCGTTGAGTCCTGCCGAGCGAATGGCCGTTTCGCACTCGGCTCGCACAGCGATGTAGTCCTTCATGATTGGCGCAGGCTGGCCTACGCTCAGATAAACAAAATGACGTATGCCAGCTCTGTGCGCTGCCTCCACGGCCCCAAGTCCGGCGCGCAAATCTATCTCCCGGAATTGTGCCGCTTTGCGAGGACTCGGATGCGCGACGCCTACCAATTGCACAAATGTGTCGGCAGGCGGGATCTGATCGACATAGGTGGCGCTGTCCAAAGCATCGCCCTTCACTGGAATACATCCTGAGGGCAGCTTCTCCTCCGAACCAGGCCGAACCAAAGCCCGGACCTTATGCCCACGCTCGACAAGAAGCGCGATCAGAGGCCGACCCATGAAGCCAGTTCCGCCCGCGACAAATACAAAGTGAGACTGCACGCCCATTATCAAAACCCTGGGGAAGTGAAAACACAAGCTTAAACGTGGGCCGATGTGGCCTGTCTGCCCCCCATCGGCGCTGTTATCGGCCCACGATGTCGCTCTTCAGGCCTGAAATAGCCCCAAGAACCTCATTTTTCTCTTTATCGGCCACCTTGAATTTATCGAGGGTGGCGATGAGGTCTTTCACGGAGGCGTTCCAATCGTCTTCGGTAATATTAAGACCCGTGTGGGCCGTCTTCATGTCGCGGCCGGTGTAGAGACAAGGACCACCGGTGGCATGGCACAGGAAGTCCACAACGTGCTGCCGCAATCGCTTCTCTGAATCTACACTCAAGCCTCCGAAGAACCGCTTGAGCTGGGCATCGCCGACAAGGCGGGCAATAAAGTCATCGGTAACGGCAGCAATCGCGTCGTAGCCACCCAACCGATGATAAAGGCTGTTTTGCTGTTGGGCGAAGGCTTGCGGCGGACCAAAATAAACGGGCGCAATCGCGGCAAACGACGCCAGAGTAAAATACAGAAAACCCCAGAATTTCTTCATTTTTCTGATGCTCTTGAAAGAGTTGTCGAACTGCTACTCAGCTTGAAATACGGCTACGCACCAAGATTGGATTGCCAGTTTTTCAATTTTGACGTCTGGCTATTGCTGGTCACCGGACCTTCGCGCAAATGGCGCACAGTTGCTGTCACAATGACAGCCGCAAAAAAGACCTGGCGGACGTTCTATTTGGAAAGGGCCGTGGGGCTATTCTTGGCCTTCCGTAGGGGCACCCAGATCAGTCGTTGTACCATCGCCAACCGCGAACTCAAGGACGTGAGTGTTGGAACCTCCAACGAAAACTGGACACGCGCACTCAGATCAGCGTTATTGGACGATCGACGCTCGGTACGTCGCATGAGGCAGCTTGATCGATAGTGACCGATTTCTTCAGCGGATTCACCTGTTAACGGTGCAAGGCAGAAGGATGTCTATCCGTTCCGGAGACATTCGTCAAAGCTGCACCGCAGCCGTGTCTAGCCTTATAGCTTAGTTCGTTCGGGCAGGTTGACACTGATCATCGCCAGTAGCAGACTGACCCTACTTTTCGCTTCCCGCTTTATTCGCACCGGTGGGAAGCTGTCCAACCTTTGCATCTCAAGCAAGAAAGAACCGGAAGTGCTGGAAGGCTTCGTGTAAGCACGCCCCAGAGGATTGCGCTTTGCATCCGCATTATCTTGGGTTCTGCCGACGGAGTGGCCCGAATTTGCATTTTGCTGTCGGCCCAAATCGTAACCGCGCCTGTTTGTGTTCACTTCGGAGTTCGGAGTTTCGTCAAGGGCGGAGTTCCCAAGATCGGGTGCCAGGTTCAGGGTGGCTTGCGTTAGTTCCGTTGCCCTCGAGGAGCAGACGGAAGCGTGTGGGTTTTCGGGTATTGTTCCAGCCCTGGGTTGGCCAGCTCGAGGATCACCGCGAAACAAAAACGAAGGATGATTGAGGAGGACGCCATGAATTCGCCAAAATATCCGGTTTGCCTGTTGCTTTTGGTCGTAATTCTGTCTCATCTTCTTGCCGGCCAGCAGCAGACATTGCCCTCGCCTGGCGTGCCGCGGCTCGTGAACTTTTCCGGGAAGGCGATCGATGACAACAGAAAGGTCGTCTCCGGCATTTCGGGCGTCACCTTCGCCATCTACAAGGACCAGTTCGACGGGGCTCCCCTGTGGATGGAAACCCAGAACGTGACGGCTGACAGCAAGGGCAGCTATACCGTTCAGCTCGGCGCCAGTACGCCTGACGGCCTGCCCTTGGAATTGTTCAGTTCTGGCGAGGCCCGCTGGCTGGGCGTGCGTATCAACGGCGGGCAGGAGCAGCCCCGGGTGCTCCTGCTCAGCGTGCCCTATGCCCTGAAAGCCGCCGACGCGCAAACTCTCGGCGGGCTTCCAGTCTCGGCCTTCGTGCTTGCCGCCACTCCACGCATCTCGGGCAGCATTACCGAATCTCAGCCCGCAGCGACCCTCGCCACCACTGCTGCCGCTGGTACAATTCCAGTTACTACCGCCGGCGGCACCGTGAATAAACTCGCCAGGTTCGACGCCAAGGCCGACGTTACCAATTCGCTGCTCTTCGACAACGGCACCAATGTGGGTATCGGCAATACCGCCCCGGCCGCGAAGCTGGATGTCAGCGGAACCGGTATTTTCCGCGGTGCGCTTACTCTTCCCGCGACAGCAACCGCCATCGCGACAGCGGGAAAAAACTCGCAGCCCTTCAACTTCACGGCGTCAGCCTTCAATAGTGGAACTGCGACGGCCGTGAATCAGACCTTCCGTTGGCAAGCGGAAGCCGTGGGAAACAACACGGCTTCACCGCTGGGCAAGCTCAATCTGCTTTTCGCTTCAGGGACCGCTAGTCCTAAGGAGACCGGTCTTTCTATTTCGAATACGGGCATTATCACGTTCGCAACCGGACAGAAGTTCCCAGGTTCGGGAGGCACGGTAACCAGCGTGGGCCTCAGTGCGCCCACATCCGACTTCAAGGTGAGCGGGTCGCCGGTCACGAGCAGCGGTACGCTGGCACTCAACTGGTCCATCCCTCCTTCTACCAACGCTGTGGCAAACGCGATCGTTAAACGAGACGCGTCGGGCAGCTTTGGCGCCCACGGCGTGTCTTCACAAACACTTCAGGTTGGGGTAAGCCCCCTCCTGGTTCTTGCGCCTTCTACCGTCCAAGTGGGTTCAGGCCCAAGTGTTTCGACCGCGATCTACGGTACGGCGGAAGGGGCCCAGGGACTAACCTACGGTGTCGCGGGCAACACACAAAGCGGTAGTGCCGGTTCCTCTGGCGTCGTCGGGCTCGCCCTCAACAGTGGAGGTGCCGGCGAGAACGGCGTATTCGGCCAAACTCTCAGCCCCCTCGGAGTGGGTGTGTACGGGCAAAAGGGTGGTCGAAGTAACGTAGGAGCCCCGTTTGCTGGTGCAGTTGGCATCGGCGTGTGGGGTGACGGGGGAGGGAATGCTTACGGAGTGTTGGGCACTGTAGATAATGGTTACGGCGGCGTTTTTGAAACGAATACCGCGTCAAGTCCCGCGCTCTACGCTCAGAATTTTGGTTCCGGCTTTGTCTTCGAGGCATTCGGCAACGGCGGCGATTGCGAAATCGATGGCAATGGGAATTTGGCCTGCACCGGGACCATTACCCCCGTGGTCGCCATCGACAACGGAGCGCGAAAAGTGGGTCTCTCTGCCATCGAGTCTCCCAACAACTGGTTCGAGGACGCGGGCTCGGCTGAACTCGTCAATGGTTCTGCCGTCGTCGTGTTCCGTCCCGACTTCCTCCAGACGGTCAACACCGAAATGAATTACATGGTCTTTCCGGTTCCGAACGGGGATTGCCGCGGTCTATACGTCACCAACAAAACGCCTAGGTCGTTCGAAGTTCGCGAACTGGGTGGCGGCACTGCCAGTCTTCGCTTCGACTATCGCATCATGGCGCTGCGCAAGAATTACGAGAACGTCCGCTTCGCTGACCACACTGCCGACGCCGACCCGCGCCAACAGATGGAGCAGTTTAAGAGGCGAGTTCACAGGTAAGAACTGGAAGTCCTGACTGTTGCCGTGTCGGTGTGCAACACGGAATCGTGCTAAGCGGAGCAACAGGTTAGACAACCGGAGCTGGTTCGGGCTAGGGGTCGGAGATTCAAACCCTCTCTCCCGACCATCTTTCACAAGCTCTTATCGGGTTTCGAGTTGGGCGCAATTGGGGCTAGGCCGCCCGCAGGTCCTCAGCTGCGAAAAAAGTATGTCATGATTCGGCGAGCACGTGGGCAAACGTCCCCTGGGCCCTGCCCTCTTGGCAGGTTCAGTGTGCAGGAGTGTTGAGGGAAGCAGGAGTGGTGACCCCCACCCCCGCTGGGGCCTTGAAAACTGCACCATTCTGCTTGTTCAATCTTGCCCATTCACCGCTCTTGCCTCCTTGCGCGATCTCCTGCGCAGAATAAGCTTTGATGCCCATGGCTTTCTGCCGTGCAGCATTGAATGCGGCGCTGGTAGTGGTGTATGGCTTCGGGGGCCACGATGCGATCTCTTTCTGGATTGCTGCTTCACGGTTTCCCGGATTGGGGTGGTCGCTCAAGAACTGCGGACCGCTCGATCCTTCGGCCGCGAGCTTCTTGAAGAAATCGGCCATGGCCTGCGGGTTATAGCCGGACTTGTACAGAATAATCGCGCCCACAGCGTCGGCCTGTGCCTCGTCACCGCGCGAGTACTTCAGCATGAGCCCTTGAGCCCCCATTTGAATTCCCATCCGCCCAAGTTGTCCGACCATTCCTCCCGCCATTCCTCCCACAGTTCCGCCGAGAACGGCTCCGGCAATGCCGGCGATCTCGCCCGTCGTCTGTGCCTTAGCGACCTGTTTGGCGGAATGCTGCAGGTACACGTGAGACATCTCATGTGCCATCACGCCTGCCAACTCTGCCTCATTCGATGCTGCGGTAATCGTGCCTATGTTCACGAACATCGGACCACCGGGCAGGGCGAAGGCATTAATTTCCTTTTGCGGGATAACGTGAAATTCGAATGGCCACGAATACTGAGAGGGGATGGTGGCGACCAGTTTCTGCCCGAGCTTCCGAATGTATTGGGTTTCCGGGCTGTTGTCAGGTAGCACCGGCATTTTTTGATACACCTCGGAGGCTGCCTGGAAACCCAACCGGATCTGCTGATCCCGGGTCATGGGAGCGTGTCCAGGGTTCGGCAGCTGGGGGGCTCCAACCACAGCGTAACCCAGAGCAGCCAGCAGCACCCATGTTATGGGAATGCGTTTCGCATTTGCGGGTGCTGGTGTCGTTGGTACCCAATAGGAGATTTTGCTGGCCCAGAACTTTCGCCCGCAGATGTGTGCCATAAACTCCCCCAAGCACCACAGATCGCAGCGAACACGGGTCGCGTACGGGAGGTATCGCCCCGCTTCGTCAGGAACCCGCTACGTGCGGCGGCGGCTAACTCACTTTATTATCACCCCAAAAACGTGATCATCCAACTTCTTCGTGCCCCCAAAAGAGGCGAAGGAACTGACAGGCAATCACAACCAAAACAAGCAATGCACAGGGCCAGAGCATCCCGCGAACGTATTTTCCGACCACCTGAGAACCAAGTTGCTGGTCGAAACCCACGGAAGACGCCCTTCGCCGAAGCGATTGCGCGGTTGATTTCACTAACTCGGAATCGTTGTTTCACGGCGAGCGAAGATATATTTCTTTACAGAAGCTATGGTTTTTTTTACAAAACTTAACTTCTGTAATGCTCTGCCTCGCGAATCGACATCGATCCCAGCCGGTCTCGCGTACTATCTGCACAATGACATAGGGGCGTTGGGAGTAAGTGCTGGTGCTGATGAAGTCTGCCAGAGCGCCTCATGATGTTCTTCACATTCCGGTTCGACTGTCATTTTCCAAAGCCTCACCCCCGCGTTTGGCTTCCGTTGACTTGCTGCGTGGCGTAGTCATGGTTCTGATGGCACTGGACCATACACGTTCCTTTTTTACTGGCCTGCAATTCGCTCCGGAGGATCTGACCAATACATCCGGGGCGTTGTTCCTTACGCGATGGGTCACACATTTCTGTGCACCGGTGTTCTTCCTCCTGGCAGGCACAGGCCCATTCCTGTCGCTTTCCCGAGGCAAGTCGGTTGGACAGGTGTCAAAGTTGTTCTGCGTACGTGGACTGTGGCTCGTGTTGCTGGCATTGACGGTAACCAGCTACGCCTGGACTTATCTGTTTCCGTTTTGGTTCAGCGACGTACTGTGGGGTCTGGGTTGGTCGATGGTTGCAATGGCGTTTCTGATACGGCTGCCGGTTCCCTGGATCGCCGCACTTGGCACAGCGATGCTACTGACCCACAACCTGCTCGACCGCGTCACTCCGGCAATTTTTGGAAGATTCGCTCCCTTTTGGGTGATTTTGCATGGCCATGGCTGGTTTTGGATTAAGCCCGGCAAGCTGGGTTTCTTCGTTCTCTTCCCTCTGATTCCCTGGGTTGGAGTAATGGCCATCGGCTATGCCCTCGGCTTTCTCTTGCAGGGTGGAAATTGGAGAAAACCGATTTTCTGCCTGGGCGCCATCCTGACGCTTGCCTTCATAATCCTGCGAGCCTTCCGCCTGTACGGAAACAGCCAGCCCATCTTGGAGCCGTGGGCTGCCGACATCGCAGGTCCGTGGCGAGTGCAAGCTACTCTAACTCTGACCATCGCCTCCTTCTTTAATACCGTGAAGTATCCACCTTCTCTGCAATTCTTGCTCATGACGCTTGGCCCCGCGCTAATGGCCTTGGCATGGTTCGACAGAACAAACACGGACCGCGGGCTGGCCAGGATTCTTGTCGTATTCGGTCGCGTACCCCTGGTTTACTATGTGCTCCATCTGTTCTTAATTCACACGATGGCAGTATGGATCGCGCTGACTTTGCATCAGCCGGCCGCTTGGCTCTTATATGGGGGACCTCTGCTCCAAGCACCGCCAGCAGGGTATGGCCATGGCTTGCTTTACATCTACATGATGTGGACAACGTCGCTAGGGCTGCTTTATCCGCCTTGCAAGTGGTTCACGAATTTCAGGCAGCGCCACCCGGATTGGTGGTGGCTGAGGTCGCCCGTGATCTGAGGAGGGTGACGGCTCTGAGGGCTCCCTACTGCACGCCGACATCCGTACCACCATGAATATTTATGGTGACCGACGCCGCAAGCTATTGTGGCTTTGGGACCGATCCGGACTGTGCCGGCTATCGCCAGCCGTTGCTCTACCGCGTGATCGCCGCCGCGAGCAGCTTTCTCGTCGTGAGTATCCCTAAAGGGGTTCACGACAAAGCTTGGGTCCAATTGGGGTCCAGATAGTGCCGAATACCATACAACACCATCCTGGCAGACGCAGAATGTGCTAAGCGATGCAACAAGTTAGACAACCAAGAGTGTTTCGGGACACGGGGCTCGGAGGGTCAAATCGTCTGTCCCCGACCATTCTTTTCTATAACTTGCCGTTTCTTCGCTGTCCCACCGTAAGGCTCCGATTGCTATCCTTCGCAACCAACCCGGTCATCTTTCTAAACGGTCGTCTTTTCAGTAGGTTCCAGAACTTGCTGGAGCCGATTTGCAGTCAGGCGGGCGCTCCAGTTTGATCCTGGCAAGTCTCTGAATGCATAGTACTTAGCTCGCAGACTGAGCAGGAGAGGCGGTTCGATTCTAGTCCGTGTCTGAATTTGAGATTCCGCCCACGACTTTTATAGGTTAAAATCCCTCTGTGTGGCCCTCCCAGAGAAGTAATACAAGGGGAGTTGCCAACATGGAGCATCCTTCAGTTCCCTCCCAGGTGTCTGCTGTACCCCGCCAGTCGACTTCCAGCCTGGCAACCTCGGATTCAGAGCACCTCGTCGCCCAATTGCGCTCGAGCATCCGACAGAGCAATTCCAGCTTGGACACCATGCTCGACTCTATCGTCCAGGCGGCGCAGCTTGTGGCGTGTGCGGATGGAGCCGCCATCGCCATGCGACGGGATAATCTGGTCGTCTGCCAGGCCAGGTCCGGAGACATGGCGCCTGAGTTGGGCAGCGAATTGAACGCCGACTCGCACATCTCCGGGGAGTGCTTGCGAACGGGCGGGACACTGCGCTGCGATGACACCGATAACGACCCGCGCGTGGATGCGGAAGCCTGCCGAAGTGTCGGCCTGAGATCGGTGGCTGTGGTACCGGTGGGAAGAAAGCCGGCGGTGAGCGGTGTCTTGGAAGCGTTCTCAGCAGTGCCCAATGCCTTCGACGACACCAAGGTGAAATTGCTCGAGGAAATGGCAGAGTTGGTGATTGCCGCCCAGCACCGCTCGGCAGAATCGGTTGTCGAGGTGGCGAGTGAGAAGCTTGCCATTAGGAGGAAACGCGGTCTCATCGTGGCGGCAGTGGCGGTGCTCCTATTGTTAGGCTGGCTAGTTTTCAGGGTTACGTCGAACAGCCATCTCTTGTCTGCTGCCGCCCGGCAGCCGGTCGATGGCCTCTCCGCATCGGCTGTAGCCGACCGTTCTTCTGCTAGCGTGTTGCAGCCGAACCCCTCACCACCGGTCGAGGACCCTCCGAGGGCTACGCCAAATCTGCCGTCTCCGATGGTAGAGGCCAGTAAGACGGAGAAAGACAGTCTAACCGGGGATGTGACGGTACGAAAATTCGCACCTGCACCGGCATGGAACCCGAATACCAGCTTTGTTCCCGGTGGCGCAAGAAGACCGCCAGCGCAAAATCCGGTTCCAGCTGCCGAGACCGCGCCCGCTCTCTCTGCTGTGGCCACCAGGTTAGCAACCGTGCCCGGC
>Ga0187780_10004294_pt1 | contig 10703 bp, 7 predicted proteins | sample 1015_Q2_SP10_20__FD_132429 | JGI IMG/M metagenome (GOLD analysis project Ga0187780, IMG submission 132429) | Tropical peat soil microbial communities from peatlands in Department of Meta, Colombia - 1015_Q2_SP10_20_MG | ecosystem: Environmental > Terrestrial > Soil > Wetlands > Peat | place...
AGCGATAGCGACGAGGAGGCTCACCGACCGCCCCATGGAAAGCGAGCATCCTGGAGCTCAAATCTACTAATCTCTGAGTTAAATAGCATCAATTTTTTACGAAAACATCCTTTACTAAAGAATGTGAATGGATAATTATTTTTCAAAATTAAAGAATATATAAAATTGATTTCTAGTACTAAAGTCGAAATTTGTTTACTGCATTTTTAGGTAGTGTTAGAATGAATGTGTAATCTAGTAGAAATAGTTTGAATGATTACGATTAATGTTTTCAAATAGGGGAGAGTGTTTCGCTTAAAAGGAAAAATGAAAGCGGTTTTAAAACATCAAAGAGGGCTTGGAGCAAAATTAGAAATAGTTGATATACTTCAAATAAAAGATCATGAAGTATTAGTAAAAGTAAATGAAACTTCAAATTGTGGAACAGATGTACATATTTATACATGGAAGTAATTTCCTAAGTATCCTTGTAAACTCGACTACTTCATGCAACGATATTGAGAAAAGTATAAGAAAGTTATATACTTAATTGATGCAAGACCGTTGTAATGGAAGGAGATAGTCGAATGAACGAACAACAACGATTACAAAGTAGTAAAATAAATACTGATAATAAATCAATCGATAAAGATTATAGTAAATATTTTGAAAAAGTATACCAACCACCTTCATTAAAAGATGCAAAAAAACGTGGTAAAGAAGAAGTAACTTATGACCGTGGTTTTGAGATCCCAGAAGACATAAAAGATTCAGGTGTTGGTAAAAAATTCCTTATCCGAACGTTTGGCTGTCAAATGAATGAGCATGATACAGAAGTAATGGCTGGTATTTTGACAGCTATGGGATACGATGTAGCAACTGACGTTGAAGATGCAGACATTATTTTATTAAACACTTGTGCTATTCGTGAAAATGCAGAAAATAGAGTGTTTGGTGAAATTGGACACTTAAAACCATTAAAACAAAAAAATCCAAATCTATTAATTGGTATTTGTGGATGTATGTCACAAGAAGAAGCGGTTGTAAATCGTATCTTACAAAAACATTCGTTCATTGATATGGTTTTTGGTACACATAATATTCATCGTTTACCATTCATTGTAAGAGAAGCAATGTTTAGCAAAGAAATGGTCGTTGAAGTATGGTCAAAAGAAGGGGATGTAATTGAAAACCTTCCAAAAGTACGACGTGGAGAAATAAAAGCTTGGGTAAACATCATGTATGGATGTGATAAATTCTGTACGTACTGTATCGTTCCTTACACTCGTGGGAAAGAGCGTAGCCGCAGGCCAGAAGATATTATTGATGAAGTACGTGAATTAGCTCGTTTAGGATATCAAGAAGTAACATTATTAGGTCAAAACGTAAATGCATACGGACGTGACTTTGAAGACCGTGAGTATGGTTTAGGAAACTTAATGGATGAAATTCGTAAAATTGGTATTCCGCGTGTACGATTTACAACAAGTCATCCACGTGACTTTGATGATCATTTAATTGAAGTATTAGCTAAAGGTGGCAATTTAATGCCACATATTCACTTACCAGTTCAATCTGGAAGCTCAGAAATTTTAAAATTAATGTCTCGTAAATATGATCGTGAACGTTATTTAGAGCTTGTGAAAAAAATTAAAACAGCGATTCCAAACGTTTCTTTCACAACTGATATCATTGTTGGTTTCCCTAATGAAACTGACGAACAGTTTGAAGAAACAATGACTTTATATGAAGAAGTAGGATTTGACTTAGCCTTCACATTCATATACTCACCTCGTGAAGGAACACCTGCAGCAAAAATGGTGGATAATGTTCCAGAGGAAGTTAAAAAAGCTCGTCTTCAGCGCTTAAATGAACGTGTAAATGAATACTCTAATAAGTTCAATAAACGTTTTGAAGGGCAAATTGTGGAAGTACTTGTTGAAGGTGAAAGCAAGAAAAACCCAGACGTACTAGCAGGATATACACCACATAGTAAACTTGTTAACTTTAGAGGACCAAAGTCATTAGTTGGTCAAATCGTTAAAGTAAAAATTGTCCAATCAAAAACATGGTCTCTTGATGGAGAGCTGATTGAGGAAACTGCTGAGGTGAAATAAATGGGGAAATTCACGAAAGAACAAATTGTAGAAAAAGCAAAAGAGCTTGCTAAAATGATGGCTGAAACGGAAGAAGTAGATTTCTTCATAAGAGCAGAAGCACAAATCAATGAAAGTGCAACTGTTAAAGGGTATATTGAGGAAATTAAATCTTTACAGAAACAAGCTGTTAATTTAGAACACTGGGATAAAACTGAGGCTCTTAAAAAAGTAGAAAACGAGCTAACAGCATTAAATGAAAAACTTGAAGCAATTCCAGTTGTCCAAGAATTTCAGGCTTCTCAAGTAGAAGTAAATGATCTCTTACAACTAATTTCACATACCATTTCAAATGGTGTAACGGATGAAATTATTAAATCAACTGGTGGAGATTTATTAAGTGGAGAAACAGGTGCACAACTTGCAACAAAAACTGGATGCTCTACTGGTTGTGAAACGAAATAAGTTATAAAAATCACGTCTATATTATTAGACGTGATTTTTTTTGTTAAATTCATATTTTGATGATTGAAAGTTCTTTTTGTATCTTAGATTGCATATTAATATTAAACCCTGATTTCTTAATAATAAGGCGTTGTTTTTAAATAGATTAGTTAGAGAATCCGAGATATTCCAGCGAGAAAATGGGATACCGATTACCCAAAGTGAGGCTTGGAAGTTTTCTTCGTAAATATCAAAAATGCCGATTAAATTAGTCAAAAATAAAGATCAATATTTTTAGCAAGAATGCCTCATATCACCTAATACAATTTGATTTAAAAAAATATTTAGTAAAAATATAAAAAATTAATAATATGTGTCAAGTTTACTAGGCTCTCGTCATACAATTTATCATCACATGTATTTTAATTGAATAATACGATTTACATGTCATAAACACATTCAGCTAATGTCATGCATAGAATGAAATGAAAGTTGAACGAGGAGGGTCACACCTATGTCTGAATTTAGAGAGATAATTACAAAAGCAGTCGTCGGTAAAGGCAGAAAACACAGCAAAACTACAAATACAATTACTCCTAGCTTTTCACCTTCAAGTATATTAGGCTGCTGGGTTATCAATCATGTATATGATGCGAGAAAGGTAAAAGAAGGAGTAGAAGTTTCGGGAAAATACGACATAAATATTTGGTTCTCACATCATGACAATACAAAAACAGAAGTAGTTCAAGAATCAGTTAGATACGATGACTTAGTAAGATTAAAGTTTAGAGATGATCAGTATTCTGATGAAGATTGTGAAGTCATTGCAAAAGCATTAAAACATCCAAACTGTATTGATGCTGTCATCTCCCCGAACGGAAATAAATTTATTGTTACAGTAGAAAAAGAAATTTTAGTAGAAATTGTTGGAGAAACAAAGGTAGTCGTTGCAATTGCACCAGATGGAGCATGGGATGATGATTCTGATTTTATAGACGATGATTTTGAAGATTTAAATCCAGATTTTATTATTGATGGTGAAGAAGAGTAGTATAGGCTAGGGAGGTAAACCTCTCTAGTTTTTTATTTTTTTTCAACATTTAGAGCAGATTAAAGTCTCTAACAAATCAAAGGGAAGCGTCGAAATATGTTATAATGTTAGCAGTATGTTTTAATTGGAGTGGATAATATGGCTACTTATACGCCTATGATACAGCAATATTTACAAATTAAGAAAAACTATCAAGATGCATTTTTGTTCTTTCGATTAGGAGACTTTTATGAGCTGTTTTTTGATGATGCGATAAAAGCTTCACAAGAACTTGAAATAACTTTAACTGGACGAGCTGGTGGGACTGATGAAAAGATTCCGATGTGCGGAGTCCCTTATCATTCGGCTAGTAATTATATAGAGCAATTAGTTGAAGGTGGTTATAAGGTAGCAATATGTGAACAAACAGAAGATCCCGCGCAAGCAAAAGGTGTAGTAAGACGTGAAGTAGTTCAATTAATTACACCTGGTACGCAAATGGAAGGTAAAACGATTCAAGATAAACAAAATAGTTATATTTCTTCTATTACAGAATTTAATGAAAAGCAATATGGATTAACTTGGATAGACTTAACTACTGGTGAAGGAAACGCAATACTCTTCAACGGGTCGATAGATGATGCAATGCTGAAACTTATTTCAACTGGAACAAAGGAAATTGTCGTGACTTCAGAATTTCCTTCTAATGTAATTGAGGCTTTCCAAAAAAACTTTTCAATCACATTTTCTGTAGAAGAAAATAGTGTAGTGTCAGATGAATTTGACAATGTGGTAAAACCAATTACTTCGAGCTTGCTTAGAAATTCTGTAGGACGATTATTAAACTATTTATCTAAAACGCAGAAGAGATCATTAACTCATCTTCAACCAATATCCGTTATAAATCTGGACGAGTATTTAAATATGGATATGTATACAATGCGTAATCTTGAATTAATTGAAGCGCAACGAAGCAAAGGGAGACAAGGTACGTTAAGTTGGTTACTAGATGAAACGAAAACGGCAATGGGTGGTAGACTATTAAAAAAATGGATACAACGCCCATTAATGAATAAAGAAGAAATCGAATCGAGACTAACGGTTGTAGAGCTTTTAATGGAAAACTATTTCGTTCGAGAAGATTTAAAGGAAAATCTTAAAGGTGTATATGATTTAGAACGTTTAGCGGGAAAAGTTTCATTTGGAAATGTAAATGCACGAGATTTATTACAATTAAAACGTTCATTGAATAATATACCAGCTGTACAATTAGCCATATCTTCAATTGACCACCCGATTATTCATGAAGTAGTGAGTAGTATAGACCCATGTGAGGATCTTTTAAAACTACTAGAGGAATCAATCAATGAAGAAGCACCATTATCTGTTAAAGAAGGAAATATCATTAAAGATGGTTACCATCATACATTAGATGAATATCGTTTTGTAAGTAAAAACGGTAAAAAATGGATGATGGAATTAGAACAAAGAGAACGAGAGATTACGGGAATAAAGTCTTTAAAGATTGGTTATAACCGTATTTTTGGTTATTTTATAGAGGTAACAAGATCGAATTTATCACAATTACCAGATGGAAGATATGAACGAAAACAAACATTAGCTAATGCAGAGCGATTTATTACGGAAGAATTAAAGGAGAAAGAAACATTAATTCTTGAAGCAGAAGAAAAAATGATCGGATTAGAATATGAATTATTCATTTCAATCCGAGAACAAGTTAAATTACATTTAGCAAGACTGCAAAAGCTAGCTCAAATTATTAGTAAAATAGATGTCTTGCAAAGCTTTGCATCAGTAAGTGAAAAAAACAATTATAAACGACCAGAGTTTACTGAAAAGAGAGTATATCATGTGTCAGATGGCCGTCATCCTGTTGTAGAGAAAGTATTAAACGGTCAAGAATACATTCCGAACGATACAATTCTTGATGAAAATACTCATCAATATTTAATAACCGGTCCAAATATGGCTGGTAAAAGTACGTATATGAGACAAGTTGCATTAATTAGCATCATGGCTCAAATTGGGTGCTTCGTACCTGCAGAAACTGCAACATTACCTATATTTGACCAAATTTTTACGAGAATCGGTGCAGCGGATGATTTAATCTCAGGCCAAAGTACATTTATGGTTGAAATGCTTGAGGCAAAATATGCGATTACAAATGCTTCGGAAAAAAGTCTAATATTATTTGATGAAATTGGCCGCGGTACTTCAACATATGATGGAATGGCTTTAGCCCAAGCAATGATTGAATATATTCATAATGAAATAGGAGCAAAGACGTTATTTTCAACACATTATCATGAATTAACCGTTTTAGCTGACCAATTACAACATCTAAAAAATGTCCACGTTGCAGCGAAAGAACAAGATGGTAAAGTCTTATTCCTTCATAAAATTTATGAAGGTGCAGCAGATAAAAGTTACGGAATACATGTTGCACAATTAGCGGAATTACCAGAGTCTGTTATCGAACGAGCAAAAGAACTTTTAGATGAACTTGAAGCTAACAGTAATGGTCAACAAGATAAACCAAGAGGACAGGCTGTTGAGGAAAACAAGGAAGTTGTAAATGATAGTAAAGTCACAACATACAAAGAAGAACCAACTATTACTGAAAACAAAACAATAATTTCAAAGGAACCAGAGGAACAACTTAGTTTCTTTGATCAATCAGAACAGAAAGTAATTGAAATTGTAAAAGAGAATCCTGTTATTGAAGAACTTAAGGGATTAAATATTCTAGAGATGACACCAATGGATGCTTTAAACATTTTATATTCATTACACAAAAAAGTTAAAAACTAAAAGAGTAAAGTTTTTTAACATGTTATTATTATTTTTTAAAGGTTCTTTTTTTAGATTCTTGCTCTTAAGTTTTTAAATTTATTAGACAAAAGTTGATTGGAACGGAAGGGTGCTCGACTCCTGTGGGAAATGCGGGAAGGCTGAGACCCCGCAGGCTTGTCGAGGAGGCTCAGCTCACGCTCCTAGGAAAGCGAGCATCCTGGAGTGGAAATTAACTTACACATACTGAAATAGAAACAATGTATATGAAAACAGCTTTTTTAAATGTTGTTTTTTGATTAAAGTAGCCGTTTACAAGCGCCTTTGATTAAAAGAGAAAGGAGGAGATGTTATGGGGAAAATTCGTAAACTTGATGAAGTTTTATCAAACCAAATTGCTGCTGGGGAAGTAGTTGAACGACCAGCGTCAGTTGTGAAAGAATTAATGGAAAATTCCATTGATGCTGGAAGCACTAGGATATCAGTTGAAATTGAAGATGGAGGACTAACCCGAATCGTAATTGCTGATAACGGAGAAGGCATGACAAAAGAAGATAGTTTACTAGCCTTTGAACGGCATGCAACAAGTAAAATTAAAGATGAAAAAGACCTATTCCGCATTCGTACATTAGGATTTCGTGGTGAAGCACTTCCGAGTATTGCGTCTGTTAGTTATGTAACCGTTAAAACATGTAACGGAGAAGGAGCTGGTATTGAAACCTCTTTAAAAGGAGGAATCCTAAAAGCTCAACAAGAAATTGCAAAGCAGCAAGGTACTACAATAGAAGTAGCTAATTTATTTTTTAATACGCCAGCTAGGCTAAAGTACATGCGCACAGTTCAAACAGAGCTTAGCAATGTAACAGATGTTGTCTATCGATTAGCTTTAGTCAATCCTCATATTGCAGTTGAGCTAAAACATAATCAAAAGCCAATTTTTCGGACAAATGGTAATGGAGATACGCGCCAAATTCTTGCATCATTATATGGACTTCAAATCGCAAAAAATATGCTTCATATTGAAGCTGATTCACTAGACTTTCACGTTGAAGGATTTTTATCGATGCCTGAATATACAAGAGCGTCTAGAAACTATTTATCAGTTTATGTAAATGGGCGCTATGTAAAGCATTATGGAGTAAATAAAGCTGTTTTAGAAGGCTATCATACATTACTTCCGATTGGTCGTTTTCCAATCGTAGCCATTTTCATTACGATGGATCCGCAGTTGGTTGATGTGAATGTTCATCCGTCAAAGCAAGAGGTACGATTTAGTAAAGAAGATGAGCTATATCAATTAATAAGTGGGGCAGTTAAAAAAGCCTTTCAAAAGCAATCTTTAATACCAGAAATTACAAGACCAACACCAAAAGTAAAGCTTCAAAGTGAGCAACCTTCTTTTTCATTTGAACATACATTGCCAAATGAAGTGAATGTTGAATCGAAAATGCCATTTTCACTACAGTCAACTGTTTCTAAAGAGACGGGGAAATCATCCGAAGTTTTAAAGGAGACGAATAAAGTTGATTACCTGGCGGATCAATCAACTCAATCCTTACCTTTTGAGGAAGAATATTTTAGTAGAAATAATAAAATAGAAGAGCCTAGTGAGGAAACTGAAGAAGACTTTAGTAATTTAATCTCTCAAGAGCCAATTTCAGTTGAAAAGATTGAACAAATAGAAGAAGTTGCTGTAAATGAATTACCACCTCTATATCCAATTGGGCAAATGCATGGAACATACATTATTGCTCAAAATGAAAAAGGGTTATATCTTGTTGATCAACATGCTGCACAAGAAAGAATTTATTATGAGTATTTTAAAGATAAGATAGGGGAAGTCTCGACTGAGTTGCAGACATTATTAATTCCAATTACATTTGATGTTTCGCCTGAACAAGCAATTTTATTAGAACAATACACTGATGAACTTAGAAGAGTAGGATTATTTATTGAATCTTTTGGAAGTAATAGTTTTATCATTCGTGAACATCCACAATGGTTTCCAAATGGAGAAGAAGAGGCATTGATTGATGAAATGATCCAAGACCTTTTGAAAAAGGGAACAATTGACATTAAAAAGATTCGTGAAGAAAAAGCAATTATGATGAGCTGTAAGGCATCCATAAAAGCAAATCAATATATTACGAATGATGAAATCTTTAATTTATTAGAAACGTTAAGAAAAACAACTAATCCATATACTTGTCCGCACGGTAGACCAATCGTAATTCATTTTTCTTCATATGAGTTAGAGAAAATGTTTAAGCGGGTGATGTAAAAAAAAGCGTAAAATCATTTTATTTTTGATTTTACGCTTTTTTTGTTTTCGTAAGCTTTGTTGTTATTTACAAAGAGCGTTGTTGATTGGAACGTAGGGATACGCGCTTTCCGTGGGGCGGGCGATGAGCCTCCTCGTCGCTATCGCTCCTGCAGGGGCTCATCTATCCCGCTGCTCCCACAGGAGTCTCGCACCTTCCGTTCCAATCAACTTTGTTATCAATATTTTATTGTATCAAATTCCTTTAAAACCAATCATTAAAAATGGCCTTTTCTTTTTGAACGAAAGTAGTTGAAAATAAAAAAAATCTCCAATTTATAGAAATTTCTGATATTATTTAATGAAGAGGTATTTTATGAACTCGATAAAATGTTTTAATTAACAAGGTGTGTTTCTCATTCTATCAAATAAGATTGTAGAATTTCACTAAAGTATTTTAGAGGTGAAAAAACTTGTTTAAGTTATTTTTAGTCATACATATTGTCACTGGAGTGATTTGTTTAATAACAGGTTTACTTGCTGGATTCTCGAAAAAAAGAAGGGGTAAACATACTTTTTATGGAGAAATTTATCATGGATCATATGTTTTAGTATTCATAACAGCGGTTGTTATGTCGATATTACGTTGGAGTGAAAGTGCCTATCTTTTTTATATAGCTATTTTTTCATATTCTTTGGCTCTTCTTGGATATATAGCTGCCAAGAAAAGATGGAAAAACTGGTTAGGTAGTCATATAGGTGGAATGTTAGGTTCATATATTGGAATTGCGACTGCAACACTTGTTGTAAATGCCAAAAACATTCCGATAATAAATAATTTACCAATCTTATTAGTTTGGTTTTTACCAACAATTATTGGAACACCTATTATTATTAAGGTTGGTAGAAAATGCAATCGATGAAATTGTTTTATTACATAGACTTAGAAGGTTTTCTTAAGTAGAAATTTGTACAGCATAGATCCAAAAGATATTAGACCTTTCTAATAACAATTGGCTTTTAACCAATTGAATTAATAAAAATACATTTAGAAAAGGGAGAGATTAAGATGCATGTAAAATCACAAATATTAACTTTACAAGCGTATAAACCTGGAAAGCCGAGTGAACTAGTTAAAAGAGAATACGGGCTTGATAAAGTAGTTAAGTTAGCTTCAAATGAAAATACTTTCGGTTGTTCTTCAAAGGTATTTGAAGCAATAAAATCAATTGCAGATCAATTTGCAATATACCCTGACGGAGCATCTGAAGCATTAAGTAAAAAGGTTGCTGCTTTTTTAAATGTTACACCAGAGGAACTGCTGTTTGGTAGTGGTGCTGACGAAGTGATTCAAATCATAACTCGTGGCTTATTAAAATCAGAAAATAATATTGTTTGTGCTACTTCAACATTTCCACAATACGCCCACCATGCTGTAGTTGAAGGTGCTGAAGTACGCAGTGTTCCTTTAGTGGATGGAGTTCATAATCTAACTAAAATGTTAGAACAAATAGATGATCAAACAAAAATTGTTTGGATTTGTAATCCGAATAACCCAACTGGTACATATGTTAACGAAGAGGAATTAGAAAACTTTATTCGTGCTGTGCCTGAGTCAACTTATGTGGTTGTAGACGAAGCGTATGTTGAATATGCAACTGCTACAGATTTTCCTAATACAATCAAATTACTTCAGAAATACAAAAATCTCATCATTTTACGCACGTTTTCAAAGGCATACGGTCTTGCTTCATTCCGAATTGGATATGGTATCGGAAATGCCGAATTAATGGCAGAATTAAATATTGTTCGATTACCATTTAATACATCAATGATTGCACAAGTCGTTGCAATGGCAGCATTAGACGACCAACAATTTATCGAGCATTGTGTAAGTGAAAATACGAAGGGTCTAGAACAATATATCAAGTTTTGTATAGAACAAGACATTCCATATTTTCCTTCACAAACTAATTTTATTTTTATGGAAGTTGAAAATAGTGGGGAAGTTTTTGAAAAACTACAATCCAAAGGCTACATTATTAGAGCATTCCCACAAGGAATTCGAATTACGATTGGTTCA
>Ga0187780_10004296_pt1 | contig 10701 bp, 6 predicted proteins | sample 1015_Q2_SP10_20__FD_132429 | JGI IMG/M metagenome (GOLD analysis project Ga0187780, IMG submission 132429) | Tropical peat soil microbial communities from peatlands in Department of Meta, Colombia - 1015_Q2_SP10_20_MG | ecosystem: Environmental > Terrestrial > Soil > Wetlands > Peat | place...
ATGCACGCCGCGCTCAATGATTTTGAAGCTGACAAGGCGATAAGATGCATCGTCATAACTGGCGCCGGAGACAAGGCCTTCAGCGCGGGCGCAGATGTCACCGCCTTTACAGGCCTAACTCCCACAAAGGCCGCTGAAACGGCGGCCAAGGGGCACACGTTCTTTACAAGGATCGAGCGCATCGGTAAACCCGTAATCGCCTCCATCAATGGATTCGCGCTCGGAGGAGGGTTGGAGATGGCGTTGGCCTGTGACTTCAGAATTGCAGCTGAAAATGTTGAGTTGGGCCAGCCCGAAACAAATCTAGGTCTCATTCCAGGATGGGGAGGGACGCAGCGATTGGTCAGGATCGTCGGTTTGGCAAAGGCAAAGGAAATGATAATGCTCGCAGAACGAGTGCACGCGGAGGAAGCTGTCAAAATGGGTCTCATCACCAAGGTGGTTAGTAGAACAGAACTGACAGCCGAAACTACCGCCTTGGCCAACAAGCTAGCCGATGGTCCCCCCGTTGCCCTCAGGCTTGCAAAAGAAGCGTTGAATCTCGGAACGCAAGTCCCCCTGGACATAGGGCTGAAACTTGAGGCAAACGCTTTTGGAATCGTCTTGTCCACGAAAGATGTGATAGAAGGCGTCTCAGCTTTCATGTCAAAACGAAAACCGGAGTTTAAGGGAGAGTAGAGGAGCAGTTGCCGCTAGATTTTGCGTTCACGGAAGAACAGGAGCTCTTCCGCAGGACTATTCGCGACCTAATGACGAAATCTGTGGCTCCACGAGTTAAGGAACTGAAGCAAGCCCGTGCCCTGGTGCCCGAAGTTCACAAGGACATTACGGCCGCAGGTATCTTTGGGCTATTGGTTCCAACCGAATTCGGAGGAAGCGCCAGCGACTACGTCACGTTCATGATCGCAGTCGAAGAAATCACGAAAGGCGACTCCACCGGTTTCGTCGGCCTTCCCACCTGGTACGGAGCTGCTTGTGCCCGCCTGATCGGCGCCTACGGCAACCCCGAACTGAAGGAGGAGGTGCTACCGAAAATAGTGAAGGACGGCTGGCTAACGCCCCTTCATTCCACCGAACCCGGCTGCGGGACAGATTTCACAGCCATAACAACTACCGCCAAGAAAACTGAAGAGGGATACATTGTCAATGGAGAGAAATCAATGGTCAGCTGCATACCGGAAGTAGTAAAGTTTGGCGGAGGCTACGTCACAACAGTAAAGACGCGTCCGGAGCTAGGCAGCAAAGGCATGAGTCTCGTCTTCATCCCAAGCAACGCGAAAGGCATCACCACATCCATGTTCACAGGCATGGGGATCGACATCGGAGGCGTTCGATACCAGAACACGGTCATCCCGCAAAATTACCTACTCGGTTCCGAAGGAGCAGGATACCAGATGACCTATGAATCCTTCGTCCACGCCAGAGTCCCCACAACAATGAGCATCGTCGCCGCCGCAGAAGCCTCAATCGAGAAAGGAATCGAATACCTCAAACAGCGTAAGGCATTCGGCAGAGAAATCGGAAAACACGAGGGACTCCAATTCGAACTCTCCGAAGACTACGCAAACGTACTTGCCGCAAAATGGCTGACTTACCGTGCAGCATGGCTCATCGACCAATACCATAATGGAAAAGCCTCATTCTCTGACGCCATGACCGCCGCCTCAACCGCCAAACTTGTCGCATCAGACCTATGCGTCAAGGCCGTGAGTGACGTCCTCGAATGGTACGGCGGCGCAGGAACAACAACAGAATACGACATAGAAAACATCTTTCGAACAGTCAGACAAGCCGTCATAGCCGAAGGAACAAAGAACGCACAAAAAATAGTCATAGCAATGCAACTACTCGGCAGAGGATTCTCAGCCTGGTAGGCAAAGGAAAAGCCAACCCCCCCACTCACTCCAGCGAAAGACGAGAGAGAGGTGCGGCGCGCGCGATATTTCATACTAATCCCATTTTGCATTTCGACTCACTCAAAGCACTCCCCATCGCAAATGAGACAAGGGACTAAGCTACGATATGCGAACGTCGTTATCACCAGCGATCACGAGTTGCCGGTCGCTCGCGAGAGGCACACGGCGGCTTTTTGTGTGCGAGTGGGGCGGTAACGCGGGCGGTGAACCGATGCAACGCATCTTCTATCCGCATAGTGTCGTTGTGATCGGTGTGTCAGAACGACCCGAGAACTTGGCTCGCAACATAATCGCGAATTTGCAAGTCTTTGGCTACGGAGGGCAGATTTACGCGGTTGGAAGGAGGAAGGGGATGGTTCGGGGGGTTACGATCGCTAGTTCGTTAAATGAAGTTCCTGATGGACTCGATTTAGCTGTGATTGTGACGCCCGCGGCCACGGTTCCTGAATTAGTGGAGTCATGTGGCCGTAAGGGTATCCATCAGGTTGTTGTCGAGAGTGGGGGCTTCGGCGAGTTCTCCGAAGAGGGACGCAAGCTGGAGCAGGAAATTCTAGAAAGCATTCACCGTTGGGACATGCGTTTGGTCGGGCCGAACTGTATCAGTGTCGTCAACCAGGAAGTAGGGCTCTGCCTTCCATTCGTGCCGCTTTCTCCCACCACTGCACGGCTAGGACCAGTCTCGGTCGTGTCGCAGAGCGGCGGTGTGTCAGTCACGTACATGGACCTGCTGTGCGCGGCTGGGGTAGGCATCAACAAAGCGGTCAGCATAGGAAACAAGGCTGACTTGAACGAGACGGACTACCTCAGGTACCTCCTAGGCGATCCTGGCACACAGATCATCTGCCTCTACCTAGAGTCCATAAGTGACGGCCGAGAACTCCTCCATTTAGCTAGGTCCTCCATCAAGCCCATAATCATTCACAAGGCTAACAGGGGTCAAGCCAGCCGGCACGTGGCTTTCTCCCATACGGCAGCGTTGGCGGACGACGACAGGATCGTGAGTGCCGCCTTTCGCCAAGTAGGGATCCTTCGCTCCGAAGATTTTCGTGAATCCGTTGCCATCGCTCAAGGCCTATGCCTCCCGCCAGTTCGAGGGAACAATCTCGTCATCATCTCGCGTTCAGGCGGTCACGCAGTGGTAGCCGCCGACGCAGCGGAGCGATATGGCTTTCGTCTGACCCCGCTACCAAAGGAGTTTCTTGAGCAGGCCAGTTCGCTCTTACGTACCGACGTCATCACCCTCGCCAACCCAATCGACCTCGGGCTCATATTCGACTTTGACCTCTATGCCCGGATTGTAGAGGAATGTTTACGCATACTCTCCCCCGATGCAGTTCTTCTCATCAATACGTTCACCCTTGTCGAGGCTGAGAGAGCGCAGAAATTGGCCCAACGAGTCGAAGAAATCGTGGAAGGGTCCGGCCGCCCCGTTGCTTTCTGTGCCTATTCGCAGGGCTACGAGACGCAGATGACCCAACGGCATACAAATCTGCCCATCTTCGCGGAGATAGAGGACGCCATACGGGGATTGGCTGCATCTCGGGATTGGAATTCTCGAAAAGAGCGCGCGGTCGAAACAACTAGTGAGACAAGCATTGAACGGGCGCCGAACGAAACTAGGCGGCTCTTGTCTGGGGCAAGAGTGTTTATGGCGGACGAGGCTCTTTCATTGTGCGAACAGTACGGTATTTCAATCGCACGTTTCGAAGTTGCCAACGGTCCAGATGCCGCCATGGAAGCCGCGGATCGGCTGGGATATCCTGTGGCTCTCAAAGTGCTTGCGGCTGAGCACATTCACAAGTCGGATGTGGGTGGAGTTGCTTTGGGGTTGCAGGACCGAGCCGCAATCAGTCGGGAGGCTGAGGCCATGCTAACCCGGATTGGGCATCCTACAAGGCTGATGGTTCAACGAATGGTTAGCGGCGGCTTGGAGATGATAGTTGGGGGCAAGCGTGACCGCAGCTTTGGTCCGGTTGTCATGTTAGGGTTGGGGGGCATATTTGTGGAGGCGTTTGACGATGTGACGTTTCGAGTAGCCCCGATAGGCCGGACGGATGCGGAAGAAATGGTGGAAGAGATACACGGTAAGCGAATGCTTCACGCATTCCGCGGCAGGCCACCCTTAGACCGGGAATCGGTCATCAAAGCACTCACATCGATGTCTACCATGCTGGCCGAAAATCCCGCCATCGATGAAATCGATATCAACCCTCTTGTTGTTCTAGAGACCGGAGCCGTCGCGCTGGACGCGCGCGTCCTAGTGACAGGAAAGCAAACCAACTAGTGAGCATCGATTTCCTCCTAACATGCCCAGATGCGGAGGCGTCGAACTACCCTCCGACAAATGTCAGCCGGTAAATTGGGATTCGGATTATTGGCTAGAAAAATGGAAAACGTGTGATGAGAAACCCAAGGCTCTTAAGCGCAGAAAGCGAGTTACTCAGGAGCGCATTTGGCGTTCAAGAAGGAAGTCCATGTTTTTCTTGAAAGTTTACGCCGCCGAAAATGGGCGTTGTGCTACCTACTTACCCTGACTTCCGTCAGTACTGTTATCTTCTCGTTCGTGGAGAAGCATTCGATATTCGATTCGCTCTACTGGACAATTACAGTTCTTAGCACAGTAGGCTTCGGAGACATTACACCCCACACCGTATTCGGTAAGCTGCTATTCATCTTCGACGCAATCTCCGGAATAACCACATACGTCTACCTTATCACGAGTTGGCAGACCTCAGTGATCGAAGCCAGGCTCGAAAGAAAACTATGGGAACTCGCCGAAGCCGACTTCAACGAACGAACACGCAAATCGAAGTCACAATTTCAAGACTAGCTTAGTCAGTCTGTAACAGTTACATTGTTTGCAGCAGACGAACGTCCTACCAACCGGTTTCTGACAACCTAACCATATGAACAAGAGCTGTTTGCAGTCGAGGAGCCGCTTATATAGAGATATCCACTCCCCCAGGGGAGGATACTCAATGTCATCGCATAAGAGAGTCGAAGTAACGAAGAGGATTGCAAGAATACACGGCCACGTTCACGGGATTCTGCAAATGCTGGAGGAGGGCAGATCCTATTCAGAGATAGTTCAGCAGATCTCGGCGGTGAAGGCAGGGCTGGATAGTGCCGTGCAAGTGATTGTAGAAGATTTGGTTGAGGACTGTGTAACCAAGTCAGGCCGAAGCAGGTCCATCAATGAGCCTATGCTCGAACTGAAGGAAGTCATCGCAAGAAGCAGATGAACTACCGCCCGTCGATTAACATGACCGATGAAAACTCCCAGACCGGCATCTCTGGGCTTGGAGCAGAAAAGACTAGGGAACTGGCTAGGCTTGGCCTTATGGGTCTGGCCGCGTTCGTCAGCTACCTAGGAGTCTGGAGATATTTTCTACCGTTCGACCTCATAGCGATAGCCGCAACTCTGATCGGCGGTTACCCCATCTACAAGGAAACCATCCTGAGCCTTCGAAGGAAACACGTCAACATGGAAGTCTCGATGACCGTGGCCATCGTGGCTTCCCTTCTCCTGGGGCAGCTTACGCCTGCCGTCGTAATAGCGTTCTTTGTCGTACTGGCTGAATTCATCGAAGAATATGCGGTTGACAAAGGTAGGGCTACCGTAGTCCAACTGGAGAAATCAGTTCCAAAGCGAGCACTCGTTAGAAGAAACGGTACCGAAGCCGAGGTTAATCCGCAGACACTGGTTCCTAACGACGTAGTGATTGTTAGAGACGGCGAGCGGGTACCTGTTGACGGAATGATCGTCAGCGGAACGGCGTACGTGAATCAGGCCTCGATAACCGGCGAAGCAGCGGCAACGGAGAAGTTCGCCAGCGACCGAGTGTATGCGGGCAGCGTCGTTGAATCGGGGGTCATTGAAGTCAGCACGGAGAGAGTGGGTGGCGAAACGGTGTTCGGGAAGATAATCAAGCTCGTGGAGGAGGCGGAACATAGGAGAGCCCCTATTCAGAAGATTTCCGACAGGTTGGCTACCTGGCTGGTTGAGTTCGCCATCGGCTTTTCTATCATCACTTTTCTGCTTACCCGAAACGCGATTTCAGCATTGTCGGTCGTCGTCGTTGCGGGCGCCTGCGGTGTCGCGGCCGGAACCCCCGTTGCCATCGTCGCAACAATGGGGAAAGCGTCGAAAAGTGGGGTGATCGTGAAGGGCGGTATGTACATCGAGGAGATGAGCAGAATTGATACAGTCGTCATCGACAAGACCGGCACGCTCACTTTCGGCGAACCTGTCGTCACAGAACTTGTTACTATGGATGGATGCAACGAACAGGAACTGCTCTTCTACGCTGCATTGGCCGAAAAGCACTCCACCCACCCCATAGCCCGCTCCATCCTAAAGAAGGCGGAAGAAATGCACGTAGCCTCTCCCGAACACTCGACATTCAGCTACCTCCCAGGCAAAGGGGTCACGGCGAACTACAACGGGCGGAATTTGCTTGCCGGAAACACCTTGCTGATGTCCGAGAACGGCGTAGAATTGCCAGAGAAGATACGTGCCTCGCTCGCGCAATTTACTTCCCTCGGCTACACAACAGTGCTTGTCGCCCACGGAAAGGAGATCTGCGGAGTGATCCTGATCGAGGACAAAGTGAGAGACGAGAGTAGGAAAGCAATCGCAGACTTGAAGCAGATGGGTATCAAAACCATAATGCTCACAGGAGACAACGAGAGCGCCGCGAAGGCCGTAGGAGCGAAGGTCGGAGTCGACGAGGTATACGCGCAATTACTCCCAGAAGACAAGGTCAACAAAATTGAGGAACTCGTTGCCGAAGGCCGCAGGGTCGCCATGGTGGGAGACGGAATCAACGACGCCCCCGCACTCGCGCACGCCAACGTCGGAATCAGCATGGGAACCGGTACGGACGTAGCCATAGAGGAGGCGGATATTGTTCTGATGACGAACGACCTGAGAAAGATTGCTGACATAGTTCGCATGAGCAACGGCGCGTACAGGACGATAATGCAGAACTTCTACGGAACAATCAGCGTAGACGGCATCGGAGTCATCCTCGCATTCTTGGGCTTCCTGAACCCTTTGCTCGCAGCCCTAATCCACGTCGCCTCAGAGTTTGCGTTCATAATGAACTCCGCGAAACAAATCAGATAAACAAGTACCTCGTTGGAGACGCTACTCAAAGGAGATACCTGAGCAGTCCGACCGCCGCCCCTAAGAGCACTAGCCATGCCGAGTTCACGCGGAAGCGAACCAACATGACTAAACTCACCAGCGTGAGACCCACAGTGACAACATCAACCAGTGCCGCCACACCCAGTTGGTAGGTTACGAAGGCCATCACGGCTAGGGACGCAACGATTACTCCGTCCAAGAACGCACCGGCAACCGGAGAGCTTCGGATGCGAGGAATGAGCGGGCCGCTAATCGCTACCAGGATGAAGCCGGGCAGAAAAATACCGACGGTGGCAACAAGAGCCCCAGCCGGCCCCCCAAGCAGGTAGCCGATGAAGGTTGCCGTCGTAAACACCGGCCCAGGCGTTACTTGCCCGACAGCGATGGCGTCCAAGAGTTGAGAGTTACTTATCCAGTGTAGACGTGCGACCAGATCAGCCTGCAGAAATGCGAGAAGTACGTAGCCACTTCCGAACACGATTGACCCGACTTTCAGGAAGATCAGGAACAGGGACCACAACCCGAAGCTGGATGACGGAGGCTCAAGGTATTCCCCGCCAACTTGCACGCCGAAGGCCAAGCCAGGGGCGAGGAAAAGGAGGCAGAGGGAGAGAAGGCTTGGGTTCTTCTCATGTCTCTTCTCACTAACCCACTTACCCAGGCTCACTACACTACCGATTCCAAAAATGACCAGGAGAGGAGACACACCAAGAACACTGGCCCCGAGCGCCACAAACCCGCATACGACCAGGGAACGGGTCTTCGCCGCCCCACGTCCCAGACCCCACAATGCCTGTAGGATGATCGCGATGACAACCGGCTTTATGCCGTAAAAGAGATCAGCGACCTGAGGCAGAGAACCGAACCGAACGTACGCCCAAGCCAGCACCGTCACTATGACCGCCGCCGGAAGAATGAAGCAGACCCCCGCCACAAGCAACCCGACCCATCCAGCTTGCTGGTATCCGATGTAAATCGCCGTCTCCGTGGACGTGGGGCCCGGAATCAGGTTCGCCGCGCCAAGTAGATCCAAAAACTTCTCCCTCGACAGCCAATGACGGCGACGAACCGTCTCCTCCTCCATCATCGCAAGGTGCGCCGCGGGCCCACCAAATGCCACAACTCCGAGCCTTAGGAAATATGTCGCAAGATCCTTTATGGACGCTGAAGTTCCGCCTTGCTCCTTATTGGATGTCAAGGATCCTGTGCGCATCTCCGCCTGGCTTACCCGAGGAATTGAGGAAGCAGGATTGCCCTTCAATAGTCTAACGCATGTGCATACGCTAGGGGACGTGTTTCTCATATACCGCGCAACGACCAGGAATTTAGAAACTGTTGTCGCTCAAAGTGCGAACATTCCCGGTTGATGGTGGTAAGCAACGCCTTAAGCTGACTGTCTTCGGAGCGATGCACATTACGTCCGAGTTGTACCGATAAGAAGTGGGCTGCGGCAGAGCAATTGCTATGCTTCAAATGGTACGTATGCGGATGACTACACAGCCAAGACCAACCTTCAGAGCGTTTCTGAACCCCTCTGAGATAGGCGTTTGAAATCTCACAATTCGGGAGAACGGCCGGCGATAACTTTCATAATAGGCGCTCCTAACGGTTTTCTGTAACGGGGTTGCAAAGTGATGGAATCTAGGGATCAAGACACCACATTTACCTGTGCCGATGGAACGAAGATGGTCGCTTTCGTCTCTAGGCCTAAGGATGGAAAGTACCCCGGAATTATTGTAATCCATGAAGCCTTTGGGTTGAATGAACAAATCAGGAGTGTTGCAAGAAGGTATGCGCGGGAAGGTTACGTAACAATTGCCCCACATCTCTTCGCGAGGAATGGCGACATAATGAACGAGAAGAATATCGAATCTACGATGCGGTACATGTGGACATTGCCGCCTGAGAAGAGAGCCGACCCAAACACGATTCAGGAATTGATGAGCAAAATGTCCGAAACTCAAAGGAAAGTCGCTAGCATCTTCTTTCTTGGGAGGGAGGAGATGGAAAAACAGATGGCTCAAGACTTGCTAGACTGCAAGGATTATCTTCAGAGTCTCGATTGTGTCGTCAAGGAGAAATTGGGCATCATGGGATTTTGTATGGGCGGAGGCTTAACCTATCAGCTTTCGACCATATACCCCTTTAGTGCGTCCGTCCCCTTTTACGGGGCCAACCCAAAGCCAATGGGATCGGTTGAGAACATTTCAGGTCCCATACTTGCTTTCTACGCTGGAGAAGACGAACGAATCAACGCGGGTCTCCCTTCCCTAGTTGAAGCAATGGTAAAGTACAAGAAGCAATTTTCCTTGAAAATCTACAAGGGAGCACAGCACTCATTCTTCAACGAGACCAGACCCTCCTACAACAAGGACGCCGCCGACGACGCCTGGGAAAGCTCATTAGCTTTCTTTCACAAGAGCCTAAAGTGAAAGAATGATGCGAGAAATCGAATCCAAGGAAAAGGACAGCGTTGAAGGCTCGCTGCTCTGGGACTGCTTTGTGAATTGGGCAAACACGCTAGAGAAGCTGGAGAAAACGGGCGAGCACTAACCCAATCTCCCTAACCTAATGCCTTAATCGCCTCATTCCGAATAGAAACCTGAGCAAATTGACCCTGCTGATCGGATAAAGTAGGGCTGCTATGATCGGGAAGGATGCGAGGACGATTAGCAGATACTTCTCGATAACGATCAAGTTTAGCTGCACCACGTAGAAGCTGACCGCAACGATGACGGCTTGATGAAGGATGTAGAACGGCAAGACGAGTTCGTTTGAGACCTGTAGGAACTTGTTGTTGAAGGAGAGATGCTCTCGGCCATAACCGAGTATTGCTGACACCCAGCACCATCCGTTGAGCGCCCAAATCGTAGATACGATGAAGTAGGAACTATTCAAACCGGAGGAAGGAGACGTTCCTTCGGTCGCAGCGGCTACGACTATTACGATGATACTCAAGATCACGGCTAGGAGTAGGGTGATTGTTCTATTCTTCTCAAGAGAGTCTTCGAATTGAGAGTTGGAAGCCATCAGGTAACCCGTGATGAAGAACATGAGGTAGGTAGGGAGTTTCCAACCTCCGTAGCCGCTGGGAAATATGAAGTAAGGCGGTACAGCCGCTATGTTCACGATTATTATTGGAATCGCGAGCAAGAGGAGGCCCCCCCGTTTGTTGCAGGCCGCGTAGAGTCTTGAGAGCTTCTTGCGGCTACTCTCTTTCCGCAGCCATTGGAAGAGCGGAACAGTAATGACGGAGAACACAAAGAGCCAAAAGAGATACCATAAGTATATCCCTTGATTCGAGTTTGCGAAATAGGTGGAAGAGAAGTTCAGGGTGAATGGCAAGAACCGGGTGAAGTAAGGCCCAAAATAGAAACTTAGAAAGTCACCGGAAAAATTGCCGTGGAATACGGCATCGTAGTAAGCGTTCACTGGTAGGACGACTAGCATGCCGACGGTGAGGAAAGGAATCATCAGTCTCAAGACTCTGTCTTTAACGAATTGAAGAGCACCTCGCTTTGCTAGAGAGAAGTACACTGCGATGCCGGAGATTGCGAAGAACAGGGGCATGATCCAGCCGGAAATGAATGCATCGAACAACGTGAAACCTAGGTCTGGCGTCGAGTTCATGACGTG
>Ga0187780_10004297_pt1 | contig 10699 bp, 9 predicted proteins | sample 1015_Q2_SP10_20__FD_132429 | JGI IMG/M metagenome (GOLD analysis project Ga0187780, IMG submission 132429) | Tropical peat soil microbial communities from peatlands in Department of Meta, Colombia - 1015_Q2_SP10_20_MG | ecosystem: Environmental > Terrestrial > Soil > Wetlands > Peat | place...
ATGGTTGGCGGGCAAATGGCAGACTTGGAGAATGAGGGAAAAAAGGTCGGTCCGGCGGAGCTCGAGTACATTCACCAGTCGAAGACGGCGGCGCTGATTCGGGCGTCAGTGAGTTCCGGCGCGCTCTGTGCGGGGGCATCACCGGAGGACGTGGCACGGCTGCGGCGGTTTGGCGAGAATATCGGCTGGGCTTTTCAGGTGACGGACGACATCCTGGATGTGGAGGAATCGTCGGCGGCGCTGGGAAAGACGGCTGGGAAGGACATTGCGCAGCAGAAGGCGACCTATCCGGCGGTGTTCGGACTGGAGCGGTCGCACAAGATTGCGGAGGAGTTGTCCGCAAAGGCGATTGCGGAATTGCAGCCATTTGGAGGGCGGGCAGAGCGGTTGCGGACGATTGGGGAGTTTTTGGTTCAGCGGCGGGCGTAGGAAGTTTTCAGTTTAAATTCACAGTTGAAAGTTTTGCGAAGAGCCGCAGAAGAGCCGGTCTGAGGACCCGCCACTACACGGCTTGTCTCGAGCAATGCAGTTCAACGAAACAAATCCATGAACGAGAAGGTCACGCGAAAGAGGCTGGATGTGCTACTAGTGGAGCGCGGCCTGGCGGAGTCGCGCCAGAAGGCACAGGCGATGATCCTTGCTGGCGAGATCGAAGTGGATGGTAAGAAAGCGGAAAAGGCAGGAGCGACGATTGCGGAGACCGCGCGGATTGAGGTCCATAGCAGGCTGCAGAAATATGTGAGCCGGGGGGGATTCAAACTGGAGGGCGCGTTGCAGGATTTCGGGGTGAGCGCGCGGGGACGAATTTGCTTGGACGTCGGTTCGTCGACGGGAGGGTTCACGGATTGTTTGTTGCAGCACGGGGCCGCGCGTGTGTACGCGGTGGATGTAAACACGGACCAACTGGCGTGGAAGCTGCATGGAGATGAAAGAGTTGTCCGCATCAAGAAAAATGCGCGAGAGCTTTCGCCGAAGGATGTAAGCGAAGCGGTGGACCTTGTCGTGGCGGACGTATCGTTCATTTCGGTTAGAAAGGTGTTGCCTGGGGCGTGCGCGTGCGCGAAGGATGCGGCGGACCTGCTGATCCTGATCAAGCCGCAGTTTGAGCTGGAGCGCGAGGATGTGGGGAAAGGCGGAATCGTGCGCGACCGGGAATTGCATGAAGTGGCGATCCAGAGCGTGCGAAGCGCGGCAGAGGTGCTGAGACTACGCGTTCTCGGAGTTATCCCCAGCCGGTTGCCGGGAGCCGAGGGCAATCAGGAGTATTTCCTTCACGCTAGAAAAGTGGCTAAGGTAGAATCCCAATAATCCATGGCGGCCTCACCCCACTACAAAACGATTGGCATTATTTCGCGACCGCGGCGAACGATTCTTGCGGAAGTCGTGCCGAAATTGCTGACATGGCTCGAGGAGCGCGGCGTCTCAACCTTGATTGACGCGGAGACGGCCAGCGCTGTGGGCCGAGGCGACATCGGCAGGACGCGCCACCAGATTGCGGAGAAAGCGGACCTTCTGCTGGTATTAGGGGGCGACGGAACTCTGTTGGCGGCTGCGCGCGAAGCTGCACCTCATGGAGTGCCGATTCTGCCAGTCAATCTCGGCGGCCTGGGATTCTTGACGAGCTTCACTCTGGAGGAGTTGTACCCGGCGCTGGAGGACGCGCTGGCGGGCTGCGCGCCTGTGAGCGAACGAGTGCTGCTTTTGGTGGAGCGGCTGCACAACGGAAATGTTTTGACACAGCAACGCGTGCTGAATGAGGCGGTGGTGCACAAAGGCACCCTGGCACGCATGATCGAGCTGGAGCTTTTCATCGATGAGGGATTTGTCTGCCGCTACCGCGCCGATGGGCTCATTGTGGCTACGCCGACGGGTTCGACCGCGTACTCAATGTCGGCAGACGGGCCGATCGTGCATCCCGCGGTGGAATCGATTCTGATCACGCCAATCTGTCCGCATACGTTGAGCGACCGGCCGATTGTCGTCCCGGATATTTCGAAGATTGAGCTGCGGCTGGGGGAAAATTCGGATTCGGTCTTCCTGACATTGGATGGACAGACTGGGGTTCCCATGCAGACGGGCGACCGGGTGAGAATCACCCGGGCGAAGGAGCGGTTGATGCTGATTCATCCGCCGAAGAAGACGTATTTCGAGATTTTGAGAAACAAGCTGAAGTGGGGCGAGGCGTAGCACTTAGGGGAGAAGGTCGGTGCGGAGGAGATCGGCGTAGGTTTCCCGCCGGCGGATCAGGCGCGCGCGCTTCCCGTTGACGAGGACCTCGGCGGGCCGGCGGCGGGCATTGTAGTTTGAAGCTTGGACCATACCATAGGCGCCGGTTGCCCAGATGGCAACAGTATCGCCCGGTTGGACGGGGTCAAGCGGCCATCCTTGCAAGAAACTATCCCCGGTCTCACAAACAGGTCCGACGATGTCTGCGCGCTGCGGCGCTGTTCCCTTTTCCCCGCTTGGCTGGCGGACGCGCGTGATGGGGTGCGGGGCGTCATACAAGACGGGACGGGCGAGATCGTTCATGGCCGCGTCGATGATCACAAATGATTTCACGGAGTTTTTCTTGGTGTAAATCACGCGAGAGAGCAGTACGGCCGAAGGCGCAATGATGGACCGGCCTGGTTCAAGGAGTAAGCCGACGCCGAGGGGACGAACCATATCCGCGACCATGCGGGCGTAAATTCTGCGCGGGACAGGAGTTTCATCGGTGTAACGAACGCCGAGACCACCTCCGAAATCGAGATATTTCAAAGCGATTCCTTCGCGGCGCAGATCAAGAAGATAGCCGCTCAGGCGACGGAGAGCTTCTCGGAATGGTTCGAGATCCACAATCTGCGAGCCAATGTGCGCACTAATCCCCTGCCAGGCAATGTATTTCGAATCGCGATGCTGCAGGTAAAGAGCGCGCGCATCTCTCCACACGACACCGAATTTATGGTCGGAGAGACCGGTGGAGATGTGCGGATGCCCGCCAGCCTTCACATCGGGATTCACGCGAATCGATACGCCGGGAAGCATGGAACGATTGCCTGGACGGCGAGAAGACTCCTCAAGTAAGACTTCCAGTTCTTCGCGGGATTCCACGTTGAATTGGAGAATGCCTGGTGCATCGGCTTTTTTTGCTTTGTAGCGAAGTGCGGTGCGAATTTCCTCGCGCGTCTTGCCCACGCCGCTGAAAACGATGCGATTGCCGGGCACGCCCATGTGGCCTAAATGGTCCAGCTCGCCGCCAGAGACAATGTCGAAGCCGCTGCCGCGTCTGGCAAGCAATTGCAGAATGGAGAGATTGCCGTTGGATTTGACTGCGAAACAGAGCAGGTGAGGGAGCCGTTTCAATCCGCTGTTCAATTCATCGAAAGCACTTTCGATGGCGCCTTGGCTGTAGACGTAGACAGGGGTGCCAAAACGCGAAGCAAGCTCCTCGAGAGCTACGCCTTCGCAGAAGACCTCCCGGCCGGCGCCACCGGGGAGTTTTTTCCACGAAAAGTGAGTCGTAAACGTGGCGGGGTCCACGTAAGGCAAGTTTTTCCGGGCTCCGCTGTGACCGCTCATTTCACTTTGAGGACGACGAGAGTGCGGTCATCGGCGAGCGGAGCGTTTTGGGTGAACCAATCGACTTCGCGAAGGACCAGGTCGGCGATTTCCGCACAGGTCAGTTCGTGGTGCTGTTCGATCAGGCGCATGAGCCGGGTGGTGCCAAAGAACTGGCCTTCGGCGTTGGCCGTTTCGGCGATGCCGTCCGAGTGGAAAACGAGAATGTCGCCGATCTCAAGGATCACGCCCCACTCGTCGTAGCTCACCTCTTCGAAGATGCCGAGGGGAAAGCCGGTGAGTTCGATCTTGTCGCAGCGTCCGCCTTTGTAAAGAAGAGGCTGAGATTGGCCGGCGTTGGCCACGCGCAACTTCTGGCGGCCTTTCTGCCAAGTGGCGAAGCAGGCGGTCATGAAACGGCCTTCGATGCGCCGCTCGCCGACGAGCTGGTTCATCTGGCGCAACATCTCCGCAGGCTGCAACTTTTGAGGAGCGAGGCTGCGCATGATGCCGATGGCCACGGCTCCATATAGCGCAGCGGCCGTGCCTTTGCCGCTGACGTCACCAAGCGCGATTCCCAGTTGCTGTGGGCCGTAGCGGAGGAATTCGTAGAGATCACCGCAGACTTCGCGCGCGGAGACGTAGCGGGCGGCCACGTCGAGACCGTAATCGTCGGTAGGAACAGGCCGAAGCAGAGCGCCTTGAATGCGTTTGGCGGCTTGCAGGTCGCGCTCCAAACGGGCTTCGCCGCGAGCCACCTGCTCGTAGAGGCGGGCGTTCTCGACGGAGACGGCGAGGTTGGCGGCGAGAATGGAGAGCGTCTGCACGTGATCCGCGGTGAAGTAGTTCAGTTGCGGACTTTCGAGGTCCAGCACGCCGATAACCCTGCCCTTGTGAACCATCGGAATAGCAAGCTCGGAGCGGGTTTCCGGATTGACCATCATGTAGCGCGGGTCGGCGGTGACGTCCGGCACGAGAACGGGCTCGCGCAAAGTAGCAGCTGCACCTACAATGCCTTCTGTCGCGGCAGCGCGAAGTTTGCCCTGAACTCTTTGGCCGTGCTTCACGTCGAGGCGGTGGAGGAAGATTTTCTGCTCATCGTCATAAAGAAGGATGCTCAGAATCTGGTAGTCGATGACCCGCTTGACGAGTTCGGCGGTGCGGCGAAGTAGCTCCTCGACGTCGAGGATGGAACTGATCTCGCGGCCGACTTCGTTGAGCACCAGGAGGGTTTCGGCCTGCGCCCGTACCTGTTGGAAGAGACGGGCATTTTCGATCGCCACGGCGAGACGGTTGGCCAGGACGAAGAGAATGTTCTGCTGGTCTTTGGTGAAATAGTCCAGGTGGCGGCTCTGGATATCGAGCACGCCGACACATTTGCCGCGGAACATGAGCGGAACGGCCAACTCGGAGCGGACGCTGTCGATGGCGTTGATGTAGCGCGGGTCCTGGGAGACGTCGCTGACGCGGACGGGATGGCCGGTCCTGGCGGCGGTGCCGGTAATTCCCTGCCCGATGGGGATTTTCAAATTTTCCGCGAGGCCGGGAGGATAGCCGATGGCGAAACGATGGGTGAGAAAAGCGCCCTCATCATCGACCATCAGAACGCCAAAGAGTTCGTAGTCGATGTGCTTCTTGATTAGAACCGCGGCATGGGAAAGGACCTCGTCGAGGTCGAGAGAAGCGTTGACCTCTTCGCCGATCTCCGCGAGTGTGGCCAGAACCTCCGGATTGTCAGTGGCCAGAGCTGTTTGTGCTTTAGGATCAGTGGCTTCCATGAATATCTTCAGTATAGCAGGCGGCTCAGCCGGCCCTGGAACTCCCCGATGAAAAAGGCAATTTTAAGCGGTTTTTGCCTTTCCGCGAGAGGCAAAATGAACCACGCAGACGTCAGGGAGATTGCGATACCGTTCGTCAAAGTCCAGGCCATAACCAACGACAAATTCGTTCGGAATGACGAAGCCGGTATAGTCGGCGCGTACGTCCGCGATACGGCGCTCAGCTTTGTCCAGGAGAACGACAACGCGGAGATGCTTGGGCTTTTTCTCTTCGAAGAAGCGGAGCAAGTATTTCAGGGTGAGGCCGGTATCAAGGATGTCCTCGACGACAATGACGGTTTTACCCTCGATGCTGACGTCGAGGTCTTTGATGAGCTTTACTTCCCCTGTGGATTCCGTGCCGCGCCCATAACTGGAGACGGACAGGAAGTCGAAGGAGACTTCACCCCCAAGCTGGCGCGCGAGGTCGGTAAGAAAGAAAACGGCTCCCTTCAGGACGCTAATCAGATGGAGCGGTTCGGTGGGAAAGTCGCGACGAATCTCCTTGGCCAGCTGCTTCACGCGTTGTTGAAGACGAGAATCGGTAATCAGCACACGCACGGATTCTCCGGGGCGGAGTCCGGGACGGGTTTTCGAAGAACTTTCAGCACGCTTTTTCGCCACGCTGGTTGACCTCCTGAAAATCTATTCCACCCAATCGGCAATGAAGAGGTTCGTCTCGTGCGGAACTTTGCCATTGCGATTCGAAGCCCACACCAGGCGTTTCCCGTTGGACGTAAACATGGGGAAACCGTCGAAATCGGGATGGAAGGTAATGCGCTCCTGGCCGGAGCCATCTTCGTTGATGGCGTAAAGATCAAAATCGCGGCCGTTCTTGGGGTCGGCTTGATTGGAGGCGAAGATAATGCGTTTGCCGTCGGGAAACCAGTAAGGCGCGAAATTCGCCGCGCCATTGTGTGTGACCTGACGCTTGTTGGAGCCGTCTGCGTTCATCACCCAGATTTCGAGATTCCCAGGACGAATCAAGCCCGCGGCGAAAAGGTCCTGGTAATCCTTGATCTCTTCCGGAGTTTTAGGATGTTCGGCGCGATAGACGATTTTGCTGCCATCGTAGGACCAGAAAGGGCCGCCGTCGTAGCCCAGTTCGTTTGTGAGTTGTTTCACGTTGCTGCCGTCGGCGTCCATCGTGTAAATGTCCAGATCGCCATTGCGCGTGGAGGTGAAGACGATGTGTTTGCCATCGCGGGTGATGGTGGCCTCCGCATTGTAGCCGGCAGCGTGGCTGAGTTGCTTGAGATCCGACCCGTCCGGCTTGGCGGTATAGATCTGGTAGGAATTGTAGATGGGCCAGATGTAGCCGCGAGAGTAATCGGGCTTGGGCGGGCATTCGGTGCTGGTGGCGTGGGTGGAAGAAAAGAGAATGCGATCGCCCGAGGGGAAAAAGTAGCTGCAGGTGGTGCGGCCCTTTCCGGTGCTGACGAGCTTGGGCACTGGCGGCCGGCCATCGGGCGTGTCCACGGTCATGGTGTAGATCTGATCGCAAGGAACGTCTGAGCCCTGGTGCTGGAAGATGAGCTGCTTGTCGTCGATAGAGAAATAGGCTTCGGCGTTTTGGCCGCCAAAAGTGAGTTGTCGGGCGTTTTTCAGGCGTTTTTGCTCCTGAGGAAGCAGAGGGGAGCTTGCGGGATCGGATCGCGCCCGAACATAGAAGCAAAACACGACAAGAACACCTGTAATCGCTGCAGCAGCCCATTTCCCTGTTTTCACGCTGTCCCCTGAGGCAAGATCCAATTATTGAGATCGAAGACGTTGCCTATTTTCGCTGTTCCAGTTTAACGTCGACCTTCAGTTCTTTTCCCTCGCGCAAGACGGTTACGGGAACCACGTCCCCGACCTTACTGCGGCGAAGCGCATCGGTAAAATCGTAGAGGTTCTTGATGGGCTTGTCACCAAATTGAATGAGGACGTCGCCCGCTTTCAGGCCAGCTTTCGCGGCGGGGGAGCCGGGCTTCACGTCCGAGAACTTTACGCCATTTTCGGTCTGGCCAAAATCGGGGATGGATCCGAAGTAGGGTCCGTAGCCGCCCCCGCCACCGGAAACGCCGGAATGGGGATTGTTCTCGACGACGGTGATGAAGGCGGGACGCTCGGAGTCGGAAGCCAGCTCTACGGTGAGGCGCGCGACGATGTTCAGCAGTTGCGTAGCGGGGTCGGGACTGATTTTATCCCACGTGTCCGAGGGCTTGTGATAGTCGGAATGCAACCCGGAGAAGAAGAAAAGCACGGGAATGCGTTTCGTGACGAAGGAAGTGTGATCGCTGGAGGTATAGCCGCTCTGCGAGAGTTCGAACTTCAGCGGGGAGTCGCCGTGGGCCTGCTCGAGAAGCTTCTGGAGGGAGGAACCGGTCCCGACACCGCCAATATAAACCTTGTTGTCTTTGATACGGCCGATCATGTCCATATTGAGCATGGCGACGGCTTTGTCCAAAGGCTTTGTGGGGTCTTTAACCCAGGCCGCAGAGCCAAGGAGACCCAGTTCCTCCCCGGCGAAGGACATGAAGAGGATTCCGCGCTGGAGCTGGCCCTTGAGGGGAGACAGGATACGAGCGAGTTCTAACACGCCAGCCGTGCCGGAGGCATTGTCATCGGCGCCGGGGTGGATCTGTCCGATTTGCGAAGGAGCCAAGGAATCGAAAGTGCCGCGGCCAAGATGGTCGTAGTGGGCGCCAACAATGACGTATTCGTCGGTTTTGCCGGGCAAGTAAGCAAGAACGTTGTTTACGGTGGCGTGAGTGGTTTCGACATCAACCGTAAGCGTGGCCCGGAGAGAGTCCGGGAAAGCAAACGAAGCTGCCTTTGAGGAGGAGTTGATCTGGTCCTGGACGTCCTTTAGCGATTTGCCCGCGGCGTGGAACCAGTCATCGGCCGCTGCATTTTTCACTTGGGCGAAAAGGAGGCCGACGTTCTCCGGGCCGCCAACGCTGCCGAAGCGGGTAAGTAGATCCTCTTCTCCGTCGCCAAGCTTTCCGTTGACGAGAATCATGCCTTTGGCGCCGTGGTTGCGCGCGTTGATTGCCTTGGTGACAAGCTGAGCGTGAGTAGTAAGACCCTGATTGCCACTCTTCGCCGCAAAACCGGCAGGCTCATAACGCAAAACAACGACGATTTTGTCTTTGGCGTCGAGGCCCGCGTAATCGTCATAGCCAAATTCGTCCGCGGTCACGCCATAACCGGCGAACAGAAGGGGCGCGGAAACGGTGCCGGAGCTGGAAAAACTGAATGGCACATAGTCCTGGTTGAGCTTTAGAGATGATTTCGTGTCACCATTTTGAATCAAGAGATGATTTTTGCCCTTCAGCTTTGCGCCGGTGGAGACGGTGAACGGCTGAAGATAGCCGTTGGTACCGGCCGGTTCGAGGCTGTAGCTTTTGTAACGATCGACAAGAACATGTTCCGCGCGCGTCAGGCCCTTTGTGCCGTCGCCCCGGCCTTCCATTTTGGGTTCCGTCAGAGTCTTGATATCGGTCAGATAGCGCTGTGGATCGGCAGGGCTGAGTTGCGTTGTGGTCGGAGTGGCAAAAGCGAGGGAGAAGGCCCACAGAAGGAGGACGAGTGAAGCCCGCAGTGGATGGAAGGTTTTTCTGAGGTGAGACAACTGTAGGCTCCGAGGTTGCGATTGATTCTATCTGTGAGTTTTTTCATCCTATGTGCTGTCCTTGAAGGTGTCAAATCGGAGAGATAATCGGCGAGCTAGAAAAGGCAAGAGAGGAACGATGAGTGACGCCAAGCAACAAAACCTCGAACCATGGCTGCGCGGAACGCTCCGCGAAGTGCCTGCAGTGCCGCGCGCTGTGTTGCATGCGCTGGAACTGGCCAGGGAGGACCTTTGGAAATGGTGCTTTCCTTTAACCGATGAACAATTGAACGTGCGGCCGGTAGGAATCACTCCGGTGGCGTTCCATCTGCGGCACATTGCGCGGAGTTTGGACCGGCTGCTGACGTATGCGGAAGGCGGGGCGCTTGATGAAGGGCAACTTGCCCTATTGAAGACCGAACTCGCGCCGGCCAAACACGGCGAGCTTTTTGCCGAGTTAGAGAAGTCGCTGGCGCATAGCGAAGAGCGCGTGCGAAAACTCGCCAAGTCAGACTTTGAGGCGGCACGAAGCGTGGGTAAGAAGCAGTTACCGACGACGCTCGGCGGCTTGCTGGTGCATGTGGCGGATCATACCCTTCGGCACGTGGGGCAGGCGATCACAACGGCAAAAGTAGTGGCGAAAGCCTGAGAATTCACTCTTCGAGAGAAGTGAACGGTATACTGAACCGGCAAAATTTATGATGCCACTGCTCAAGTCCACGTTCCTGATCCTGACGGCGCTGTTCCCGATTGTGAATCCGCTGGGCAATGCACCCTTGTTTCTTTCCCTGACCCACTACTATTCGGCAGACCAGCGAAAGATATTGTCGAGAAGGATCGCGATCAACAGCATTGTGCTCATCGTCGTCTCTTACTTTATTGGGACGCATATTCTGGCGTTTTTTGGAATTTCCTTGGCGGTGGTGCAGGTCGGCGGTGGACTGGTGCTAACCGCTACGGGCTGGGCTCTGCTGAGGCAGAAGGAAGAGGACAGCACAAAAGCGGACGTGCACCGCAGCGTGAATGAACAAGACCTGTTCTCCAAGGCGTTTTATCCGCTGACGTTGCCCTTAACGGTGGGGCCCGGTTCGATCTCAGTAGCGATCACGTTGGGGGCGAACGAACCTCATGCCAATCCTAAGATGATCTTCTCCATCGTTGGGGCGGTGATTGGGGCCTTGTTGATCGCGGCCTCCGTCTACCTGTGTTACGCCTTCGCGGATCGCCTGGCGCGGGCGCTGGGAGAAACGGGAATGAGCGTGATCATGCGGCTGTCGTCATTCCTGCTGGTGTGTATCGGAGTGCAGATCATCTGGAATGGGCTATCCACTCTGTTGAAATCCGTAACAGGGGCGCATTAAGGGTTCCGGATCTCAGTAAAGGACTATTTCCAGCGAGGCAGTTCCCTTTTGCGAAGGAATACTTCGGCCGCCCAGGCGCCGAGATACACGGATTGCGCTACGCCATGGCCGGAGTAGCCGCCGAGGACAATGACGCGCTTGCTCTCCGGATGGTGTTCGAAGACGGGCTTCCAATCCTCGGGTATACAGATGGGGCCGCCCCAGCGGTGGGTGAATTTCACGTCGTGTAGCGCGGGGTGGAGACGGTTGACGCGCTTTTCGAGGCTGGTGAAAAGCCCAAGCGCTTCGCCTTCGCTGATATCCAAGGTGTAGAGGCCTGTCCAGTCTTCGAAAAAGACCAAGCCGCAGCCGAAGATCACCGCGTTTCCCAGCAGCCTGCCCCAAAGGTA
>Ga0187780_10004298_pt1 | contig 10697 bp, 11 predicted proteins | sample 1015_Q2_SP10_20__FD_132429 | JGI IMG/M metagenome (GOLD analysis project Ga0187780, IMG submission 132429) | Tropical peat soil microbial communities from peatlands in Department of Meta, Colombia - 1015_Q2_SP10_20_MG | ecosystem: Environmental > Terrestrial > Soil > Wetlands > Peat | place...
CCTGACCCGCCTCCTTATCGCCCCAGTTCCCAAATCGAGCCTGTAAAGGACGTACACGGTGCAGAGGACGGCCAAGGACATCGCCGCCGCCCAGAGCGCGAAGTACCCGAGCCCGGCCGCGTTGGGCCCCTGAACCGCCACCCCTGCGAGGGCGCTCACTGTGTTCCCCATCGCCAAAGTGCTGAGCCCAAGAAGGGCAACAATGGCGGCGGTCGCCGCAATGCCGGTGGAATGGGGAGTCGCATAGGTCGTCATCTCGGCCTTCTTCTCCAGCCCCTTCAGCAGAAGCTTGTAGGACATGAGGGAGATGATGATTGTGGCAAGCGCAGCCCCGCCCAACACGACTGCGGCCTGCTCGTCGGGAATCGCCCTCCCAGGGGTGAGGTACCCCCAGACCGTGAGCACAGCTATCTCCGCCACGAAGACCGCGCCCAGCGTGACGAACGCGGGCCTGCGGTTGATGCGCTTCGCCCTCCCCCTGTCCAAGAGCGGGAGGACGAAGAGTAGCACGAAGATCAGGGTCACCACCGAAAGCGCGATTGGGAGCCCGTACGCCCCGAGAGGCCCGTTCGCCTCAAAGAAGGAGATCTTCAGCAGTTGGTAAATCCACAGAAAGTACCAGTCGGGCTGGGCCACATACTGCGACGCCGCCGCGGGCGAGTACTCGGGCGGGAGGGCCGGCGGGAACACGACCGAAATCAAGAGCATGGCTGCCCCGAACAACGCCGCCAGCTCGACGAGGTAGAGCGATACGTCGGGGAAGATGGGCGTCAGCCTCTTCTTCTCTTCGGGGAGGGGCTCGGGGCCGGCCACAGGCTCCGATATCCCATGGGCTTCGAGCATGTACATCTTGAGCACCAGCAGGACCAGCAGTATGGCCGGGAGCACTACGACGTGCAGGTCGAAGAACCTCAGCAGCTCCGCAGCGTCCCCCCCGCTCCCCGCAATCAGGAAGGTCAGGAACGAGGACACCGGCTGCGGGAGGGCCGAAATCATCCCTGTGCCGACGTCGGTGGCGGACTTAGACACCACGGTCCATGGGAGCAGATAGCCGGTGAACCCGAGGCCTAGGGTCACGAACCCCATCAGCATACCGGTCATCCACATCAGTTCCCTCGGCTTCTTGTGGACCGATACGAAGTACCCCCTCATCATATGCATGAAGGCCAGCATAATCATGGCGTAGGCGGTGTACAGATGGACGCTCTCAAGGAAGCGTCCGTAGCTCACGTTCTGGAAGATGAACTGTGTCGAAGAGTAGGCCTCGGACGGGTCGGGGATGTAGTAAAGCATCATCAGCATGCCGGTCACCGCCTGAATCGTGAAGGCGACCACCGCTAGGGCCCCAAGCCAGTAGAACGGGTTGATGGCGTACTGGGGGGCGGGCCTCAGGAGCTGGTACGAGAGCCCGAGCCGCTCGTCGAACCACCTCGCGAGCCGTGCCCCGCGCCCGTCGCCCTCCTCCCGGTCTGCCATCGGCTAGCTCACCGGGGTTCCGCCCTGCAGGTCGTGGGTTACATCCGTCGAGCCGGTTTCGAACCCGAATATCGTCGGCGGCCCCATCCCCACGGCGTAGATGTCTCCCGTCGACTCGTCGACCTCGAGGGTCACCTGAGGCAGGGGACGGGGCGAAGGCCCGCCCACGACCTTCGCGCCGTTGGCGAAGTCGTAGGTGCTACCGTGGCAGCAGCAGTAGCCTACAGGCCCGGGCGCCGTGTAGGAAGGGTTGCAGGTGGGCGAGGCTCCCCGGGGCTGGTATCCGACCACGCACCCCAAGTGCTGGCAGACGATGCTGAACGCAACGATGTCCCCGTCAGGCCCCACACCACTGACGGCCTTCTGTCCTATCTTCACGAGGACGTTGGGCTGATCTTCGAGTGGGTAGTTGAAGACCACAGGGCTACCGGATTGGAGGCTGGAGACGTTCGAGACCTTGAATCTAGGGAATCCGGGGGTTCCGGAACCGCCGGCCGCGCCAGGCGTCCACAGGGACTTGGTCACGGCCGCAATCCCCGCGACCACGAGGACTAGGCCGGCGCCAAGGGACCACTTCAGGAAGTTCCTCCGAGACTCCTTTTCATCCTTCCGAGACTCTTCACGGGTCTCCTCTCCGGCTTGACTCATCAGGTGCGACCTCCGGCAACTGATGTCGTTTCAGAGACCTCAGGGCTCAAGAGACCACTACGTTGCCTGTCATCCACCCTGGGGTCTCCATCGCACCCTCAAGGCCGGTCACGCCGCTACCGCAGGTGGATTCACAGAACCAGGTGTAGGTCCCCGCCTTGTCTATCCTGATGAAAGCAGTCACCGTCGAGGACACAGGCACGGGGATGTTGATCCCAAGAGATGGGATCGTGAACGTGTGTGCGATATCGTCCAACGGGAGCTTCGTGACCGTCGAGCCCCCGTTGACCATGATTCCGCCGGCGCCTTGTGTCGAGTTGACGTTGTCGTTGTTGGCGTAAGTGATCGTTCCGTTCACAGTCCCCTGGACGTTCGCATACTGAGGGCTGGTCAGGGTAGCATTCCCGTCATCGTAGTTCACTATGACGAGCTCGATCAGCTGGTTCGCCGGGAGGGCGATGTCCGTGGTCGGCTGTAGCCCGTGAGGCGTGAGCACGAAGTAGGCGGGCTGGTCGCCTATTGTGGAGTTGTAGAGGCTGCCCGTAGTTATGACCAGCGTCAGGACATAAGGCTCCGCACTCGGCGCTGACGCCTCAGTCGTCGTCGTTACCTGCGTCGTGGAGACGGTCACCACGGAAGCCGGAACCACTGTGCTTTGGAACCCCCACCCAATCCCAATTCCAATCGAGAGAAGCACAATCATAGAAGCCACCGTCAGCAGGCTCGTGTTCATCGCGTTGCTGGCCCATCCGGCTCCCCACGTTATATATGCTACCAACATGATTTTCAAAGTTGAGACCGAGAGATTCGAGTTGGTCGGGACGCCGTGCCGAACCTGCTTGGGACCACTTCTGTCCGATGACTACAGGAGTTCTCGTCCTTCGGACCCATACGACGTTGAGCCGTAGTCAGAGGCCGCCGGGAATTCGACCATCGCTTCGGATTTTGGACAGACCGAAGAGTCACTACTTTGCACTCTTTCGGAACCGTAGTCGTAAGCAGTATCTGAAATCCACAAGCACTTAATAGAATTCTTGTCGTTTTTCATCCATGGTTCAGCGAGCCGAGAGCGTTGCTCTCTGTGGCACCTGCCAGCATCCCAAGGAGGCTCACCTGAAGTGGAAGACGGAGGGGGTGCTACCCTCATTGCCACTCCGCGAGCATTGCGTGATCAGAGGTTGCAGTTGTCGCAGCTACGTCGGACTACTCTGGGAAGGCGCAGCTGGCTAGGTTCATAATCGGATCATGACACTCGATCGCACAGAGAGTGCCCTACCGTGTCGACTCGTAGTGCAGTCTCATCAAACCTCCTGACTGTATCAGGGTCGTTTCACCAAAGTCGTTGGTCGGTATCAGGATTGTGTCAGCGAATCAATTTACCCCCATTGACTCCACGCTCCACCGTGGTTAGATCGTCATGACCCAACAAACAACACGTGGACATCCGAACACCGCTTCGATACTCGCCATAGTCGGCGGTGTCCTCATGGTGCTTGCCGGCCTTATTTTTGTGGCCGTCTCTGCCATCATTATCCCGCACCTTTCACCCTCGTACTTTCAGACCAATTCGACGACAACGATTTCCCCGGCGGCTGTCCAGGGTTTTGCGTCCTTCATAATCGGGGGACTAGGAGCATTCGGCCTGATTTCCGGAGCAATAGTCATGGGGTCGGGAGTGATGCTCCAAGTCAATCCGAGCAGGCGCAGAGCCTGGGGCGTGCTCATCCTAGTCTTCTCGGTCCTGAGCTTTCTAGGGACGGGGGGGTTCGTCGTCGGAGCGGTTCTGGGAATAGTGGGCGGAATACTGGCCCTGACCTGGAAGCCGTCCAGCCAGATGGGCGGCCTCGGGAAGACGGAATAAGACAGGGACAGGAAGTACGACGAAGGACTTATCCTAGGAAAGGGTGAGGAGGCAAACAGGATGGAGAAGCTCAAAGTTCTGTTGATACTTCTCTTGGCGGCGACCTTGGGGCTTGCAGTCTCCCTGTTCGTACTCGCAATAACCTTCACACCATCGGAGTCGCCTTTCGCCGTCCTCTCGGGGATTCTGACACGCGGCCTATCGCCCGATCTTCCCCTCTTCTTCATACCGCTGTCCTCGCTCCTCTTTCTGAGCGTGGTTCTCGTCAGCATGGTGGGAATCATCTACTTCCTCGTCCTGCCAGAGATGAAGGACTATGTTACGGGGAATGGCAAAGACACCATCTCCGTGGTCTTGAGGACCCTCAAGCCACAGGAGCGGGACGTCGTCAAGGTCTTGTACGCCCATCAAGGGACCTATCTGCAGAAGTTCATCACCAAAGAAACCGGACTTTCAAGACTGAAGACTCATAGGGTCGTCGCGGCGCTCTCTGAAAGAGGCATCGTACACGTCGAGAGACGAGGAAACACGAATGAAGTCTCGCTAGTGAAGTGGTTTCAGGAAGGAATGCGCCAGAGCTCTTAAAGCGGGCTGTTCTCACACGCTTCTCCGATGCCAGTCAAGCGGAAGGGAACCGCAAAACCACAGAAGGTTGACAACGCCGTCAAAACAAATATCGAGTGGCTCGTCGACAAACACGACGGAGCCCCCAACTTCGAGATGCGAAAATTCACGATTAAGCCTGGGGGGAGTATCCCGGAGCATTACCACCCAGACATCGAGCACGAGCAGTACGTCTTGAAAGGGAGATACAAGGTGGGCCTCGGAGCCAAAGTCCAGGAGGTGAAGGCGGGAGACTCGATCTACATCCCACCAGGAACCCATCACTGGTACGAGAACACGGGCAAAGAAGACGCGGAGTTTCTCTGCATGATACCCAGGGTGGAGAAGTACGATACCATCTGGGCGAAGCAGGCCAATCAGAAGTAGCCCTTCCCGCCCCAGCGGCGACTACGCCTTCAACGCCGCTACAATGCCGCCGACCCACGCCTCAATCCCCTTCCAATCACGGAAATCACCTTCAGGCATAGTCTTCTTGGCCTCCTCGCTCCTCCGCGCCATCCTGTAGAAGAATCCAGTCGTGCCCGCCAGCTTGGAGCCGTCGAGCGCCCCGAAGAAGACCTTGTGTTCCCGTGCCTTTGTCAGGCCCATCAGCTCCCCAAGTTCTTTTGGCCCCGACACCTCCAGCAGGTCCCGTCCTTTCGCGTCATTCGGGCTGTTTCCTATTGGCCCGCTGCTAAAGAGCCACACGGGGCGACCGGCCAATATGTGGCTGTTTCTAGAGACGAACTGCTTCGCCTGTTTCATCCAATGGAACATGTAGAGCGCACTGCCTATGACATAGGCGTCATAGTTCACTAGGCTCTGTACGGAACCCACCTCCTGCACGTCTGTTTCAATCCGCCCTTCCCGCAGTTTCTCACCGATGAATTCGGCTATTCCCTTGGTGGCGCCGTACTTGCTTGCGTAAACCACGAGGACTTTCATCGCCCATTACAGACGCTAGATTTGATAAAAGGGTGAGCCTGGGACTCGAGGAGGACGCCAGTTGAGCTGGACCAGAAACAGAGGATATCGCGCCCTATTCCTTCGCCTTCTCTCCCCCGGTCCGCATGAAAAGATCCTCGATGTCGGAGCGGGCAAGGGCGCCGTGGCCTCCCTCGTACAACAGACGGGGTTAAGCGAGGTCGTTGCCCTTGATCCCAGCAGAAAGAGGATTGCACACGTCGAACGCACGTATCCAAACCTGAAGACCTGTCGCGCGAGTTCAGATTCGATACCGTACGACGAAGGCTCCTTCGATAAGGTGTACTCGACCGCTGCTGTCCACCACTTCCCCGACCAAGAGAAATCGTTCAGGGAGATGGCTCGGGTCCTCAGGCTGGGAGGCCTACTGGTGATTGTGGACATCTCGCCTAGGACGCCGCTCGGGAGGATTAACCGGCTCTTAGAGAACGGGGTCCTCAGGTATGGCCTCAAGTTTCTGGAACTCGAGGAACTGACTCGCCTGTTGACGCAGGGAGGCTCGTTCGAGATCAAGGAGGCCGTGACTGGTGGCCCGGGATACTTCGTTCAGGCAGTACGGACGTAAGCTTGTGCGAATCATTCCTGACTGGCCGAACTTTTGTATTGGGTAGTGATTTCGGGGTTCAAAGCTGACGAAGACAAATCCATTCTACCAAAAGCCGAAGAGTATGAGACGAGTCTAGGTAGATTTATTTACCCCTAGATACATGCAGGATGCGGCGAAAGTAACCTTGACAGATGCGGGCGATTACGACGACATAAGGGACGAGCTTCGCGAGGAGATTAGGTCCCTCAAGAGCGAGATAAGGCGGCAGGTGGCCGAGGCGATGGAGAACTCCAAGAGTGGGTCAATCCGCGTTGACATCCAGAAGGACGACGTTGCCCAGACTGAGCCATCCTTTGTCGTGGTGAAGGACTTGGTCAGACAAATCCGCGACGACGTGAAGGCTAGCCTCACCACTCGGGGCGAGATGGCAGTGGACGAACTGGTCGAGGAGATGCCTGAGGACAAAGCATCGGAGCTCCTCAAGTCACTAGCTAGCCCTGAGAGGCTGAAGATTGCAAAACTCCTCTACTTCGGGAAGAAGACCTTTTCCGACTTCAAAGTCGCTACCAAGCTCGAAGGGGGCTCGGTCAGTCACCACGTAGAGTATCTAGTGAACTCAGGCCTAATCACCCACGGCGACGAGGGAGGCTACGAGCTCACCAGGCGCGGAAGGACATTCGTGCGTACACTTGCGCTGATGAACGAGGCATTGGGAGGCGGCAAGGTTGATTGAGATAGGTCACGAGCCGACTATCACCTCCGCGTTCAGGAGGCTCTCCGAAGTGATGGGCGGCATGGCAGCGATAGTGCTGCTTGTCTGGCTGATTAGAGGCCTAGTGGGCATCGGAAACTACTCAGAGTATCTCCTGCTGGCCGGTTTCGGGTTCGTCTTCCTAGGCAGAGTCTTCGACACAAAGACGAACTCTGGCGCAGGCAGGGCCGTTTCCAGTTTCCTTTGGAACATGACGGCGGTTTCAATCATCGTCGTCCTGCTAATCTGGTTCCTGGGCTGGATAGCTGGCATTCAGTCTGACACCACCTATCCGGTGGTCATCTCGGACAAGGTCCCTGACCTCGTCATAGCAGCGGTCGTAACGGGCCTCGGCGCATACGCTGCTGACAGGCTCAGCCGGGGAGTGAAGCGCGCAGTCGCATCACGTCCGCCATTTGTCGTGCGCGAGGGGAGCGGGCCGTCCATGGGTGAGGCTACACTCTCTGCCAAACACGACACGGTAGGCCTGCCGATCAAGCGTTCAGGGCTTGCGTTCGGCTGTGTCCTGTTGGGAGACGTCTCAGCCACGTTCGAAACTCCGATGGGAGTGATCAGCGCCTCACTGGCGGGACCCGTGACAACGATGGGCATCCCATTCGAAGGGAGGAAGGTCAGGGACTCGGAGGTCGTCAAAATGACTGGGAAGCCGCCCCGACAACTGATGGCTGAGACCCAAGTCGACCCCACGGTCCGTTTCAGAAGGCCGGGATGGGGGCGCCACGGCCGCGCCGAGAGTGTCGACCTGCCGTTCGTCCACATACACGAGGACGGCATCGAGGAAGTTGTGGAAGTGGGACCAATCAAGGTCAGGGAGGGCCCAGGTGGTGGACACGTGAAGATCGGTCCATTCGAGTTCTCCGATGACAAACCCAAGTCCTATAGTACATGGATCGCGAAAGGGGCCGGCGACTCATACGTCAGGAGAGACGGCTACGAAATCACGGCCAAATGGAACGGCAGCTCACTCTCGCTCGAGTCAGGCTCCATGACTCTGACCGTCGGGTCCGACAGTTTCTCATACTCCCCATTCGAGGTGAAAACCATCTCCCCCCTGCACACCCTCCGGGTGACCCAGGACAAGGTATCGCTGGACACGAGGAAGTTCGCCCTAAACATCTCTGGGGACAGAGTCGTCCTGAGGGCCGAGGACAAGACGACAAGCACCGACTCCAAGGCTCTCGCGAACGACTTGCGCGCTCTCTTGACAGAGACCGCGAAGAGCCAAGTGAAGGACGTGATGGAGGGGGCCCCGCTCGATCTGAGCGAGATGCTATCCAAGACAGAGGAGGTCCTTTCGAAGCATGACTGAAGCTCTTGAAGTCGAAGCGCTTTCGAAGGTCTACAAGAGCGGCACGCAAGCGCTCACCGAGGTGACCCTCACCGCGGGCAGGGGTCAGCTCCTCACGGTGATCGGCAGGAACGGCGCGGGGAAGACTACCATGGTCCGCATCCTAACCACCCAACTGGTGCCCACTTCGGGTACTGCCAGAGTCATGGGATTCGACGTCGTCTCTGCACCAGAGAAGGTCAGGCCCCATATCGCTCTCGTCCCACAGGAGGCTCAGACCAACCAGTCGATGTCGCCCTGGGACTACGTGTACTACCTCACGAAGCTCGAAGGATTCTCATCGACGGAAGCCAAGTCAAGAGCCGTCGACGCACTCATCCAGGTGGACCTTAACGGCCTTGCCCGCAAGCCCTGCTACGCCCTTTCCGGTGGCGAAAGGAGGCGCGCCATCGTGGCAGCAGCAATCGCCTCCAATGCGGAGGTACTCTTCCTTGACGAGCCAACTACCGGACTCGACCCCATAATCAGGAGGCAGATCTGGGCGTCGCTCAGGAAGATGGTCGAGAAGGGCCGAACCATCGTGCTCACTACACATCTCATGGAAGAGGCAGAGATGGTGTCGGACAAGATAGCCGTCGTGGATCACGGGAGACTGGTGGCTACTGGAACGCCGAGCGAAATCAAGGGGACAGTGAAGGCGAAAGCCAGGGTTGTGCTCAAGGGGAACGGCGGGGATGGGTTCGGCTCCTACGGGGAGCTGGTCAAGCTTGGGGACAGGGAGATACTCTACCTCGACAGGCCCGAAGACGCCAACGAAATCATTTCCAAGTCACTCTCCAAGGGGCTGAGCGCTGAAGTGTCCCCTGTCACCATGGAGGATGTCTTCTACAAGTTACTCGGAGGCCAGACTGATTGAAGACCTTCGCAGACGCTTGGACCATCGCAAAAATGAAGTCCGTCCCTGACATGAAGCGGAATCCCCTTACCATCGCCATCCTCTTGCTTCTCACGGGCGGGATGCCTCTCACCTTCGTCTACATGTTCGGGGGAGCAGCCAACCTGCCAGGAGGTCTCGTGGGGGCTTTCGTCTCGTCCGCCCCGGCCCTGGCCCTCTTCGCCAGCGCTCAGGACATCAACTTCGACAACTACACGAAGCTGAGGCAAATCTTCGTCTCCAAGCCGATACGCCCCGTCGCCTACGTCCTCGGCACCTCACTATCTTCGCTAATCTACTCCGCACCGGGAATAGTCCTCTTTGGTGCCCTCCTCCTGCAAAGGGGGCTCTTCACCCCGACTACGGCTTTGCTCGCCGCGGGCGCGATGTTGTTGGGTTGGGTGGTCGTCAGCTCCATGGGATTCATAGTCTCTGGGTACCTGATCAACGCGAGCCCATACAGTATGAACGCGATTATCAACATCTTCGCCTTTGGGATGGCGTACCTCACGCCAGTCTACTACCCGGCCAGCGCCCTGGGGAGCTTCTCTTGGCTCTCCGTCCTCACCCCTATTTCGGCGGCGGCCAATATCGTAAGAACTCTCGGGGGGCTCGCGCCAATGGACGGCCTCACCCTCATGAGCCTAGCCATACTGATAGTCGAGGGGTTGCTTTTTACCCTCGTCTTCGTCGCTAGGTCTCGGTGGAGGGAGGAGTAGAACTGAAAGCGATTCAGCGCACGAGATACGGCGCCCCTGAAGTGCTCCAACTGGTGGACGTAGAGAAACCTAAACCCGACGAGGGGAGAGTTCTCGTGAAGGTTCTCGCTTCGTCTGTCAACCCTGCCGACTTGCATTCTATCGATGGAATGGCCCGTCTTTTTGGGTCTGGGGTGCGAAGGCCCAAGGACCCGAGGATTGGCTCCGACATCGCAGGGCGGGTCGAGGAAGTCGGTCGGGATGTCAAGAAGTTAAAGCCTGGAGATGAGGTCTTCGGGACTTGCGTGGGAGGCTATGCTGAATACGCGGTTGCACGCGAGATAAGGTTAACACCGAAACCCACGAACATATCTTTCGAGGACGGCGCATCTGTTCCCATCGCCGGTACTACTGCGTTGCAGGGTCTCCGAAAGGGGGGGATTAAGGCAGGGCAGAAGGTTCTCATCAACGGTGCGTCGGGAGGAGTGGGTACCTTCGCCGTGCAGATTGCGAAGTCCTTCGGAGCCGAGGTCACAGGCGTGTGCAGCCCCAAGAACTTAGACCAGGCGCACGCCATAGGTGCAGGCCATGTGATAGACTATACGAAGGAGGATTTCACCAAGACCGGAGAACGGTACGACCTGATTCTTGACGTGGCTGGGAACCACTCGGCGTGGGAGTACAAGCGCGCTCTGAATCCGCACGGCATCTGCATAATCGTTGGCGTCGCAAAGAATCCACTCCGGGGCATCATCAGATTCGCCGTGACCGGGGCGCTTGCGTCAGTCTCTGGGGGCAAGAAGATTGGCTTCATGGGAATTGCGAAAATCGACGTGTACGACTTGGCTTACCTCGGAGGGCTGATGGAAGCGAAGAAGTTCGTCCC
>Ga0187780_10004299_pt1 | contig 10695 bp, 9 predicted proteins | sample 1015_Q2_SP10_20__FD_132429 | JGI IMG/M metagenome (GOLD analysis project Ga0187780, IMG submission 132429) | Tropical peat soil microbial communities from peatlands in Department of Meta, Colombia - 1015_Q2_SP10_20_MG | ecosystem: Environmental > Terrestrial > Soil > Wetlands > Peat | place...
ATCGAGCCCGGTGCGCCCTGCCCGCACCGGCGCGCGGAACCACCCGCCGCTCGGCCCCGCGATCTTGGTCGCCACGACGAGGGCCTCGCGCCGCTTGCGCGAGAGCCACTTGCCGACGATCTGCTCCGACACGCCGGCCCACTTCGGGTCGGGGGGAACAGGATAGACCTCGGCCACGTCGAGGAAATCCACGCCGGCCTCGAAGGCACGATCCAGGATGTCGAAGCTCGTGGCTTCGTCGGCCATGCTTCCGAAGGTCATCGTGCCGAGTCCAATTTCTGAGACGAGGAGGCCCGAGCGGCCGAGGCGGCGTCGCTTCATGGTGTGCCCTTCAGGCCTTTGCACTGGGGCGCGAGGACACTGCGTCGTACCAGCGCTGGAGATTCTTCTGATTGGGCTGGATCCGGATGTTCGAGACCCGCCCAAAGTCGATCGCCACCAGCGCGGTAATGTCCGCGATCGTGTAGTGCGGGCCGGCGATGAAGGGTCGGGCAACGAGTTCGCTGTCCAGCCATTCGAGGCGCGTCTGCGCCATGCCGCGGCAGATCTCCCCATACTCCGGCACTTGATGGATCCGACCCTTGAAGAATGAATGCGTGTTCTGGAAGCAGCTCGTGACGTAGCGAAAGAGCTCGAGCTCCATGCGACGTTGCCACATCTCGGTGAGCGCTCGCTCCTTGGGCGTGGTGCCGAACAAGACGGGGTGGGGCTGGACCTCTTCGACGTAGCGGCAGATCGCCACCGACTCCGCGATCATCGTGCCGTCGTCGAGCTCGAGCACCGGAAGTCCGCCCAGCGGATTCTTTGCGAGAAAAGCGGGCTCCCGGTTTTCACCCTTGGCAATGTCGACTTCCACGACCGTCGGCATCGTGAAGCCTTTCTCGGCCAGGAAGATGCGGACGCGGCGGGGGTTCGGAGCGAGGGTGCTGTCGTAGAGCTTCACGGGGGGCCTCCTGAGTGGGGACCCTAGTGTACCGGGAGCGGGGGATCGCGCGCGCGGCTTCGTGATCGCGGGTTTTGAGCCCGCGACACGGCGTTCTCCGACCCTCATGGGGGGAAAGCCGTCCCGGGCCAGGGACGCCGCCCGCATTCCCGAAGCCCGCGGCAGCGGCGCCCAACCGCGCGGGCCTTGCACGTATACTCCCGGGGGAGAGGAGAAGCCGTGCCGCTGCTTCAAGCGAACAACGCGGGACCGATTGAAATCTACTTTGAGAAGAGCGGCCACGGCGAGCCCGTCGTCCTGGTGGGGGGATTGACCAGTACGGTCGAGGTCTGGCGACGGCAGACGCCCGTGCTGGCGGAACGCCATTGCGTCATCGCCTTCGACAACCGGGGAAGCGGTCGAACGCGAATCGCGAAGGACGATGGCGTCCGGACGTCCCTGCGCTTTGCCGGCGATCTTCTGGCTCTGCTGGACGGTCTCGACCTCCCACGCGTACACCTCGTCGGAGCGTCCATGGGCGGGATGATCGTGCTCGAGTTCGCGCTGGCCCACCCCGGGCGGCTGCGCTCGCTCACGGTCTGCTGTTCGACCTTTGGCGGAACGAATGCGATCGGCCCCTCGCCCGAGGTCGCACAGGCCATGATCGAAGGTGCGTTGCCCGGTGCCAGTCCGGAAGCGGTCCAGGCGGGACTGGAAGTGGTGTTCCATCCCGACTCCTTGCAGGGCAAGGCGGATGCGGTGCGCTTCTATGTCGAGACCAAGCGTGCCTTCCCGCACTCCGCCGAGGAGCTCCAACGCCGGGTGAAGGGCATCGCGAGCTACGATGTGTTCGATGCGCTGCCGCGTCTTGCGGTGCCTACCCTCGTGATGACGGGTGAGCAGGACCGCGTGGTACACCCCGAGAACGCACACCGGCTGGCCGCGCGAATTCCGGGGGCCAAGCTCGTGGTGATCGAGGGCGGGGGACACGTGTTTTTCGTCGAGCAGCCGGAGGCCGCGAACAGCGCTCTCCTCGAGTTCTTCGCCACGCACTAGACCGGCGCAATCGGAAGGCGGATCTGCACGGTGGTGCCGCGGCCGAGCTCGGACTGGACCGTGATATCACCGCCGTGCTTGCGCACGATCTCATGGGAGATGACGAGTCCAAGCCCCGTGCCCTCTCCTCCGGGCTTGGTGGCGAAGAAGGGATCGAACAGGCGTTCGATCGCTTCGGGAGGAATGCCGCAGCCATCGTCGTGAATCGTGACCACCACCTCCGATCCCAGGACATCGGTCCCGAGCTGGATCTCGCCGCCGTCGGGTCCCAAGGCCTGCCCCGCGTTGAGCACCACGTTGAGCAGCACCTGTTTGATCTCCTGCTGGGCGCAGGAAACCGGAGGAAGCTCGGCGAAGCGCCGTTCGATGTGGGCGCGGTGGCGCAGCTGCGGGGCCGCCACACGAAGCACGTTTTCTAGAAGCGCGTTCAGATCCACGAGCTCGCGCTCTCCGCGACCTGCGTGCGAGAAGCCCTTCACGTCCCGAACGAAGGCCGCCGCGCGGTCGACCCCCTCGATCGACTCCTCGAGCAGCTCGGCCCCCTCGTCCAACAGCTCGCTCAAGGACGCGGCGATCCCCTTGTCCCTGAGCAAGCGACAAAGCGCGGACCAGTGGCTCCGCAGCAGGCTCAGGTTCGCCCGAATGAACGCGATGGGATTGTTGATCTCATGGGCGATGCCCGCGGCCAGCTCGCCGATGGCCGAGAGGCGAGCCGAGGTCACGAGCCGGTTGCGCAAGGTGACCACTTCCCGAAGGTCTCGGACCACCACCACGAGCCCGATCGGCGAACCCTGTTTGTCGCGCAGGAACGAGGACGAGATCGACACCGGGATGCGGTGGCCGCGCGCGGACTCGAGTTCGCAGGGTTGCTCGTCGCACTCCCGGAAGAACTCCGCCGGTACGCCCGTGAGCAGCCGGGAAAGTGGCTCGCCGGGCAGTCGTTCGGCGTGCACTCCGGCGAGCCGCGCGAAGCCTTCGTTCACGGTGCGCACCCTGCCGTCGAGCCGCAGCAGCGCGACCCCGTCGGGCAGCGCTTCCAGGATCTCGCGAGCAAACGCACCGGGCGCAGGAAACGAGTAGCCAAAATGCTGAAAGCTCCACGCGATGGTGATGCCGAGGAACGCAAAGGAGGCCGTGCCGAGCCGCGGAAGCTGGATGCGCAAAAGAGGAAGCAGCCCGTCGGTCAATGAGGCGACCACGAACGGCACCATGATGGCCAAGGCAATCGCGCGGGCCTGGCCGCGTTCGCCGGGCGACAAGACGCTGCGGTACGAGCGGACGCCGAGGACGACTGCAGCTCCCAACCCCGACACCGTGAAGACGTAGAAGCCCAGATAGGCAGGCCCGAGCTGGTAGGCCCAGCCCCAGCTCGTGCGCAAAACCCCGGGGTGGATCCACGGAGTACACAGGTCGATCAAAAGGAAGGCCGCGGCCGCGGCGTAGAGCTTCGGGAGCCAGCGCCCAAAGCGGGGTGAATCGATTCCCGTGATCTCGAGCAAGAGGTGCAAGGCCAGAGGACCGATCCAAACCCAGCCCAAGGCGGAGACGCGGACGAGCCAGAGTGCGGCGCCCGCGCTCTGGCAGGTGTTCCAGAGCACCTCGCACACCGCCCACCAGAGGGTTCCCACGACCAGTGTCGCGGCCAGGCGATTCGCCTTCTGACTCGGGTCTGGCGTCCAGATCATGCTCGCCGCGAGCGCAGCAACGAGGCTCGCACCAAGGGGGATCAAGACATACGGGTGCATCGGCGACCCTGTACCTCCCCCGACGACCGATCGAGACGCCGAGGGTGGTGTTTCCGGCGCGAGCCTTGGCGCTCGGTGGGCCGATCTCTGTAGCGCTTCGACGTACGGCTCTTGCGGCTTGAGGTGGGCGCGAACTCGGGCGGCTAGAAGCCGCTCCATGTGAAGTATCGGATCGCCGCCTCGGCTGCGACCTTCACGAGTTTGTTGAAGGCCACCTGCCACTGGTCCACGCCGTTGTAGCAGAGCTCATTCCACCGACCCTCGAGCTGCGCGATGTGGGCCTGGGTGCCCGCCGTCCACGGCCCGTCATTTCGTTCTTCCGCCATCGCCTTTACGTTTTCGAAGTGAATGATCTGCTTGGCGATCCGTCTGCACTCCCCTACGTGCATTTGACCATTGCGGTCTGCGGTCATGGCGGTTCCTTCGACGGAAGGCGGGGACAGGTTCGGGTTTGGCGTCGCGGCAGCGGCCGCGAGCGGCAGCCCGATCGTGATGCCCGTCACCAAGATCGCGAGAACGCGCATACAGGGGCTCCTCGACGGGGGCCCCCGGCCTATCGGCTGGACACGGGGAGAGGTGTAGGGCCGCCGGAGGCCTCGGCTCCTTAGGCCAGCTCTCGCAATGTGGTGAGGGCAAACACCAGCAGCGTCCCGTGGGCATCGAAGAATCGGGTCTGAACGAGACAGGTACGGCCGCGCCGATGGACCACCTCGCTCTCGATCCGGAAGCGCTCGGACACGACGGGTTCGAAATAGTCGGTGCGCATGTTGACGGTGACCAGGCGATGGCGCGGCGCGCCTCGTGCCCTCCCCGCCCGGAACGTGTGCAGCGCAACGAGGTCGACATAGACGGGCGTAAAGCCACCGAACAGGGAGCCCCGGAAGTTGCGCAGCTTCTTGGGGAGCGCGCAGTCGAGAAGCAGATACCCGTTGCGCTCCTCGAGCACCCGCCACTCGTGGGCGTCGAGCAGATCGCCGATCGGGTGCCCCCGGCCGATCAAGCGCCCGGGTTCGGGATTGCGCCAGGGCGTGTCCGACGGATCTTCCTGCGCTTCCCCCATCCCGGATCCCTACACCCGCTCGGCGATGGCATGCGCGGTGCGGTGGGCGAGCGCCATGCAGGTGAGCATCGGGTTCACGGAGGGGCTTTGGGGAAACACACTGGTGTCGGCAATCCAGAGGTTCTCGAGATCGTGGCATTTCCCATATTCGTCCACCACGCCCCGCCGCGGGTCTCCGTGCATGCGGGCGGTGCTGAATACGTGATTTCCGCCGCACACCAGGTCCTTCGGGCGAAGCCTCTCTGCACGCAAGGGCTCGGCCTCGCTCAAGGAGTGGATCTCCTCCGCCACGCCATGGACCCCGGGCAGGATCTTGCGGGCGCCGGCCGCGAAGAAGATCTCCGCCAGCACCCAGAGCGCGCGCTGGAGGATCGGCACGTCCCGCTCATCGAGATGCCAGAGCAGTGCCGGATCGAGCCCGCTGCGGCGTGCACGCACGGTCCCCAAGGAGAAGTGGCAACTTGAAATGGCATCCCAGGTCGCGGAGCACGGAATCTCCGCCAGGCGGCGTTTCAGATCCAGGCCGAATCCCGGTGTGCGCACCGCCAGCACGCCCGGCGGTGCCCAGAGCGTCTCCAGCTTGAACCCCTCGCGCAGGAAATGAAGAGACTGGTAGCCCTGGGTTGCGCCGAACTGCGGGTCGGTGCGCTCGGGGAAGACTCCCTGGATCGCGACACCGGGATGGAACTGCAGGTTTTCGCCCACCTGACCCGAGGAGTTCGCGAGATTCCCGCTGCGCTGAAGCAGAACCGGGGTCGCCATGCAGCCGGCCGAGAGCACGATCAGCTTCGCACGCACCTCGACGCGGTAGCTCGGTCGCCCCGTGAAGGGAGCCACCACCCGCCCCACCACCGCACGGACCTTTGGACCCTCCGAGATCACCTGCTGGATCTGCACGCTCGTCAGGACACGCGCCCCGGCGCGGAGGGCCGCGGGTACGTACGAGATGTCCATGCTCTGCTTCGCGCGGCTCCTGCAGCCCGTGAAGCATTCCCCGCTGCCTCGACAGCCGCGTACATTGCGGGGGATGGGCTCGCTCGAGTAGCCGAGCGCATCGCAGCCTCGCTTGAACAGGAGATTGCGCGCCCCTTGGACATTTTCAGGGGTGGGCGCGATCCCGAGGAACTTCTCGACCGCTTCGTAGTGTGTGTTGAGGTGCCCGAGCGACGTGTGGGGAAGCTCGAACTGCGTGCACCAGCGCTCGAGTGCAAACTCCGGTGCGCGCACGCAGATGGCGGAGTTCACGAGCGAGCCACCCCCCAAACAGATGGCTTGCATCGTGGGCATGACGTAGCCGCGTGTGGCACGCAGTCCCCCCTCGCGAAGGGTTCGGGTCATGGAGCGTGCCCCGTCCCACGCATAGTCCTGCGGGGTGACGGGCGGCCCCTCCTCCAGCAGCACGACCTCTTTGCCCGCCTCGGCGAGCTCCTTGGCCACCAGTGCACCGCCGGGACCCGAGCCCACAACGACGACGTCGGCTTGCTCGTGAACGTCTTCACCGTATTGCGCAAAAACGCGGACTTCGCCCGGGGGCCTCACGGCCGGACCTCCTCCGCGTAGTCGGCGCGCAGCGGACCCACCGGCCCGAGCGGCGTCCCGTCCCTCGGACGCGTCAGGTCTGTGACGCGGAGTGCGATGCTGGAGGGCAAAGCGCCGATGCGCGGGTACAGAAGGTCCGCCTCGCACACCGGCGTCGCGATCTCCCGGGGTGCCAAACCGAGGGCTCGGAGGACTGCGGGCGACGCCATGTAGCCCATGGTGAGGATGGCTCTCAGGCTCGTGAACACGAGGCGCCGGGGGAACAGCGAGCTTCGCTCCCAGCCTGCGAGCGCGGCGACCCTCTGCTCGGGCGAAAGGCTCGAGAAGCGCCGCATCCCGCCGCCCCGCAGCCCTCCCGGCGCAGGAAAGAACACGGTCGCGTGCTCGACCAGGAAGAAGAGCATTCGCATCAGCCTGCGCAGACGCGGCGGCACCGCGGCCACATACCGATCCACATAGCTGGGAATTCCCGCCTCACGACCGGAGACGGCGATCGCACCTCCCGGAGGGAACAGAGTCTCTGCCGCCGCAGCGACCACTGCGAGCTCCGGCCGGGAGAGCGCGGCGGGCCGAGAGGAGATCCGCGGATAGCCGAGGAAGATCCGGCTCAGCGCGTAGGCCGCAGCGGTACCGAAGGCGAGCGCGAGCAGCGACATCGCCTGCATCATAACGCGACGGCTCCAGGGGTTTCGCGAGGACGCTCGGGCGGCCGCGTGGTTCAAGCAGGAGGGCGGGTACGCGATAAGAAAGCCAATGGATTTCGCCACGCTGGCGGGCCTCGCTACCACGATCGTCGCGCTCTACACCGCCCTCTTCCACGGCTCGATCTTCTTCATGCGCCGGAGCGCCCACGAGCACCTTTGGTTTGCTGCGATGGCGTCCGCCGTCGCGTGCTTCGCCTTGAGCGGACCCGCCTTCTATGGCACGCGAACCGCGAGCGAAGGGGCCTTCCACCAGGGCCTTCAGATCGCATCCTTCGCAGGAGTGATGGTGAGCTTCACGAGATTCAGCCTGGCCTATCTGAAGCTCGAACGCCCCCTGCTCGTCCACATGGCCGCGATCTTCGCACTGCTGTACGCCGCCTTCGCGCTGTTCACACCGTGGTTTTTCAGCGGGATTCCGATCGTTCACCACGCGGGACGCTACAGCCGGGAGTTCACCGAGTCGGAAATCAGCATCTTCGGCGGCATCGCCCTCACATGCATGGTCGGCTTCTTCGTCTACGTGATCGCCCTCTATCTCCGGAATCGCTCACGACCCGACGTTCGTGTGAAGCCAGTCCTCGCGACGCTCGCCCTCTGGTTGGCTGTGGGGCTCAACGACTGGGCCGTGGTGTCGAGGCTCTACGACGCGCCGTACCTCCTTCCCTTCGGTTATCTCGGCGTCGTGATCGTCATTTCCGGCGTGCTGGTGGGGCGCCTCGTTCAATCGATGGATGACGCCGAGCACCTGGCCGCGAATCTCCACGAGCTCGTCGAGGAGCGCACAGCCGAGCTGCGACAGAAGGACCTTCAGCTGGCCCAGGGTGAGAAGATGGCGGCGATCGGCACGCTCGCGGCGGGGATCGCGCACGAGATCAACAACCCCATGGCGTTCGTGACTTCGAACCTGAACCGGCTTGCAGAGCTATGGAACAAACCTGAGGAAGGCAGCGACGTGGACGAAATCATGGCGGAATGCCGTGAAGGAACCACCCGCGTCCGAGATATTGTGTCCAACCTGCTCCAGGTGACGCGCCAGAGCGAGGGACGCATCGAGCCCGTGGACCTCTGCCGCGTGGTGCGACAGATTTTCCCGATCCTGCGGCAGGAGGCGCGCTTTCGCGCCCAGCTTCGCGCTGAACTCACGCCCGTCCCGCCGGTCATCGGCGACGCCGACCTGCTGGGGCAGGTGGTGTTGAACCTCACCTTGAACGCGCTCCACGCGATTGAAGAGGGTGCGCCCTCGGAGAACGAAGTCGTGGTCTCGACCGCGCTCGAAGGGGACCGGGTGTTGCTGCGCGTGCGCGATACCGGGAGTGGAATCGCACCCGAAGCCATGCCGAGGATCTTCGATCCGTTTTTTACCACCAAGCAGTCCGGCCAGGGCACCGGGCTTGGCCTTGCGATCTCCCACCGGATCGTGAGCCAGCATCGCGGGACCATTCATGTCGAGTCGGGAGGAAGGGGGAGCCTCTTCACCGTGGCCCTGCCGGCCCACGGCTAGGGTCGGCTCACAAGAGCCCGTCCCAGAACTCGAGCGCCTCGTCGCCCGGCGCTTTGACCAGGCTGCACTCGCTGCCGAGCAGGAGGGTCGGCCGAAGGGCCGGGTCATAGCGCGGCCAGTCGGGCAGCGTTTCGTGCGCGGGCGTTCCTCCCCAGGCAAAGGAGATCCAAGCCCCTTGCATGCGCGCACAGAGCTGTGCGACCTCCGGACCCTCTCCCACGAAGGCACGCAATCCTGGGAGCGTCGCCGTGCCGAAGACAAAGGGAACATCCAGTCCGTGGCAAGCGCCGAGCGCGCCGCCCAGGACCGGCGACTCCCAGGTGAAGAGGTAGCTGTAGACCCCCGGAGCGTTGGGGCTCTGCGCCTCGGCCAGCCGAGCGGCCGGCACGCCGAACACGCGGTCTCCTTGAATGGCGTTCCACAGCGCGATGGGTGTGGCCTCCGGCCCAAGGCCCTGGGCTCGTCGGTAGATTTCCACGGCGCGCTCGGCATGCGGGCGCCCCTTGGCATCGCGACCGGGCACTGCCCGCTCCAGGCGGCGCAGGAGCCGAGCTTCGTCGAGGGATCTGAGCTTGGCATCTGCGAGGGCGAAGAGCTTCCACTCGTCACGGTTCGTTCCGATGAGGAGCGGCACGCCCGCCGCTTCGCCTTCTGCCACCGCCTCGAGCGGCTGGCGCGGAAGCACGCGACCGTCGACCACCGGCTGGAAGGGAAGGCTCCCTACGCTCCCCAAGAGGTCTCCGAGGATGCGCTGCTGCGCATCGGTAATCGCCGACACCGGGACCGCGCGCAGCGCCTCGACGTCGGAGATGGAGAGACCGAGCTCCTTCATGAATGCGTAGGCCACGCGCTCCCCCTGCTCGGGGGTTGAAACGTTGTGGGCGGCTCCGCTTTGGGCGATGGCGCGCTGAAACAGGCCGCGCGCCGCCGGGGTTCCGAGGAGCGTCCCGACGCTCATCCCGCCTGCCGACTCACCGAAGACCGTCACTTGATTGGGATCGCCCCCGAAGAGTGCGGCATGGTCACGCACCCACTCGAGCGCGGCGATCTGGTCGAGCAGGCCGAAGTTTCCACAGACCCCACCCTCTTCCTCGGCAAAGGCGGGCAGGGCGAGGAAGCCTAGGGCACCGAGCCGGTAGTTGAGGGTCACCACGACCACGTCGCCCAAGCTGGAAAGGCGCGCCCCGTCGTAGGGCGCCTGTGAGCCCGAGCCGAAGACAAAGCCACCGCCGTGGATCCAGACGAGGACGGGCCGGCGCCCGCCTTCGCCCGCGGCCGGGGTCCAGACGTTCAGGCTGAGGCAGTCCTCGCTGAGCTCGGTTGCGGGAAGGCCGAGGAGCGCCCCCACCATGCTCGCGTTCTGGGGAGCCGCCGGTCCGGGCCGCGTCGCGTCTTTGATTCCTCCCCACGCTTCGGGTGCAAGGGGCGGGCGGAAGCGCAACGGGCCGACCGGGGCACGCGCGTAGGGGATCCCTCGAAAAACCTCGATGCCTTCCGCTTTTGTTCCCTGGACTCGACCCGAGCGTGTTTCGACAACTGTCACCGGATTTCTGGTCTCCCGGGCCGCGACCTCGCAGCGTCGCGAAACCTTAACACGCGGACAGTGGATCTTGGTCCTTCGAGGCGGGGACGTGGCGCCCTAGACGCGATCCTCTTGCACCGCGGACCTGGTTTTTCCCGCGGGCGGGAGGAGCCTCCGCCACCACGGACGGAAAGGTCTCGGAAAAAGGCTCTCGCGCAGGGATACGAATCGGTGAAAAGAAGGAGCCGCCTGGGGCGGATGAACCGTGCGCGCTCGCCGGTCGGCCGCGGCCACCCGCTCCGCGGTTTCCGAGCTGGACCAACGCAGGCGCGCCCGAGTCTCCGCGGATACCTCCAAGGCCCCGATCCAGTAGAGGAAGGCCACCCAAAAGGACTTCGAAGGTCGCAAGGCCGCGCCCGCCACCAGCGTGGCCACGCCTCCTGCCACGACCTCGAGCGGCAGGGGACCGTCTAGACCACGACCGAGGAGATAGAGGACCGCAAGCAGCCCAAAGCCAGCGAGCATCCCAATGCTGCTCGCGAGGTAGGTGGGGGTGATCCACTCGCCCCGCCACTGCTCGATCTGGAGACCGCAGGCGCTGCAGGTGGCGTGAAAGCGCAAAACCCCCGCGAACAGGCGACCCGCG
>Ga0187780_10004300_pt1 | contig 10694 bp, 10 predicted proteins | sample 1015_Q2_SP10_20__FD_132429 | JGI IMG/M metagenome (GOLD analysis project Ga0187780, IMG submission 132429) | Tropical peat soil microbial communities from peatlands in Department of Meta, Colombia - 1015_Q2_SP10_20_MG | ecosystem: Environmental > Terrestrial > Soil > Wetlands > Peat | place...
GGCGGCTCGGGCTTCTTCTCCTCGCCGCAACTGGCGAGCGCGATCGCCGCGACGAGCGCCGCGCAACCTAGCGTCGTGGTTTTCACCGCATCCTCCTCGAGGTCAAGACGCGGCAATGATACCGAAAACGGGCCTTACTTCTGCGACAGCACCCACTTCACCAGGGCGCGCAGATCGGCGTCGGGCACCGTGGCGTTGGGCGGCATCGGGATCTGGCCCCAGACACCGACGCCGCCTTTCTTCACCTTCTCGACCAGCTTCGCCTCGGCGTCCTTCTGGCCGCGGTACTTGGCGGCGACGTCCTTGTATGCCGGCCCGACCAGCTTCTTGTCCACGGTGTGGCAGGACAGGCAGGTGTACTTCTTCGCCAGATCCTCCTGCGCCTGCGCGGGAAGGACGGCGAGCGCGGCGAGCGCCGCTGCGGTCCATGCAATTTGCTTCATCGGCTTCCTTTCCTCGAAAAAATCGGGGGCCATGCTACCCGAACACGGGGGCTTTGCAAGCCTGCACGAACGCCTGCAGGTCCTGCATCGGCTCCAGGCAAGTAACGCCGCGGCACAGCCAGCCGTTGACCGCCCCGGGGCGCGCCGGTTTGTCGAGGAACGGGGGCAGTTCCGCGGTTCCCGCCGGCGCGCGCACGACGATCAGCCCGGGCAGGAATTCCTTGCCCAGCGCCGCCGTCCAGGCCCGCGTGCCCGCCTCGTCGCCGCGCAGCACCGCGACGGCGGGCGGCGCGAGCTGCTCCTCGAGCGCGAGACAGAGCGCGCCGAAGCCCCATGCCGCGTCGCGCATTGCGGCGTAGAAGAGCTCCAGCGCGCGCTCCGCCGCGCGCGCGTAGCGCGGCTCGCCCGTCAGCGCCGAGAGCCGGTTGAGCGCGAAGGCCGCTACGCCATTGCCCGAGGGTGTCGCGTTGTCGTGCCCGGGCTTCGGCCGATCGAGCAGCGGCTCGTGATCGCGCGAGGTGAAGAAGAATCCGCCCCGCTCCGGGTCCTCGAATTGCTCGAGCAGGACCTCGGCGAGCGCTTCGGCGAAATGCAGATCTTCCGCGCGCCACTCTGCCTGCAGGAGCTCGAGCAGCGCCGCGATCAGGAACGCGTAATCGTCCAGGTAGGCGTTGAGGTGCGCGCGCCCGTCCTTGCAAGTGGCGGCAAGGCGCCCCGAGCGCCACATGCGCGCGCGGATGAAGTCGAGCGCGCGCCGCGCCGAGGCGATCCAGTCCTCCCGCCCGAACACGCGCCCGGCGCGCGCCATGCCGCGGATCGCGAGCGCGTTCCAGGAGACGAGGATCTTTTCGTCCCGCCCCGGACGCACGCGCTTCTCACGCTCGGCGAATAGTTTTTTCTTCGCCCTTTCCAGGAGTGCTTGATCTTGAACCTGATTGCAAATCCGCAAATGCCAGTGTTTGCCGTCGAAATTCGCCGGCAAGTCGAGACCATACCGCGACGCAATCGTTGAAAATTCCGGTTCCGTCAATAAACCCCGGACTTCGTCCCGGTCCCAGACATAAAATTTTCCCTCTTCATGCTCGGAGTCGGCGTCGAGGGAGGAGTAGTAGCCGCCCTCGGGCGACTGCATCTCGCGCATGGCCCAGGCCGCGGTCTCGGCCGCGCAGCGCGCGAACTGCGGCTCGCGTGTCACCAGCCACGCGTCGGCGAGAAGCGCGAGCAGCGGCCCGTTATCGTAGAGCATCTTTTCGAAGTGCGGGATCTCCCAGCGCGCGTCCACGCTGTAGCGGCAGAAGCCGCCGCCCAGCTGGTCGTAGATGCCGCCTTCGCACATGCGCCGCAGCGTGAGCGCGGCGATGTCCGCCGCGCCCTTGCGCAGGCAGAGCTCGAGGTCCGCGGGATGCGGGAATTTCGGCGCCTGGCCGAAGCCGCCGTAGCGGGAATCGAAATTCGCGCGCAGGTTCTCGAGCGCCGACTCGAGCGGCGCGGCGCTCCATCCGGCGCGCGGCTCCGCGCCGCGCGGCGCCATGCGCGCGAAGGCAGCGCGCAGCTGCCCGTTTTGCGCGCCGATTTCCGCGCGTTTTTCGCGCCAGACCTGCGCCACCTGCTCGAGCAGCTCGGTGAAACCCGGCAATCCGTAGCGCGCGCTTCTGGGAAAGTACGTGCCGCCGAAGAATGGCGCACCGTCGGGGGCAAGGAACATGGTGAGAGGCCAGCCGCCGCCGCGTTGCGAGAGCATGTGGTGCGCGCTCTGGTAGATCTGGTCGAGGTCGGGCCGCTCCTCGCGGTCGACCTTGACGTTGACGAAGTGCCGGTTCATCACTGCGGCGACCGCCGGGTCCTCGAAGCTCTCGTGCGCCATGACGTGGCACCAGTGGCAGGCGGAATAACCGACCGAGAGCAGGATCGGCTTGTCCTCGGCGCGCGCGCGCTCGAGCGCTTCCGCGCCCCACGGGTACCAGTCCACGGGGTTTCCGGCGTGCTGCTGCAGGTAGGGCGACGTCTCCTGCGCCAGGCGATTGGGCATTCGAGGCATTATTGCAGCTTATGCAGGCGCAGGAAGTGCTCGATTTCTGGTTCTCCCGCCCGAAGGCCTGGTTCGAGAAAAACCCCGCGTTCGACGCGGAGATTCGCTCGCGCTTTCTGTCGTTGTTCGAGGTTGCCGTGTCCGGAAAAATTGAACAGTGGAAAAATCAACCCGCCAGTTGCCTTGCGCTGGTCATCGTGCTCGATCAGTTCCCGCGCAACATGTTCAGGGGCTCGGCGCGCGCGTTCGCGGGCGACGCGATGGGGCTCGACACGGCGCGCTTTGCCGTTGCAAGAAAATACGATGAATCCTTTTCGAAAGATCAAAAAACGTTTCTGTACCTGCCGTTCGAGCACAGCGAATCGCTCGCCGACCAGGAATCGTGCTGCAAGCTGATGGCGCCGCTCGGGGACGACCTGCTGCAGTGGGCCGAGCGCCATCGCGCCATCGTCGCGCGCTTCGGGCGCTTTCCCCATCGCAACGCCGCGCTCGGGCGCGCCAGCACGCCCGAGGAGATCGAGTTCCTGAAGCAGCCCGGCTCGGGCTTCTAGTCGGTCACCGCGCCCTTTGACGCGGTGGACACGAGCCTCATGTACTTGGCGAGCAGGCCGCTCGCGTAGCGCGGCTTGGGCGCCTTCCACTTCTTGCGGCGCGCGGCGAGTTTTTTCGCGGAGACGTTGAGCTGGATCAGGTGCTTCCTCGCGTCGATGGTGATCGAGTCGCCTTCCTTCACCAGCGCAATCGCGCCGCCTACGAAGGCTTCGGGTGCCACGTGGCCGACCACCATGCCCCAGGTGCCGCCCGAGAAGCGGCCGTCCGTCAATAGCCCGACCGATTCGCCAAGGCCCTGGCCGATCAGCGCGGAGGTCGGCGCCAGCATCTCCTGCATGCCCGGCCCGCCTTTCGGGCCCTCGTAGCGGATCACGATCACGTCGCCCGCCTTGATTTTCTTCGCCAGGATCGCCTTCATCGCCGCGGGCTCCGAATCGAACACGCGCGCCGGCCCCGTGATCGAGGTCTGCTTGAGCCCCGTGATCTTCGCCACGCAACCCTCGGTGGCGAGATTCCCTCGGAGAATCGCGAGGTGCCCCTGCGCGTAAAGCGGCTTGGACCACGGCCGGATCACGTCCTGGTCGCGGCGCGGCTCCCCGGACACGCCGGCCAGCTCCTCGCCGATCGTGCGCCCAGTGATCGTCATGCACTCGCCGTGCAGCACGCCGTGCGCGAGCAGCATCTTCAGCACCTGCGGCGGACCGCCCGCGGCGTGAAAGTCGGTGGCGACGTACGGGCCCGAGGGCTTGAGCGCGCAGAGCACCGGCACTTTCCGGCGCACGCGCTCGAAATCGTCGATGGTCCATTTCACGCCGGCGGCGTGCGCGATCGCGAGGTAGTGCAGCACGGCGTTGGTCGAGCCGCCGGTCGCCATCACGAGCGCGATCGCGTTCTCGATGGATTTGCGCGTGATGATGTCGCGCGGCCGCAGGTTCGCGTGCACCGCGCGCGCGAGCACGCGCGCGGACTGCGCGGCCGAATCCGCCTTCTCGCCGTCGGGCGAAGCCATTTGCGAGGAGCCGAGCAGGCTCATGCCGAGCGCCTCGAACGACGAGGACATCGTGTTCGCGGTGTACTGGCCGCCGCAGGCGCCCACCGACGGGCAGGCGTTGCGCTCGATGCCGTCGAAGTCCTCCTGCGAGATCTTGCCCGCCGCCATCGCGCCCACCGCCTCGAAGGGGCTAACGATGGTGAGCTTCTGCCCCTTCCAGGTGCCGGGCCTGATGGTGCCCGCGTAGACGAAGATCCCGGGCACGTTGATGCGCGCCATCGCCATCATCGATCCCGGCATGTTCTTGTCGCATCCGCCGACGCAGAGCACGCCGTCCATCAACTGGCCGTTCACCGCGGTCTCGATCGCATCCGCGATCACCTCGCGCGAGACGAGCGAGTACTTCATGCCCTCGGTGCCCATGCCGATGCCGTCGGTCACCGTGGGAAAGCCGAACACCTGCGGCATCGCGCCCGCTTCCTTCAGCGCCGCCATCGCGCGGTCCACCAGCGGCTGGATTCCCGCGTTGCACGGGTTCATCGTAGAGTGGCCGTTCGCCACCCCTACGATCGGCTTCTCGAAATCGGCGTCGCCGAATCCCACCGCGCGCAGCATCGCGCGGTTCGGCGAGCGCGCCACGCCCTGCGTAATGGTGCGGCTCCTGCGGTTATCTGCCATGCGCGTTTTCTCCTGCGGCTAGAATGGGATTCTACCGTGCTGGTCCATCCGCATTTCGATCCGATCGTCGTTTCGCTCGGGCCGCTTGCCGTGCGCTGGTACGGCCTCATGTACCTCGCCGGCTTCGGCGCCGGCTGGTGGCTGGGCGCTGTTCGCATTTCAAAAAACAAATCTCCCATTGACCGAGCACAACTGGACGACCTGTTGTTCCACGTGGTGCTCGGCATCATCCTCGGCGGGCGCCTGGGTTACGTCCTCTTCTACAAGCCGGGCTATTACTTTTCGCATCCGCTCGAGATGCTCGCGCTGTGGCAAGGCGGCATGTCGTTCCACGGCGGCTTTCTCGGCGTGCTCGCCGCGGCCGGATTCTTCTGCTGGCGCCACAAGATCGACTGGCTGCGCCTGATGGATTTCGTCGCGCCGCTCGTGCCGCCGGGGCTCGCGGCGGGGCGCCTCGGCAACTTCATCAACGGCGAGCTGTGGGGCCGCGTCACCGACCTGCCCTGGGGCATGGTGTTCCGCGGCGCGGGCCCGCTGCCGCGCCATCCGTCGCAGCTCTATCAGTTCGCGGGCGAAGGTCTGCTGCTCTTTGCTCTGCTGTGGTGGTTCTCCTCCAAGCCCCGCCCACGCGGCGCCGTCTCCGCGCTGTTCCTCATCGGCTACGGCGTGCTGCGCTTCCTCGCCGAATTCGCGCGCGAGCCGGACGATTTTCTCGGCTTCCTCGCCCTCGGAATGACCATGGGCCAGTGGCTCTGCGTGCCGATGGTGCTCGGTGGGATTGCGCTCTTTGTCTGGAGTACGCGCATCCGCTAAAACGCACGGTGCAGTAGTTGCGTTGACCGTCGGTTCGCCATGCCACCCGGCCTGCGCTTGCGTTCTCCCGCTCGGCGTGCAGCGCCGTTACCCGCTGGATGGAGGACGGCCTGCCCGCGGTCTATCGCCCCCGCAATCCGCGGCGCAGCCCGTTGTGGCAGTGCGTGAAGCGCCATTTCGGCGAGCTGCGCGACTCGAACCGCATTCGCCGCGCCGTCGAGCGAAGTGTCCTTGAACGCTTTGTCGACTGCGGCGACCTGCACCGCGGCTTCGCGCGCATCCGCTGCGGCGGCTGCGGAAATGATTTCCTGCTCACTTTTTCCTGCAAGACGCGCTACTTCTGCCCGAGTTGCCATCAGAAGCGCGTTCATGCCTATGCCGAGTGGGTCGACCACTGTGTGCTGCGGCCGGTCGGGTACCGCCAATACGTCTTCACTGTGCCGAAGCTCATCCGCCCCTTCTTCGCCTACCGGCGTTCGCTCCTTGGAGAACTCCGCCGAATCATCGCGAGGTTGTTGAGCGAGGCCTATCGCGCGGCGGATCCGCGCAGCCGTCCGGGCTTCATCCTCTTCGTTTAAACCTTTAGCGATCTCGTCAACTTCAATCCGCACGTGCATGCGCTCGTAGCCGACGGCGTCTTCGACGCCGCAGGGCGCTTCATGCCGCTGCCGCCCGTTCCCGAGGCGCTGCTCGCTGAACGGCTGCGTCGCGAAGTGCTTGCCGTTCTTACGCGTAAGGAGACCATCGGCTCGGCGCTCGCGCGACAGATGCACGAGTGGCACCATAGTGGCTTTTCGGTGCACAACCAGGTGCGGGTCCGGGCAGGCGACGCCGAAGGCCGAAGAGGCCTCGCCGGCTATATGCTGCGCGCGCCGTTCTCGCTGGAGAAGATGTCCTACAATGCGAGTAACGGGACGATCGTGTATCGCAGCAAGCTGCACGCGACCCTCAAGCGCAACTACGAGGTCATGCCCGGCGTCGAGTGGCTCGAGCTCCTGTGCAAGCACATCCCCGACCGGCACGAGCACATGGTGCGCTACTACGGCCGCCATTCGAGCCGCACGCGCGGAGCGCGATGGGCCGACCAACATGGAGCTGCCCGAGCCCGAGACGTTGAGCCGCGCCGCTCAGGCGGCGCGAACCGCGTGGGCGAAACTAATCCGCGAGGTCTATGAGGTCGATCCGCTCGAATGCCCCAAGTGTGGCGCACAGATGCGAGTTCGAGCTCCGGTTCGAATCCTATTTCGATTTTTGCGTGTGCGATTTTTAAACTGCCCGAGTGAGGGGCGAGCGGGGCTGCCGCGTTTTTCTGATCCTTTGGGGGGCCCGGGGCGCGTTGGAGCGCCACGATGCACCTTGTTGCCGGCGAATGGATGGCTGCCGGGACGATCTGGAGCTTTGCGCAAGGCTGGCAAACCGAGATCGGCTTGCATGACCTCGCATGGCTTGGACTGATCGCTTACGCGATCGTGGATCGGATCAGATGAAACGGATCCTGGCGTCGACGCTTACGCTTTTGTCCGTCTTCTTGGGCGTCAACCATTTCATCGGGCTCATCCGCAGCCATGGGTTGTATCTGCACGTCGCCGGGGTGATCGCCAACACCTTGGCGATCGCTGCCGGCTTCCTCCTGCAACGGACTTGTTGAGGCTCAACCCCTATACTACAGGTGTGCAAATCCCGAAAGTTAGCAGCGATGCATTGAGGGCGACGATTTTCTCGCTCATGATTTCCGGCTTTACGATGGCCGTTCCAACGCGCGTTCCCGCGGCGGAACGCAAAAGCAAAAAACTAAGTCTTACGGATGGACGCACTGTCGCGAGTTCCGAAATCGAAGCCGCTTGGCGGGGCCGCGCTTCCGATCGGGATTGAATGCGGCGCTTACTGGGGATTTTTTGTTTTTGTGCCGGCCTCGTTTGCCTGGCGTTGGCCTTGTTATTCGCCGTCGAGTTCTATTTTAGACCCGACGAGATCTCAATTATCCTCTTAGTTTGCCTGCTGCCGCTGGTCGCCGGCGGCGGCTTGTTATCGTTCGGCAGATTGGAATGGGAGGGCCGGCCGCCGGGCACGGAGATACACTTGCCCCCTCTTTTAAGGATATTCCATAGGGTAAAAGCGCTTCCATCCCGGCTAATATCGTTCGGGCGAAGTTACCGCGAGATTCTTGCTCGCGAGCCCGCCCAGCAGACCATCTTCGACAGCTCCAAGGCGCCCCAGAAGATTCCGCCCGTCGCCCGCTACACGCCGCCCGACTTCCTGATTTTGCAAATGTTGATCAGTTTAATTCTGGTCGTGACGACTCTTGTTTGGCTTGTCGGCACTATCGTTTTGTTCGTGGGAACGTTTCGTGACGGCTTTTTGAGCTTTTTTGCGTTGGGGACCTTCTCGCTTCTCTTTCTTGCCGGATTTGTCCCCGGCGTGATTGGGCTGCCCGACCTATTGTGGACGTGGCGAAATTTCAAGCACCCCCAGCTCGTTCTCGGCTTGGATGCCTCGGGCCTGACCGTCGGGCGGGGCTATTCACGCAACGAGGAGACGCGCTTTCTTTGGACGGAGCGCGTCATGCTCAGCAAATGCCTGGATACAAGCCGCGGCGTCAGGGGAGCCCGGATTGCGCTCGATATCCGAGCATCCGAGGGACGTCACGTCCTTATCGGCGATGGCGAGGTCACTTACCAATTTAATCCCGTGATCGCCGATATCCGGCGTTTTCAAGAGGCCTACGGCTCCAAGTCGGCGCAATGGCGCTGGCCCAAAGGGTGAGTATTATCGCGGCTCGCGCGATCAGGGCAGGCCCCTTCTTGGGGTATTGGCAAGCTTTGACGATGCCGATTAAGAAGCCCGGCTCTTCGGCGCCTCTGATGACGTGGCGCCAATCGGCGTGTGTCGCTTTCTTTGCCGTCGGCATGGCGTTCCTAGCTTGGGGCGGGAACGTCGCCCAGGTCTCGCATGATGAGGAATATTTTCGATGGGCCTGGCGGGGCGCATTTCTCGTCGTGCTCTCGACAGCGGGAGCCTGCGCGCGGCGGCGCACAAAATTTTATTTCCCATAACACCTCTTGCCTCACGCTGCCCGCACCCCGAACGACGTGCCATTGTCGCCCGACACGCAAATCGCCGCCGTTGCGGCACGCCGCCGCAGCCGCCGGCGCGAAGCACGACGGAAGGAATTTCCTATCCGTGATCACGCGCGATCTTCGGACTCGATGCGCTCGAATTCCTCCCCGATGCGCGCCTGAACGCGCCGCGTCTCCTTGCGCAGCCGCCGCAGCTTGCCGAACCCGAGCATCCACTCCGGCTCGCCCGCAGCCTTCGTTGCCGCTCAACGGCCGACCTTTTCCTCCAGCGCCTCGGTCAGCAATTACTTGAGGCTTTGCCCGCGCTCGGCTGCCCTAGACTTCGCCTTGCGCAGCAGTACATCGGGCAGTTCGATCGTCGTCTTCATGGCGGGCACCTTACCAAATTTACGGTTGGAGGCGGTACGGCCGCATTGGGCGACGAACGAACTAGAGGGCGCGTTCCAGGATCCTCGCCACGTGCAGCGCCTCGCGCCCGGCGCCGTGCGCGATCTGCGCGCGGCAGCTCGTGCCATCGGCGGCGATGAGCGCATCGGGCGCGGCCTTGCGCACGGCGGGCAGCAGGGAAAGCTCCGCCATCTTCATCGAGACCTCGTAATGCTCGGCTTCGTAGCCGAAGCTGCCTGCCATGCCGCAGCAGCTGCTTTCAATCAGAGTGATTTTCGCTTTTGGAATCATTTCCAGAACTTTATGCACGGAGGGCATCAGATCGAACGCCTTTTGATGGCAGTGACCATGCAGGAGAATCTCTGGGCCGAGCGTCCTCAGCTTAAGCTTGCCGGGCTTCTCGGCCAGGAATTCCTCGAGCAGGAAGGAACCCTTCGCGAGTGCACCCGATCCGGGCAGCAGCACCTGCAATTCGTCCCTCAGGGAAAGCAGGCACGAAGGCTCGAGCCCGACGATCGGCACGCCACGCTCGGCGAAGGGCTTGAGCGCCTCGAGCAGCCGCGTCGCCTCGCGCTTCGCCTGATCGGCGAGTCCTACGGTCAGGAAAGTGCGGCCGCAGCACAGCGGCCCGGCAACGTGCACCCGGTAGCCCGCCGCCTCGAGCACTTTCAGCGCTGCGCGCGCGTTCTCCGGCTCGAAGTAGCGGGTGAACGTGTCGACGAACAGGACGACATCGCAGGATTCGGAGCTGTTTTCCTCGAGTTCGCTTTTTTTCCAGAGGGGCAGAGGACGGTTGCCGATGAACCCCAAGCGCCTTGCAAAAAGCTTCTGCCCCCAGTTCGCCAAAGGCGCAAAGCGCATCGCCCAAGGCGCGTAGCGCGGAAGATAGCCGATCAGCCGTTCGCGCATGGGCAGGCGATGGCGCCGTCGGTAGTCGGCCTGGAGCTCGATCTTCATGCGCGCCATGTCGACGCCGGTAGGGCACTCGCGCTTGCAGCCTTTGCAGGAGACGCAAAGATCGAGTGCGTCCCGCGCTTCGTCGAAAGAAAGCTTTTGTGAAAAAGCCAATCGCAGGGAGTTGGCCCGCCCGCGCGTGAGGTGGATCTCGTCGCGCGTCACGCGGTACGACGGGCACATGGTGCCGGCGTCGAACTTGCGGCAGTGGCCGTTGTTGTTGCACATCTCCACCGCCTTGTCGAAGCCGCCCCATTCGCGCCAGTCGAGCACCGTCGCCGGCACGCGCGTCTCGTAGCCGGGCGGAAAGCGGAACAGCCGGCGGTCGTCCATCGTCGAGGGCGCGACGATCTTCCCGGGATTCATCAGGCCTTTCGGATCGAGCCAGGACTTGATCTCCGCGAGGCACGCGGTCAGGCGCGGCCCGAGGAAGGGCGCGATCCACTCCGAGCGCACCAGGCCGTCGCCGTGCTCGCCGGAGTAAGCGCCCTTGAACTGCCGCACCAGCGCGCAGGCTTCTTCCGCGATGGCGCGCATTTTCTGCGCCCCGTCACGCCGCATGTCGAGCACCGGCCGCACGTGCAGGCAGCCCACCGACGCGTGCGCGTACCAAGTGCCGCGCGTGCCGTGCTTCGCGAACACTTCGGTCAGGCGCTCGGTGTATTCGGCGAGGTGCTCGAGCGGGACGGCGCAATCCTCGATGAAGGACACGGGCTTGCCGTCGCCCTTCATCGACATCATGATATTGAGGCCCGCTTTGCGCACCTCCC
>Ga0187780_10004301_pt1 | contig 10694 bp, 10 predicted proteins | sample 1015_Q2_SP10_20__FD_132429 | JGI IMG/M metagenome (GOLD analysis project Ga0187780, IMG submission 132429) | Tropical peat soil microbial communities from peatlands in Department of Meta, Colombia - 1015_Q2_SP10_20_MG | ecosystem: Environmental > Terrestrial > Soil > Wetlands > Peat | place...
ACATGCTCTGGACACTGCCAAGAACGAGTCGAATTGAAGCTTCTTCACCAGGAGGGAAAGACGATTGGCTGCTACCGTTGCCCATCCGGCTACGTTTCATGCCTGATTCAATACGAAAGAGAGCTTGACCTTCAAGCGTTCAAGACGTTTCTGTCAGCAATTCAAGGTAATATCACTTTTGAGGACATTAGGATCGCAACACGCTACAGTTGGGACCTCGCCATCACGGACCAACCCGACGGTGCAATAGTGAAGGAGGCGTACTGGAGACAGAGCTACAGGAGAACAAAGAGTGAAGACCAACATCGAATATCACTATTCACATGCACCAAATGTGACTCATTCTACCGGCAGCGAATATCCGAGAAGAATACGCGATGCCCTCAATGCATGAAAACTGCCCCAACAATGTCCACGTAGTAACAAGACGGGAATCAAATAGAACGGGCAATTACCGTCCCCATCAAGTACGGGCATGTAGTGGTTACCTCGAAGCTTGAATCAGATCCTGTGGATGTCATAGAACAAATAGAACGGCAATTCGCAACAAAGGTAGATCGTGACTAGCGAAATCTACCCATAATCGCTGAGTCTGGATCAGGCTGAGTACTATCGAACTCGATCGTGGGCGAGAATATCGAAGCCTGCTCCGGCTATTCCGAGTTTCCAAGCTGAATCGATAATAGGAGGGTTATTGATCGGCCTCGTCGCACTCATGGTTCTCCACCGCCAAAAGGGGCGCATGAGCTAAAGAGTTCAATGGGTGTGCCGAACTGGTTATCAGACAAGCTTTTTCTCTCGATCCACCTAGTAGGTCTCGATTCGCATTTGCCTCCAGCGGTCGCTCGCGGTTGTCCGAAGTGTCCGAGATGCGGTGGATGCACCCAGTGGCTGTACGGTAGATGGTTTTGTTGGTTCTGTCGAACATATCTCTAATGAGTTATTAGGCACTATTGCGAAGTCGGTGAGTATCAGGTCCTTATTTCACCAACCTTCCCGCATTTTCTAGCCTAGAGCAGCGTTGCAGGCGCGTCAAAAAGACCGTATGTCATCGCAAATTCCATCTGCATTAAAGCCAGAAAGGTAAGATGTGTATTGTTATGCCATTCAAAGAAGGTCCATCGACACGATGTGTCCACTATGGGCGAACTGTTGATCCTTCGACACACGCCATGAATATTCCGATCATGGAGAATGCGGCCTTTGCCTACGAAACGTTTGAATCATGGCAAGATGTTGCATTGGGCAAGAGACCTGGAGATATCTATAGCCGGAATTCTAATCCTACGATTCGAGCTCTTAACGAGAAGATGGCCGCATTGGAAGGCACTGAATCGTCAACAGACTTTTCTACGGGGATGGCGGCGGTCAGCACAACCCTCTTCGCCCTGCTTAGCCCGGGTAAACGTGCCGTAACAATCAAAGATGCGTACGGAGCGACCTATCTACATTTCAAAGATATCCTTCCTCGTTTCGGAATTCAATGTGAAGTATGCGACACCAACGATGAAGAAGGAATACTGGCAGCGATCGCAAGGGGTTGCGATGTCCTCTACTTGGAGTCTCCTACCAACCCGTTATTGCGTGTGGTTGATTTCGAAAAGTTGTTTGCGGCGGCGCACAAGGTTGGTGCCGTAGCAATTGCTGACAATACCTTCGGTACTCCGATTAATCAGCATCCGATCGAAATGGGCGCAGACCTTGTCGTTCACAGCGCGACGAAATTTCTTGGAGGCCACAATGATCTGCTCGGCGGGCTCGTCTGCGGAAAGGAGGAGTTAGTGAAGAGGATCTACCACTATCGAGAGCTTACAGGCCCATCTCTCGACCCACACAGGGCTAGTCTGCTTCTTCGGAGTCTGAAGACCCTAGCTCTCCGCGTTGAGCGTCAGAATAATAATGCGTTAGCTATGGCACGATTCTTGGAGTCGCACCCGAAGGTCGTCAAAGTCATTTATCCTGGACTTGAGAGTCATCCGATGCATCTTGTTGCCAAGAAACAGATGCCCGGGGGGTACGGTGGTGTTCTCAGCTTCGAAATTGTGGGCGAACTGGAAGGCGTTGCCAAAGTTCTTCCTCGACTAAAATTCGCCTACATGGCAGCGAACTTGGGCCAGGTTGATACCGTAGTTGGTCCACCTTCGCTTACTAGCCATGTGGAATGTACGGTCGAAGAACGCAAGGCAGCAGGTATACCTGAAGGTTTGATTCGTTACGCTGTTGGAATCGAAGACATCGACGACTTGATAGAGGATATGAAACAAGCGCTCTCAATTCTCTGAGGATTATAGAATCCGATCAAACTTGCGTCTACTGCTCCAGGTTCTCAAGTGTTAGTTCTTTGCCGATGATTCTTCCATGATGCTGAAATAGGCTGAGGAGAACCTCTCCCAGCCCACGCTTGATCAGTTCACGCCCATCGTACGCGCAAATCAAGCTAAGTGGGAGGTCGAAAGCGCGGCCTAGATCGCGTTCAAGTCTGAGTACGTTATCTGGTGAGGTATAATCGAGATAGTGTTCTGAGAACGAGATGACTCGAGTTCCCTCGAATTTTCCATCATCGACTTGACAGAGCTTGCGCACAGATAGCGATACTGAACCAATGTCCAAAGGAACACCGCCCTGGCGCGCAAATAAATTTATCATCGGCAAGAAGCGCAATCGGCCGTCACTTTCCATATCTCTAGCATCGATGCCAGCTCGTCGCAGCATATCGGAATATTCACCGTGAGTAGGCGCAATTAGACGAACAGCTTCGTTTCTTCCTAAGCCACCTTTTAGGTAAGAACTGAAGACTTGAACTACTTCCTCCTCGGTATCGTAGCATAGGATTCCGTGTGAGCCCAATGGCAAAGCTTCCAGGTATTCGCATACTTTGGGCGAGATGACTGTCGTGGTTTTCCCCCCGTACGAAACAGGATGCGTCGGAGTAATGTGGCGTAGTGTAATACGTGGAGTTACGTCTTGCGGTATGACATAAGGTATTACGTTGAAGCTAAGATAATGTTCTAAAAGTGAAGGAAGTGGGTCAAGAGAATCATGACTGTGCTCGTCGCGATTGACGCGATCAGAGCTTCACGCATTGTAATTGCAAATCGTCTCAGTGATTGAAACATTGGCGAGCTAGAAACTTCATTTGATTTAAACAAGCATTACGAGATCGGATATCTCGCAGATCGATATATCACCCAGACAGAGGCTAAGTAAGGAGCGTTTGCTGCCGATGCAACAAATCTGAATTTTGTAAAATCTTGCTGGTGACTCTTGAACGTTCCAGCACCAACCCAGATTACGTAACTTGTATCTCCAGCAAGTTTAGAGAGATCTCGGAAAGTACCTCCACGGTATGAGAGCAGCAATCCTTCATATCTTCCAGAATAGCCGCCAACTATCCAGAACGGATTTGCATATGCAACCGTAAGGATGGTCGAGGATTGGTTTGATAGCCTAGACGGAAGGAGTCCCGACAGATCGCTGAAACCGAACGAAGAGTAAGTAGCGACCCATGCTTGACTCGGAAGGAGTTGAGCAACGGGAGTTCCCCCGCCAAGCATCCACTCGTCACCGTCCCAAGCAATTGAATTGACGGTGAAACTCCTGTCTAGCGCCGCTCTCAAATGCGCCGATAGATCAATGAAATGTTTTCCATCGAACTTGGCGAGTAGGTCGATTCCTCCAATCAACCAGTATGCTCCATTCCACGCAATCGTCTGTATCGATCCGGAGTACGACACCTGTTCGTCAAGTTGTGATGTCAAATCAGTAATCTTGACCCCGTCGAATGCGAATAATACCCGGGAACGAAGGAATCCTCCACCGACCAACCAATATCGTCCGTTCCAACTGTTCGCATAGAGTATTGCATCCTCCTGGTGAGGTACGTTGACCGACAGATCTTGGAAGTGATAACCGTCAAAGGTGGCGAGCGACATGTGATTTGCTGGCCACCTCGAACTAGGAAGAACATCGGAACCAAGACCTGAAAGCAGCCAGCTGTGTATACCATAACTCGCAGCGAAAATGTCACCCCCATGCCAAGATCCTTCTGAATCGTACTGCGTCATTGTGCCAGCGACAACTTGGTTCTCTCCATCATTCAAGTAGATGTAAGGGTTTGATCCATAAGGCCCGGAATTGACACCCCAGCCTGAAATCAACCATTGAGAACCGTTCCAGCTCCCTCCCCAAACTGTACCCTGACTCGAGACAGGCATCAGCCGCGTAACGGAATAGTTAGACAGAATGATCCTGTATAATCTCGGCGCCTGGCCCTGCTGGAACCATGTCCCGTTCTGACCACCCACCATAATGTACTGCTCTTGTGACTCCGTCACTATCCCGGGTGGAACGAGGGATACAATCGTTGGCGACGTTGTTACTGCTGTTCCGACGAGAAAAACAGTGAGTATGAGAAGCGCGTTCATATTATCCGTAAGTACGTTGGTGAAATTGTTTTCGTGTCTCACAGACTGCACTCACCGTAGTTGTCAGTTGAACAGGATTAAACACTTACCATGTACGCACTCAGTGTCTCATTAAGCACACGTGATTCAACGGCAGCAGGTTAGTTGAAACTTCATGTTATTGATGTAACATTGATGTAGTTTCCTGGACAGCTTGCGCCGGTCGGGCTATGATTAGGACCTTGGTAGAGATATCCGGTCACTGTTACCCAGCTGCCTATAGGAGGGATGGACGAGGGCAGATTCTGCAGGGTGTAGTATTGTGTTGCTGTCGGCACAATAATTGTTGGATCGTTCACCCAATTGCCGACCAGAAACCCCAAGACCGTACATCCATTGGGGTTCCGGAGCAGATTTCCTGAGCATTGGATTGAGGATCCAGGACCTGGCAGGCAGGTAGTGTAGTAATTGCCGTTATAGTACCATTGAGCCGACACCTGAGAAATCCCGAGACAGGTTAAGACTACAAGTACGACAACAGTCAACCACAAGTAGTTTCTCATGGGGATCACACTATACTTCTTGGAACGAGAGATAAGGGTTCTGAAAGTTCTCGGCTGTATACGGCTCGAAGCGTTACAGGGAAGGGTTTTGTTTCTCATTACAACAAGATTGACGGAGGGACAAGCTGTGCGATCTGTGTTGCAAAACAATTACATGCATCTTATTCGTCCCATGGCTTCCTAACAAGTCGTTGTGAATCCGATATGCCACGTCTCCCAATAATTGAAGACCTAATCGAGGGGGCGGTGCCACCTGGTTCGAATATCCTCATCGAGTATGACCCGGCCTCTCAGTGGTACAACGCTTCTATCACGATGGCCGCGGGCTGGCTTAGAACTGGCGGACGAGTTGCGTACAATGCAGCTGCACAGTCCCCAGACAAAATCAGATCCCAACTCAGGAGCCATGGAATAGATACAGCAGTATTCGAAAAGGACGGAAAGTTCAGCATCATCGATTTCTATACTGCCACGCTAGGACAGAAATCGAAAGAGAAACAGGCAGTCGACTCACTGAAGGTTGCTGATATGAGTATTTACGTGGCAAAGAACGTGATGCAGGGCCAACAAGAACCTGATGTACTCAGACTGACCGATGATCACTCGGTTTTGAGCAGGTTCAACGATGAGAAGATGTGGGTAGAGTTCCTGTTAACGAGGTCGGTTCCTAGCGTGTCTATGACGAGCCAAATTGGTGTACGGGCTGTAATGAAGAACGTGCATAGTGATTGGGTGTACAAGAAACTTGAAGGAGCACATGACGGTACTCTAGAATTCAAGCTAGAGGAGGTCGGCAACACCTCGAAGGATCTGTTACGGGTCAAAACTATGCGAAATGCAGTCTTCAACCGGGAATGGCACGAACTGAAAATTCGCGAAAACTTTGAAGTGGCCGTAGGAAAATAACTAAGCTATCTGTTGCGCTTGGCGTCTATAGGTGAATTCTTCGGTTCCGTGAATCATTTAGAGTACCATGATCTTTGTGAGGTTACGATATTACCTCATTTAACGCCAATGATGGTTGCGGGAATGTAGTGTGAGCGATGATGGCGAATCTAAATCCTCCAAATGGCACGCCTGAGCTTCATTATATTTCATGTTAGCGCTCAACGATCTGCACAGGCGGCTCCGTTGCACCTACGATTGTATTCGACTTGGAGATATTAGTAATTGGAGTCTTCTTCAAGTTTACCATGGCACGTGACCAGCGGTTAGAAGGTTCCTAACGACTTCGCCAACTACAAAAGATAATCCGGCGCCCGCCAGGCCGAGAGCTACGTAACGCACTCCGAACTTGAAAGGTGACGCGTGACTGAACTTGCCCACAAACCCTCCTAATGTGAATAGTAGCACCAAGGCGAAGACGAGCGACAAGATCATGGCATAACTAAGCCCTAACACTGAGAATGGCGTTACTATCACAACTGTTGAGCCAACTGAATGCGTGAATGCAAGTATGGTGCTTCTCCGGGTCTCTGTCATGCTATTCAATCGCTGTTTCTCCTGAATGTGTTCGGCTCGTTCGGCCAACTCGGATGCGTAGAATCCGAAGGTGTTTCCGAATGCGTTTGCAAGACCCGCCACAAGACCTGCAACTATCACTGCGGCCGCGTTTTGTGTTGCAGTAGCGATTCCAATTACTACGCCGAGAATTGTAATGAGTCCATCCATCGTTCCGAAGGCGACGCCCTGAAATCCCTCAATAATGTCGAAAGTTTTCACAGCTAAATCATGCTCTGAGGGTTCGCCATCGGATCTATGCTTAACGGTATGAGGCAATTTCCAGTTGTGAAAGTAAACATTTCGCTATTGGGGACAGTCAATTTATTCGTTGAGCTGTTTGAATATGGCTGTGGGGTTCTGCAGTGAAGCGCTGTAAAGGTTTTGAGCTTGTCCAATAATGATCTGCTCGTTATCTGCTCGGATTCCTTCCAGAATCGCTGAAGCGACTTCTTGCGCTGTGATCCCGCGGTATGCATGTTCGCGTTCTTCAGCAAAGGTCTGGTCAAGTTCGGTGTCAGTGGCTGGGGGGGCGGCTTCAAACACTCGCAGGTTGGTACTTCTGAGTTGGTGTCGAAGTGAGATTGTGAAAGAGTGAAGCGCCGCCTTGGTTGCACAGTATACGGGCATCATTGCGATGGGGACGAAAGCTAACCCTGAGGAGATGTTCACTATCGCAGCTTCCTTCTTCTTCAAGAGTGTTGGTGTGAATAAGGCGCATAGCCGTATGGGCGCGACAAGGTTGACTGCGACTTCGTCGTGTTTGATCGAGGGTGATTTCATGATCTTCTGCGAAGTGAAATCATGCTTCCGTTGGATTCCAGCATTGTTGACTAGAATGTTGAGATGAGTGAATCTAGTTTTGGTCCAGCGACTGAGTTTCTGTCGCTCAGTTTCACTGGACACGTCAATTATCTTGGTATGAACTCGTGAAAGTTTTCGTTTTGCTTCTTGGAGCTTCCGCTTTCTTCGTCCACAGATTATGACTTCGTTGTCTCCTTTGAGGAATGCTTCGGCTAATGCAAAACCGATCCCTGTGGCGCCACCGGTAATTAGGATCGTGTTCCCAGTAGTATTCAATTGTCCTCACAGTTGTGCTGTTGTTCTGGGAGATAAGTTCTCATCCCAATATGTGAGTCAGAATTCTATCCCTTAGGTAATTTCGGATCATTGGAAAGCGGAATTACAGGGGTTAATTGTTCAGTGAACGCATCAAGTCGGTGAATGCGTTGCTCCTTCTCGACTAGACCATCTCTTATGCTGATGATACGGTGTGTCTTCTCTGCGACTTCTTCGTTATGTGTCACAAGGATGAATGTTGCTGCCGTCGTCTTGTTTACGTGAGTTATCAAATTTAGAATATCGTTTGTTGTCTTAGAGTCCAAGTTACCCGTAGGTTCATCGCCTATAACTAGGGCTGGTTGAGTGACTAGGGCACGGGCTACTGCAACCCGCTGTTGTTCTCCACCGCTCAGCTCGTTGGGGCGCTTGTTGACTTTGCGCCCTAACCCCACCGCTTTCAACATCTTCAGCGCCCTGTTATGTCTGACGGATGGTTCCATAGTTCTAGCCAGGAGAGGCATCTCAACGTTCTCGGCCGCGGATAATCGTTGAATTAGGTTGAATGACTGGTACACGAAACCTATCTTCATGTTTCGTAGAATGGACAGCTGATTATCGTTCATTTTCCGAATGTTAATTCCGTCAATGAACACGCGGCCTGAGGTCGGGCGGTCAAGCGCACCCACTATGTTCAGGATGGTTGATTTTCCACTACCCGAAGGCCCGATTATCGAGGCCAGCTCGCCTTTCTCAATTCTAAAGCTGACTCCGCGAAGAGCTGGATATTCCATACTCCCCACCTTGTATGTCTTCGTAATGTCTACGACCTGTACTGCAGCAGGTCGTCTCTGTAAGGCTGTTGACATGTCGTCGTCAATCCGAAAATCTATGCATGTTCAATAGTGACAGTGATTCGGCTAGAATTGTAGTATGACTCCACTATGCTTGCTGCTGAAGGAGTTGAGCTGTGAAGTATGCTGCGAGACCAAGGTAGAGCGCGAGTTCCAATGTGTCTGGGAGAACATAACTAAATGACCGTGCGTTCCTTGCTATCCAGTTCAAGAGCCTGTCAACTACTGCGACGGAGCTCATTAACAGTCACTCCCGTTATAGTTCGGCACACTCTCTTCGTGCCTAATCCAGTAGTGTCGCTTCAGTTCCAACTTGGTGCTGAAGTGGCTTTCGCAGAAAAGGCAAGTGTACAATCCGATGACGGGCCGTAGGTCCCCTCTCTTTGGCTCAAACTCTTGGTATGCGTGTGTCAATGGGATCATTAGAACTATGTCACGTAGTTGGATGTTTATAATCAGGATTCATCTTCGGTGTACACCAAGAGTTTCTTAAGTAAACCATCTGAACTTAGGCGAATGGAAAGCCTGCAGAGTAGAACACGTTGAGCGATCATAAGAATGCGCAACGGGGCAGAAAATCTCCCGTGGAGATAAGATTCGAGATCCTTGAGTTCCTCTTCTATAATGTGGGTGCGCATTCGAGAACTTCGCTATGGCGACGGGCAACTCAGCTCTCATACGACGATTTCCAGAAGTATCTAGATTTTCTCAAGGAGAAAAGGTACGTTGAAGAGGGAGAGGAGGGTGTTCGATTGTCGATTGAGGGGAAGAATGTTTACATGAAGCTTAGAGACACCCTGCCATCGCTACTGTAAATTGCATACACCAATGGTGAACTAGGTCTATACCTCACGAGCTAAAGTAGTTTAGTAGCCATGTCGGATAAGAATGATGAATACCCCGTAGCAACGCTTCACACGTTTCTCCAGGAAGCGTCGACCGAGTTCAGACGTTTCCGCTTTCAAGCTATGGTCAACCTTATCGGGTCCATTATACTGCTTCTCTTCATTTCACGTTTCATGATTTTCGTATTCGCAAATTATGGACCTCCACCGTTCCACCGAGAACACATAGGCCATGTGATAGACGTGATTTTCCTTCTTGCGTCGCTTGTGGCTGTTATATGGTCCGTTAATGTTTGGATCAAGCAACGAAAGTTTGTTTCCCGTTGGGGAGAAAGGTTCGAAAAGCTTGATGCCTTGGAGAAACAGTTTCTCTCTGACGAAAAGTCATAACCACATCGGTTCATCATTGGTGCACACCAAAAGTGGCGCCCGTTTAAATATCGTGATTAGCCCCTGTGACAGACTAAGAGGTGTAGTCAAATGGATAATGTCGGTCAAATTAGGAATGGATATATCGTTAGCGTCATCGGAGTCGGCCTGATGGTGATTTCGACCGCCTATAATGCCGTTCGTGCGGTCATGATCAGGCAGATGTTCCAGGCATCGGGCGGGGCCGCAGGATTCACTGGTCGCCGGTCGTTCGGGATGAGCCCGCTAGCAAACGGGCTGGCGATTCTCGCTCTAGTAATCGCGATAGTGGGCTTGGTATGGCTGGGCATCGCTATCAAGAATTCACGTCAGCACACCGCGAAATAGGGCCTTTCTCGACTATTTTGGCTTAAGCAGTAACGATCTGGCGGACAAGTGGAATGTCGACGGCTAGCCTAGGCACGGTTTATGACTAGCCGAGCACTAGTAGACCCGACTGGGACTTCCGAACTTCCGACAATATTTCCTGCTCAGCATATCCCACACCGATGTACATTCCGAGAGAGAAGTGAAGGCTCAAGCCCAGAAGTGTCAAGATACTAAAATGGAAGGGCAGAGGAGCCCGATTGAGAAATAGCGAACGATAGTAGAGACCCATCAAAGTGAAAATGGCGCTTATTCCCGCTAACGCACCAACAGCTGCAAAAAGCAGAGTGGTGTGAAAGGGTCCGGCATTCAGTCCCGTTATCTTGAACTTAACGAAATAGGGTAGCACCAATGAAGGAACTATTCCAGCTATTGCAGTGAGCAAAATCAGAGCTGGGATCAGGTGGCGGGAGAACAGGATCGGACTTGTTCCAGGTGGGGGCCGAGATAGCATATTCAAAGCGTGGAAGACTGGTTGCAGGAAACCAGTTTTAGGATTGTCTGCGTTGTAGAAATCCCACCCCAAACCTGTAGTTGCGAGAAATAGTAAGCCAGGCAGATACAACCAATGCGCTTGGCGGATGAGGCTAGTCTTAGTGGTCGATTTCGCAGAAGGTTTCGCAATTTGGATGATTTGCTTCGACCGGGTCAGCTGAGCAACTAATCCACAAACAC
>Ga0187780_10004302_pt1 | contig 10692 bp, 8 predicted proteins | sample 1015_Q2_SP10_20__FD_132429 | JGI IMG/M metagenome (GOLD analysis project Ga0187780, IMG submission 132429) | Tropical peat soil microbial communities from peatlands in Department of Meta, Colombia - 1015_Q2_SP10_20_MG | ecosystem: Environmental > Terrestrial > Soil > Wetlands > Peat | place...
AAGAGGACGATGATCCGTACGAGCTTGTGGCAAAGGGGCTGGCGGACCGGGGAATCTCAACTGGAACGGTGGGATTGGAGGAAACGATCAAATTCGTGTTCAGCCGCGGAATAGTGAATGCCACGCAGCAAGCCACGATTGTCAGCGCCACGCCGGTGACCGCGGGATGCCGAATGATCAAGAGTGATCATGAAATCGCGCTTATGCGTTTGGCCTCAAAAGTAACGCTGACGGCGTATGAAGCTGCGTACCGGGCGTTGAAGGAGGGCATGACGAAACCGCAGTTCGAGGACCTTATCGCCGGCGCGTACGACCGTCTCGGCTTTCACGGCGAGGCGGATGTGCAGGTCGACCAGAATACTGCGAATCCTCATGGATCGGCCGCGGAGCAGGTCATTCGCGAAGGGTCGATCATCATGGTGGATGACGGCTGCCTGGTGGAAGGCTACACATCGGACATCACACGGACGTTCACTCTAGGCAAACCCTCCGACAAGATGAAAAAGGTATTCGAGATCGTGCAGCAGGCGCAGAGCAAGGCGTTACGGACCGCTCGTCCCGGAATGCAGTGCCAGATGGCCGACATTGCCGCTCGCAAAGTGATTGTCGATGCTGGTTACGGGCCCGACTATAAGTACTTCAAACATCGCGTGGGCCACGGCATGGGAATGGACGGACATGAATGGCCGTACCTGGTGCCGGGAAACAAATTAGCGATGGCCAAAGATATGACGTTCAGTGATGAGCCGGGCATCTACATTCAGGGCGAATTCGGCATTCGCCTGGAAGATGATATGCACATCACGGAGGATGGGGCGGAGTTGTTTACTTCGCAGAGCCCGTCGTTAGAAGATCCCTTTGGTCACGCGTGAACCAGTTGGCGCATTTGCTGCTTGATTGCGACCGAGAGCCTCCTGATGCCTTCGCAAATCTGTTCGGGCTGGCCGTAGGAGAAATTCAGCCGCAAGTGCCGGCAGTTGTCCGGGGACGAGTTGCCGGCATAGAAGCAATCACCGGGCACGAATGCCACGTTCTCTTTGAGCGCCGCCTCAAACAGCTTATTGCAATCCATCCCTTCGGGCAGAGTAACCCAGAGAAACAGCCCGCCGTGGGGATGGGTCCAGGTCGCCTCGGGTGGGAAGTATTGCTTCATTGCCTCGAGCATGACGTCACGACGCTGGCGGTAGACGCGGCGGATGAGCTTCACGTGCTCATCGAGAAAATTGTCTTTCGCAACCTCGTAGGCCACCATTTGACCGAAGGTGGAAGTGTGCAGATCAGCACCTTGTTTAAACTGCACAAACTTGGCGATCACATCTGCCGGCGCGACAATCCAGCCTAAACGCAGACCCGGAGCCAGGGTCTTGGAGAATGTGCTCAGGTAAATCACGTTGCCGATGGAGTAGCCGTCGTCTCGCCGCAGATTTTCGCGATCGAGGACTACCAATGGGGGCAAATGCTCGCCTTCGTAGCGCAATTGGCCATAGGGGTCGTCTTCAATGATCGGAACGCCGTATTTATCGGCCAGGAGCACCAACTCATGGCGCCTTCCTTCGGAAAGCGTGGTGCCGCCGGGGTTCTGAAAATTCGGCAGCACGTACATGAATTTCGGCCCAGTGCGCAGCGGAGATTCCAGGAGATCGGTGCGCAGACCATCCTGGTCACTTTGGACCGAAACGTATTCGGCTCCATAGACGTTGAATGCCTGCAGCGCTCCCAGATAGGTGGGGGCTTCGACGAGAACACGGTCGCCGGGATTGATGAGCAGCTTGCCGATCAAATCCAGGGCTTGTTGCGATCCACAGGTGATGAGCACGTTTTCGGCTTTGGCCTTGATGCCGTAGCGAGCAATGTGCCGCGCAATCATTTCGCGCAGGGGTTCGTAGCCTTCGCTGGCGCCGTATTGCAGCGCCTGATGTCCATTTACCTCCAGCACTTTGCGGCATGCCTCCTGAAAGCGGGAGACAGGAAAAACGTCGGGGGCAGGCAGGCCGCCGGCGAAGGAAATCACCTCCGGTTGTTGCGTAATCTTCAGCAGTTCGCGAATGGTTGAACTCTTGATGTTTTTGGAACGTACTGCGAAGCGCGATTTCCAGGCAGTCGACACGGATTTCCTCCTCGACCGTTTTGATCTTAGACGGGTGCGGCACCGTGTGACAGTGACGACGGACACCTCGAAGATGACCAAAATCACGGGCTTTGTGTGACCATGGAAAGGATGCGAGTGAAACGCACGGTCGATCATTTCCGGGATTGGGGGTAATCGAAGTTGCGCAGGCAGAGTGCGGAACGCCATAGTAAGATAGGAAATACTGAGACGTCGGGGAGTGGCTCAGCCTGGTAGAGCACCTGGTTCGGGACCAGGGGGTCGGAGGTTCAAATCCTCTCTCCCCGACCATTTTCAATAAGATATCCGCGGACGGATTGTCTTCAGAAGAAGTAGCCGAGTTGGGGCCGTTCTGGGCATTCGACCGAACATCGTTCGGCACCGGGGGAGACTATCTCGCTGACGACGGCCTGCTCGCCGGAGGCACGCAATGATTGGCGATCCAGTTTGCGTCGCTCCAGCCGGTGACGTATGCGGGGAAGGCGCCGTCTGGCATGCCGCACACGAGGCTGTGTACTGGACCGATATTAATCGCTTCCTGATCCACCGATTCCGGCCCAAAGACCTTTGCCTTCGAACCTGGTTCTTCGAGGAGCCTGTAACAGCCGTGACCTTGACTAACAAGCCCGAAGTTCTGGTGGTCGTGCTGGGATCATCTGTCATGTTGTGGGAGCCCGATAGCGACAGGCGCCATGATCCTTTGTTCCGGCTTGCGGGATGGCCGAGAGTCCGGCTGAATGATGCCCGGCCTGATCCGCTAGGATCGTTGTGGCTTGGCTCCATGCGCAACAATGTGAACGCGGATGGATCATCGGGTGAAGCAGGTGGACAGGATGGCATACTCATTCGCCTCGACCCGAACGCCAAAGTTAAAACCTGGCGCAAAGACATCGGAATCGCAAATACGCTGGCCTGGAGCCCGGATCACCGACACTTCTATTTCGGAGATACCCTCGCGAACGTAATTTGGCGGTATGACTTTGATCCCGCGACCGGCGCAATTGCGAATGAGCAGCCTTTTTTCAGAGATTTTGCAAGAGGACTGCCGGATGGCTCGACAGTTGACTCCGACGGCTATCTATGGAATTGCCGCTTTTTTGGAGGATGCATCGTGCGGGTTGCGCCTGATGGCAGGATTGATCGCGTGATCGAGATGCCGGTACAGAACATCACAACCTGTACGTTTGGCGGAGACGACCTCAAGACACTTTACGTAACCACTGCCAAGCTCGAGTCCCCGCCAGGAGACCGTTTGGCTGGGGGCTTGTACGCTATTTCGACCAATGTTGCCGGTCAGCCAGAGCGTCAGTTTCGAGTGTTCGGATCGACGTAGCTGTGGGGTCAGACGCGGCCATTCGAACTGCCGCCCGCAGTCGCAGAGGCGGCGCCAGGCGAGGTCCAGAATCGCGTGATTTCTTCGAGAGACTTGCCCCTGGTTTCCGGAACGAGCAGGCCGACAAGAACGACCGTCAACAGGGCTCCGGCGCTGAAGCACCAGAAAGTGCCATCCGACCCAAGGCGTTGTTGCATGATCGGGAACAGTTGATTGCCTAAATATCCAACCAGCCAAAGCGCAGTCGTAGCGATTGACATGCCGCGTCCGCGCACCTTCGTGGGATAGATTTCGGAGATGATCACCCAGCAGGCTACTCCGTTGCCAAAGGCGTGTCCGGCGACAAATGCCATAACAAAGATTAGAACCTCCAACCCGCTACCGTGTGTGTGATAGACCCAGCCGACCAGAGCTAACGAGACAAATTGCAACGCCGTTCCGCCAAGAATAAGTGTTTTTCTTCCGGCGCGGTCCACGAGCCAGAGAGCAAACAGCGTGAATACTAAATTGATCAAGCTCACCAATACCGATTGATAGAAGGCATCGCCGGCGGCAGTTCCAGCGGCACGAAAGACTTCAGGAAGGAACGAGAACAGAGGAGTGATTCCACTGATCTGTTGCAGACCTGCCAGCATGATGCCAAGTAACAACGGCCGCCGGAATGTGGTGAACAGCTCTGTGATGTGTCCCTCTTCGCTCTCAAGGGATTCCTGAATCTCAGCGGCTTCCCGCTGCGCGGTTTCGGTATCGCTGATGCTCAGAAGTGCACGCATTGCTTCGTTACGCCGGCCCATCTTCAATAGCCAACGTGGGCTTTCGACCGCGGGCAGAATCATGCCACCGAACAGGAGCGCAGGTGCAATTCCAGCGAAAAACATCCATCGCCAGCCGACAGAGATGTTCCAGGCCTCGTCCCCCATGCGCTGGATGAGCATATTGACGTAAACCGCCGCAAGAATTCCAACGACGATACCCAACTGATAGAGGGTGACGCAGCGCCCGCGGATTCTTGTCGGCGCAATCTCAGCAATGTAGTTGGGTGAAATCACCGAAGCTGCCCCAATGCCCAGGCCGCCAATCACCCGCCACATGACGAACTGTTGGAGACTAGAGGCAAAAAGCATGCCGGTGGAAGATACTGCGAAGCAGAAGGCACAGAGCGCAAGACCTTTCTTCTTGCCGAGATAGTCCGCGACAGTTCCGGCAATTGCGCAGCCAAATATGCACCCTACGAGCGCGCATCCCGCGGCCCATCCCGTGCCCGCAGCATCGAGATGAAAGAGCCGGCTGAGATAGCCGATGGCGCCGCTGATTACGATGTTGTCGTAGCCAAAGAGGAAGCCCCCCAAGGTTGAGACCGTGGCCGCAATCACAAGTGGGAGGCGAGGATGCGATTGCATCGGCAAGGGGCTCGGGTTATCCATTTTGGGGCGTGGTCTTGATGGTGTCTGGGGCAGCGCGGTCGGCGGACTCGAGCATGGCCTTTACGGCAAGTATGAAACCAATGGTGTGCGCCATTCCCGCATGCCAGGGAGCCGCGCAGGACATTTGTGGAGTGTGATCGGGAATAATGACACCGTCGAACCGATTGTGCTTGAGAATCGAAAGGATCCTCACCATGTCCACGTCACCCTCGTCGATAAAAGTTTCCCGATAATTGGGGACCTTACCTACCACGTTGCGAAGATGAATGTAGGCGATCTTCCCCTGTTTGCTGTAGCGGTCGACAGCTTCGTGAACGCCTCCCTCTGTCATTTCGGCGATGGTTCCGACGCAAAGTTCCAGAGCATTGGAATTGCTGGGAACCGAATCCAGCAAGCGCTGATACATGTGCGGTTGGAACACGAGACGAGGCTGTCCGCGCATGGTCGGCATTGGCGGATCGTCCGGATGTGCCGCGAGTTTCACTCCCGATTGCTCGGCGACTGGGATTACTTCCTCAAGAAATCGCTGCAGGCGCCGCCAGAGTTGCTCATGAGAAACAGGAGCCAAGTTGCCTGCTGGGGCCTTCGGGTCGTAAACCATGTTCCACACCATGCCGATTGGAACGGGTTGATCATCTGCCGGGCCATCCATTCCTACGGCTAGAGCTCTCCCGCGGCCGGAAGGAGTTGTGACACGACCACAAACTCCTGCCAAGCTGAAGTTATAACCGAGGATTGGGATGCCCGCATCTCCCATGTGCCGGATAATGGTCTTCACGTTTTCGATTTGCTGACGACGCTGCGGACCGTCGAGCAAGATGTCATGCCAATGAGCGGGATCCAGATTCTCAATGGCTGCGAGGGACAATCCGGCATCTTCGATTTCCCGCCGAAGGTTCTTTAATTCGGCCACGGTCCAGAGCTTCTCGGGATCGCCCGCGACTCCCCATGGGTCGTACTTTCCACTGGTGGGTTGGTTTTGCCGAGGATTATTGGAGCCCTCGTTGAAATAGTCCACAAGATGGGCAACCACGTGGGTGCATCCTGCCTGGCGCGCGAAGTTGTAATACTCGCGCGTGAGCATATGCCGATATAACCCAAGGCCAACTTTCATAGCCGGTTGCCGATTCCGGATCCATAGTCAGCGCTAAGGATTTGGCCGCTGATTTCGGACGCCAGCGGCGAACACAAGAACACAAATGCGTCAGCGATGGATTCCGGACTATTGCGCTTGCCGAGAGAGACTCGAAGAACAAATTCGCGGTAGGCGGCATCTTCCTCGAAGACTTTCAGCGAGCTGCCGGCAGCGACATTTCCCGGCGAAATCACATTAACGCGAATGCCGGAGGGCGCGTATTCGAGGGCCATGCAGCGCGCGAAATTCTCGAGCGCCGCCTTGGCGGAAGCGTAAGCGGGAATTTTAGTGTGGGGTACGCGGGCCACATAAGAAGAGGTGAAGATAAGATGACCCGCCGTCTTTCGCCGTATCCATTGAGCGAAGACTGCGCGCGTCAAACCGACCTGAGCCAGAAAGTTGAAGCGGAAGACGCGCTCAAAATCCGCTTCTGAAGTCGTATCGAATGGATGAAGACCGCAGCCGCCCGCGTGTCCCAGCACGGTATCCATTTGCGGGAAGCGCTGGAACGACTCGTCGACCACTCGCGTCAGAGCTGCCGAATCAGTAATATCGATCGAATCATAGACGTAAGACCCATTAGGAATCCGCCATTCTTGCAGTAGTTGGTTCGCTTCAACGGCAGGTTTGAGATCGAGCAGAACCAGCGTTGCTCCAGCTGCGTGTAATTTCTTGACCATGTGCTCAGCAATGGCACCCATCGCGCCGGTGATCAAGATTACCTTGCCGGAAAGATCAATGTGAATCATTCCCACGCTCCAACAGAACTGGCCTCACATGATCCCGTATTTCTCGAAAGCCGCGACCGCAGTATTGCCTTCTTCCAGCGCCTTTCGTACCAGCTTTTCGCCTCGTGCCTTCTCAAGCGCTTTGGTAAACACTTCGCTCGCAGCCTCGACTGGAACCACGCAAACCCCGTCTATGTCGCCGAATAGAAAATCACCCGGCCGGATGCGGACGCCGCCAATTTCGATCGCACTGCGAAAGTCGATCACTTTATAGCGGGGCGCTGCATCCTGCGCGTAGGAGCCCCAGCAGAACGCGGGAAAGTCCAGCTTCAGCACCGCTTTGGTATCACGCAAATAGCCGTTTAACACAGCGCCCGCTGCACCGAGCTTGCGCGCGCGTATGCTCATCAGTTCTCCCCATAAAGCGTTGCGCGGAGAAGACCCGGTATTGACGTAGATTTCGTTAGCCTTCAAATCGTCCAGGGCTTCCAGCATCAAGCCGAAGGGCTTCTCCATGAGCTTGTTGCTCGTTCCCGTGACCTTTTCTTCGAACACATCGGCAGCCAGGACCGGCATGGCGCGCCCGATCAGGACCATGTCGGGCCGCAAAGGACGGATCTGTGCCGGCAAGAACTGGTGCTGGAGTCCGATCTTGTCCATCACATCGCCGACCACACAGGTGAACAATTCACGGCGTATGGTGGAGAAAAGCTCTTCGTCGTTGTTCCAGAGTTTCGTCATTAGTATGGCTTCGAGCTGCTGCCCGGTGAACGCTACCGATTACTATTGGGCCTGGCGCGCCTCCCGGATTCTGGCGATAAATTGCCGCGACAGATCGGTGATAGATTGAAAGTCACCGCGCTTGGCTCCGCCAGTCAGATTTCCTCCCACACCTACAGCAACGCAACCCGCGCGAATCCATTCGGCAACATTCTCGAGTGTCACGTTGCCGGTTGGCATTAGGCATGCGTGCGGAAGCGGCCCACGCACAGCCTTGACGAAAGCCGGTCCCAGAGTTTCCCCGGGAAACACTTTGGTGATGTCGCAACCCCATTCCATGGCCTCAACGATTTCCTTCACGGTACCTGCGCCCGGTATGTAAGGGACAGAATAGCGATTGCACAACCGCGCCGTATCGGAATTAAGAGACGGAGCGACGACGAATTGGGCACCCGCGAGAATAGCGGTGCGTGCCGTCTCTGGATCGAGCACAGTGCCAGCACCGATGAGAATATTGCGCGCAAAGGTGCGGCGCGCCAGTTCGGAGATGACCGCAGCAGTGCCGGGCACGGTAAAAGTGACTTCGATCGCTCCGACGCCGGCGTCGGCGCAAACCTCAGCTATACGAACTGCCTGCTCGCCTCCATCCGCGCGCACGACTGCGACCAGCCCAGAGTCCACGATCGCTTGCAAGATTCTTAGCTTCGGCAAGAACATGTTTTCGAGATGCAAAGTCGCAAGCCCGGTAAGCTTCGAGCTGCGAGAGCATTTTACAGGAGGAGATAATTTGCTGTTTAGCGCTGCCCTTCACTCAAAGAACGGTTCGCCCCTGCGTGCATACCTGCGCGCGACTTGCTCGTTCAGAGTAATTCCTAAACCCGGTTTCTCCGGCAGTTGGATCATGCCGTTCTTGATGATCGGCTTGGGAATGCCATCGACCAGATCATTCCAGAAGGGAACATCGGAGGCGTGGAATTCGAGTACCAGAAAATTAGGAATCGCGGCACAGAAATGAGCGGACGTCAGAGTGCCAACTGGACTGCTGATGTTATGCGGCGCCACCGGAATCGCTTGCCCGTCAGCAAAGTGTGCAATTTGCTGAGCAACACCTAAGCCGCCGACCTTTTGCAGATCGGGCGTAGCTATGGCGATGGCATGGGTCTGCAGAATCTCCCGGAAGGGCTCGAATAAATAAAGATTCTCGCCCGTGGCAATCGGAATATTGACTCGCGAACTCAACGTGCGCAGGGCCATAGCACATTCGGGAGGAACTGGATCCTCCAGCCAAAGAAGGCGAAATGGTTCCAACGCGCTCGCAATCTTCACCACGTCGCTGACCGTGTAGCGCCAATGACAATCAACCGCAACATCAATGTCGTATCCAACGGCATCGCGCACGGCTCCGATCAAGCTAACCATGCGATCGATTGCAGGACTACTGAGGCAGCGGTTATGCGGGTCGGAACTTTCTGTGCCAGGAACGTCGAGGTCGAACTTCAACGCCGAATAGCCCTGCGATTTCATTGCCAAAGCGCGCTTGCCATAATCCTCGGGGGTCGAAGGCGCTGCAGCGACAGTGTCGCCGAAGTAGTCACGCGAGACATGGGCGCGATCTCGCTCTATCCACGCTGGCGGGCGCGACCGCAACACTTCATCCAGACTCTCCAGCGCCTCACCGCCGTGGCAGTCGGCATAGATGCGAATCTGATTGCGAAATTGTCCACCTAAAAGACGATAAATCGGGACGCTCAGCCATTGGCCAAGAATGTCCCAGAGAGCAGCTTCGATTCCGCTGATCGCGTTGTAGATAATTCCCGCGACGGAACCTGCACCCGAGGTCGCCAGCTGCAGCTTGCGGAACAGACGATGTACATCGCGAGGGTCTTCGCCGACCAACAGCACTTCCAGGGAACGCAGGATTGCCGTAAGTCCCGGAGCAAAGAAACATTCTCCTAGTCCCTGAATGCCTTCGTCGGTCTCAAGGCGCACAAAAGTCCAGTCAAAGTTGCCTTCGACAACTGCGGTTTTCAGACGAACGATTTTCAATGTCGACCTCGGTCATCCGACAGACTCTTCTCTATCGGCGTTCCAGAACAATCAATTCCACTGCGGGCGCAGGAAGCGACGCGGAAAGGTGCAACTTGCCATCTTTGCCGCTTGTTTGCTCTACCAACGCCAGATCCTGAGTTTCGGAAGTACGAAAGCGCTTTACGCTGAACGCTGCATTACCCCAGGGAAGATGATTGATCTTAAGCTCGTATCCAGAAGGACCTTCGCGGGGCAGATTCGTTCGTCGCGGCAGAGATTTGAGTTTGGAAAAGTCGACATTCAGCAAAGTTAAGACATCCTGCGGCGTAGGCATCTGGTGTCCTTTGTAATCAGCCGGGATCTGATAGTTGCTGATCAGCACCTGCACAGTTTTGCCATTTTTTGAGCGGCCGGCGAGCGCGGCAAAGCCAAATTCGTCACTGCCGGTTAAATCGAGTCGCTCCGGCGTGTCCAGCATTCGTGCCATCGCCTTGAAAGCATATGCGGTCTTGAAATATTGCCGCTGCGGTCCAAAGAGTCCCATCCAGGTTGCATCGCCGCGATAAAACTCTGCGCGATCAATGGAGGCGTCCTGCAGGTAGATCAGCACGGCTCCCACATACGCGGCGTTATCCGCTCCTTGCAAGATCAGCTTTTCGCCTTGGGTAAAGTCAGCGCTCAGATTCCACTCTGAAAGCACGCTTTCGGCGCGTGGGAATCCCTTCTGATCTAAGAGGACCCGGATCTCCTTACCGATGCGAACTGCGTCGTATGGGTCCGCCGAATTGTCTGCATAGGTATGCCAGGAATAAAAATCCAGCGGTGTCTTATGCCTTGCGCAGTAATCGAGAAAGCCTTCGCGATACGGCCCGTCGTCCATAGGCACTGCTTTGGCATCGCCTCCCACTTTCAAGGATGAGTCGACTGATTTCAGCGCCCGCGCGGTTTTGTCGTAAAGCGAGTAAAACTGCTCGGGCGTGCCGGTCCAGAAGAATTCCGGTTCATTCCAGAACTCCCAGTAACGAATATTTTCGTGAAAGCCGTTCGCCCATCCCTGGTTGTAATGCATAGCAATGTGCTTCACGATGTTGGCGAATTTATCGAAATCGGCGGGAGGGTTCCGGTTTGCGCCGAAGCTGCGCCCGATGCGGTAATAAACCTCCACGCCGGTTGCACGGATGGCCTGAATAACGGTGTCGGTTGCTGCAAACCGATAG
>Ga0187780_10004303_pt1 | contig 10692 bp, 12 predicted proteins | sample 1015_Q2_SP10_20__FD_132429 | JGI IMG/M metagenome (GOLD analysis project Ga0187780, IMG submission 132429) | Tropical peat soil microbial communities from peatlands in Department of Meta, Colombia - 1015_Q2_SP10_20_MG | ecosystem: Environmental > Terrestrial > Soil > Wetlands > Peat | place...
GCCTGGTCCGAATATCGACGAAAGAGTGGGAAAGGAGCGGGCAATTTGTTTTGGTTCATTCCGCTTGCTTGTTGGACAGCATCTGCTGTTGAAGGTGAACAGGCCGGTTCGCCTCGGAAGTCGCGCTCTGGAAATCTTGATTGCTTTGGTCGAACGCGCCGGTGATGTGGTCAGCAAAGAAGAGCTTATGGCTCGCGTTTGGCCGAATACCTTTGTTGACCCAGCCAACCTTGCGGTACATGTGTCCGCCTTACGCCGGGTACTCGGCGATGGCCGCGATGGCAATCGGTTTCTTATCAATATCCCCGGACGAGGCTATTGCTTTGTCGCGCCCATTGATATGTCTAAAGGACTTGAGCCTGATCCTCCACGACCTGCCGTCGCCGAGCTTCGGCGCGTTATGTCTGCGGACGCCAATCGAGTAGCTTGTCATGCAGATGTCGCGGACGAGAAGCCGATACAGCTTCGCGCCGAACGCCCAATCAGCACGGATGGACCTCGGGAGGGTCGAAAGATATCGGCAGTGCTACCATTGCAGCAACCAAATGTGTGCAAGACGACGCTATCGCCGGCTGCAGGGGACATCGAGCTTGAGTTTGCGAACGGCACGCGAATGCGGATTTCTGGGAGCGTCGATGCGCAAATGATCTGGACGATGGTGACGGAGCTGATGGCCAAAGAGGTCACCCCTAAAGTTTCCGCTCAACAGCCAAAGAATTCGAGCAATAAGAAGCGTGCATCACAATCGTACTCGCCCGCCGAGCATCCCTCTCAACAGGCGGCGGCGAGATATCGTTACTGTGATCGTCGCCGGCGTGATTTACGCCTAACAAGAATCCATGCGTAATGACCGCGAGCGAGGAAAACGACGACCAATGGGCCACCAACGCGTGACCGCGCCAGGCCCATTAGATGGCTTCCCGATGCATCTCTAACGTGGCCGCTAGCCTCAAAATAAAACGACCGCACGAAGTTATTCCTGCTCCACTTTCTTTTTACCGAGCGTCGAAGGAAGGTAGCATAGCAGTAACCTCCGCATCATTGTGATTGCCTGCTAAACAGGGAAAAAATGATGGTCGAAACGGCCGGGCAGCACGTTACACCGCTGCGTTGTAGGTCATGTGATGGCGAAATCGAGCTAAATGACAACTTTTGTCGCCATTGTGGGAGCAGATTAAAGTCCGGTGCTTCACCAAGCAGAACCGTTCATGATCGACTGGTAGCAATTGAGAAAAGATCGTTGCACATACTGATCGGAGTTGGTGTAGCGCTGCTTCTAATTGGGTGGATTCTGCTGCAGTTATATCATTTTGGGAAAGGCGGAATTTTAGGATGAGGTCGGCAACCATTCTGGCCGTCGAACGACAAACGCGTTTGTTGCCATTTTCGCAAATGATAGTGAGCGTCGGGCAGTCGCGGCAACTAATCGCTGCCGAGTTTTTTCGTGTCTTATTTGGTCAGCCGGTTGGGCCGAAATGGGCGACGCTCCCCGCGCGACCCCCAGCATCGGCGAATCTTATTTTCGGTGCTGTGATCTCGGATCGATGAAAGTCAACGTTGCTGTTTCAGGAAAAAACCCATTGTGCGTGGGCAAATTGAGCGAGTAAAACCGACCACCCGCTGTCAATATCGTTGTCTAGCAAAATGGGGAGGTTAAGCTAGCTCTGCCATCGCGCGACTAAGCATCACCGATCGCTTGGTCACGCCAACGAGCACTCGCCGGGCGTCAAGGGGGAACAGTCGAGTCGAAGTTTAGAGCAGGCAAACTACCAATCGCGCAATGCCTGCGCGGCTTAGAAAAGAAGCCTTGTCCAATTGGCATGGTGAGCCAGTTGCCAAGCTAAGGCAAAATCAAGAGCGAGAACGAGGGCTCCAGCCAACAGAGTGACGATAAGCACCAGTCCATCCTGCTCAAGGTAAGCCAGCGCGATCAAGGCGATCAGAACAGCCGGGAGGATATTGCTCATGGGTATTGGCATGAGCACTAGCCGTGCCGTGAGCATCAATATCACCGTACCGACGACGCGTTTGGTCATTTTGGGGGCCGTGTGAAAACGCGGATAAATTGCTCTCTCGAGAAGTACAAGAATGGGAATGGCGCGACTTACGACCGCTCCAAGACGTCGCGTCGGTATGTTGCGCGTGGCAATCCAGCGTGGAAACCATGGCTTGGGATGATCGAGCATCATCTGAAACGCAGGAGCCCACAAGAGCAGCCCGCCCAGCGGAGAAATGCCCGGGGTAACGGCTATGAGGGCCAATATCAAAATGATCATGCCGAACGACTTTTGGTTCAGGCTGTCCGTCAACCACTCGAGTGTGACCTGGCCGGCCGGCGCCTGATCGCGCAACGTCTGCAAGACAACTGACGCGGGTACGAACGTACCTTCGCCGCCGCGACTTTGCGTCGCTTGATCCTTTTGGGATGACATGTCCGGCAACTGCCTCAACCGCCTCGCTCGTCCGATGGACTTTCAACGACGATTTTGTTTCAGAGATCGAGATTTGCAGGATGATGATCACCGCGCGGTGCCGGACAAAGTTTTGCGAAACACTGCCAAGCAGGGACTTCAAGTTGCCATGACCGCGCGTTGCAGCTCAACCTTGACCCGCTGCCAAGCGCTACCTCACGCCTCCTCGTGTTTCTTGGCAACCGCTGCAAATCCGTCACAGCGCTTTGTCAGTTCGACAATCGACTGCTCGGCCTTCGCTTTGCCTTGAACTCTCGCCAGCAGCACTTTGGCCTCGAGGGAGGTCAGACAGCATCCATTTCATCAAAACGCTCTTTGGCCCAATTGAAATAGAGATGATGCATCTCTCGGCGGCATGATTATGTCTTCGCGCGACTGGCCCTTTTACGCGGCATTCATCTGATCGCCTTTGACCCAGATCAAGTCATCGAAAAATTTCATCCGGTATCGAACGGGGTGAGAAGGACCAACTCTAAGGGCGTATCATGCAAACGAACGATACGTTTTACCTGCCCCTTACACCAGCTTTTTTCTCGATTCTGATCATTCTCTTCGTTGTCCTGGCTCTTTTGATCCAATTTCGTGTACTGCGATATGCGTATATGCAGCTGGGCGTCAGCTCGCGCACGGCTATGTTCTTGCTGCTGAGCTCGCTCATCGGAAGCTATTTCAACATTCCGCTCTTCGAGATTGCCGGTCAGACTGTCAGCGGCGCACAAGTCGTTCAGTTTTTCGGGATGCACTACCAGGTGCCAGCGGCGAGCGGGCACGCGGGCACGATCGTCGCTGTGAATGTCGGCGGGGCGGTTATTCCCTGTTGCATGTCGTTTTACCTGCTGTGGCATTACAACCTTTGGCTCAAGGGAACGATCACCACCGCAGTCGTCGCTGCGGTTTGTTACTTCCTTGCAACGCCGGTCCAAGGGCTCGGGATTGCACTGCCGGTATTCGTGCCAGCGATTGCGACGGCGATGGTCGCGCTCGTCCTCGATCGCAACCATGTCGCCCCACTCGCCTATATAGCCGGAGCGCTCGGTACTTTGATCGGTGCTGATCTTTTGAACTTCGATAAGGTCGCTGGTCTCGGTGCGCCGATCGCCGCGATCGGCGGCGCTGGTACGTTCGATGGCATCTTTGTGACGAGCATAGTCGCGGTCTTGCTTGGAAGCATGACGACACGTGATGTCACGCAACCAGCATGAGGTTCGGAGGACATAGCCATAAATCCATGTCTGTCGAGTTTTTCCAACAACATTGATCCAGATCAATCAATTCAACGAATGTCGTCCTAAAGTGCCACGCGCCAGCGGAGACAGTCAAATGAGCAGCTCGGAACCGACTGTCAATGTTCGGAATGCCGTTCGACTGCACTGGCAATTTTTTCTGGCCCAGGGTGTCATCATGGCCATCCTCGGCGTTCTGGCCGTCATTTGGCCGCAGCTCTCGACTGTCGCGATAGATGTGTATATCGGCTGGCTGTTCTTGCTGAGCGGAGCGGTGGGGCTAGTTACCATCTTCTTCGCGCCGAGCGCTTCTACCTTCTTTTGGTCATTGTTTACGTCAGCTCTCTCCTTATTTGTCGGGATCTTGCTGCTCTGGCATCCTGTCGAAGGCGCCATATCGCTGACTCTCGTGCTGATCGCTTTCTTCATTGCGGAAGGGAGTTTTCAGATCACCGCATCCCTTAGCTATCGCGAGGCATTCCCGGACTCATGGGGGTGGATGCTGGGAAGCGGTATTGCCGACCTGCTCCTAGCCGGCCTGATCATCTCCGGATGGCCTGGGACTGCGACTTGGGCCCTGGGACTGATTGTCGGGGTGAACCTCATCAGCTCGGGAATCGCGATTATCATGGTTGCGGTCACAGGGAGACGCCTGGTCAGGACAGCAGAAAAGGCGTTTCGATAGGTCCTGTTCATCAAAGTTTTGGTCGATATCGGCCAAACTGTAGCGAAAGACGAGTGAAAGGAGAGCGTCATGAACAAGATGCTACTTGCGGTCTTCGACAACGAGACCGCCGCGTTTGAGGGACTGAGCGCTTTGAAGGATCTGCACAACACTGGCGATATCACGCTTTATTCATGGGCAGTGGTCGCCAGAGACAAGGCCGGGAAGATCCAGCTTAAACAACAAGACGACCGCGGGCCCGTGGGCACCGTGCTTGGAATACTCACTGGTAGTCTAATCGGGCTCTTGGGCGGGCCGGCGGGCGTGGCCGTAGGTGCCTCGCTTGGCGGCTTGAGCGGGCTTTTCTTCGATCTCGACAACGCCGACGTCGGCGTCGCCTTCTACGGCGATGTTGTGAAAACGCTGACGCCAGGCAAGACAGCAATATTAGCGGACGTGGATGAGAGTTGGACGACCCCGGTCGATGTTCGGATGCGCGAGCATGGCGGCACGGTTTCCAGGCGGTTCCGCGCGGAAGTCGCCGAAGATCAGCTTGTCCGAGAAAGCGTTGCGCTGGAAGCCAGCCTAAACGCTCTCGACGACGAGCTTAGGCAAGCTAGCGCCGAGAACCGAGCCGCAATTCAAAAAGAAATCGAAGACACTAAGAAGCGGCTCAAAGAGACACAGGAGCAGGCAAAAGCCAGGCTTGATCAGGCAAAGGCGGAATTGGATGCTAAGCTCAAGACGCTTCAAGCACAGGCCAAAGGAGCGAGCGACCGCGCCAAGGCGCGGATCGACAAACGCATCGCCGCTGCCAAGGCGGATTTTGATGTGCGCTCGAAAAAGCTCAATCAGGCTTGGCAACTGACCAAGGAAGCGCTGGCAGCCTAGCTAAAAGCGCGTTCGATCGAGGACGGTTCGCTCGCGGCATTCTAGCGGCAGCGTTGCACGATCGGCATCAGCGACGTTGCTCGCGACCAAGCGAGCGCCGAGTTCGTGCAGAATGACGCGGTTACCACCAGTGCCAGTCAGGGTCCTGCAAACAGAAGGCGCGCTGGCACCTCGCGGCGTTCGTTGAGCAGTGGCGTCAGAGTCTGCCAATCGCAATCCGTAAACCACTCCGGGAGGCCACTGAAGCGTTCGAGCATGTCAGGAGAGGGTGCCCTGGGCGCGCCCTACTTACTGTATGATCCGGGGCGCGTCGATTTTGATTTAGGCCGTGTACTCATAAAACCCGGCCAAACGTCCGCTTCGCTTCGAAGCGACCGAACTTCTGCGTGTCACCGATCTGACGCTTTGTGCCAAACCGGACATGTTCGAATTTGCGGTATCATGCTGGTTTGCGGCGCAATCTGCCTGTTATCTTCAGGCCGTCGCGCATATTAAGCCCGAGCAGCGTGATATTTGTCGCACCCGCTGCCAATTCCAGCGCCTGGACCGCGTAGAACGCGCTGTCGAACTCGCCGGCTTGCGCCTTCGATGCGAGGTACAACGCCGATGGAATGAGAATCAGGATACCGTTGGCGGCTATAATCGGCATGCGCTTGAGTTTCGTGCCGATCAGCCCGGCCCGCCGACCCTTCGCCAAGACAAAGCCCGATCCTCCCACCGCTGCTAGGGCCGGAATCAGCAGCAGGAAGCCCCACGGTATGGCCGTCTTGACGGCGGTGACAGCCGCCTGGGAAGCAAACAACTCCGTGAGAGCGGTCGAGAGCCAGAAGGTCGCAATCGTAACGAGTGCGATCATGCCGGCAACAGGATGGATGATCCTAATCATGCTTATTCCCTCTCGATGTCACGTGCTGAACCACATGCGCCACAGCAGGCCATCGCGGCGAACAAAATGGTGGTAAAGAGCGGCACCCGCGTGGAGCACGAGCAAAGCCACGAGAACCCGCGCTCCGATGGCGTGTGGTAGCCGGGGCGGATATTTCCAGAAATCGGGCAGCTGCGCGCTTTCTCCGCCAAAGATCAATGGCGCTGCGCCGCTCAGCGCGATCATTCCGATGCCGCTCGCTATCATTCCTAGGATGACGACGTAGAACAGGACATGCACCACCCGCGCAGTTCGCTCTTGCCAGCGTGGGACACCGGCAACTGGATTAGGTTTTCGATCAAAGCCCAACCACCAAACGATCCGTAGTAGCGTCAGGACCAGCACTCCGACGGCGATCGGGATGTGAGCCCGCAGAATTGCTGCTTTTGCTGCAGGGTCGGTGGTGCCGGCAGCACGGAATCCCGAAACGACGAGAATAAGGATCAGCACTGCGGTTACCCAATGGATCAACACGGCCACATTCCCGTATTGATCCGACGTGCTCTTCCGCGCGGGCGCCATCTCGTCCTCTAAACGTTGCCGCAAGCTATGCGACGCAGATGCCGTGTACGGCCACCTTCTGGAACAGGTGCGGAGATGCAACAGCCGACGTTGGATAGGCCGAAAGCTTCGCCACGAACTCTGGATGCGTGAATGCAGCCTTGAAGGCAGCTGTCGATTCCCAGACCGCATAGTTCAGGTAAGTCGCGTTTTCGCCGACGGCGCGGTGAAGCTGGGTCGAGATGAATCCCGGCTGGCGTTTCATGAACGCCGCATCGTCCTGCCAGGTCTTGATGAAGGTCGGTTCGTCCGCTTTATCGAGCGTAAACACGTTCACAAGCACGACGGGGCTGGCGTCAATCGCGATCTGACGTTCGATCGGGAAGGCAGGGTCGAGCGGGCGCAGTAATGACATGAAAGGCTCCCCAATATGATTGTATCGTACCGATATGGTACGATGGAGCCTATGCCGATTGACATGATGTTGTCAATAATGTTTTATGGTGACGTATGAACAAAGCCAAGCCAACGCCCGCCGGGGATGCCCTGACCGACTTGATCCTTGACCTGTTTAGGGTCAACAGCCTGATCCTGACCGCTGGCGATCGGCTGGTTGCGCGACTCGGGTTGACGAGTGCGCGCTGGCAGATTCTCGGCGCAATGGTTGCTACGGAACGCGCTCAGCCGGTCGCGTGGCTTGCCCGCGACATGGGCGCCAATCGTCAAAATGTGCAGCGGATTATCAACGACCTGCACAAGGAGGGTCTCGTATCCTTCGAGGCCAACCCGCATCACCGGCGGGCGCAACTTGTCATACTAACTGACAAAGGCAAACAGACGTTCGACGCGGCCATGCGATTACAGGCCCCCTGGATCAACAGCCTTTCCGAAGGGCTCTCGATCAAGGACATCCAAACAATGCACCGTGTCATCCTAGCGCTGCGCAAGAAACTGGGCGGCAACGGACCGAATGAACGAACCTGAACGCTGTCCTGGTAATCGCGGTCAGGGACGGGCGCACGTCCGACATGAGTCATTTTCGACCGACTCGACCAGTGTTGGCTCGCCGGTTCATGTCGGCTTCGCCCCGAAAGCGGCCCTGAGGCTGAGCGCGACAGCCAAAAGGCGCGTTGAGGTTGGCCGCCCACCTGTGATTCAAGCGCCCAAACTGGGGAGCTTCGAATCATGCGCTATCAACTTACCGACCACGAGTGGCTTGTCATCAAACCGATGTTGCCGAACAAGCCGCGTGGCGTAGCACGTGTGAACGACCGCCGTGTCCTTAACGGCATCTTTTGGGTGTTGCGGTCCGGGGCGCCTTGGCGGGACTTGCCGGACACCTTTGGTCCCTGCACCACCTGCTATAATCGCTTCGTTCGCTGGCAGCGGGCGGGCGTGTGGAGCAAGATTATGAACGAAGTGGCACGCGCCCAGGACGCGGCTGTACAGATGATCGATACGTCCATTGTCCGGGTGCATCAGCACGGTGCCTGCATCACTCGCAACCGAAGACAATCAATGGGCCGGTCACGAGGCGGATTAACGAGCAAGATTCACGCGGTCGTGGATACCAACGGGCTTCCGGTGCGGCTCGCGCTTACAGCCGGCGAGGCGCACGACAATCGACTTGCGGGTAGCCTTTTATCTCGCCTGAAATCGGGATCAATGTTGCTCGCGGACCGAGGCTATGACGCCGATTGGATCAGAGCGCTCGTCACAAAGCGGCGCGCTTGGGCCAACATACCACCGAGAAGCAGTCGCAACGAACCGATCTGCTTCAGCCCGCATCTCTACCGAGCCCGCAACTTGGTCGAACGATTCTTCAATAAGATCAAGCAGTATCGGCGAGTCGCGACACGCTATGACAAGCTCGCGGCCAACTACCTGGCCTTCATCCAGCTCGCATCGATACGGCTGTGGCTGCGCGTTAATGAGTCCACGCCCTAGCAGTAATGAGTGTTTGGTCGTTATCGATCTAGCCATGGCGATATCGGAGCGACAAACGCGAAGAAACTGATCGGAGCCCTTGCCACGAATTGATATACATCAAGGCGGGCATTGTGGCTGTGAAATTTAATTTTAATAAGCATGAAACTACGGGATCCGGGATACATCTGCCAAGGCCGCGCCAACTCGGCGTAATTCGCTTTAGGACAACACGTGACCGCAGGCGGCATATAATATAGGTCGAGAGTTGCGTTGAATAGTGTCTCAATCCCTAGGGAGGAACAGAATGTCTGCACGTATTGAATCCGCGCAGCGCGTCGGGCCTATAGCATCGGCGGTGTTGGGTAGGCTCGCCGAAAACTGGTGGCTGCTGCTGCTTCGCGGCCTCGCCGCCATCGGCTTCGGCATTATCGCTTTCCTTTGGCCCGGCATCACGCTGGTGGCGCTGACCTATCTGTGGGGCGCTTACGCCATCGTCGACGGGATCGTCGCCATCTGGGCGGCGTTTAATCTCTCCGGCAGTGACTCCGGTCCGCGCTGGTGGCTCGGGCTGACCGGCGTCATCGGCATTCTCGCCGGCATCGTCGCATTCGCCTATACCGGCATGACGGCACTGGTGCTGCTGGTGTTTATCGCCGTATGGGCGATCATCATCGGGTTACTGCAGCTCTACGCGGCGATGCGGCTATGGGAAGTCATCGACAACGGCTGGTGGCTGATCTTTGGCGGTCTGATCTCGATTGCCTTTGGCGTCGTGATCATCGGCTGGCCGGGCACCGGAGCGCTGGCGTTGATCTGGACCATCGCCTGGTACGCGGTATTTTTCGGCTGCATGCTGATCGGGCTGGCGTTTGAGCTTAAGAAGTTCAAGCGGAGCTGATTGAAGCCACATCCATACCAAGTCCGTGACTGCGCCGGTGAATTCGCCAGCAACGGGCGAATTCACCGGCCAGATAATGAGCGGGCAAGGGGGAACGACGATGCGCCGCTATTTGAGGTCCGGCTTGGCGTTACCCGTTTTGCTGCTGGTCTCGACCTTGTGCGCAGGTCAGGCGCCGCAGCCGGAGCCGGTCACTGACCAGGAAACCCAGCTCGGGCAGGCGGTCTACGACGAACTGAAGCAAAAAGGGGAAATCGTCGAAGCTTCGCCCCTTTATGAAACCTTGAAGCCGATCGCCGCGGCGATTTCCAAAGAGGCGCAACCGCGCTACAACCATCCATTCAAGTTTTTCGTCGTCCACGAGGCCCAGCCCAACGCGTTCGCGACGCCCGGCGGCAACGTCTATGTCGTCGACGCGCTGTTCTATTTCGTGAGGAACACCGAGCAGTTGGCCGGAACCTTGTGCCACGAGGTCTCGCACGCCATCCACCGCGATGCCGTTCACCGTCTCGAGGAACAACAAAGGATCGAACGGCGCGAGCTCGGCGCCGCGTTGCTGCTCGGGCCGTCGCTGGCGCAAATGCTCGCCATCCAGATCATCGGCGATCTGCATTCGCTGGCGTATTCGCGCGACGTCGAATCGCGGGCCGACGTGACCGGTTCCGACGTCTGCGCCGCGGCCGGCTATAATCCGTGGGGCTTAGTGTGGCTGTTCGAGGCATTTCAGAACGCCGACACCAAGAAAATCCCTCAGCTTTTGTCGGACCATCCGGCAAACGGCAGCAGGGTAAAGACGCTGCGGCCTCACTTTCGCGATAACCCGTCGGTTTTCGCCAAATTCGATTCGCGGCCGGAATCGGCAACTGCCCTTACCGTGCCCAAGGATGCAGCCGAGCAATTCGTGAAGCCGTGACAGGCGTTGTAAAGTTCGATTGCATAGTCGTCGGCGTCGAGATTTCCCACCAGGCGGTGAACCCTTGATGTCGCAGCAGCGGGCAATCCGGCGCGCCGGCGCAACGGCGCCGCTCCTGGCCATCGCCGGGCTGCTCCTGGTGTTCGGCTTCGTTGCGCAAGCGGTGGTCGAGGGCAAGACCTTGGCTTTCGATCGCGCGATCATGCTCGCCTTGCGCCGTTCCGCAGATCCCGCAATTCCGATCGGGCCGGCGTGGTTGCCGGAAGCGGCACGCGAC